>Ga0209777_10005147_pt1 | contig 15207 bp, 15 predicted proteins | sample FrelakmetHBP12HB_FD_187147 | JGI IMG/M metagenome (GOLD analysis project Ga0209777, IMG submission 187147) | Freshwater lake sediment microbial communities from the University of Notre Dame, USA, for methane emissions studies -HBP12 HB (SPAdes)... | ecosystem: Environmental > Aquatic >... | reverse complement strand
CATTCAATCCAAAAATATATCGGAGCTTATTATGCAATTTTAGGCGGATGTGATGCATTGGTTTTTACCGGCGCCATCGGCTCGGGTTCTGCTGGAATAAGGGATATGATTTGCAAGGATTTGAATATTTTAAAAAAGACGAAGATTTTGGCAATCGAAACAGACGAAGAACTGGCAATAGCCCAAAAAATTGAAATTTTAAAGTAAAAATATGAATAAAAAATTTATATTAAGTTTGTTCGTTGTTATATTTATTGTTTTAATTTTAGGTGGTCCATTTGTAGGGCTAGGGCTCAGAAATACAATTATTGGATTAATTTTAGCTTTTTTGGCATTGTTTTGTTTTTTATCAAACTCTAGGATTGCTAAAATAATTTCTTATATAATAATATTTTTTCTTTTAATATCGATTATATATGTATTTGTTATAACTATACATTTTATGCTATCGCCACCATGGGGTCCGTGGTCTGGCGGTTAATTAAATAGTTTATTTTATAATTATGGAAAAATTACAAAAAAATATTTTATGGTTAAGTGAAATCGGCATTGATGATGTCGGCATCGTGGGTGGGAAAAACGGGTCGCTTGGCGAAATGTATAATGCTTTGGTTCCAAAAGGCGTAAATACATTAGATGGTTTTGCATTGACCACTAATTTTTATTGGGAATATATGAAAGCCAATGGCTTGGATAAAACCTTGGTAGATATTTTCAAGGGTTTGGATGCAAAAAGTATAAAAAGCATCCAGGAAGTCGGAAAGAAGTGCCGCACAGCTGTTTTGGCAAGCAAATTCCCGGAAAACTTGCAAAAAGAACTTTTTGACAATTACGCAAAATTAGCGGAAAAATATGGCCCAGACCCGGATGTGGCAGTAAGAACTTCCGGGGTTGCCGAAGACCGGCCGAATGCATCTTTTGCCGGCCAGTTTGAAACTTATTTAAATGTCCGGGGAAACGAGGCAATACAAAAAGCCGTAGTTGAAAGCATTATTTCAACTTTTACAGACAGGGCAATAGCTTACAGGGACGAAAAAGAAATCGGGCAGATGGAATTCGGCCTGTCAATCGGAGTTTATAAAATGATCCGGTCGGACTTGGCTTCGTCCGGAATTATGTTTACCTTGGATACTGAAACCGGATTTGACAAAGTTGTTTTGATAAACTCAATTTGGGGAATCGGAGAACTAATTGTGAAGGGCAGAATTACCCCCGATGAATTTTATGTGCACAAACCAACGCTGGCCCAAGGATATAACTCCATAATCGTAAAAAATTTAGGCAGAAAAACCATAAAGTATGTTTATGGTCCGAAAGGCGGGCTGAAAGAAGCGCCGGTAAAGAAAGAACAGCAATTAACATACTCTTTGACCGATGAGGAAGTTATCACTTTGGCAAAATGGGCGGTGATAGTTGAAGAGCATTACACGAAAAAATTCGGGAAGTGGATGCCCCAGGATTTGGAATGGGCAAAGGACGGCCAGTCCGGGAAACTTTATATTGTCCAGTCCAGGCCGGAAACCGTGCAAATAGCCAAAAGCGCTAATGTTATAGAGGAATATCAGCTCCAGACAACAAAAGAGCCGATTGTAGTCGGTACAGCCATCGGCGAAAAAGTCGGTTCGGGTAAAGTTAAGGTAATCGAAGATGTCTCAAAAATCAGCGATTTTAAAAAAGGAGATGTCTTGGTTACAAAAATGACGGACCCCGATTGGGTGCCGGTTATGAGGATTGCTTCGGCTATTGTTACGGACGAAGGCGGGAAAACCTGCCACGCCGCAATTGTAAGCAGGGAGCTGGGAGTGCCGGCAATAGTGGGATCTGAAACCGCCACCAAGGTTTTAAAAAAAGTAAAAGAGGTGACAGTTGATTGCTCAAGTGGAAGCACTGGCAAGGTTTTTTCCGGAATAATTCCGTTTAAGATAAACAAGCACGATTTGTCTTCATTGCCAGAGATAAAAACCAAGATAATGATGAACATCGGCGACCCCAGATCTGCGTTTAAAGCCTCATTTTTGCCTAATAGCGGAGTCGGGCTGGCCAGGGAGGAGTTTATTATCTCAGAGAAGATAAGGGTGCACCCGATGGCGCTTTATGATTATGAAAAAATAAAAGATAAAAAGCTGAAAAATCAGATTGCCGAAATCACGGTCGAGCACAAGGACAAAAAAGATTTCTTTATCAAGGAATTGGCCGAAGGAATTGCCCAGATTGCCGCGGCGGTTTATCCGAAGGAAATTATCGTCAGATTTTCGGACTTCAAGACAAATGAGTATAATAATCTGGTCGGCGGAAAACTTTATGAAGCTTTGGAGCCGAATCCCATGATGGGTTTCCGGGGAGCTTCCAGATATATTTCTCCAAAATACCAGCCGGCATTTTTAATGGAATGCGAGGCGATAAAAAGGGTGCGCGATGTTTTCGGCCTGAAAAATGTTGATGTGATGATTCCGTTCTGCCGGACGGTAGAAGAGGGGAGGAAGGTTGTTGAAACTATGGCTTCGGCGGGACTGACCAGGGAAAAAGAAGGCATTAAAATTTTTGTCATGTGCGAGATTCCGGCCAATGTGATTCTGGCGGAAAAGTTTTTGGAGATTTTTGACGGATTCAGCATTGGTTCAAACGACTTAACCCAATTAACCTTGGGTTTGGACAGAGATAATGGTACAATTTCATATATTGCCGATGAAAGAAATGATGCAGTATTGGAATTAATACAGGAAGCAGTAAGGGTTTGCAAAGCCAAAGGAAAATATATCGGAATCTGCGGCGAGGCGCCTTCTAATTATCCGGATTTCGCCGAATTTTTGGTGGATTTAGGAATTGAATCAATGTCTTTAAATCCGAATGTGGTTTTGAAAACCCATTTAATCGTGGCCGAGAAAGAAAAAAATCTTAAACAAAAATAAAAATTTATAATTATAAAAAATATGGCATTATTTAAAGAGGGTAGGAGCGAGCCTGGACAAAAAACGCCCGAACAATTACAGGCAGAAAGAAAATTAGTCGAAGCGATTGGAAAATTGGCAGAAATGGGCGAAAAACATGAGCAGACAAAAGATGGTAAATTTGGTCTTATTGAGAAAGAGACGGATTATGCCCTCTCTGATAAAGAGCACGGCTTAATAATAAAAAAAGAAAATGTAATGACCACAGTCGCCAGAACTGGCGATTTTGATTCCATGAGTAGTATGATGAGAATTTTTCGTGAGGGTCAACATGTTAATCATTGTATTTTTGAGTGCCTCGGCTCGGGCAATGTTACTATTAATGAAGAAGGAGATGGTTTGCTTAAAATTATACAAGAAATAACAGTAAAAAAAGAAAAAGAGAGGGCGCTCCACGATAAAAAGTAAAAATATGCAAAATCAAAAGGGGATTACAAGTTTGGTCGGAATAATAATCATTCTTGCCGTGGCGATTGTCGCCTTCGGCGGAGTTTTTGCATATCAATATTTATCAAAATCTACGTGTTGGCCATATTGCCCTAATATGACAGATAAAGATAGAGAACAAATAAAAAAAGATGCGTCAACCGCGGGCTGGAAAACGTATACAAGCACAAAATATGGGTATAAAATCTCGTTTCAATATCCGCAAGATTGGAAATTAGCAGAATATTCATATGCAATCGTTTTGGATAAAAACAGCGTATCTACAGAGTCAGATTTCAATGGCATAAGAGATGAAAGCGCCCCCGGGACGCTAACATTTTATCCGGACTACGCTACTAGTTATGCGCCCAAAGCTGAGATTAACTCAGAAAAAGTGAATATAGGCCAAAATAATTCTATAACCGCAATCAAAACCAGCAATTCTGGATCCAACGATAATCCGTTTTGGTCAACTAGAGAATTAACTTCATATCTCATCAATCAAGGTTCTGGTCAGAACCAAATTTTAGTAAATTATGTCCACCCCATTTCAGACACCCAATATGACCAGACAATAAATCAAATTTTTCAGTCCTTGAATATAGACCAAGCCGCCGGCTTGCCCGTCGGAGCTTCAGCGACGGAGGGCTGGAAAACATATGCAAATACTCAATATGGATTTGAATTTGAATATAACCTTGATAACTCTGAAAATAGAGGACCTAAAACGCCAAAAATAATTGTCAGTGATTGCGATTATCCTGATTTTCCGTCTGTTTGTCCCGACATAGGCAGCATTAAAGATGAAGCAGGAAATAAAATAACAGATCTTGCGAGCCCGAATCCATTTACACAAGAGAAGCTGACTATCAACAATATTCCCTTTTGTTTATACCATTCCGGCGAGGGTTATCCCGGGGGATATGAATATTACGATTATTCGTTGACAATCAAAGATAAAAAATGTTTTATCATATTTTTAGATACAGGTGAGACTTCAGACTGTGTAGACAAGGTAACCGTAGCGGGCAGACAAAGCTGTGAAGAATGGATGAAAAACCGGCCACAAATCGTTAAGCAAACTTTTTCCACTTTTAAATTTATAATGCCAACAAACCAAACCGCCGGCTGGAAAACATATACAAACACTCAATATGGATTTGAGTTTAACTATCCATCGTACGCTAGCGTGGCAGATGAAAATGGCGGCGGATTTATTGCCGCAGTTCTTAGTATAATTGTTGTGTCTCCTCGCGATAGCGGAAGAGACGCTGCCACGACAGTGAGAATATATTCAAAAGAACTTACCCCGGATCTTTATTCGCAAATGCAGGGGGATGCTAAAAATAATGATTTTTTGGCTCAAATATTTGGAGGCGTCGGAGGGAAAGGGGTTGATGCGGCAACGCTTGATATGGTTAAATCCACTTTTAAATTTACAAAATAATTTTAGACCGGTCGATTAGCATTTTTTAAAATTAAAAATTTAAAATTAAAAATTATAAATTTTCACATAATATGTACGATATAATTACTTTCGGATCAGCGGCGCAGGACATCCATTTAAAATCCAAAGCATTCAAAATTTTAAAAGACGAAAAGGATTTTGCAACGGGATCTGGCATTTGCCTGGCTTTGGGTTCTAAAATTGATGTTGAGGATATTATTTTTTCATCCGGCGGAGGCGGGACAAACACCGCCGCTACTTTTGCAAAACAGGGATTTAAAACAGCTTTTTGCGGAGCGATAGGGGTTGATACGGCGGGACTGGAAATTGTCAGGGAGTTGAAACATTTGAGGATATACACAAAATTTGTTGTAAAAAAAAGAGAAAAACATACCAACCAATCAATTATAGTTTCCAGCACCGGCGAAGACAGGACAATATTGGTTTACAGGGGGGCTTCTGATATATTGGATGGAAAAGATATTTTGTGGAAAAAGATAAAAAAGACTAAATGGATTTATTTGGCTCCGCTCGCCGGTTTATTGTGCGACAATTTTGAGAAAATTGTGAATTTTGCATATGAAAACAAAATAAAGATTGCGGCAAATCCATCGATGCAGCAATTATCCTTGCCGGCCGAAAAATTAAAAAATATTTTTCAGAAAATTAATATTTTATTCTTAAACCAGGAGGAAGCATCATTTTTGATAAAAATTCCATTTGAAGAAGAGAAGGATATATTTAAAAAAATTGATGAGATATGTCCCGGCATCGCTGTTATGACACGAGGAGGGGATGGAGTTATAGTGTCTGACGGAAAATATTTATATTCAGCGTTTCCCGATCCGAACAGAAAAATTGTTGATACAACGGGCGCGGGCGACTCTTTTGCTTCCGGATTCCTTTCAGATTATATCCGGTATAATGGCGATATTGAAAAAGCAATTCAATTAGGCCTTGCTAACTCCGAGGCCAATCTTTCACAGATTGGAGCCAAAACAGGTCTTTTAGATAAAAATTCAGAATTTAATAGAGCAAAAGTTGTAAAAGAGGAATGCGGAGAAAATAATTTGTGTATAACAAAGTAATATGAAAAACATAAAACATTATTTAAAATCTGCACAGATGGAAGGCTGGGCAATAGGGCAATTTAATTTTTCCGATTTTACCCAAATGAAGGCCATTTCACAAGCAGGCGAAAAAATGAAAGCCCCGGTTATTCTGGGAACATCTGAGGGTGAAAGCAGTTTTTTTGGTTTAGATGAGGCTGTGGCGCTGAGAAATGTTTTGAGAGAAAAGACAGGGATGCCGATTTTTTTGAATTTAGATCACGGCAAATCTTTTGAATATTTGAAAAAAGCCATTGACGCAGGCTATGATATGGTTCATTTCGACGGCTCAAAATTGCCGCTGGATGAAAATATAAAAATCACAAAGGAAGTTGTAAAATATGCGAAGAAGAAAGGAATAACAGTGGAAGGAGAGGTCGGCAGAGTGGGAAATGACGCCTCAAGGCTTTATTCAGAGAAGTTTGAAATAAAAGAAGAAGACCTGACAAAACCGGAAGACGCTTTAAGATATCTGGAAGAAACAAAAGCTGATTTATTGGCTGTCTCAATCGGGAATTTCCACGGGATTGAGGCTTCCGGCATTGATCCTAATCTAAGACTGGATGTGTTAAAAGCAGTCAAAGAAAAAACTGGAGACGTTTTTTTGGTTTTGCATGGCGGATCCGGGACCCCTGAAGATGATATAAAGGAGGCCATAAAACTTGGAATTGTTAAGATAAATATCAATACCGAATTAAGGTTGGCTTTTTCGGGGAACTTGAGGAGATTTTTAGATGATAATAAAGAAGAAATAGTTCCATATAAATTTTTGGCGGATGCGAAAAATTCAGTTGAAAAAGTTGCAGAGCGCAAGATAGAACTTTTTGGCAGCGGGAATAAGGTTTAAACGCTAAACTATTTACAAATTTGATATATTGTAATATACTTAATAATTATATTTTATTATGGCTAAAATAAAATTAGAGAGAGAAAAGTGCATCGGGTGCGGTTCATGCCAGGCATTATGTCCGAAGTATTTTGAACTTATAGATGATGGCAAGTCGCACATCAAAGGTGCAGAAAAAAAAGACATCGAAGAATTAGAATTGGCAAAATTAGAATGCGCTGAAACGGCCGCAGAAGCATGTCCGGCACAATGCATTCATACAGAAAAGTAACATTATGATAAAATTATCAGCGAAAATCAGAAAGGAGACAGGCAAAAAAACAAGTCTCCTGAAAAACTCCGGCAGAATCCCTGCCGTTGTTTACGGTCACAAAATAAAAAATGTTTTATTGGATGTTGATTATAAGGAATTCCAGAAAGTTTACAGCAAGGCCGGGGTGAACTCATTGATCGAAGTAGATATCCATGGTGAAAAAGAAAAAAAGATTGTTTTGATACACGAACTCCAAAAAGATCCAATTTCAGATAAGGTCATACACATTGATTTTTTTGAGACATCTGCGAAAGAAGAGGTTGAGGTAAAAATTCCATTGGTTTTTGAAGGAGTGTCTCTGGCAGTAAAAGATTTAGGCGGAACTTTGGTCAAAAATATTTCAGAATTAGGAGTAAAAGCGCTGCCACAGAACCTTCCGCACGAAATTAAAGTTTCTATTGATAAATTGAGCACATTTGAAGACCGCGTTTTAGTAAAAGATTTAATATTGCCCAAAGACGTTAAGGTTTCAGCAAAACCAGATGAGATTGTAGTTTCCGTGGCTCAGCCGTCTAAAGTTGAAGAAGAATTGGCAAAAGAGATTGAAGAGAAGGTTGAAGACGTAGAAAAAGTAGAAAAGCAGAAGAAGACAGAAGAAGTTGTTGAGGAAGAAAAACCGGCAGCTTCAAAAGGAGGTGCTGCAGAACAAAAAAAATAGTAATAATTAATCCAGCCCTGTGAATGGGGCTGTGCAAAACAATTTAAAATCAGCTTTAGAAATAAAAAAACGAGATGATTTCAAGGCGCGACGACGAGACGACGCACAAAGGATTTGTGCGTCGAGGAGGAGCAACGCAGAAATCGCTCGTTTTTTTATTTCCCTTTGGGCGCGCGAACTAAGGCAATCTTTATCGTTGCTTCGGAGCTCGCGTATCGTTTCACTTATACGCTTCGCTCCTCGCGCCTTGAATATTGCCTTAGTTCGGAACGCTAAAAAAATTTTAAATTGTTTTGCACAGCCCACGACTGGATTTTTTCTGTAAAAAATACATAATAGAAGTAGACTCATATGAAAAGATTTATTTTAGGTTTAATATTATCTATTGCGCTGACAAGCTCGGCTGGTTTCGCGTTTGCGCAGGCAGGCGACTTGGGAACTCAATGCGCGGCGATTACTGAGTCAAATACAGGATGCCCGAATATGAGTTCGGCTGACTGTAAAATTTTGTTGCAAAAATGCGCCAATTATTACGACCAGCAATCAGCGCAATTAGCCCAAGATATTACAAAAACATCCCAGCAAAAAAATACGCTGCAAAGCGCAATCACGAAATTAAAAAATAAAATATCAAGTTTGGAAGACGACATAAATCAGGGAAAAATTATGGTAAAGGATTTAAACCTGCAGATATCGGATACGCAAGCTTCCATAAATAAAACATCTGCGCAGATTAAAGATTCCCAAAATCAGCTCGCGACTATTTTAGAGTCTGTTTATAAGGAAGATCAAAAACCAGCGTTTGTTATTTTGCTTGAGGGCAATTTGTCGGATTTTTTCAGTAATTTAACATATTTAGACAGTCTTAACTCAAAAGTGAGCGATCTTTTGGATAATACTAAAAACTTAGAATCATATCTGCAAACCCAGCAGGTAAAAATGAGCGACAATGTAGATCAGCTGCAAAAAACTTTGGCATTGCAAACATTGCAAAAAAGCCAAAGCGAGCAAGACAAAAAGCAGCAAGACCAATATTTGCAGCTGACAGAGGCGCAATATCAGCAACAATTAAAAGATAAACAATCAGTGGAGGAAAAGGCAACGAAAATAAAATCTATGCTTTTCCAGGTTGCAGGAGTTTCTCAAGTGCCGACGTTCGGCCAAGCTATAGATATTGCAAAGGCAGTATCTGATTTGGTATCGATAAGGCCCGCATTTTTATTGGCGGTAATCAGCCAGGAATCAGCCCTCGGAAGAAATGTTGGCAAGTGTTTGTTAACAGATTCTACGACAGGCGTTGGAAAAAGAATTTCAACCGGAGCGGTGGTTACGAACCTTTTGAATCCGACAAAGCAGCTTCCGCCCTATCTCAAAATTATTGCTTCATTGGGCAGAGACCCCTATAATTCAATACTTTCGTGCCCGATAAGTTCCCGTTACGACGGAGGGTCTATGGGTCCGGCCCAGTTTATACCGTCCACATGGGCCTTATTCGTAGACAGATTAAAAAGTTTGCTTGGGCAGACGGCAGATCCATGGGCTATAAAAGATTCCTTCACTGCCTCGGCCCTTTATCTTTCTGATTTAGGAGCTTCAGCTCAAACTGCAACTACAGAGTCAAATGCCGCCTATCATTACAATGGCTCGGGCAACATGGCGAGAGTTTATTCCCGCAGCGTTATGACCAGGGCCAGCTGCATACAAGATTTTATTGACAGTTCTACAATGACTTCGGATTGCCAAAGCCTCATACTCGGCGGATAGTTAATAAATCGCTCTTCTTTGGAAACCTTTTTTGAATAACAGGTTTTTTAGTTTGACATACTAATTATAAAATGTTATTGTGGAAATGTTCTTTGACATATGCTCAGGCTCAAAAGAGCTTATTCCCGGCGATCTGGGACGCCATACCTTGAATTACAAAATAGCCTTCAACTCTTTGTATTTTGGTTTGGGCTGCGCCTTTGCAAAAATTTTTCGGCAGAGCACTTTGTGTATGCCTCAAAATTTTTGTTTCGGCTCGCCCTCAAACCAAAATAAAATTGTTCGGAAGGCATTTAGTAACTCAATGTTTTGGGCGGTCATTGGTGCAGGATTTTAAGGCGGAAGCACGACAAGTCATCGTGGCCTTCCTTAATGAAATGCCTTGAAGGGAGCAGTCGTGACACAGTTGAACAGCAGGTTGGCGCGGTTGAAGTGGAATCTTAGGATTCCGCCTCCGGGGAAGCACGATGCCGGATATATTTGCCGGCACTGTGTTGCAGGGGCAGGAGTGAGGGCAGTTTTGGGCATTACCCCAGCATCCCAGTTTCAGAGGAACTTCAATGGCCAGCTCGCAGAGGCGTTGGAAGGGTGGCTGAATCAAGCGGTCCGCGGAGCAGTCAGGGTGGCCCGGAAATATAAGGATCAGGACGGGCCTCGGGTTTTTTTCACCCGCTTTGACCGCATGATGACCCTGGGCATGATCATGGTCGGCCTACGCGCTTTCGTTCGCGATGGCCGCTATAGCATGGATAAGCCGCAGAAAGAGAAGTTGTTGTTGCGGCTTCGGTCGGTTCGTTTCAAGATTGAGAAGCTTGTCGAAATTCTGAATGAATCGCCCCATCTTGGCCTTCTGCCGGAAAACGAGCTTTTCAAGTTCTGGAAGGTCATGCTCGGTGACCGGTTTGTCGAGAGGGTTCTCTCGGCAAAATAGTAGGCTGGAACAGATCAGCTCTCGGCATACCCTCGTACTTCGGTGCGAGGTTTTTTTATAAAGTAAAAGTATTAAGTATAAAGGTAAAATTAATGAAATTTGACAGAGATTATATTGTATGCTATCATACGGACAGTATCATTTTTTTCTGATCGCCAGGGTAAGCTGCGATAGGATCTCTCCCATCAGTAAGGGCAATATATCTCTTGCCTTAACAGACAGTGGTGGCAAACATTGCCTGTTAGACTGATAGGGATACGTCTTTCGATGATCTCGCAAAACTGCCCTGTAACGCAGGGAAACGGGTGTAGCCCAGCGGTAGAGCGCGGGACAAACCATCCCGAGACGGAGGTTCGAGTCCTCCCACCCGTTTTCTTTTCCATCCATGAGCGGAAAGTGTCGCAATCAGCATGGGAATCCTCCCTCAAACCCTCTTTCAGAAGTTTAAGAGGCGCGCTGATCAACACAATCCGCTTTTTTTTGCAATCAAAAACCTCGATTTTGCCGAGGTTTTTTTATTCGACGCCTGTTTTCTTTCCTTCTTCAGCTGCCCGCTCCTCTTCGTATTTTTTAAATGATTTTACTATCGGTTCTAAATCTCCATTAACAATTGCTTCTAAATTGTGCCAGGATTTGTCTATCCGGTGGTCTGTAATCCTGTTCTGCGGATAATTATATGTACGTATTTTTTCAGCTCTTTTTGCCCAGCCAATCTGTTCTCTTCTTTCAGACGTTAATTTAGACAAATCTGCTTCTTCCTGCCGCTGCAAAAGCCTTGCGGCTAAAAGCGTCATTGCAGTTTCTTTATTTGAAAGTTGGTTTCTTTCTGATTGGCATGTGACAACAAGGCCGGATGGTTTGTGCAAAATCCTCACAGCAGATTCTGTCTTGTTCACGTACTGTCCGCCGGGGCCGGAAGATTTATATGTTGAAATTTCTAAATCTGCCGGCGAAATAATAAATTCTGTTTTCTTCGGTTTTAGCAGCACAGCCACTGTTGCGGTTGAAGTGTGGACTCTGCCTTGTTTTTCTGTTTTTGGGATTCTTTGGACCCTGTGGACTCCGCCTTCATTCTGCAATTCATCAAAAACTCCTGCTCCTGATAATTCAAAAACTATTTCTTTATAGCCGCCGATTGAGGAATTATTTGAATCCAAAACTTTTTCTTTCCAGCCCTTTGTCTGGCCGTACCTTGAATACATTCTGTATAAATCGCGGGCAAAAAGCCCGGCTTCATCTCCGCCGGTTCCGGCCCGTATTTCAATAATCGCAGCCTGTTTTCCAGCCCTTTCTTCTGAGTCTGCAGATATATGTTCATCCGGTTTATAGTTTTTCCAGTCCTCGGTTGTGAACTTGCTAAAATCTGTTTGGTCTTTCATATATTTATACTTATTTTATAATACATTTTAGGCGATGTTTCAATCTTGACAATATAAATATAATATGCTATTATACAATCAGCACTTTGATGGCAGGCTTGTGCCTCCCATCGGTCATTGGTCAAACCTTGACGGAGGGGGTGCAAGATGAGGACAACATTGGTTGTGAATGATCCGCTTGATTTCGGGCGGCTTGGTCTCCTGGAGGCATTGGTGAAAATTGCCTTTACGTTCAGCGAGCGGGTGGAATCGCTTGGTGAACCCAGTCCGTGCCTGTCTCCCTATATCGGGATTTACGCGGGGATTACAGTGGGAACGCCGCGTTCCGTAGTTGGAACTGAAATTAAGTTGATTTTCTCTTTCGTGGACGACAACGAAAAGAAATTCAAATTCGCGCAGGTATGGCTGTACCGGCATTACGACGACAAAAGTAAATTCAGTGCCGTTATTCAGCAAATGCCCAGTCAGCATTGGCAGCCGAGCGTACCCGAGAGTCCGCTCGATGGTGTGCTGATTCCGTTTGCGGACAAGGTTAAGTCGTGTCTGCCCGATGCCTTGAAGGCATACGGGGTTCCATGGCCCTCAACAGTAGCGAAGTGATATTCGACGAGGCTAGTCGAGGCCCCGTTCAGGATTGCTGAAAAGCGATTCTGAACGGGGGCTTTTTTTACACAAACTATTGATATTGTTTAAAAAATATGTTAATATTCTAAATATACAAAAAACATGAAAAAAGATATACATCCAAAATATTATCCGAAAGCAAATGTCCGCTGCGCATGCGGAAACGTTTTTACTGTTGGCTCGACAAAAGAATTTATAGAAACTGAGGTCTGCGCCAAGTGCCATCCTTTTTATACAAAACAGGAAAAGGTTATGGATACATTAGGAAGAGTGCAGAAGTTTAAAGAGAGGTTAACAAAGAAATCAACAACAGTCAAAAGAGTCAAAAATCCAAGAGCTAAAAAAACAGAGAAGTAAAGTAGTCTTTTATTGGCTATTTGTGTAATTTCTGAGTTCTTATTGTGCGACATAATTTGCCCTCATGAGATTACATCCAAGCTTCTCAAAATAAATGTTAAAAGAAGATATCAAGTTGAGCGTGGAGGAAATGGAAAAGTCAGGCGTGAATTTTGGGCACAAAGTTTCAAAGCTGCACCCCAAAATGAAGATGTATGTTTCCGGCATGAAAAATGGTGTGCACATTTTTGACCTGGAAAAAACCTCGAAAGAGTTTGCGAAGGCCTTAACGTTTATATCTAAAATTGTTTCCGAAGGGAAATCAATAATTTTTGTCGGGACAAAAATCCAATTGAAGGCGATAATAAAAGATGCCGCAGAAGCTTGCGGAATTCCGTGCGTTACGGAAAGATGGCTTGGAGGAACATTCACTAATTTTGAAACAATACAAAAAAGGGTCAATTATTTCAAGGATTTGGAAAAAAAGAAGGAAACCGGCGAGCTGGAAAAATATACAAAAAAGGAACGCTTAAATTTTGACAGAGAAATCGCTAAATTAAAAATAAAATTTGACGGCATAAAAAATATGTCAAAATTGCCTGACGCAGTATTTATTTTCGGGTTGGATAAAGATCTTATTTGCGCCAAAGAGGCAAAAAGGAAGGGGATTAAAATTATTTCAATAGTTGATACAAATGTGAATCCGGATATTGTTGACTACCCGATTCCGGCCAATGATGATGCAATTTCCTCAGTTAGATATATAATAGATAAAGTGAAAGAGGTAATATTAGATTCAAAACAAGCTCCGAAGTAGAAAAATATATAAAACAGCGTAAGGTGTTCAGCGAAATTTTAGCATCAATGTATTCGATATATCTTGCTAAAATTTCGAAGTAAACTTGCTCGCCTCGCTCGCAAGCCCATGGTAACAATTGATCAAATAAAACAATTAAGAGAAGAGACGGGAGTTTCCATTATAGAGGTTAAAAAAGCGTTGGAACAGTCTAACGGCGATGTGGAAAAGGCCAGGGAATTGTTAAGAATTTTAGGCAAAGCCGTGTCTGCCAAGAAAACATCAAGGGAGACAAAATCAGGATTAATCGAAAGTTATGTGCACCCCAATGCAAAAACAGGCGTATTATTGGATATCCGGTGCGAAACTGATTTTGTTGCCAAGTCGCCGGATTTTAAAAAATTAGCCCACGAAATTTGTCTGCAGATTGCAGCTATGAAGCCTTTGTTTGTTTCGGAAACAGATATCCCGGAAGAATTTTTGGATGGGGAAACAAAAATTTACACAGAGCAGGTAAAGGACTCCGGAAAACCTGAAAAAATTGTGGCCCAGATCATCGAAGGCAAACTGAAAAAATATAAAGATGAAATCTCTTTGCTTTCCCAGCCTTGGATAAAAGATGATGAGAAAACAATAAAAAACCTTATCGAAGATACGGTTGCCAAGGTGGGCGAGAAGATAGAGGTCAAGCGTTTCGCGCGGTACGAAATTTAAGGGAGCCACAGCGGACACTTATCCTGAGTGCGAACGAAGGATAAACACATTTTAATATGATAATAGAATCAATTGTTTTAGCTATTTTTGTTCTCAGTCTGGGCGGGGCATTGTTCATTCTTGCCCGCAAGATTCCGGTTTTGAATACTTTACCGCAGAATGGCAGCGTCGGGATCAAAAAGCATAGGATTATTTCAGATGTCGAAAATAAAATAAAAGAGCTTTCAGTTTTTTTTAAAAAACAGATATTTTTGCACAAATTCCTCTCCTGGGTGAAAGTTATGACCTTAAAAATTGAAACAAAGATCGATGTTCTTTTGCATAAAATAAGGAAAAAATCTCAGCAGATAGATAAAGAGAGCAAGGATAAAAAGTAAAAACTGCGGCAGCAGTTACAGATTTATCTTCCTGCCATCTTAGCTCAGCGGTAGAGCAACTGTTTTGTAAACAGTAGGTCCCGAGTTCGAATCTCGGAGATGGCTCCAGGACACAGAATAGGAATTAGAATTAAATTTTAGAAACCAAAAAATGAGATGATTTTAAGGCGCGACGAGGAGGTTGTAATCTCTGCGTTACGCCGACGAAGTCGCAACGCAGAAATCTTTCCATTTTTTGGCTTCCCCGAGGGCGGGCGAATTAGGGCAATCTTCTTCGTTGCTCGTCGCTCACGATGCACATAGGCATCGAGTTCGCTCCTCGCGCCTCGAATATTATCTTAATTCGCTGCGCTAAAATAATTTTAATTCCTATTCTGTGTCCTCGCTATTGACAAGGATTTAATTTCAGATAATATAGATATTGCAGAAGCGATATTAATTAAATATCAATAAAACAAAAAAATTATATTCTAAAACATAAGTGTTTCAAGAATATCCACGAAGGTTTCTAAAAGACAGAAATCTTCGTGGGTATTTT
>Ga0209777_10005146_pt1 | contig 15209 bp, 10 predicted proteins | sample FrelakmetHBP12HB_FD_187147 | JGI IMG/M metagenome (GOLD analysis project Ga0209777, IMG submission 187147) | Freshwater lake sediment microbial communities from the University of Notre Dame, USA, for methane emissions studies -HBP12 HB (SPAdes)... | ecosystem: Environmental > Aquatic >... | reverse complement strand
CGCTCTCACCGACTGGGGGAACTTCGAAGCTCAAGTACTCCGACTCGACGCCGCAGAGACCTATCTCAACCACGCCCTTTTGCTGAAGGAGAGAAAGGGCGATCAGCACGGACTGGCAATTACCTACGGCTGCCTCGCCAACGTCCATGCTCGTCGAGGCGACTTTGAGAAGGCTCTGGAGTGTTTCGGAATGGATCTGGAAATAGTGAAGCGATTGGGGATACAGGGTGATATTCCCCATGTAAGCTGCAAGGTCGCTGATCTGCTCGTCAAACGCGGACTACTCAACAACGACTCCGATTCACTTGACCAGGCCATAGGGCTCCTGGCGGAATTCGAGCAGGCAGAACCGAAAGACTTCTTCCTTTACAAAGGCCGCTTCAAGGCGCAATTTGGCAAATGGTGGCTAAATCCCGACGACAACGAAAGTCTTGATCGTGCGCGCTCTATAGAAGCGACGTTGATACAGATTTCGAAGGACGACAACAACCTTTACAAGAAAGCGATCCTAAACAGAATTTCCGGCAGGATCATGGCGGCCAATCAAAAACGGGATAAATCCACAGACCTGTTCGAAGCATCAGCCCGATGCTTTTCCGGCGTCGAAGGCCCGAAGGACTTGCCAATTCAAGCCTCCGTAAGCCAGATCGAAGGACTTCGATGGAGTGTCCTCGCCCAAAGTAATGGATGGGCATCTCAACTCGAGGCGCGACTGCAAACGCTTGAACAGGAATGCCGGGAAGTCAATCTGGACATCACCAAGTACCTCCTACCACTCACACCCAAACACTTGAAGAAAACGGAAAAAACAGTCCGTGGGTTGAATGCAAGTGTTGTACAGACAGGAGTTCTCTTTGGTGACATCATCCCCGCTTTCCGCCCACTCGACAGGCTAATCTGGTTCTTGGAGCTTTGACATAAGGCTCTTACTCGAATTCTCGACTTGCGACGGAGAATCGAGAAAGGGCTGCCCGTCATTGTGTTCTTCACCAACTTGCTGCCAGCTCATGCACAACAACAGAGATAGCAGTTACTATAATCGACAGGGGAGCACTGTTGAATCCCCCCTGGTTTGGTCGTACTTTTTGTGATAGGATCCCCTCACCAATTTGCATCTGGCGATCACATTTCCTTTGCTTGAGACGAAATTATGGTGGCAATATCGACTTACGGGCAAGCCTGTAACGCGCAAGCCTCGCGAGAGGAAACGCAAAAACCCATTCCAGGACAAAAAACAATGGATACCCGACAACCAAAGGCATCAATAGTCCATTCCTCAACCGGACGATAGATGGAGGAAGATAGGCCATAAGATCTAGCACAGTGCTGTCCTGAACAGGATTGATCAAGAGAATAGATTTGCCAAATTGTCTGGCTACATCCCGATCATTAAGTTGCAGTCGCCCATACTCGGGGCTCTCAACTAATTCATTGTGAAGGTGCATCAGGTGCGAATCCCCTCGTAAATTGAGCATTTCGAGTGTTGGTGGTAGAAGGAGCAGCATAAGCGCAAAAACAAGTACATCTGGAACTTGACGGAGAAAGTCGAACTTCGCTGCCTGATAACCAAAGAAGGTGTATACTGCTTCTGGTTGCGTGGCAAATCGGAAAATGACAAAGACGCGGAGTAGTAGGATCAACGCAAAGAGCATCAGAAGAATCGGTACGACGCCATCGACGACAGGATTCATGATACTCTCTGCTAGTGAGTTCCCAAGAATCGATTCGACAGCTCTCACAAGTAGGAAGCATGCATAGAGATAGGCTGGCAAGAAAAAGTACTTCTGGTACTTCCCAGCTTGCTGCGTTAACCGCTCCCTCAGAAAGCGAGCAAATAGATCTCCCTTAAAACGCCTTACCAGCATGAACCTGGTTCTGACGGAAAGGATGTCAGGTAACGTGATGAAGAATGCTGCAATAACCATGAAAAGCGCGAATGCCAGGGTAAGTTTGTTGGCTACTGCCGTATTGGCGGCTGAAGCCATGTGCGCGAGATTGCCTATCTCGCCAGAAGTGAGTCCCGAATTGCTTAGAAACTGAAAAACCATTCTTGGAGTTAGCACTTTCAGGACTATCAGGAATGAGCAAATTACTCCGGTTAGTACTGCAAGAAGGATGAACTTGATATTGTTCCTGCGTAATACTCTCTTCAGGTCCCGACGCTGGAATTCGGTATACATGATGTCAGTAATTTTCTCTTGGGCAAATGATAGCAGCACCTCAGCGCTCTTTCCCTCGCCGACTGAACGCTCTGAGATGATCCCATCTTCAAGGAGTCTCTTATAAGGCCCGTCGAACTTGTCATCGAAGACAATCTCTTCCAAGGATTGGGGTTGCACTTTGTTCTCTCCTGGCTTTTTTCTCCAAGAGAATTTCCTCTTCTTTATTGGATCTCTCTTGCGAGCATGATCAGACAAAAGCTCCTCGAGTGTAATCTCGGTCTCTCGTAGCTCTCCGATCCGCTCTAGCAGTCTTAGGAGAATCGTTCGCTGTGCGTCTTCTTGCAGCGCCCTCTCCTGAGCAAAGCGACGACTCAATTTCCCTATAGTTAGTGGAGGAACATCCTTGTGATGGAAGGCTTGAAGCAAGAGACGCAAGGAGAACGGATTGCGAATCATGCGTTTGGTTTCTTTTGACAAGGCGCAATAGGCCGTCCTAGGTGACATTCCCTGTTTCTTGAAGCGTGAATCTTCGTAAATTCTCTCGGCTTCAATATCATCTAGGGGACCGAGGTAAAGACAGGGAAAGTCCATTGGGGTGACACATTCAGGGGCGTGGTACAGCTCTTGGTTTAACTTCTCCTTCAAAATGTCACGACTTGGAAAGTCAACCTTCCAGAGGTCACTGCGTGTGGTTATCAAACACTTGAAGTATGGCCGATACCCCTCCAGTGTGCCGATGAGGCTGTTTATATCTCGCCACAGAAGAAAGCGGTTATCTCCCATGTTCTTCTCGTTATACTCGTTTACAGCTTCAAATATAATAATGAAGCGCTTTGCCGGACCGCCGTCATGTCCTGAGCGAAGCTGCTTTTTTATGGTTTCAAGGCAGTCGCTTAGCGTCAATTCGGAACTGAACTTCAGCCTTGATTCAATGATACTCCTGACGTTTGTATTCTCCAACTTGGAGGCATCCATCAGGAAAACATGATTTCCGGCGTCTTTCTGTTGATGTTCGCACCAGTGGCCCACCAAGCTGGTCTTCCCTACGCCCGGGTCCCCTAGCAATATGCATCCCGGTTTGCTGGACTCTGATTCGACCCATTCGTCAAGCTGATTTTCGATTGCTTCTCGCTTCAAGAAAATCTCGGGGATGTACTTCAGGCTATCCTTGTAGTCAGAAAGAGTACGCTTGGTCAAGCGGTCTATCTGTGCACCTAGAAGAGTTGCCGTCAGCTCTTTCTCCGTTAGGGGGATGGACTTAGGTGTGCGTGCTACAATCGTCGCCATCAACTCCTCGAATTCGTAACCGGCCCGGCGAATGAGTCTCTCTTTGTAAGGGTAGAGTAGATTCCTTCCTTTCACTTCTCGGAGGAACGCCTCCTCTGACGAGCCATCTTCAGAAATGAGCAAAAGAAGGGGAAACAGTCTGATGTGAGTCTTACTCGACGGATTCCACAATACTATCGAGGCAGTGGCGTCATCCGGGCGAGCCAAGCTGGCGCCGGCAGACCTATGACCAATGCTCACGAGGACTTGCTTGTCTTGATCCCATATCAGTGGAACAGTATCGAACACAGAACGCAGGTGGATAAGGAATACGCGGTAAAGCAACAGATAGTCGGTGTAGGTTTCTGCGGCACTATCTCTCATCACGTCGTGGTCATGTACGTAGCGGTTACGTAGGTTTGCTAGGGCCTCGGCATAGTCAAGCCGTTTTCCTTTTGGTTCTTCGTCAAATACCCGAGCTCTGGGACGCTTGTCAGAGAGCAACAGAAAATGAAGATTCTCGATAGCTTTCAGAGGTAGGACCTGCGGCTGCACGCTGTCGAGGTAACGCGTGCTTTGCCTGATGAAATCATCCCACTTCCCCACTTGAGGTCGTCTCATCATGTCACACAGATGGTCAACTACGTCGTAATCGGGATCGGCTCGGGATGCCAAGTACTCGCCACTCAATACAAGCGCCAAGTACTGGAAGGTCATGGGGATAAGAGACAGACATAATTCGGATAATCGTACTTCTGGTCTGGACTCCTCTTCCACTCTTTGAAGTTCCCGTGCTAGCGGTGTCGGCAACCTGGGGACTAATTCTTCGAAAAGGGTCTGGATGTCGCCGTTTACTTTATATCTTGGGTCGAGTTCAATCATCGCGTTACTACTCTCTCAACTCACGACAAAGAGAAATTGGTGCGGGGACAATCATCTCGCGCATGAACACCCTCTCTTTACCAGCGTCACCTTCGCATTTCTTGAACAAGGTTGCTCTCCCCTTTCCTGGTCGATTCGAGCGTTTGTGCGTTGCGATTCAAGGCCGGTCCAAATGTGTGATTGACGGCTCACCTTTCACAATTTCTCTTCCACACTCATTCGAGAATGTCCAAAGCTATCCGATTCAGCTTCAGAAGTCAATCTTTTGGGATGGGGAATGCATTGAGCATTATGTAGGGAAGCGTGTGCCGGGTTGTTCTGACGGCCTGTTCAATCCCAGTCTATCACGTCCAGTTCTTTCATTACTAGGTTCAAAATCTCATTGTTCTGGGCTACTTCGGTGATTTTGCGTATTTCTGCTGCCAATATCATTCTAGCTTTCGATTCTAAATGATTATCAATGCCATAGTATTCGAGTATGTCTTCGAGTTCGTCGTGGGTGTCGAATGGGAATTCGGGGTCTTGTTTGATGTACTCGACTGCTTGGTGGATTCTGATTCTATGTTCGGTTTCCATTTTGGTTTGTTCTTCCTCGGAGTTTCCTTCTTGAGGGCTCCGTGTTGTTTTTCGTTTTTGCTTGGGCTGGAACGAAAAAGAACGGCGGGGGCGTTGGGAAGATTGGTGTCTCTGGCTTGGATGGATTTGTTTTCGAGAAGTGGGGGTAGTACCCCGGATGGGGGAAAGCTTTACTGAACAGTTTGCGATTGAGCGAATCTGTTAGCTAAAGCTTTGGCCACCCTTCGAGAGAATTAGTTTTCCTCGGCTGGCGTCATTTGTGGCGGTAGCTACTTGTTGTTTGGCGGTAGCTGCTTGTCGTTTGGCGGTAGCGTTGTAGGTTGCCGTATAGGTGGTTGTCGATGGATTTTGCGATGTGAGTTTGGTAGTCTTTGGTCATGTCTGCGGGACGCAGGCCGATGAAGTGGTAGTTGTTGGCCGTGTAGACCCTTTGTTTTCTCTCGGCCATTTCGTCGTAGGTTTGGTTTCCGGTGACTCCCAAGTATTCGACTATTGTGCGGTATTCTGGCAAGTAAAAGTCGGGATGCCAGATGTAGCGCTTCTGCCCCTCCTTCAAGTATATGTCGGGTTCGTACTGGAATGGTATGCGTAGCTGGATGAGGAATTGCGCTACTTGTCGTTCTCCCTGGCTTCGGTATTGCTGGCTGAGTTCGTTTTCGAGCGTCATTTTGTGAGCTTGTTCATGATTTCGACTTCGCCGCGTGCGAGGCGTAGTAGCTGTTTTTGGAGGTTTTTGAGTTTGTCGAGCAAGTTTTGTGATTCGTCTTGTAGTCTTTGTGCTTGGATTAGGTAGGTTATGGCTTGTTTGGCGTTGTTGTGTCCCAATTCGTTCAGCGCCAAGTTTAGGTTTCTTTGGAATTCTTGGTGGTATTGGTCTATGCGTTTTTCGATGAGTTGTATGGCTTTGTTGGCCATGATGCTTTGTCGTTCGACTTGGATGGCTTCCCTGAGGAGTTTCTGGTTGTCTGGCGTGAGTTGGTTGTAGGTTTGCGATAGCTGCGTGAATCCTTTTATGTCCCATTGCTCGAGCTTTTGGTTGATGAGCTTAAGCTGGTTCATGGAGCGACTGAGCTCAGAGTCCTGTCTTTGAAGGTCCGATAGTACTTCCCGTATGGCCGGTGCCGTTTGTGGCGTGATGCCTTTGGTTTTGAGTATTTCGATGATGGTCTTGATGTCTCGTCCGATGACTTTTTCGGTTTTGGCTGCTTGTTTTTCTTCCTTGGTGGATTGCTGGGCGAGGCCTTCCCTTTCCCGGTACTTTCCGCTGTCAGGCTTTGAAACCGTTTTCTGTGTCGATTTGCCTGCGAGGTCGATTTCTGACAGTACTCCTTTGCCTGTTGGGAAGTGGCTTTTGGCTTTCATAAACAGCATGACGATGAGTACTGGTATGGTTATGAGTACTGCGGAATCAACCCAGGCTGCGAATTGGTTGCCCTGTGCCCATTGATAGATTTCGGGGAATGTGGCTCTGGTGAGGAAGTACGTAATGATGAATGCGGCAAGACCGGATGTGGTGGTATTTCCGCCTATGTGCTTGATAAAGAGGAATATTGTTAGTGCGATGAGGCTGAGCAGGATGACAGCCGCGAGCGGTGCGAGGTTTCCGAGTCTAAATCCGGTCGTGTAGGAAAAGACCGTCATGGCGATGCTGAGGATGACTGCGATGCCGGTATTGATCATCTTTCCCTCTTTTCCCGGAAACTTCTTTGAAAGAACGAACCGGGAGAGTCCGGTGAAGATGATGAGGTAGATGACGAAGTCGATGAACGTGCTGTATTGTTGATATGTTGATGCTATGTTGATGTCTCGGAATGGTTGAAGTATAGTTTCGAGCGGATTAACGATGGATTTCACCTCATGTTTTATTGTAGTGCTTCGAGTAGTCTGTTGATGCAGTTTTGCTTGGTTTCTTCTGGCATGGTGATCGTGATGCGCTTGCTCTTTTTCTTGAGAGTTTTGAGCCAGCCAGTGTCGGCATAGATCAATCCCATGTCGCTGAAGTAGATGAGGAAGTTTCTCACCATGCGATCAGTTAGGGGTGTGTATTTGTATTTGTGGCAGTACTGAGTGTAGTCTTTGTAGATGTCGTCCGAGGGAATGATCCGCTTCGGATTCAAGAGAATAGAAAGAAACAGGATCTTCTGATGCGTTGGCAGGGCGCCAACTATTCCAGTGTAGGCTTCGCTTTCTCCCCGCTCCTGAGCCTCCTCAAAGATCGACAATGGGATGTTGGAGAGCCTCTTTTCGATGGCAACCAGAGCACAATAATACAGTAGCTTCAGGGCTTCCCTGGCGTCTCCCCTCTTGGTCGTCTCCGCTGCCGCAATCTTCTCGAGCAAGCCTTCTCCTATGACGTTGGGCTTGAAGCAATAGCTGATGCGGTCCTGCATGATTTTGAGCAGATCTTGGGCGTTGTAGGGTGTGAAGATGATCTTGTTTCTGCCAAAGCTACTCGTGACTCTGGGCTTGATGTAGTTGGAAACGTTTACGTCATTGGAAATGATGATTGTGGTGACGCGACTGGAAACGAAGTCGTTGATGCGCGATAACAGGTAGAGTATATCGTCCCCAGACTGCTTCAGTGTGTGGTCTATTTCGTCCAAGACGATCAACAAATTCATCTTCTCCCTATTCAAGTACTCTTTGAATTCGTCTATGAGCTTGGCGCGATTCCAGCCGACACGAGGAATCTTTCTGTCAGGGTTGAGGATTTTGAGAGTGCTGGATAGGATGGTTGCGTCAGTCTTGTTTTCCTCACAATTGATATAGACCGTCTTGAGACTGACGCCCCTCTTTTCTGCTTCGGTTTCCAGCTTGCAAGTGATGTCGAGGGTCAACGCCGTCTTGCCAGTGCCAGGAAAACCATAGATGAACAAGTTGCTGGCTGCCTGGTTCTGCAATATCGGGCTTAGTTGTATGACGAGGTCGTTGTGCTGCTTCTCGCGATGAATGAACTTGCCCGAGGGCGGCTTGAGCTGAAAGAGAGCCTGCTGGTTAACGAGAAGCCTGTTTTCCGCTGTGTCCTTGAACTCCAAAAGGGAAATGCACATCACCGCAAAGAGCTGAGTGGTTCTGCTTTATATAGCTTTCCATTTATCAACTCACTTCCAACCTATCAGACGCCCTCTGAGTGAGTTCTGTTCCGATCTGTTAGTCAACTGTTGAAGCTCTAGGTGGCGATTTCGGAAAAATGTCAGAGTGAGACCTAACTGCTACAGTTAAAGTGCCCTTCGCAGCGTTGCCATCGCCTCGGCAACTTCTTTACCTTTCGCTTCGATGAGGTCGAGCAACTCCTTTGGAGTCCGAGTGTCTTCGTTGCTCTTGGCGTTTGGATTCACGGCCTTCAGGTCGAAACCTTTGGCTTCGATTTCTTCACGGCTGATCGTCCAGCTGTGATCACTGCTAGCACGGTCAGGAAGTAGACGAAACAACTCTTCAAACTTGTTTATCGTGAGAGGGTTATTCTTATTCACTTTGATATCAGATAGGTCGTAGTACCAAACCTTCTTAGTTTGCTTGCCCTTAGTAAAGAAGAGTAAGTTAGTCTTCACACCAGCACCGGCTTGAGTAAAGACTCCTGAAGGCAAGCTGACGATGCACCACAATTCACAATCATCGAGAAGCTTCCGCTTCGTCTGCACGAATGCCGTTTCATTTGTGCGGAAGAGCACGCCTTCATCCATCACAATTCCACAGCGTCCGCCGGGCTTTAGGTTCTTGATTACGTGCTGGAGAAAAAGAACCTGTGTTGCCCCTGTCTGATATTCGAAATTCGTGCGCGCTTCTTTGCCCTCTTTGCCTCCAAACGGGGGGTTGGTCAGGATCACATCGTATGCGCCCGGAGCATCCAGGAACAAACCGCCGTATGTTTCTCCACCGGTCAGAGTATTTCCGTGCCATAGATTCGGTTGATCTATGCCATGAAGAACAAGATTCGCCAACGCAATAGGGTAAACCAAATTCTCCTTTTCACGGCCGTAGAATGTGCCGCGCTTCAACGTCTCTAAGTTGTCTGCAGTTGACGAATCTCCGAGGTTGTTCTTGATGTACTCATATGCTTGCGCCAAAAAGCCGCCTGTGCCGCAGCAGGGGTCGTAAATGGATTCGCCGGGCTTCGGGTCGATCGCTCTGACCATTGCCCGGATCACTTCACGCGGCGTGAAGAACTGTCCACCGTCATTGCCCTTCTCACCCATTTTGAGAAGCAGTCCCTCATATACTTGTGACAACGCGAACACGTGTGTCGAATCGATGTTCTCATTCGAAAGCTCATTCACCTTGTCGAGGACGTCGAGCAAGTTGCGCTCGGTGTCAATCCGCGTGCGCTCAACACCGGAGAAGATTTCGCTGATCACCTTCTGCCGTGCTGTGGCATTAGGACGATCCTTGAGCGCTTTCAACGCGGGAATCAAATCGTTGTTCACGAATCCAAAGAACGCACCGATTGTGCTGTCCTGCAAGACACGGCGCTTCGCGCCTTCCGGAGCAGCCCAGTCTTGCCAGCGATAAGGAGACGCTAGTGACGGCGTGAAATCCGCTGCCACTGCAGTCGCGTGCTCGGCTTCTTTCATTTCCGTTTCGTCGAGAATTCGCAGAAAGAGAATCCACGTCAACTCGGGGACATATTGCAGCGCACCGGCACAGTTCGAACGACGCATAATATCGCAGATGCTCTTGATCGCGGAATTGACAGACTGCTGCGAGTTTAATTTCTTACCATTCGAATTCTTTCGTCCTGCCATCTATCAACCATTCCTCATTGTCAATCAGTTGTTGCGGATCACCGATTAGGTTCGGTGCCTTCACTTAGAATCGAAATGTATTGTGAGTAAGCGTACATCCGGTTGCGTTGTCCCCCGGTCAACTCGCGCACCATACCAAGTTCCTGCATGATCTTGAATGCGGCCGTCACAGTCGGAGCTGTCAGCTTGAGCTTGGGCGCAGCGCGACGAATTGATGTTATGGGGTTCCTTTGCAGGAAGTTGTGTACCCGTAGCAGGGTGCCGGTTGCCTTCGTATGATGTTCCAACTTCTCTCGATCCGCTTTGAATAATTCAAGTAATCTCTTGGCTGTTTGCACCGCCTGATCGGCAGTTTCCTCCACGCCAATCAAGAAGAACCGTAGCCATTCCTCCCAGTCGCCGTCGGTACGAACCTTTTGCAGTAAATCATAATAGTGTGAGCGGTTGGCTTTGAAATAAAGACTCAAGTACAGCATCGGTTGCGACAGAACTCCCTCAGAGCACATTAACAGCGTGATCAGCAGTCTGCCAAGTCGCCCGTTGCCGTCAAGAAATGGATGGATAGTTTCGAACTGCACGTGCGCGAGCGCCGCCTTGACCAGCACTGTCGTTTTCACTGGCTCGTTGTGCAGGAATTTCTCCAGATCGGACATGCACTCTGTCACTTGGTCAGGTGGTGGCGGTACATAGCGGGCTCGCCCAGGACGCGAGCCACCGATCCAATTTTGCGAGCGACGAAATTGACCGGGATCCTTCTCGCTCCCCCGACCTTTTGATAACAACACTTCGTGGATTTCGCGGATGAGACGGTTCGACAACGGAAATCCTTCATGCAATCGCTTCAAGCCGTAGCTCATTGCCGCGACATAGTTCGAGACTTCTTGCACGTCGTCTATCGGAACGCCGGGAGCTTCCTCATTTTCGAAAAGCAGCAATTCCGCCAGCGACGATTCCGTTCCCTCGATTTGCGAAGACAACACCGCCTCTTTGCGGATGTACATGTATAGAAATAGCGACGGTTCCGGCAGGATGGTCATCAGCCCGTCGAGCCGTCCCAACGCCAGAGTCGCCGAGTTCATCAGCTCCTGCATTTCGGCGTCAATCTGCAATGCTGGCTCAGGCGGTAGGGGTTTCGGCACGAATGCCTTGAAACTCTCTCCGGCAGTTGAGCTTACGATGTATTGTCCGGTTGTTCCGCGATTCATGGTCATTCTTGCTTAATAAAGCATCCTTTAATAACGCGACTTCTTATTAAAATGATAGTCGGTTTTCTTTAATAAGGCAAGGGCTTATTAAACCTGCCTTGTGAGAGGTCTGACCTCACTGCACCCCATCCCACACCGTGACGGTCTTTGAATCGTAGTACTTCACATTCAGCTGGCTGCCGCCCCTGCTCACCCGAAGTCGTCTCTTGGCCATCAAATCAGTAGACCTTCGCTTAGCTCTTGAAGATGGGTCGTCAAAGGCAGAATGGAGGCCGACATAGACAGTGTCAAGATCGACGTTGTCGGCGATAGTGTCGAGTATGTGCTGATCACTAGAGCCCAATGAATGGCCATAGATAACCAGCTGCTTTTCGATCCTACTTAGCTTGCTTATGCAATACGACAGATAATCATTTTTGTGAATCTGTTCGAGCTTCTTCCGCGCCTTTCCCTCTGCCACGAATAGAGGGTATTGCCCACTCTCCAGACCCTGAAGCACCAGATCGATAAGCGGCTTTTCACTCCTAATCCAAGAATGCTTCCTCACCTCTCCGTCTTCAACGTATAGATGCAGTGCTCCATGAAGAAAGAACATCCCTTTGTTATTCTTGACGTGTTCCCTAAAGACCAGATACTCAGCCTCGCGGTCGTCTGGAGACGTTCGGAAGCCGTCACGTTTTTGAAGCTCGCCATGTCCATGCATTTCAACCCAGTAGAGAAGCAGGTCATAATTTGTGGTAAAAACATTATGATAAGGTTTGACGAATTCTACACACAATGCCTTTCGATCTTCTGCAATTTCGCCGGGATCATGAAGATGGGTTTTTGCCACTGCAGCTACCAGTGCATCCTTGATCGATTTGATATCAGACTTGATTCTAGGAGCATCTTCCGCGTTGTTCTTCAGACCATAGTGTGCGGCGACCCAGTTTGCGTCTTCAAGGGCGTGAAGAATACCCTCGAAGTTGTTCGTACCAAAATGATCAAAGATTTTTTGAACATGCAGACTCAGCCCATTCTCCTTTGCAAATTCATATAGGTTCTGATACTTGAATATCAGATGACAAGCGATACTGAAACCGTTACCTAGCAGCAAATGTGCACGCCCGCCGATTTCACCTAGCACGTCAGCATATGTCAGAACGTTGTTAGTTGGCACCTTATAGCCTCCCAGCAAACGCCGCGTCTAGAAATGCAGTCGGCGAGTGCTCCAGATAAGACAACTGTTGAATAAGAGAGTGTAACAGTGCCTGCGCCCGCTTCAACCGTTCTGTCAGCGCAGTTGCAGCCTCTACTTGAGTTTCCAACCTCGGGACCGCAATTGTGAATTTGTTCAGCTTTTCGCCCGGCAGATTGGGGAACGTAGATCCCGCGGTTTCCTTGAGAAACTCGGCCGTGATATTTTTCAATGCGAATTTGAGGAACGTCGAATCAAGGTTGTGATCCGCTGGACGAATTGCAGCTAAGCCTCGACCAATGCAGTACTGTTGATCCGCGATATTCATTCGCCCTGTTGTCGCGCCCCTCACACAGAGAAGCACATCTCCCTTTTCTGCATACCGGATCGGACTCGTCGTCCATTGGACTGCCACCGGATGCACTCCCCCAAACTCAGTTGGTCCGTTCAAGAGTGGGACTCCAAGACTCTCACTATTGTATGAATCGCCCTTTGGCGACTGACCCATGACAACACAACAAGCTTGCTCAAGACGTTTCTTCGGCCACTTCTGCGCCTCTCGACTGTCGAACACTTCCCGTAGGTACGCGGCGGGGAGAACTTTGGCGGCAACGAGCTGGGCTTCAGTCGCAGCGCGCGCCTTTTGGACAGCGGTCATTTGTTCGTTGAGTGCCGCTACTATACGCTTTTGCTCTGCCATCGGCGGTATCGGCACTTGAGAACTCAAGAGTCGGTTCATGTCCGCGCGAGGCATCCTGGAACCAGTTCTGTCGCGCATAGCAATTTCGACGGTCTCGGGTCGCCTCAACACCCAAGCTAAGTACTCTCGACTCACGCCATCACTTGGTAGCAACGGAATCAATTCAGTTGTACAGCGTCCCTCAAAGTCCGGAGTGGCAACTTTGTTGAGGTAGGGCCGCAGCTTACCGTACAAAACATGTCGATTGTCGAATTGAAATGTCGTACTTCTCGCTTTGGCTAACTGCGGCTGCGACATAGGCCGGGCTATGCACCCTGTGTTAGACTCAACGTTTTCCAAACCAATATAGGGCAGTTTCCTAGCTTGCGCTGAATCCGCCTCAATCATCTGACGGTCCTGCTTGCATAGTTCACCCAGCAGTGCAAGTCTCCACTCAATCTCTGAATTCTCTCTCGCTCTCGGAGGCACTTACCCTCTCCTCTTCGCCAGTATAGCTGCAATGCCTACAAATGGTCGCTTGTTTTGAACGATGTCGGATTGTTTCTCTGCGAGCAATACATCAAACGCTAAGTCGCAATTCAGAACACAGCGCAAGTCGTAACCATCCATAAGTATGACTCTTTCATCGTGAGAGCCTTCCAGACTGAGTAGACAGTCTTCGCTGAAACCGTTGAAAGATATGAACAGTGCCTTGGTATCGCCCCCAAAGGCATTTCTTGCGCGATCCCTCAGAACGGACACGTCTGCAGCAATCGCTTTTTCCTTTTTCCAACGCACTTCCACGTAATGCCAATGCTTGTCAAAGTAAAATAGCCCGTCTATCTGCTCGCCTGTCCGATTGAAAGCTCCTTTAGATTGCTCGCTATAGTAATCAAAGATCTCGTTCATCAATGATTGGAATTCATTCCCGCGTTTCTGCCGATCCTCTATCGCATGAATCCTGTCAAATTCGTCGCGAAATCCTTGCAGCTTGTTGTGATCAAGATCGCTTATTTTCGTTCTCTCGATCCGTTCGGAATGCATTTTCTCTTCCTGTTCACGCTGGAACGCGGTCTGAGCCTGCCATTTCGTGTATGCACTCTGCAATTCTTTGAGTGACTTAATCGCCTGATCCTTTCGTTCAGCAGCAATGGAATGGACATCCTTCCAATAGTGCATCTTCGTCAGCATTGACCGAGCAATCGTGAACCCTTCCTCCCCTTTCTTGTCCAATTCATCCAACACGAAGTGAATCAGTTTCACAGTCGGCTCTTTGCGAGCTCTTTCGACGCCAATCATGATCGACTCCGGGACACCGCAATCTCTTAAGAACGATAGCACTGGTCCCTTGAACCACACGACGTCTCGAATCGCCACGGCTAGCAGATTCGCTATATCTTGCGGAAGCCTCACGCCGCAAACATCCTTTCTTTCGTCTCCTGCACAATCGCCTTGGGCTCACCCATGTTCTTCAGTGCCTCTAGGCCACCAGCGTTCTTCACTTCAGGAGTCTGGAATATTTCGGGACTTTCGAGTCCTTCAGTACCGCCGCGCGTAAACTGCGAAGCCAACGCCTTGATTGTCGCCGCCGATCGCTGTGGCAGCTTGCTCAACCAGTCGGCATTCTTGTAGCTAAACGCTTCCGCACGCTCGGCGCGAGTACGCGCTGCCATACCGTAAGCAATCTCAGCCAGCACATCATACAGATCGTAATCGCTCATTTCATCCAACGCACGCAAAACGACTGCCGAGCGGCCAGCGTCAGGAAGATGGCTCAGCAGCTCGCGTCGTTCTCTGGGCGTGACCCAAATTCGCCGGAACATCTCCAACGACGGCGCTTCTTCAACCAATCGCTCCGCGAGCTTCTGGCGGTATTCCTCCAGTGTCACCGGCATGGCCTTACCGTCAACCTGAGTAACAATGAAGCGCCCAGCATCGGTGACATGCACATCGAAACCCTCCACCACAATCGTCGGAGGTGGCGGTGGAGGCGGAGGCCCCGGTTCTCGCTCCCTCTGTGTGAAGCGAGTTTTGAACTCAGAACCAAACAGGCGTGTCGCGTTGGTGTAGTCATAAACACGGAAAAGAAGCTTGCCGGTAGGAATATCGATTCGTGTCCCGCGACCGATCATCTGATAAAAAGCAATCGGCGATCTTACATACTTGAAGAAGACAATATTGCGCACGCAGGGAACGTCCACGCCGGTCGACAACAGATCCACAGTCGTTGCTATGAAGTGTGACCGTGAAGCGCCACGGAGATCAGCGATGTAATCAGAACCGCCCGACATATGCGTGCACTTGAAAGCGTATGGATCAAGTCTCTTCCGCCCACTGTTTTTGCACCAGTCAGCATAGAGGTTGTTCATCGTGCCAGCAACGTCGTCAGCATGACGATCACGTTTGCAGAATATGATCGTCTTCTGCTCGGGCCCGCCCGTTTCAACCAGGTAGTTGAACAAGTCACGACACATCGCAAGCACGCGGTCTGGCAGAAGAATTTGATCTTCGTATTCCGTT
>Ga0209777_10005145_pt1 | contig 15211 bp, 9 predicted proteins | sample FrelakmetHBP12HB_FD_187147 | JGI IMG/M metagenome (GOLD analysis project Ga0209777, IMG submission 187147) | Freshwater lake sediment microbial communities from the University of Notre Dame, USA, for methane emissions studies -HBP12 HB (SPAdes)... | ecosystem: Environmental > Aquatic >... | reverse complement strand
GCTATTTCCTCGGTGAGGACACGTCCTGCGACCCGGACCCGTGCGCGGGTCCGTTCGGAGCCTGCTGCTACGCCGACCACACCTGCAGCATCCAATCACCGGCCACATGCGCCGCCACCGGCGGCACGTACCAGGGGGACCTCGTGTCGTGCGACGTCGCGACCTGCGGGGAGCCAGTCGGGGCCTGCTGTTTCGCGGACGGAAGATGCATGGTACTGACCCGGGAGCAGTGCGAGGAGTACAGGGGCATCTGGGTCGGCCCCTACCCGTGCAGTCCCAATCCATGCCCCGCATCCCCGCCAAAGCATGTTCCCCGCGATGCGCAGACCTACTATCTGATCCTCGATGCCAGGGTCGATGACACGGGCGGGCCCTGGATCCTTGACTACGCCGTCACGCGCGCGGCCGGGGTCGACGGAGGCTACGCTGCGGGCTCATCGGCGCTGATCGGCAGCGCGCCGAATCCATTCGTGGGATCGACGCGGATCCTCTATCGGCTCGCTCAGACGGGGCCGATCCGCCTGGAGATCTTCGACGCGGGCGGGCGCGCGGTGCGCCGCCTCGTGGACGGCGCAGGCTTGAATTCGAACTCGATCGCGATCGAGTGGGACGGACGAGACCAGACCGGCGGGAAGGCGCCCGCCGGGGTCTACTTCGTCCGTTTGACCACTGGGCGCTTCACCGCGTCGCGGGCCATCATCCGGCTGGAATGACGCATCGGGCGATCCCGGAGCCTTCAGGGTAGAATGGCCTGGTCGGCCCGCCGTCCAGGGCCATGGAGGCACTTTGAACGACTATCTCCTGTCCGTCGTGTTGGGGATCATCGAGGGTGTGACGGAGTTTCTGCCGGTCAGCTCCACGGCGCATCTGCGGATCGCCGAATCGCTGTTCCACATCAGCCTCTCGAACGGCTACTGGAAGATGTACACGATCGTAGTCCAGCTTGGGGCCATCCTCTGCCTGCCGATCTACTTCCGCCACCGGATCGCGAAGCTGCTGTCGACGTTCCCAGGGGGCGCGACGGGGAATCGGTCGGCGCTGACCCATCCGCTCGGCCTCGTCGCCATCGCCTTCGTCGTGACCGCGGTCCCGGCTTTCTTGCTGACCAAGGTGATCGGCAAGCACCTGGAGAACCTCACGATCATGGGCGCGGCGCTGCTCGCGGGCGGGGTCGTCATGTGGGGGATCGACGCGATGCAGGCGCGCGCGGAAGCCGCCGGGCCGAAAGGACCGGAGACCCGCATCCGCACGTGGAACGTGGAGGCGATGAGCCTTGGTCAGTCCGTCTGGATCGGGGCCTGCCAGATCCTGTCGGCAGTGTTCCCGGGCGCCTCCCGATCGATGACCACGATCGCGGGCGGGCAGGTCGCGGGGATGTCGCGCGCGTCAGCGCTTGAGTTCTCGTTCTTCCTCTCGATTCCAACGATGGTGGTTGCCACGGGATACGACCTGTTCAAATCCGTCCGGGGCAAGGGTGAGAACGCGATCGGGGTCTCGCAGATCGATCCGCACGGGTGGGTCGTGCTCGCGATCGGCTTCGTGGTTTCGTTCATAGTTGCCTACGCGGCGGTCGCCTGGTTCATGTCGTGGGTCCGGAAGCGGGGGTTCGCGCCTTTCGCTGCCTATCGAATCGTTCTGGGGGCGCTGGTGTTGGCGTTCGCCGCGAAACTCGCAAGGTAGGGAGGTTGCCGGTGAACGCGCCTCGTGCTCGATGGCTGCGGCTGCTCCCGCTCACGATGACGCTCCTCCTTCATCCGTCGGGCTCACGCGCGTGTTCGATCTGCCGCTGCGGCGATCCGACCTTCGCCGCCCTGGGTCCGAACGTCTTCGCCGCGGATCAGTGGCGGATCGCCCTCGACTGGGACCGGATCGACAAGGCGAACGGCGTCACCGATGAGATGGGACAATCCGTCGGGCGCGACGCCGAGATCGAGAACCGTTCGAGCGCGACCGTCTCCCGATCTTACGGCGATCGACTGAACCTGGTGGCGCGCATTCCCTACAGCTGGCGACGCCTGACGTCGACCGACCTGACCGACGGTACGAGGACCACGACATCGACCCACGGATGGTCGGATCCGGAGATGATCGCGCATTATCGCCTGTGGGCCGCACCGATGAGCGAACTTGGACGCGCGGCGTGGATCTCGACCTCGATCGGACTCAAGACGGGATGGGGTCGCAACAACCTGACTCGTGAAGGCGTCCGCCTCGATGAACACGCCCAACCCGGGACCGGCTCGACGGACCTGATCCTCGGCGTGGCCGGGATGCGGCTCCTGAGCCATTCCTCGACGGCATTCGGGTCGGTCCAGTACCGGAACACGAGGACGAATCGGTTTCACTACCGCTACGGTCGGGTCTGGCTCGGCAACGCGGGATTCGAGCGCAAGCTCACGTCGCGGTTGGATGCCATCCTCGAAATGAACTACCGGCACGCGGGGGAGGATCGCGTCGATTCCACGGGCGCCCTTGATCCGAACACCGGTGGGGGGATCCTGTACCTGCAGCCGCGCGTGACCACGGACCTTGGGCTGGGCATCGTTGCCCGATTCTCGGTGATCGTGCCGGTCGCCCGTTCGCTCCACGGGGACCAGTCGGAGCGCGCGATCGTGAACGCCGGCATCACCTACGTTCTATAGATGTCACCGGTCGTCTGGTCTCGAAGCTCCTCAGGGTTGTTCCGGGTCACTGTGCAGGAGACGACCGCAGTAGAACGAGTCGATTCGTGGTGGTCCCGCCATCTTTACGCAGTCGGATGAAGTAGATCCCACTCGCAACGGGGTGACCGCCGTCGTCTCGGCCATCCCAGGATGCGGTTTGAAGACCGTCGCCGTCCGCATCCTTCAACAGGTGGCGTACGCTCCGGCCCGCCGCGTCCAGCACCTGCAGATCGATCGGGTGCGCGAGTGAAGTCGCAAACCTGATCGTTGTCCAACCCCGGGTGGGATTCGGCGAGGGTTGCAGCATCACGATAGGCGCGCGTCCCGGTTCACTGACCGCCGGGTCCCTGTCCCACACCGCGTCCTGCTGCTGCGCGGGCGTGATCGCGACCCCATACTCCTGCTGCGCGGTGTAAGCGATGCAATTCACCACGGTCACCTGGATGGCGGAGCCCGGCGTATGGAACTCGCCGCATACGAACGGCGCCGCCGGATCCGAGATGTCAACGATGTGCACGCCGCGCGTGTACGTGGTCAGGTAGGCGACATTGCCGTAGACGGTGACCTCCGGCCAGACGTCCCACTGAGGGGTCAGGCTTCCGATGATGGTCGGGTTCAACGGATCGGCGACATCGACGATGGCCAGTTGGGTGCTACCGGATACGATGACGTGGGTTCCTGACAATGCCACGCCACCGGCCCCATCGATCGCGACACGGGAGACGATGGTCGGATGCGCCGGATCGAGGACGTCGACGATGACCAGACCCTCGAGATCGTCGGCGACGTAGACGTACCGTCCTCGAACCGCGAGATTGTGCGCGACCCCGCCCGAGGAAGTGTGCACGGACCCTACGATGGCGGGCGCGCCTCCGGCCACCCGGATCACCTGGAGTCCCGCAACGCCGTCGGCGACGTACGCGTACGCGACCGGGTTGCTCTCGTCGGCGACCGCGACATCGATCGCATTGCCGGGCGTGTTCACCTCGCCGGTCAGGACTGGAGCGCGCGGATTGGAGATGCTCACGAACGCGAGGCCGGCGCCTCCGTCCGCCACGTAGGCCTTGTTTCCGTTGAGGGCGATTCCCATGGCCAGGCCGGGAGTGTCCAGACTGCCCACGAGGTGGGGTGTGCTGTCGCGCGAGCTGATGCCCAATATTTGCGCGACCTGTACGCCGCTGTCGTAGTCGGCGATGTAGGCGTAGGCCCCCTTCACCGCGATTTCGAAACCTTGGCCGGGCGTGTCCATCACCGCGACCGATGGCCTGGTCTGATCGACTCCGATGCTCGCGATATGGAGGCTGTTCCAGTCCGCGACGTAGACCAAGTCTCCCTTCATCGTGAGACCGTACGCCATCGCCTGAAGGCGGACCTCATTGATGATCAGGGGATTCGCGGGATCGGAAATCGATACGATCTGGAGGCCGGCTTCATAGTCCGCAAAACAGGCGAAGTTGTCACGCACCACGACGGAGTACGCCAGGCTGGGCATTCCGAGACGTCCCAGGATGCGTGCGTGCTCGGGGTTCTGGACATCGACTACTTCCATCCAGTCGCCGTCCGCCATGGTGACGCGTCCTTCACTGTAGGCGACCCCCTGCGCATAGCCGGGCGTGTTGGCGACGCCAAGGATGCCCGGATCCTCCGGGTCGGAGACATCCACAATGGCAAGTCCGGCGGAGGACGCGGCGACATAGGCGGTCGTTCCGTCGACGACGACATCCCAACCCCAATCAGGGATCGCCGTCATTCCGATCAGCGCCGGTGTCGTTGGATCGGATGCGACCGAGAAGATCTGGAGCCTGGAGTCGTGCGCTGAGCCCGCGGCCGTTGAGACGTAGAGATACTCCCCAACGGTGAAGAGGCCAATAGCGTAACCGTACGTGCTGATGCCTCCTGCGATCGTTGGATTCTGAGGATCCCGCACGTCGATCACGAGAAGCCCGTTGGTGAAGTCGGCCACGTAGGCGTAGATCCCCCTGATCACGATATCCCCGCCGCTCGCGGGAAGCCGGACCGTGCCGACGATCGCAGGGCGATTGGGATTCGAGACGTCGATGACCTCGAAGGCGGTGTTGGTCGTGAGGTAGGCGTAGTCGCCTCGTACGGCGACGCCCCACGCGCCGCTCGACGTCGCCACCTTCGAGATCCAGTGTGGATGCAAGCTGTAGTCGATGCAGGCAGCTCGAGCGGATCCAATCGTGGGCAGCGGAATGATCAGGACGGCCAGGATCGGAGTCAGCAGGAAACGCATAGCATTTGGCGGACGCATGGCGTTTTTCAATGGCGGCCTCCGGCGTCGCGTCGGGATAGGGCAGCACGATATCGGCGCAATCATATTGTAGGCAGCCATCACCGGGGGGTCAATGATTCGCTTTTTCTCGGGAGAGAGGATCGCCGCTGTCCAAGACGCGGCGCGCATCATCGGCCCGTCCCATTTGCGACAACGTTTGCGCGAGGATGGACCGGGGCGTTCGTGCGTGCGGCGCCCTTTCCGCCGCCCGCAAGTACTGTCCCGCCGCGAGGTCGGGCATCTGGATCATCGCGAAGAACTGACCGAGGTAGAGCTCGGTCCATGGGACCGGCTCGAAGCGGAAGAGGCGCCCGATGAAATCCTTCTTGGGTAGAGCCGGCAGGGAAGCGAGGTCCTCCGCCTTCACGATGGGGAAGCGTTCGAGAAGGTTCTGGCGGGTCAGACGGTGTCGATCGATCAACTCACGGTTCCCGGCATCCTCTCTCAGGAGCACGATTGCCGTTCCGTCCAGGTAGACGGGCGCCCAGGCGGCGTCTCCCAACCGCTCGACGGTAAGCCTCGGCGCTTCCGCGTAGGTCAGGACGAGGCAGCGGAATCCGTATCGCTCATCGGCCGCTTTCCACGGCGCGCCGCCGGAGAGGATCGACAGGTAGTTTGCGTAGTGCTCCGCCGAGTGGACTTCCAGGCGTCCGTCGATGAACACCCGCTCATCGGGGTCGGCGTAAATCAGGTAGCCTCCGCTCGAGAAGGTGTTGAAGATTGGTCCCTCGACCCGATTCTCGCGGAGGAACGCAGCGGCTCCGATCGGCACCGACCCCTCGGCGACGCCGACACCGAATCGTCGATTCGTACCGATTGCCTCGTAGATGATCCCATCGGCAAGGCACAGATCGTATCCGATGAAGGCGAGACTGACGATGCCCGCGAGGATCGCCATGCCTGCGTTTCTCGTGGCACTGGACATCCGCGCCGCACGGGAACGGAACCACCCCGTCCAGCGCCCCTGTCCGAACCATCCGGCGACGATGGGGATCGAGACAATCGCGAGTGGCGCGAGGTTACGGCGCGCGCGAAACCCCAGATACAGAAATGCCGCCATCAGGATGATCTCCCGCACGGGAGGTCTCCGCGAATAGACCGCGAGAGCAAGGGCGACGATGGCCAGAAAGTAGGGGAAGACGATGACCGAAGGATGCGGGATCCCCGGGGTGAAGGGACTCAGGAACTCCCCGATCGTCCGGGAATAGATCGCCATGGCTCCGTTGATTCGCGTGAACAGGATGATCGGGTGCAATGCCCCGGTCACGAAGTAGGGATTCGCCAATGTCGCGAGGATACACAGGCCGAAGCCGATCCAGAGACGACGGTCCCGGAGTCTTCCCAACAGGTGGGCGATGATCGCGCCCAATCCCAGCACGAAGAGCCCCTCGGTGTTGACCCAAACTAGAAGAACGATCGGGAGGGTCATCCAAGCCCGTCGTGAGCCCTCCTCGTGACGCCGCAGAAGCCAGAGGGTCAACGCAAGAAACAGATAGGTCAACACCTCGGGTCGGGCGAGGAATCGCTCGCTCGCCAGGATCACGCCGATGCCGGTCAGCGTCGCCGCGAGCGCGGGGGGCGCGCCGCGCCTCGCGAGGCGATAGACGATCCAGAATGTGGCGGTGACGACGAGGCACTTCGCGACGATCACGCCGCCGAGGCCCGCGACTCGATTGACCATGCAGACCAGAACCTGGAAGAGCCAGTGGAGATCGATGTAGGGACGGCCGGCGGAAGGGTAAGAGTACGCGTCGACCCGGGGGATCCCTTTGCCTGCGACGATGTCAGCCCCGGCGCGCAGATGCCACCAGAAGTCCTCTTCGATGATCGAGTGGAACCCGGCAACGAATGCCGTCAGGAGAACGAGCGGAAGGATCAAGCCACCGGTGCGCCGGGTCACCGAGGTCATCGAGGTCATCGAGGTCCTCCTATGCCGCGTCCGCTGATCTTTCGTTCGGTCTAGTCCAGTCCCATCTCGACCAGGCGATAGCTCCGGTTCCCCATCCCCAGTTTCTCGGCGTATGCGAGTTGTACGCACCCGTCGAGCTGCGGGAACGCGAGCTGATCGAGACGCCGGCCTGTCGCGGCCGCGACGAGGTCGAGCGCGGCCTGATCCAAGGCAACCGGGTCGGTGGACAGCGCGAAACCGACGTCGGGCGCGACGCGCGGCGAGCCGGGCGCCCAACAGTCGCAGTGCTGGGTCAGGTTGACGATCCCGAGCAGGCAGACGACCTTGCCCTTCAAGGCGCGCACGGTGCCGAGAGCGTGCTCGACCATTTTCTCCTGCATCATGGCCGAGCCGGTGTCCCATCGGAAGCCCATGGCGCCGGAACGGCAATGGGCGAGGCACTCGCCGCAGCCGGTGCATATCGCCTCATTGATGCGCGCACGGCCGCGATCGTCCACCGCCAGCGCGCCGGTCGGACAATGCTCGACGCAGACGGCGCAGGCGGTGCATTCGCTCTCCTTCACGAAAGGCTTGGTGTCGCTGTGCTGGAGCAGCTTGCCCTTGCGGGACGAACAACCCATGCCGAGGTTCTTCAGCGTCGCGCCGAAGCCCGAGAGCATGTGGCCGGTGGCGTGCGAAACCGCGACGACCCCGTTGGCGTACGCGATCGCCTCGGCGACGCCCACCTTCGCGTAATGCCGTCCCTCGACCGCGACCTCGACCTCCAGGTTGCCCGCCATCCCATCCGCGGGGATGAACACCGCCCCGGCGCGCTCGAGGTTGAAGCCGCGCTCGGCCGCGACTTCCGCGTGCGCGACGCCGCTCGAGCGCCTGCCGCTGTAGAGGACGGCCGTGTCGGTGAAGAAGGGCTGCGCGCCGCACGCGCGCAGCCGGCGGGCCACGACACCGGCGACCTCCGGGGGAAGGGCCGTCGTGAGCCCGGGTTCTCCGACGTGCACCTTGATGGCCACTCGGTCGTTCCTGCCGGCGATGCGGGTCAGGTCGGCGTGGGCGAGGAGGCGGGAGACCGCATCGGGCCACGCCGTCGGTTGTGCGTCGGGGACGCGGCAGAGGAAAACGGTGCTCGAATCGATCATCCGCCGAGGTTAGAAGAGCGTCGGCGCGTCGGTCAAGTCGGTCGTCCCGGCTGTATCGGTCGTCCCGGTCGTCCCGGGCGCGTCGGCGTCGATCGCGTCGCGTTCGCCTTCGTCCGGCTGCGGTTCCTCGGCCTCCTCCGGGCCGACGTACTGGAGCCGGTACAGCTTCTCGTAGATCCCGCCGCGGGAGAGCAGCTCCCGGTGGGTTCCTTCCTCGGCGAGCCGTCCGCGGTGCATCACGAGGATCCGGTCGGCGCGCTGGACCGTGCTCAGCCGATGGGCGATCACGATGCTCGTGCGTCCCTCGGTGAGCTTCGTGAGCGCCGCCTCGATTGCCTTCTCGGTATGCGTGTCGATGCTCGAGGTCGCCTCGTCCAGGACCAGGATCGTCGGATCGAACACGAGCGCGCGCGCGAAGCTCAGGAGCTGCCGCTCTCCGGCGCTGAACGTCTTGCCGCCCTCCTCGACGGCGGCATCGTACCCGCCCGGCAATCGCTCGATGAAGCGATCGACGCCGACGACCCGGCACGCCTCCACGACCCGCTCGCGCGAGATCTGCTCGTCCCCGAGGCGGATGTTCTCGAGGATCGTGCCGGCGAACAGGAAGACGTCCTGGTGGACCACGGCGATGTTGCGGCGCAGCGGCTCCTGCAGGAATTCGCGGATGTCGGTCCCGTCGATGCGGACGGCGCCCTCCTGCACCTCGTAGAGGCGGCTGATCAGGTTGATGATCGTCGTCTTCCCGGCGCCGGTGTGCCCGACGATCGCCACGGTCGTCGCCGCGTCGATGCGAAAATCGACGGCCTCCAGGACCGGCTCGCCGGGGAGGTACGAGAAGGTGACCTTCTCGAACGCGATGTCCCCGCGGAAGCGGCCCGGGTCCCGCGCCCCGGGCCGATCGACGAACTGCGGCCGCGTGTCGAGAATCGTGAAGATCCGCTCGGCGCTCGTCATCGCCCCCTGGAGCACGTCGAACTTCTCGGTGAAATCGCGGATCGGCGCGAAGAACTGCTCGGAGTAGGCGAGGAAGCTCGTCAGGAGCCCCACGGTCATGACGCTTCCGATCGCGAGCGAGACCCGCTGCCCGCCGGCCGCCTGCAGCACCGCATGGCCGCCGAACCAGAGGACCAGCCCGATCCCCGCGGCGGAGAGGGTCGTGTTGATCGGACGGAAATAGGACCAGGCGCGTCTCTGGTCGAGGAAGTACTTCCGGTAGGACCGGCCGATCGCGTCGTACGAGCGATCGTTGCGCTCCTCCTTGTGGAACAGCTGCACGACGCGGATCCCGCTCAGCGCCTCCGCCATGAAGGAGTTCAACCGAGACAGCTCGGCGCGCCACTTGCGGTAGTACGTCCGCGAGTACCTCCGGAAAGTCATCGCTGCGGCGACCATCAGCGGCATGACGGAAAGGACGACCAGGGCCAGCTTCCACTGGAACACGATCAGGAGCGTCACGATGCCGCCAAGCATGCCGAAGTCCTTCAGGATCGTGACCAGGACGGTGCTGAACAGCTCTTCCAGCGCACCGACGTCGTTCACGGTCCGCGTGACGAGGCGTCCTACAGGATTGCGGTGGAAGAACGAGAGCGAGAGCGAGTGGATGTGACGGAAGACCTCCATACGGATGTCGTAGAGAATCCGCTGGCCGAGGGACGCGAGAAGATAGCCGTTGCCCCAGTCGACGAGGAAGGTCGCGACGCGCAGGATCAGGAAGAGCATCGCGAAGACCCAGAGCTTCGTCTGGGGCGCGAGCTGGATGATCCGCTCGGCGCCATTCGGCGCCAGGAATATCCCGAGGACGCGCGCGACCGCGCGGGCAGGGAGTCCGTCGCCGCGCGTGAACACCAGGTCGACGAGGGCGCCGACCAGGGCCGCGGGAAGAACCGTCAGGAAGGCTGAAAAGCACACGAGGACCGTCCCGAGGACGATCCACCCAACGTAGGGGCGGGCGAATCGGAGCAGCCGGCGCATGAGCACCGGGTCGAAGACGTTCGTGCGGATCCGGTCCTCGATAAGTTCGTCTTCGAGTCGATCGTCAGCCATCGTCTACCTTCACCTTCGCCTCACCTTGCTCGAGCCTCAGCAGACCGCCAGCTCGGCTTCGATGCTTTGCTTGGCGTACAGGTCGGTGAAGTAGCCGCCCAGAGCGAGGAGAGCCTCGTGGCCCCCGCGCTCGATGATCCGTCCGCGTTGCAGAACCAGGATCTCGTCCGCGTGCTGGATCGTGCTGATCCGGTGGCTCACGATCAGCACCGTCTGATCGCCGCCGATCCGCCGCAGCCCGTCGAGGATCGCCGCCTCCGTCTTCGTGTCGACGGCGCTCAAGCAATCGTCGAGCAGCAGGATCGGCGCGCGGCGCGCGAGCGCCCGCGCGAGGGCGATTCGCTGCTTCTGTCCGCCGGACAGGTTGACCCCCTTCTCCCCGAGGAGGGTTTCGTACTGCTTCGGAAACGACCGGATCTCCTCATCGATCTGGGCGACCCGCGCGCACTCGATCAACCAGTCCATGTCGAGGGGCGCTTCCCCGATCCCGAGCGCGATGTTCTCGCGGATCGTCTCGCTGAACAGGAACGTCTCCTGAGAGCCGACCGCGACCTGAGTCCGCAGGACGCGCAGGGGGATCGACCGCACGTCGTGGCCGTCCAGGAGAATCGCGCCGGGCGGCGGATCGTACAGGCGGGACAGCAGGTTCAGAAGGGTGCTCTTCCCTGATCCGACCTCCCCGAGGATCCCGATCGTCGCCCCGGCGGGGATGTTCAGATCGATCCCCGCGAGGGCGGGAGGCGCGGCGACGTCGTATCGGAAGGTCAGATCGCGAATCGCGATCGCACCGCGCAGCCGCTCCACCGGCGCCGGCTCGTCCGGCTCGCGGATCTCGGGATCCACATCGAGGACCTTCTCGATCCGGCTCATGCTGACGCGACCGCGCTGGTACAGGGTCACCATCCAGCCGAAGCCGATCATCGGTCCCGACAGGCGGATCAGGTACTGGAAGAACACGACGAAGTCGCCCGTCGTGATCCCGCCGTTCGCATGGATGGCGGCGATCACAGCATTGGGACCCGCGCCCTGGGCAAGAAGCGTGCGTTCGACCCCGACCCCGCGGAGGACGAGCGATCCTCCGTACGCGATGACGACGAGATCGGCAAGCCCGAGCATCAGGGTCAGGAGCGGATTCTCGAGGGCCGTCACAACTGCGAGGTGAAGTCCCCGGCGCAGGTACTCCCGGCACTGGCGCGCGTATCGCTTTGTCTCGTTCTCCTCGCGCGCGAAGGACTTAACGACCTTCGCGCCGGCGTAGCTTTCCCGCGCCTCCTCCGAGAGGCCGGCGAACTGCGCCTGCAGCTCGTCGAAGCGGCTCTCTACCTTGTGGGCGAGGCGGGATACGATCACCGGAATCAGCGGGAGCGTGACGAGGGAGGCGAGCAGGAGCTTCACACTGATCGACGCCATCACGACCGGCACGAAGATGATGTAGAAGATCGTGTCGAGAAGTATCAGAAGGCCGAAGCCGTAAAAGAACCGGACCGCATCGATGTCGTTGATCGAGAGGCTCATCTGCGCGCCGATTTTGCTCTTGTCGTGGTAGCTCGCGGGGAGCCGCTGCACGTGCCCGAAGAACCGCCCGCGCAGGTCGTGCGCGAGGGTGATGCTCGCCTCGGAATACCTCATGCCCATGGTGTAACGGAAGCACCCGGTCAGCCCGACCGCCGTGACGTACAGGACGAAGTAGATCCACATCCCGCGCATGAAGGCGCCCGGGGCGAACCACGCGGGCGGCAGGAGGGAGAGGATCGAACCCGACGCGGGGGACCCGTAGCGGACGTGATCGATCCCCCATTTCACGAGCATCGGGACCGAGACGTCGAGGATGTCGACGAGGAGCAGTGCGACCGTCCCCACGACGTAGATCCGCCAGTAGGGACGGCAGTAGCTCAGCATGTGGATGAAGTTCTTGATCACGGAGGAACGACGCGCCTCTACGACTTCGGCTTCACCGCGACGTAGATCTGGAGCGGGGAATCCGGCCCCTTCATGTCCGGCGGGTAGTATTCGATCGCCGGGCGCGTTTCGTCCTCGACGTACGTCGACGCGGGGAGCCACGCGCGGTAGATCTCGCCCCAGGTCGTGGCGAGCGTGGCCATCGTGCACCGGAACATCGCATAGAGCCCGCCCGGAACGTCGCGCAGGATCAGTTCTTCGAGCGCGTCGGTCGCATCGCCCACCGGCATTCCGGCGACGAAATCCACGATCCCCGCCTGCCCGGTCCCGTAGTAGACGCCGTAGTAGCCCTTCTCCGCGGTCCGCGCCGCGATCGCATCGTGGTGCGGCATGAACCGTTTCTCCCACAGCTCGCGATAGTCGGCGGTCATGTGGTTGATGCGGGCGGTGATGCCCAGCACGCGGGCGTCGGGACGAGTGACGATCTCAGCATCCATTTGCGGCTCCTTGATATCGGTGTCGGCGATGCACGATGATAGCACGCCCCAAGGACTTGAGCGACGTGGCGCTGGTCGGGCGTAGCCGGCTGGCCCCACGGGGCAGGCTGCACGCGCAGGCTTCCTGAGATCCCCGTCCCGACCCCGAAATACCGCGACTCCATTCGACGCCAATAGCCTATACTTATAATCACTTGTATTGGGCCTGATTCATCTTTGGAGGATTCGCATGTCTAGGACACGTCTTGCGCTGTTCATCACAGCGGCCCTCGTACTGGCCTTGGCCGGGACAGAGGTCCTGCGCCACACCTACCACAGCGCTGTTAACTCCGGGACGCCCCGCCCGGCTTTGGCCATGGCGGGGCTCGAAGTGGGCACCGCAGCCGATCAGGTCAACCAGACCCCGGCAACGCCTCCCGCGCCCGCGAGCACGACGGCCGATTCGAAGAAGCCGATCAACCTGGGCATCCCGCCGGGTCCGTACGATCCGGTCCTGACGCAGGCGCCGCCATACGGCCGATCCCTGCCGCCCAGAAACCACCGGCCCAACAACCCCGCCGGTGAGAACGTCAGCATAGTGCAGTCGGAAGTGACGATCGCGACCTCCGGCGACACGGTCTTGGTCGGCTGGAACGACGGTAACGGATTCGTTGTCCCCGGCGAGACCGTCAGCGGCTACGGCTACTCGACCGATCGCGGGGAGACCTGGGTCGACGGCGGCTCCGTGCCGAGCGGACAGAACGCGAGCGTCTTCGGCGATCCGACCGTCGCCGTGACGAACAGCGGCGAGTGGATCTTCGTCTCGTTGGATCAGGGGAGTCCGAATGGATTGGCGGTGAACCGCAGCCGATTCGTCAACGGAACGCTCACCTGGAACCCATCCTTGAAGTACGTCGACCAGAACCAGTTCCTCGACAAGGAGTTCATCGAGTACGACTCGGCCATCAATCGGTTGTACATGACGTACGTGGGGCCCGCCGGGAGACTCACCTACTCCACCAATGACGGCGCGACCTGGGCCGCCCCGCTCACTGTCGCCAACGCCGGCGCGACGAACGGCTTCTATCCGGCGCCCGGCGTCGGTGGCGAGGTCTACGTCAGCTGGCTGAACGGGTTGGGCTCGCCCAACGCCCGTCTCTACTGCCGCTACTCATCGGACAGCGGGCAGAGCTGGGCGTCGTCCGCGGTCCAGGTGGTGCAGCTCGGCGGTCAGTCCGCCAATCCGCCGCAGTGCTTCAACCGGAGCTTCAACATCACGTTCCCGTCGATGTCCATCGATCGCTCGTCGGGTCCGCATCGCGGCCGCGCATACTTCTGCTACACGGACGGCGGCACCGGGAATTTCAACACCTACTTGAAGTACTCGGATGACAAGGGACAGACGTGGTCGAACGCGATCCAGCTGGATGACGAGCAGAACACGTCGGAGCAGTTCTGGCCGCAGATTCACGTGGGGCCCGACGGACGCGTCTCCGTGGGCTGGTACGACCGCAGGAACGCGACCAACAACAACAGCCTTTGCGACTTCTACATCACCCAGTCCGTCGACGGAGGCGTGACCTGGGGACCGAACAGACGGCTGTCGGATACGTCGGTCGCGTGGTGCGGCGTTCCCGCCAACATCGCGCCGAACTTCGGCGATTACATCGAGCTGACGAGCGACGCCCGCTCGGTCTTCGGTATCTGGTCGGACGCGCGCGGCGGAGGCCCCGACGTGTACGTCGGCCGCTTCGACGACCGGTTCCTGCTCGCCGTCACGGGGAACACCGGGCAAACCCGGACCGCCTATCAAGGAGCGGGGACGGCCTGGTACATCCCGAACGAGACCGATTTCACGAGCGATCCGGCGCCCGCGCTTGGATCCCCGGCGGAGCTCATGGTTGCGGCGCTTGGCCTCGGCACCCTGGCTACGCCTCCCGAGACGAACGGCATCTTCAACCTGGGGGGCGAGGCGCTCCACGGGGAGCTCAGCATGAGCTCCCCGCAGGGCGTGGTGAATGGGACTTTCTCGATCGCGCGCAGCGGATCGAACGGTTTGAACTTCCAGTACGCGGCGACGAGCTCGGGTCTCGATCAGATCCAGTTCCTGCCGAACTCGCGAATCCAAGTGACCCTGGTCCCGGCCGGACCGGGGCAGGTGAACGTCTTCGGCACCGTGAGGATGAACCGGCTTCTGGGCCTGCTCGTCTTCTCGCTCGGCGGGACGATCCACTTCGACGGTGCGCCTGGCGGCCAGCTCGCGGCGAATCAGTCGCTCGATGAGACGGTCCACACGACCATCGGCTCCGCGCTCGAGGTGCACACGCGGACGACGATCGTCGACGGCGCGACGGTCGATGTCCCGCCGCTCTTCGCGGGAGCGAATCCTCCGCCGCTCGCAACCGTGCGGGCCAAGCCGAACCCGCTCGAGGCGTCGACGAGGATCGCGTACACGCTGACCCATCCCGGCGACGGATCGATCCAGATCTATTCGGTGGACGGACGGTCGGTCCGCACGATCGCCAAGGGGCACTTCGAGGCCGGCGCGAACGAGTATCCGTTCGACGGCAAGGACGACTCGGGTCGCAAGCTTGCGCTGGGGGGCTACTTCATCCGCTTCGAGACCGACAAGGTCAAGGTGGCTGGGAAGCTCTTCGTCGTGAAATGATATGGAACGACGCTGAGTCAAGGCAATGATTCAGTGGGGCGATCTTCTTTCTACCAAGAGAGGGGATCGCCCCTTCGTATCCGTTGAGGATGGCAAGGAAGGCCGGGCGCTTCGACGACGCGTC
>Ga0209777_10005144_pt1 | contig 15213 bp, 13 predicted proteins | sample FrelakmetHBP12HB_FD_187147 | JGI IMG/M metagenome (GOLD analysis project Ga0209777, IMG submission 187147) | Freshwater lake sediment microbial communities from the University of Notre Dame, USA, for methane emissions studies -HBP12 HB (SPAdes)... | ecosystem: Environmental > Aquatic >... | reverse complement strand
CGTACCCCGCTATCTTTTGCTCCGAAATAAAGGCCAGAATTCGAAGCTTTCCTTCCTTTACATAAGACATTGTTGAAGTATCCACCGCCATGGCGTAGACATTGATATGGCCCCCCAATAGTGCCGTTAATGTCTCTGCACTTGATTTCAAGACGATGAAGGTAAACTCCGCATTTTCTTTTCTTCCAGCCTGCCACATATTCAACGCTTTAAAGTCAACTGCTTTAGAACCATTGACACCGATTTTTGCTGCTCTCGGGTTCTTCTTCGCCCAACTAATAAATTCATTCCAATTCTTCCACGGTGCATCATTCTGAACCATTACAACATAGACTAACCTCCCAATCGCCATAATCCAGGTGAAATCCTTAGGACTGTTATATGGGGGTTCCTCTAGAAAAGGCATCAGAAAACTGTTCCCCGACACATTTCCTAAAGTATAACCATCCGGTGCGGCGTTCTTGACTATCTTGTACGCCATGGCACCATTCGCCCCGGGCTTATTTATGGTAACGATTGGCTGACCCAAGGCCATGCTGGCGGCCTTATTGAGAGCACGGTAAGCGATATCGTTAGACCCGCCGGCGCCCGCACTAATTAAAAATTCAATGGTTTTTGTAGGAAAATCTGCATCTTTGGCATCAACAAAATTGATGTTTTGGAAAAGTAAAAAGCACCCGAGAAAAAAAACAACAAACAGGATTCTCTTGATTTCTTTCCTCATAACCTCCCTCCTTTTTCATTTTCGGTTGATTACTCAATGAGCTCCCGAGAAATTTCCTCCCTCCTTTTCCTGAGAAATGGTGTGATGCATGAAATAAGCATCAGAATTGTAGCGACCATTCCTGCCGCAGCAATAGGCCGATTAAAAAAAATCATAAAACTTCCATCGGATAATAGCAAGGATTGTCTCAGGGAGTTTTCGAACATGGGTCCCAGAACAAAAGCGAGAACCATCGGAGCACCTTCGTATCCGTATTTTCGCATTAGGTACCCTAACACTCCAAAGACCAGCATCGTGCCAATATCAAAAACACTATTATTGACACTGTAAGTCCCGATGACACATATGAGGAGAATCAAAGGGAAGAGGATCTTATAAGGAACCTTGAGTATCTGAACCCACATCCCAATTAAGGGTAGATTCAAGACAACGAGCATTCCATTTCCGAGATACATGCTAGCGATGATGCTCCAAAAAATTTCGGGATTCTTTTGCATCATTAGGGGCCCGGGATTTACGCCGTGGATCACCAAGGCACCCAAAAGAACGGCCATTACCACATTGGTAGGGATGCCCAGTGTAAATAGTGGAACAAAGGCGCCTACCGCAGCCGAATTATTTGCGGACTCTGGGCCTGCTACCCCTTCAATGGCACCTGTTCCAAATTTCTCGGGATGTCGGGAGAGTTTCTTCTCCATTGCATAGGAAGCAAAAGAAGCAATGACCGCCCCTCCACCCGGCACTATTCCAAGCAAAAACCCGAGTACACTTCCCCGTAGGATGGGCTTAATACTGTCTTTCCAATCCTGCCAATTTGGGAGAAGTCCCTTTATTTTCGTATCCAGAACACTACGCTTTTCCAGGCTCTTTTCAATATTCAAAAATATTTCTGAAATACCAAAGAGCCCCATGATAAAAGGAACGAAATCAATACCTTGGGTTAAATCAAAGATTCCGAAAACAAACCTCGAGGATCCGCTTTCAACATCTTGTCCGACGCAGCCAAGCATAATCCCAAAAACCGCCATCATGAGGGCTCGAACAACCGATCCTAAAGTTAGGTAAACCACAAGGGTCAAGCCCACGCAAAGTAACCCGAAAAGTTCAGGGGGCCCAATTCTAAGAGCAAAAGATGCTAACGGAGGCCCAAGGAGCATAAGTCCGATTACACCGGCCGTTCCTGCGATGAAGGATCCAAAAGCGGCTATCCCTAGGGCCGGCCCCGCTCTGCCTTTTCGAGCCATTTTATAACCATCGAGACAAGTAACCACCGAGGCTGCTTCTCCCGGAATATTCACCAGGATTGATGTCGTTGACCCTCCGTACATAGCGCCGTAATAAATCCCTGCCAGCATGAATAAAGCTTGTATGGCAGTCGCCTTGTAGGTAAGAGGCAAAAGCAGTGACATACTCCCTACTGGACCAATTCCAGGAAGAACCCCGACCAAGGTTCCGATTAAAACTCCAAAAAAACAGTAAAAGAGATTCCCGGGATCGAGAGTTAATTGGAAACCATGAAAGAGATTTTGAAGAATTTCCACAGCATCTCCCCTTGATGTCAAAACCCCATAAACCCTTTGGGGAATGGAACGTCCAACCAAATTTTAAATAAACCGTAAGATATGATAGTAGTAATAATGCTCGCTATGATTGCGCTCCACCATTTTGTGGGTTCCAATATTCTAAATAGAAAAATCATCAATAAGCAGGTGGAAAGTACGAACCCCAAAATATGTAGAAAAAGAACATAGGCCCATAACGCCACCAGAACCAAAAGAACCCTTTGCCATCGGACGCCTAGCCATATTAAATTATCCTCTTGGTCTGTTTTGGTTCTTCCGATAAAAGCTATTGCAAGATCCATTACAGCAAGAGCCACAAGAAATAATGCACCGAAAAAGAAAATAAATCCGGGTCCAGGCCGGCTAAAATGGCCCAACCCCAATCGGTAAGCATGGCTGGCAACAAAGATCCCAATAGCAAGCCAAAATATCTTAACGAACCAATAGTGGGCTTTAATGAATGGATCCTCCTTTTCGCGCTGGGTTCAGCCCCATATGGATATGCACAATCCCCGCTTTACCAGAAAGTATGCCACCCCTTCGAGCTGCCGTAATTAGAACCTTGAGCTCTTACTTCGAAGGATAGATGGATAACGGCCCTCCTAAGGCAAGCTTAAGCCCCACTACTTTACGGATCAGGAGAAGGGCATTTTCTATACATCCACATACCTGCCCCCTTGTTTTACGGTAAAAGGGCAAACTCCTTGTAATGGGGGTTATTGGGAAGGTTGCCTGCCTTCGCCTGGTTCAATTGCAGTAATGCTTTTACACTAAAAGCACGAATCGATCCCCCAGTTGATTTATGCCTCTGATCTGCATGGCTCTCGATAAGTCAAGGGTGCCTGTACCCGTCGCAAACCTGTCGGGGACTGTGGAATTATCTATGATGATCAGTCCAACCCCGCCTTTGGCCCTGGCTACATAATAGGCATTGTTTTGGCCCGTAACAAACCCATCGTGGCTGCAGAATCCCGTGGCCATAGGAGCCATTGCAATGCGGTTCCTTGTCTCGACGGGCCCGATCGGAATGGATTTAAATAACCCACTCATTCTTCCCACTAATTTCCCTCCTGTGATTCCTTGAACATTGCCCCCCAAAGGTCATAAAATCGCTAAAGCACTCGTCTTATGGCCTGAATTAACTCCTCCGAACTGGGGAGGATATAATCTTCTAAGGGGCCGTACGGTAAAACCATGTCCTTAGTGCCTATCCGTTGAACGGGCTTCTTCAAAGAATCAAAAGCTTCTTCACAGATGATCATGTTTATCTCCGCTCCAACTCCAGCCGTTTTAAAGTCTTCGTCGATGACGACGGCTCTTCCTGTCTTTCTCACCGATTCTAAGATCGTCTTTTTGTCTAAGGGGAAACTCCGTACATCCACTATCTCAACGCTGATTCCTTCTTTTTCGAGTTGCTCGGCTACCTCTAGAGACTTCTTTACCATGTATGACGTTGCAATGACCGAGACATCCGTTCCTTTCCTCTTAACCTCAGCCTGACTCAACGGAACGACGTACTCGGTCTCTGGCACTGGACCTTTTTCCTTCTGCAGCAGCTTATGCTCGAAAAAGAGAACCGGGTTATTATCTCGGATCGAAGATTTTAATAATCCTTTGGCATCGTAAGGGGTAGCTGGGAAAACGATCTTGAGTCCCGGAAAATGCATAAACGTTGCCAATGGACTTCGAGAATGTTCAGCTCCACCCCTCACATAACCTCCCATTGCAGCCACAAGAACCATTGAAACGGAAAGCTGACCACCGCTGAGACATCTTGTCTGAGTTGCTGTCAAAGCTATTTCATTCATGGGGATGAACAGAAAGTCAGCAACCTGCATATCAGCAATAGGCCGCATGCCCGCGATTGAAGCTCCCAAAGCAGCACCAACAATAGCAGTTTCAGAAATCGGAGTGTCTTTGATCCTGGCTTCTCCGAACTCCTTAACCAACCCTTCTGTCCAACCCCCTGTGCCTCCCCTCAGGGTTAAGTCTTGACCAAGAATGAAAACTCTCTTGTCCCTGCGCATCTCTTCGCGCAATCCTTCTCCTAGCGCCTCGGCATAGGTAATTTCTCTCATTTTACCTCCTTTAATCTTGCTTGACTCTCAGATTCATTGTTATGTCAACGGAAGAAGAAAATATTTGTCTCAAAGCTTTTTGCTTACGCAAAAAGATCTTCAAACGCCACTCCAGGGTCCGGACATGGACTCTGCTCAGCATACCTTATGGCTTCTTCTATTTCTATACGAACTTCCTCATTAATACTTTTTGCGGCCCCTTCCGTCAAAATATTTTTTTCCATCAAATCTCTTTTAAATGTTGTAACCGGGTCTTTCTCTTTCCACTGATTGATTTCTTTCCCAGGCCGGATTTCCTCCGTCCTTTCGTGGTGCGATCTGAATCTATATGTGACCATATCCAAGAGACTTGGACCTTCCCCTTTCCGCGCCCGCCTCACAGCTTTTTGAACAGCATTGTGAACAGCTATCACATCCATACCGTCCACAATGCGCCCCGGCATCCGGTAGGAGTGCGCATAACTCGCTATAGTCGCTGCTGCTGTATGTCGAGCTATTGGAGTGGTTATAGAGTATTGGTTATTTTCACAAACCCAAATAATGGGCAACTTCCAAAGGGAAGAAAGGTTTAGTGCTTCGTGAAACGTACCGCGGTTGGAACAGCCATCGCCGAAGAATATCACACATACCTGACCTCTTCCTTCAAATTGCGCCGCTACGCCTAATCCTACCGCAATCGGGAACTGGCCGCCGATCAAACCCCACTTCCCAATGAGGTTCACTTCTTTTACGGTCATATGATGGGAATCCTTGCCTTTACTGTAACCGCCCATCTTTCCATAAAATTCAGCCAGCATCCTTTTCAAAGAAATTCCCTTACCAATTTTGTTCGCATAGCCACGGTGTGTAGGAATTACATAGTCATCTTCCCGCAGAAACGTCAATGTTCCTATCCCGACGGCCTCCATCCCTAATCCGCTGTGAACGACTTCTTGAAGTTTCACGCTTTTAGGCAATTCCAACATTGTCTCTTCAAAAGCTCTCGCCAATACTAATTGCTTGTAAAGCCTCAGTAAATGTTTGTCCTTCAATATCATCGGGATACTATCCTCCTTTTTCTATCGATTTTGGTCAGATATCGGAAAAATTGCCAGGATACGTAAATCTTTAAGAATTTCGAGGTGTTCGATCCTATCAATAGATCGCTCGAGGGCTTCCCTGGACATTACTGTCCCAGGACAATCATGGTAATTAGCACCTAGCTCCTGTCGATTCATAGGTGTTTCAGGATGCCTTTCGGAAAACCAACCATCTAATATGTTCCTCCCCGTTCTTCAATCTAAGGTTAACAACGCAGGGGCAAATACCCGCTCTCTGTTAATGTCGGATGGGACACTATCTTTACCCTTTTAACGAGATCCTGGGGACGGAACTCGAGTACTTTCTCGTCGGTAAAATCCTCAAGGCCTACTAGTCTATCGAGAATTACCCTGGCCATATAATATTCCATGCGAAATTTCCCCTCAAGCCCCGAACGAGGATTGGAAGGCATCAGCAGCTGGACATTGATCGGATGGGTTCTAACCTCCACTTTCTCTACATTTTGGGGAAGAATACCATGCTCTTCTACTGTATGTAGGACCGAATCCAGGCCGCCGGGGGTGCAGAGACAAGCGGGATACGATTTTATAGTAATGCTTAGGGTCAGCACGTTAAAAGATTAACCTGGGGCGTCCGTAATCCTTTTCAGATTAAACAGGGTATCTTTGCTGAACAGCCTGGAAATCCATACTTCGCCTCCACAGGTTTCTCGAAGGTGCAAATAATAAACTGGCTTCCGTGGTCTCCGATATCAATGGTCAATCGGCCCTGGAGATGGTTCAACATCTGATCCCAAAACGACCTCACCCCTCAGGAGATGGTCAGACTCCCCAAGAAACGTCTTCACAGCAGGCTTTCAGAGTTAGAAATGATCCAGGAAAGGATCCTGACCAATCACCACTTATAAGGAAACGATTGAAAAATCAAATGAGGAAATCGATCGGAAGAGGAACCTTGCCGTGACGTCTCAGAAAGGGATTCCCCCCAAATCCCGAAGGTTCTTTCCGATGCAGGGCTAAATGGATGATAGGCCCGCTCTTTTCCGGTGTTCATTCATGGTTCGTTTTATACCTTCTTCCATGGAAATCTGTCTCTCATAGCCAATTTCCTCTTTAATCTTTCGGGTATCAAATTTCTTAGGTTTCGCGACCGAAAGGTGCCTATAGATAGCATTGGGGTCATCCTGAAATGTGATTTGGGCCTCTGGCATAATCTTCTTGATGTAGCTCACCCCTTCTTCAATGCGGCGGTAATCTCCTCCCGTCGTAAAGACTCTGGTCTTTGTCTTACTTGCTTTACTTGCCATAATGATGGCTCGTGCCGTATCCTCAACGTATTCCCAAGAAATAACCGCAGAAGTGGGATAGGGAAGGTTATAAGGTTCACCCAAGGCCGTTTTCTCGATCATTTCCGAGGCGAATGCACTCATTCCCCTATCTCTACCGTAACCGTATACAATGGTGAACCTTAACCCAATATTGTCCACTCCAAAGTTATTGAAATAGTGATTCCCCATGAATTCCTGATAGGACTTGCAAGCTGCGTACACGTTACCAGGGTAATGCGGAGCATCATCTCCGATATACTCACCCTCATACTTTTCGGCAGGACCAAATACCGCTACGGAACTGGCCCAAACCACTTTCTTTACTCCCAGGATCTTCGCGGCTTCAAAGACGTAATTCGTTCCTACGCAGTTTACCTGAGTCGCCAGAATAGGATCAAGCTGAGAGGTGGGCCAAATACACGCAACCATATGAATGACCTTGTCAATGCTGTGATCCTTCACAGTATTAAGCAGAAGGCCGAAATTGGTGATATCTCCCCGAACGGTCGTCACCTCTTTTCTCTCATCTTCTGAAAGAACATTTTTATAAACCCACCTATCCGGGTACAGATCCAAATTTACCACCTTATGCCCTTCGGCAAGCAGCCCCTTCACCACATACGATGGGATGAAACCACTTCCACCAGTAATCAAATAGTTCATTCTTCTCTCCTTTCAGGTTGAGTATCTGAAGAAATCATGCAACTTGCAGATTTAGCTCTCCTGCGATTTGTGCATCTTTATTCAAGCAGCGTCTCCCCGCTTTGATCCTATTTAAGGCTTTCTCTTAAGCCATCCTCCACTAAGTTTGGATAGCATGGGAACGTAATGCCAAAAATAATCCGAATCCCGAATACTCTTTAAAAATTTTTCTGTTAGCCCATGCACAATCATGGATTGAAATGATTTATTCAACCTCGCTTTCGTCAGCCTTTTCTCTCACCTCACGAACCTTACGGAGAACAAAAGGCAACATAGTGGTACCGATCGACAAAAATGCAAATAACATCAATATTCCTGAGATCGGGCTTTTAAAAAATATTGAAAAATTACCTGCAGACATTCTCATCGATTGCTTAAAAGCATTTTCCATCACTGGGCTAAGAATAAATGCCAATAGCAAAGGAGCTCCTTCAAAATCAGTCTTCTTCATAATGTAGCCAATGACCCCAAAAAAGAGCATGATAAAAATATCTTCCACCCTGTAATTAATGGCATAAACACCCAAAATACAAAGAAACAGAATTATTGGGAATAGAATGGAATAAGGGATTCTAAGAAGCTTCACCCATATTGCAATCAGCGGAAGATTCAGGATTAAGAGCATCACATTGCCTACATACATACTGGCAACGATTCCCCAAAATACGTCCGGATATTTTGAAATGAGCAAAGGCCCTGGTTGTATCCCATGAACCATGAAAGCACCAATCAAAACAGCCGTGATTACATTTGAGGGCAGCCCGAGAGATAGCAAAGGTACAAAAGCCCCAGCAGTCGCTGCGTTATTGGCCGATTCCGGACCTGCGACCCCCTCAATGGCTCCTCTTCCAAAGCGTTCCCTATGCTTAGAAAGTTTTTTTTCCAATGCATAAGAGGCAAAAGAGGCTATAACCGCGCCACCACCCGGAATAAGGCCCAAAAAAAATCCAAGAAAAGTTCCACGCATTATTGGCCATCCGGATTCTTTCCATTGTTGCAAATTCGGCAAAAGTCCCTTAATCTTATCTGTTAATAATTCCGCTCCAACAATCTTCTCTTCAAGGTTAATGAATATTTCGCCTAAGCCAAAGATTCCCATCGCTACGGGGGCAATATCCAACCCTTCCTGTAACATGGGAAGTCCGACTGTCAGCCTATCCGCACCAGTAAATAAATCTTGTCCCACCCCCCCCAAAATGAGGCCTAACAGGATCATGACCCAAGCCTTTAGCATCGATCCGCTAGCAAGATAGCTGATTAGTGTCAAAGCAGCAAACATCACTGCAAAATATTCAGGGGGGCCAAAACGTAACGCAAATTCAGCTAAAGGTGGTGCTATCAGCATTAACAAGACAACACCAAATGTACCAGCAATGAAGGACCCGAAAGCGGAGATACCCAAGGCGGGACCAGCTAAACCTTGCCTCGCCATTTGGTAACCATCTAGACATGTAACCACTGTTGCTGTTTCGCCTGGAATATTGACTAGAATGGAAGTAATGGTGCCCCCATACATACAGCCATAATAAATCCCCGCCAGAAGAATGATGCCGGTTACCGCTGGAAAACGGGATGTCAGCGGGAAAAGCATACACATCGCACCAACAGGTCCGAAGCCAGGAAGCACGCCAGTCAAATTGCCAATTAGAACGCCTATAAAGCAGAATAAGAGGTTTACTGGTTCTAGGACAACAGAAAATCCGGTGATTATACTCGACAAAACCTCCATTCGTTAATTGACCTCCATTAAATTAAAATCCAAACAATCCAATAGGAAGTTGAATTCCTAAAAGAACCTTAAAAACAAAATAAGATGAAATGATTGTAAGGATTGTAACAATTGAGAGTTTAAGCCATCTTTCTCGGCCAACCCACCTCAAAAGCAATGCCATAAACAAAGCGGACATGATGATAAAACCCAAGAGGTTAAGAAAAAAAGCAAAGATAACCGAAATCATAAGTGTCCAAATAACTCTATTAAAGTTACTATAGGAGGAAAATACCGATATGGTTGCTACATGGCTGCTCGCAACCTTTATCAAATTTGCAACGCACAGAATTCCCATCAAAATGGCTCCAAAAAAAAGAAAAAAACCTGGACCAACCTCATATAAGTTTCCTAAAGATAGGCTCCATGATTCGATAGCTACCCATAAACAGAAGATGAGTAGGCAGAACGTAAAAATTATCTCTAATGCCTTTTTTGAGACCATTGACTGTGACTTTTTAAGCGCGATTTTAGACGAAATTTTAACTAAATAGTATTAATTTTAAGTCCATCCGGGATCTTGAGAGAAAAACTTTCATTTTTGCCTTCGGTGTCATCACCGAAAATGCATGACTCCAGTGTTAAGCAAATCACGGCGTTGATTAAATATTGTTCGCCTAAATCTGGCAGAGCCCACCGCCAGGTCGGCGGGCTCTGCACCTCCAGGGAGAACCCATCCTTTACTTTGTTGGATAAGTAGGAAGCTTCAGTACATCAATGAAATAATCATACGTTTTGCTTGTTTCAACGAGTACCTTTTCATAATTTTTTTGATCTCCCCAGCTGGAGACCAGCGATATGTCAGCAAACTCTTTAGTCATCTGTTTCCCGTGTTCCTCAAAGGCCCTTTTGCCTGCCTGGACTAGTATATCCTGAACCCCTCTGGGAGTCCCGTTCGGACAGAACATACCGTGTTCAGCATGATAAAAAACAGGATAGCCTAGTTCCTTCAAGGAAGGTACGTTGGGTAAAAGATCCATTCTCTCAGGAGACGCTACAGCTAATACTCTAATTTTTCCTGCTTCCATTAGTCCTCCCCCCAAACTGAAGGCAAATGTAATATCGACATGTCCGCCTAAAATCGCGGTTAATGTTTCACCCGTTGATTTAAAGGGGACATGTCTTGTTTGGGTCCCCGCATAATGGTTGATCATTTCAAAAACTATATTTCCTATGCTAACAGCTCCAACAGATCCATGCTTATACTGGCCTGGGTGCTTCTTTGCATCAGCCACAAAATCGGCCAAGCTTTTCCAAGGAGAATCTGCTCTAACCACCAACGCCATTGGAACCATATCATAAAAGAAGAGGGGGGTGATAGCGTCTATACCGAAGCCGGCTCCTTTAACAATCTTGGGATACAAACTTAAATTTGCAGAGGTTATGCCTGATCCTATTGTATATCCATCAGGGTCGCTCTTCATTAAATTCTTTATCCCAATGGTGGTACCTCCCCCCGGAATGTTCACCACAAACATACCCACACCCAGATACTTGCTCATGTATTTGCACATGAGCCGCGTATCTAAATCGGACCCGCCTCCAGCTCCCCACGGAACTATTACCTTAATGTCCCTTGATGGATATCCTGCTGTCCAAGAAGAGTGAGGGAAGGCTAATATGATAGTGAAACAGAAAAGGAGAATTAAGTTGCTTTTTTTCATGGTTTTTCCTCCTTGATAATCCCTACGTTTAATTACAATGGCTTAAATGTAACTATATATATGCATCTTTTCTTTGGGAAACAGCACGATTAGTGAATTCCCAAACCCATCCGTATTCCCTGAACAAGAGAAATAAAGTCCCGCCCGTTGGCTCACCTCCTTCCTTCCATTCGCGCTCCGAGAGGCTCGGTCCCAACCATCTGATGTAGGGCGACCTGCTATTGGAAGCGCTTCAGCAGCCTGATTCCTCCCGGATAGACCCCGCCAAGAAGGAACGGTCGACCATAGTCCTTTTATCTCTCCACATATTCTACAATGCTACAGGAGGGATACAATACCGTCGCTAAGGGACTAATATTAAACTGACCACTTGAACAGAGCTAGGCTTCCTTTTTGGTCAGCTCAATGATCCCGCGATTCGCATCAACCTTTGCATGGTCGCCTGTTTCAATGAGTCCGAGTGTATTTTGGTCAAAACCATACATCATCGGTATATCAGCAATGATTGCCCCAATAACACCCGGTGAATACACAGCACTGCCAGTGATTATTGCGCTTGGAGCCACTCCCGCCTCTTTAAGAAGTAAAAGTGACGGTTCCTCACCAGTCGAACCACAACCACAAGGCGAAACTATAACCTTGTCTTTTACGTTTTGGCCTTCTAATTCATGACCTTTTGCATGAACAAGCCCGCTTTCCAAATCTACATAGGATAGAAACATGAAGGGTTTCCGGCACACCAAAACCTCGCCTTCAGCCATCCCCTTACAGGCAATATGTCCTTTAAGAAGAACTTTCATCTTATTCACCTCCCCATTTACCTTTGACTGCCGCATCTATACAATTTTTGGTAGTTCCAAACCAGGCGCTAGTTTTTCCCTTGCTTCTTCGATACGCATTTTGTGCTACTGAACCAGACGTACTAGCTACCACCCTGATGCCCAGTGCTTCACTTAGCGGGGGAAGTGCAGCAAGCCTGATGCACATGTCAGATATGACAAGACCACCAGCATCCTCGATGATGTCAACGAAACCCATTCGCTTAGCCAGCGATGTAACTGATTCGCTGGCCCCAATCAGTAATCGTACATCTTTGTTAACCCTCCTTCCATCTATAAGCCGGGCAATATCCCCGATTTCCTGCACGGTGCAGTGTGGGCAACCGATAATAACCATGTCAACCTTCGTGTCAGTTGAGGTGCAAAAATATTCGTAAGCCTCCCTTTTTTCCTTCTTGCCAAAGACCAATATCTCCTCAGGTTTTTTCCCTCCAAAAGCAGCCTCTAACGTAGAGGCTTCTGGGGTAACTCCTACTATATGAAACATACCAGCCGCACTATTATAAATCTGCGAGGCACACATGTACTTCGCATGGGAAGGTCGCATTCTGGGCGGTAAACCTTGATAAACGGCTATACGATCAAATAGCAATCTACCCGTCCAGTGTGCAAGGGCAACATAATCAGCATAATCAAACCTATCAGGCTCCAGATCAGGACCAATCTTTATCAAGACTTTACCAAATCGATTCTCTGGTAAATGTAGGCCATATTCAGGCGTTTTGCCTGTTATCGCTGAAGCGATGGCGGTGCTATTCCCATCAAGATTGGTCATCGCGCCGAACCATGAGTTAGTTAACATGCCTACATTGGTCTCCAAGAAAGCAACATGTTCTCCCTTCCTGAGGTCATAGACAAAATGAGGAAGGCATGTGTAACTTTGTATTACTCCCAGGCGCTGGAACAGCTTCGTACGCTTAGTTAGTGTACTCTGCTCTTGCTGGATCGTCGATTCGGGAAGCCCTACTTCCTTTGCAAACCGAAGGCTAAGATTGATCGGAAGTGCCGATGTGGGTACTTTTACTACGGCATCATCAGCCATCTCAGACATTATCTTGGCAAACGCCTGAAGTTCGTGACCTTTGCCAGCAGTGAATAAATGTCCTGATACCAGTGCCTGACTAACGTTTATCATCTTTTCGGCCCCATAAGCTTCTCCCACCTTTATTAGAAGTTCCATCGCTTTTCGCACGGAAAGCCCCTGTTCTCCATCTAACATTCTCTGTTCGTCTTCACTCAAATACATAAAAACCCTCCCTTCAGCTCAGCATCATTAGCGTCTACAAATACCTGACCGGTAAACGATACTATATGAGCGAATCGAATATACAAGCAATTACGGAATGTGTGATTAAGAAAATTTGCCGGAGTTTACTGAGTTTTGCATTAAAGCAAAACAAATTAGTAGTACGCAAATAGCTTTTCCATTTTGACTCCTTTCTATCTTAAAAACGTTTTCTGGGTTTCTCTCCATTTCGAGTAGGTGAATTTGAGCCGGAGAACCTATTGAGCCCGTTCTGATAGAAGGACTGTATCGGCGTGTGGAGATGGGATATAGAATGCAAGAAAAGCGGCGCCTTACCGATGCAATGAATATCACGTTCCTCCATTAGCTTCGTAACAGACAGGAACCAATCTGTTAAGGGATCCGAAAACCCAGTTCATCCGGTTTGTCCGACAGCGGAAAAAAGTCTCCGGCGGGTGCGGTAAAGTTTACCGGATCTTTTACGACCGCGAGGTCCGCCGGGCCAGCGGTTTCTCCCCCGGCGACAGGCGCATCTACCTCAATCTGGAGATTCCCCGTGCTTTCTGCCGAAGGCGTGCTAAGGTGAGACAGGAAGAATTCGCCTTTGTGGGCGAGAACAGTCGATGAATACATCTTGTTTGAGTTCAACTGATGGCATTCAAGAATTATTCGAAAGATTTTTGCTAAATCGTCAAAGTAATCTAATATAATAAGAAAATATTTGTCAAGAAAAAAAATAACTTGTATATATTTTCATAAATCGTCTGGGGTTTTCCAGAAGTTCAATCATCAACAATTCATCCAAAAAGAAAAAGTGGGGTTTTAAATCTCCCATATCCATTCCCTTCTTCCCAAGCAAGGTGATTGGAGAGCTCTAAATTCTGAGGGGATGATAGCAGGACGGAGAAAATTGTCAATGGAGATTTATAATCCCGAAAATTCTTGAGCCAAGGTGAATCTTTAAACTTTCTTCCCACCCTCCCAATTCAAATGAAGATCCTACCGTTGTTTCATTTTAATCCGCTTCCTCTATATAAATAACTTATTGAATTAACTCGTGAAAATCCTTCCATGAATTATCACCTCTTAAAAATGGTGAAAACATGCCCCATTAACAGGCCCCGGGAAAGAGTAGAAGAGAGGACGAATGGGTCCGAACGAGCTCAAAGGAGGCAGCCGCCGGAGGGAGATAAGTACCCTTCGGGCAAGGATAGGGAAATGAGTCCTGGAATAATCGGGATTATCGATGGCCGAGATAGCGCGGCACGCTGGAGCGACCATGGCCAGCATCGCCAAGGCGGTTGCACGATTGGAAGAAGAGGAATGACAGTGACTGGGGCAGGGATTAGAAAGCAACCCCGAACCCCTAATTACTTTTTTTGCGATTTATGCAATCCCAATTCTCGGATCATATCTCCATTTTCTTTAAAGCCAAGCTCCACCATTTTTGGGTATTCCTCTCCGCTGGCATAGTAAGGGGGAATATAGATTTTTTCCATAACCTCCAAGAATTTTGGAGTGTCCATGGCCTTCTTGAAGCTATCCCGGAGTTTGTCCATGATGGGCTTGGGAATACCTTTGGGGGCCCCGAGGGCATAATAGGATCCTACGTCGAAATCGTATCCTAATTCTCTTACCGTTGGGACCTCAGGGACCCACTTCCATCGGATATTGCATAGGGAGGCCAGCAGTCTTAGCCTTCCAGCCTTGATATAGGGAACCACATCCGCCGGATTTTGAGAAACTACGTCAACATGTCCTCCGAGACAGGCAGAGACAGCTTCTATGTTCCCCTTGAATACGACCAGTTCCCACTTGATCCCTTCAGCTTTGGCTATCTGGACCATCCCAAAGTGGTTAGAGACAGCCAAGCCAGCGGCGCTGTATTTGATCTTCCCCGGATTGGCCTTAGCGTATTGAACCAGGTCTTTCAATGTTTTGAATTGGGAATCCCCGCGCACACAGGGACCGAACATTACCTGAGCGTAGCACAAGATGTGCTCAAAATCCTTGAGGGGATCGTACGGAACATCAAACATATGAGGTGACCTCGTCAAAGGCCCGAAAGATGTCACTCCAATGGTGTATCCGTCCGGTTTGGCTGCCGCAATGGCTCCTACCCCGAGTGTTCCAGACGCCGCAGCCTTATTCAGCACGACAATGGGCTGTCCTAGAATTTTCTCTGCTGGCTCGGCAATAGCTCGGGCACCCAGGTCCGCGCTCGCGCCGGCGGCGTAATTGACGATTAAGGTGATGGGGCGA
>Ga0209777_10005143_pt1 | contig 15214 bp, 9 predicted proteins | sample FrelakmetHBP12HB_FD_187147 | JGI IMG/M metagenome (GOLD analysis project Ga0209777, IMG submission 187147) | Freshwater lake sediment microbial communities from the University of Notre Dame, USA, for methane emissions studies -HBP12 HB (SPAdes)... | ecosystem: Environmental > Aquatic >... | reverse complement strand
CGCTGACTCTCGCCGATATCCGCGAGTTCCTGGGCTTCATGCTTAGGTACGGTTACGAGCGGAAGTCAGCGGCCCGCAAACTCTCGGCGGTCAAGTCCTTCTACAAGTTCCTGCTCCACGAAGGCAGGGTCAAGGCCAATCCCTGCCGCGAGGTGAAGTCACCCAAACTCGAAAAGAAGCTACCCGGATTCCTGACTCAATTCCAAGCCCAGAAAGCAATGGAGGTACCTGGCGATGATGAAGCGGCGTTCCGAAATCGCGCCATCATGGAGTTACTTTACGGTTCCGGCTTGCGCGTGTCCGAACTGGTCGGCATCAACCAGGCCGACATTGACTGGCCGAATGAAGTCATCCGCATCACCGGCAAGGGCAACAAGCAACGACTTGCACCGCTGGGCAGCTATGCGCGTTCAGCCCTGCAGGAATACCGGAAGAAACGGTCGCATCCTGACGCATCCGCGGTGTTCCTGAATCTTCAAGGCGGGCGGCTCACGCGCCGCTCGGTGTTGAATATCGTCCATCGCCAGTTGTCGAAGATTGCCGAGGTGAGTCACACCAACCCGCATGTCCTCCGTCATTCCTTCGCTACCCATCTCCTTGAGCGCGGCGCCGACCTGCGGGCAGTACAGGAACTACTCGGTCACGCCTCGTTGCAGACCACCCAGCACTACACCCATGTCACGGTTGACCGACTGAAGACGATCTACGACAAGGCCCATCCGCGCAGCGGTCGGTGAGCCGATGACCGGCAGGCCCTGTAGTCTGGGCGGTCGCCGCAAGACAGCGACCGGGCGCATCTCTGCGCCCGGTCTTGGTAAGACCCGGTTCGGAATTGCCCGAAACGGTTACAGGTTCTGTCTCGCCAGCCTCACCTTCTGCGAGTCCTTGGGATTCTTCATACCATAGGAATCCAGAACTGCGAGCGCATGCTTGTGGTCCTGAAGTTCGCCGACCACTGCGTCGAGCAGTCGCTGCGTATTGTCCCAGTTCTGGGGCACGGCGTGATACCAGTTGTCCAGCGTCATCTCGGCCTTGGCCAGGTCTTTGGTGCCCTTGTACAGCTCATAGAGGTCCCAGTACAGCTCCGGCGCCATGCGCACAATGCTCTGGTAGATACTCTCGGACGCCGCGAAGTTGCCCTGGGCCCGGAGGATCGCCGCCTGGTTCCAGGCTGTCTGCACCCTTGTCGTCGCGTCCTGCTTGACCATTGAGTTGGCGCTGTCCAGATACAGTTGCGCGAGGTCCGGCTTGCCGAAGTTGGCCAGCAGCCGGCTCATCAGGAACATCAGTTGCGCCCGCTTGTCCTTGTCGAGTCCGAGCTGGATCGCCCATTTGCAGGCTTGGACCCCGTGCACCGTGTCCTTGACCTTGTCGCAATACTGGGCGACGTCCAGGAAGGTCCGGGCGTAGTTAATCAGCAGGCCTCGGGTGTTGTCGTCCTTCACGACCCGCGGGTCCAGGCTGCTCGTAAAGCGCAGGCGATTGAACACGATGTCGATCGTCGCCGGACCATCGAACTCGGCACCGGACGGCACCACCTCCGGAACAATCAACTGGGCCAGTCCCTTCTGCAACAGGTGGCCGTCGACATCTTTCGTATTCTCAGGCGATACCGTAGTCGCAAAGTAAATGGGCATCTGGGGTTTGTAGTTTACGAATATCCTCTTGCGGAATTCGTCCGAGGTCATCGTGTACTCGTCCGGCCAGCGCAGTTTGATACCGGTGTTGGTCGCTAGCATGTCGCGAATCATGATCTGGCTCAGGATGAAGTGCCGGGTCTGATCCCGGTTCACCAGCCCGCCTGACGCCAACTGGTCAATCTGATCGTTCGTCAGCGAAACCGGCGCACCCCAGGCCTTGAGCTGTTTGCAGTACCAGTCGGTGTTCAGGAGCGACAGGTTGGCCACCGCCACACCCCATCTTGGCCCGACCTGCGCCTTGTAACCGTACTGAATCGGCTCAATCGTCTTCGGCTGGAGCTGCTTGGGATACCCGGGCATGGCTCGCTCCTGGGCCGCCGCGGTCTTGGTGACATCGGACGGCACCTCCTGCACAAACCAGAGCGGGAAGGTGTCGTTGTCACCGTTGGTGAATATCACCGACCCGTTCTCGCACGACGCCAGCACGTTGTACCCGTACTCGGCCGGAATCCAGTTGAACCGACGATTGTTTTCCGCGTAGTTGAAGCTGAGACACAAGAACGGCAGGACCAGTGCAATGACACCGGCGCCATACACCGTCGCCCGGGCCCCGCCGGCTTCCCGGCCCGAAAACCAGGACTTGGCCTCGCTGCGCAGCCAGCGGAAGAATGCGTTCACGCCCAGCCCGACGAAGATGGTGAAGAAGATGAACGAGAAGGCGTAGAAGTAATCACGCTCGCGCACCTCCCGGTACATCTCCTGGTGATACGTGTTCTGCACCTCCGCGCCACGCGGGTCCGAGGTCGAGAACTTGTTGTTCAGGTAGCTGAACAGACCCCAGGACGCAACCAGGAACGCGACGCCGACCAGCACCGCGGTCTTGCGCTCGCGCTTCCAGTGGTCAACCATCCCCCAGATGCCCAGGAACGGCGGAATCAGCCCGACCAGCGCCGGGAACAGCTTCAAAGGCTGCAGGAATACCGTCTTGGAGGTAACAAAGAGGTCCAGGTTGAACCGGCCGGCCCACTGCCACAGGAAATAGCGCAGGTAGTACTTGATTTGCTCGAAATACCCGGCAATCAAACCATAGTTGGGTTCCGCATTCCGGTAGTTCTGGTAGTCGCTCTCGAGCAGATACTGGGTCTGGCGCGGAAACAGCCGCATGGCGTTATACTGCTCGCGCCGGAGCGAAGCGGCAAACGCCTTCCAGTGCGCCGGGTTGACTTCATTGACGTGCGGCACCTGGTGAGCCCGGACCAGCAGGAAGAACTGTACGGTCCCGGCCAGCAGGAACAGCGAAAGCCCGACCAGGGCATAAGCGGTATTCAGCTTCTTCTGGGTGTGCAGGTAATAGAGATACCCGACATAACCCAGGATCAGCAGTGCGAACAGGGCCGGGTTTGCGAACATCCGGTCCAGCAGCCCGGCAATCGGTGAAGCCAGGAAGAGCACGATGTTGTCCATCACCAGATTCCGCGAACCCTCGGTATGCGCTTCAGTGGACATCCCGGCAAAATAAGCCAGGATAAACATGCCCACGAACAGCAGCATCGCATAACCCACCTGCCGGTCTTTGGTCGCGCCTTCGAGAATCCTCAAACCCCAGAAGAAGAGCGCGGTGAGCACGACCCCCCAGATGATCTTCACCGCAATCCCGGGTACCACGCCCATCGTCAGGATGATGATAAAGAACCCGAACAGCTCAACCAGCCGCAGGTCAATCACCGAGCGCCGGTCCACAATCAGGAAGAACGGAATCAACGCGAAGAAGGTGATCATCGGCGTGAAGTGGATGCCGGTCGAAAGCACCAGGATGTAGATGCAGGCCAGCACCAGCCGGTTATCGCCCGAATGCCGGCCTTCCTGCATGTACCACAGGACCGCAAGCAGGGTCACCGCGATTGCCACCGTGGCGGCCGGGGTGAAAATGATGGCTTCCACGGTATTCCACATGAATGAATAGGCGAACGCGCAGCAGAACGCCCCGACCACACCTGAAAGGTGCGGCACCCAGTCTACCCTTGCGGGCAAATCCGAAGCTCGAATCTCTAAACTCGAAACGTCCGGTTTCGGATTCAGGATTTCGGATTTAGGACTTCCCCTTTGGGGCATGGGTTTGGGCCCGGGCTTCCGGGTCACGGGCGCGCGCTGGAGACCGGTGAGATAGACCACGAGCAGGTAAATCATCCCGCAGCAGAACGAACCGAACATGCTCGAGATGAGCGTGATCCGGCCCGCAATCTCATGCCGCAGCGGGATGAACGAGGCCAGCCGCGCCAGCATCACGAACAGCGGGGTCGACGGCGGGTGCGGAATCCCGAGGCTGTAGCCGGTGGCGATGAATTCGCTGCAATCCCAGAATGCAGCCGACGGCGCTGAGGCATAGCAGTAATAGCCGAAGACCACCGCCACGACCGCCAGGAAAAGGACGGACTTGACGCGAGTGTTGGTCATTCGTCTCAGGCTCGACCGGGCAGTCCGCGCCTCAGGGCAGCAAGGTCAGTTTGCGCACGGTTCGGGCAGACTCGGACGTCAGTTCACAGAAGTAGACGCCCGGACTGACTTTGGTCGGCCGCCAGAGCCAATGATGTGCTCCGGCCGACACACGGTCGTTCGCGAGTTGGGCAACCTGCCGTCCTGCCGCATCATAGACGCGCAGGCGCAGGTCAATGTCGGCCGGCGCCGAACTCGTGAATTCCACCTGATGCCGGAACGGATTCGGCTCGGCCTGCAGGTCCACTCTTGTGACGGGCAGATGAAGTTGTTCGGCAATCCCGAGCAGGGGAGGGGGGAGGTCGTTGATGCTGACACTCTGCACCACGACCGGATTGTTGGTCACCGGGCCTTGGCTGTAAGGCGGTATTCCGAATCCGGCGCACGAATCAACCAGATAGGTGACCATGAGAGTATCGCCGCGCATGCGGCTTGCCACGCACGGGAAACGCTTGCTCGTGCTGTCCGGGTCGGTCAGCCTGAGAGGCGCACCCCATTTGCGTCCCGTACTGTCGCTGCGCGCGGCCCAGATGTCGGCCCTGAGCTGGCTGTCCCTTGGCTCGACGTTCGCGGAATCGAACTGCTCCCAGACGCAGACGAGTTGACGCGGGTCCGAACACCTCGCGAGGCTGGGCCGGGAAGCGAAGGCAGCGTTATACCCGATGCTGCCTCTCAGGTGCGCGCTGTCGCAGTCAACCCGGGCAATCCGGCTCCAGCCCGCGGTTTCGCTCCAGTGCCAGAGTTCAATCGGCGCAGAGTGACCCTGACCAGCAATCACCGGATAGACCCCGACTGCCACATGCAGCGCGTCTTCCCCTTCCTCGTCCGGGTCATACCACGGGTACAGGTCAACCGGGCTGACTGAAGGCATTGTATCGCTGCCGGGTTGGAATGCCGGCGGCATGGGCAGGGTATCCGGTGGCAGCCAGGTCGTGCCGTCATCGGTGGACCTTCGGTAGTAGACTCGCCGCGGCTCGGAGTCGGATAAGGTCCAGACGATACAGACCAGGGGGTGGCGTTTGGACGCGGCGATAAGATACGACGGAAATCCCGGGTCCGGCATCGGAGGGGAGACGTGCATCGGCGAGGCCCAGGTGTCCCAGTGCGAAATCTCGCTGTAGTAGAGCCCGCCCAGCGTGGCATTGTCGGTGAGTGCAACGTGGGTTTTGCCCGAGTTGCTGAGCGCGATCAACGGCAGTGTATATCCGTCGCAAGCCGGGTCGCCCGAGCACTCATTGAAGATGCCAGCCCCAGGCGCTTCGTCTCGCGCGACAACAGGATAGACGGTGCTGGGCGAGACCCATCCCGACAGATATGCGCAACCGGTGACGGGATTCACATCCAGGTTGCCGAACCCTGTGCGGACAGCAAACGCGTTGACGCCCGAGTTCATGAAGTTCGTCGGGTCAATGAAGTTCCACGCGCGCGCAACGAGGTCGTAGAAGTTGTAGCGCATGTTCCGGTCAGTGAAGCCGCTGGTCTGGGCGCTGTAGTTCCAGATTACGTGAGTGCCGTATGCTGAGTCGCAGTAGATTCGCTGCGACATCGGGCCGCTAAGCTGATTGTCGTAGGTCGTGCCGCCCACGGTCTCGACCCGGCCAAGCCAGTCCGTGCTGGGGTAGGTCAGACCCTTCGGAATTGCTGGGGAACCGTCCTGTGCTGCTATCAGCACGGTTGCCAACCCCAGCAGGAAGAACATCGCTCTCTTCATCTTCTTCTCCTGTTTCTTGCCGGTGCTCTGCGTGAAGTGCCCTTTGCTCTCTGCTTCAGAAACTCGCGCAGGTTTCGCCCATCAGACCACAAATGCTCAAAACTGAGTCGCATGACCTGAATCAGGTCCGGATGATTGAACGCAAAGACGGTCACGCCGCCTTGCTGGGTCGTGAGCGAAAAGAGCGCGGTTCGCTGGTCGAATACCATCATGTCCAGCGGCACCGCCGGAATCACCCGCCCCTGTTCGCCACGCTCCCTCAGCCGGCGCAGAATCGGAATAATCTCGGTATGCTCCAGACTCGCGGTCTCGTAGAGGCAGCGCACCCGCACGCCGCGTTCAAGCAGGGTCGTCTCGGACCGGGCCGCGCCTTCGAGCGACTTCGCGCTCTGGGCGTGCGTGTACTTCATGAGAATCAGCAGTTCCTCTTTCGTCTGCGCGGCCTGCTCGTCAATGAAGTGCCGGACCTGTCGTCCTCGCAGGACCTGGACGAAGTCCGGCGACATGCTCTCCGGTTTGCGCGACTGGTGCGCCTTCTCCAGTTCGCGAATTCCCTCGGCCCGGGCTTTGAGCTGCGCCTCCTCTTGTTTGAGCTGCCCGCGAAATGCGATGCCCGGCGCGACCGCCGCATGGGTCGTGACCTTGCCGCGCAGCTCGCGACACATCCCTTTTTCGCACAGCGCGCCGAGCGCGACGTATATCTGCGGGCGCGGCACCGACGTCACCCGGGCCAGGTCCTGGACCTTAGCCTGCCCGAGTCGGAGCAGGGCCTCATAGACCTCAGCCTCGTAGGTCGAGAGTCCCAGTCCCCGAAGTACTTCCCTGGGCTCCATACGTGAGATTAGCAGACTTCGCAAGTTTGTCAATAGATCATATACTGACAGACGCTAGCTGGCGATTCGTGGTTGCACGACCCGGCTGACTTGCGGGTGCCGCGGCCCGATGCTTCACGTCGCTCCCAACGGTAGGGTCAGCAGCAGGGGAGCGGGCTGGAGAACACCGCGCGACGCGAAGTCAGGGCGGGCCACTCAGGTCAGAATGACCAGGAAGTGGTCCGGTGCCCGAGAGGTCAGGAGCGGAGTCCACCACGCAGCCGAAACTCGGGGATGAGGCAACCAGGGTGGCACCTCCGGGGTAGCTCGCTGGACAACTCCTCGGGCGGCGCAGAGGATAACCCCGTGGGCAGACCCTTGGGCAACTCCATGGGCGATCTACCGGGCGGCCCTGCGGACAAGCCAGGGAGCGGCCCCATGGATTGCCGACCGAGTGATCCCCAGAGTCGCCGAGAGAACCACTCAGGGGGCCATCCAGAGGGCCAGCCAGGGGGCCACCCCCTGGGCCGCCCGGGGGCTAGCCCCGGGCTAGCCCCACCCTAGCCCCGGGCTAGCCCCCCACCTGCCCCTATTCGATATACTACGTAAGCTCAATACACTCAGTTACAGCGACGGTCTCAGCCAATTCGGCGACAATAGCAGGTTGCACTGAGTTTCGCGAATTGGCGCAAGAGAAGTGCGAGCAAGATGGCGGCGCGGCCGCCCGAAGCAGATTGGCACGCTGGGAGGTCAGCTGGCTAGTGCGCCGGCGGGCGGGAGCAGTGCCGTGTGGAATCAGCGGAAACTGTGGCTGGAGGAGATGGCCGTCAGCCAGCAGCCGTAGCTTCCTCCGTGGCTACTTGACCGGAATGGAATAGACCGGGTCAATCCCGGAATTGCCGCCCTCGGTTTGACCCGTCGCATCACGGACATAGACACGGAACTTCAGGGTCTTGCCCGAGGCAGTCGGGTCGACCGTTCCCCGGATGATCCCGTCGTTCGCATCGAGGACCAGTCCTGACGCGTCGAAGTCGGTCCGGTCGCTATAGTTGATGTCTTCAGTGAAGGTGTAGGGGGGAGTGCCGCCCTGGGCAAAGACCGACGCCCCGTAGGGTTTGTTCGCGGCCGCTTCGTCAAGGGCAAACGAGGCAACGTTCATCTGCTGAACGTCGGCGGCCGGGATCGGGTACATTTTGTCGACGGTCAGGGTGACAACCGCCGATGCCTCGGAAGTGCCGTCCGAGACGGTCATCGTGAACTGGTGCTCGCCCTCGAGAAGGCTCCCTCCGGTAGACTTAAATACGCCGGTGCCGGCAGTGACAGTCACTCCGGCCGGGTAGCTGGAACAGCTCCAGCTGTAGCCGTTATGCGGGTCTCCGCCGACGGCCAGCAGGGTTTGAGGAAGGACGTAGGTCTGATTCGAGTGCGAATCAATGTACCCGAAGACCGTCTGATGCGGGAAGATTCTGAGCTTGGCGCCGGTCTGGCCCAGGCCGCAACCGATGAGATACACGATGAACATTAGGCTCAGCAGTCCGAGTCGATAGCGTTTCCAATTCATGGTCACTCCTATTCCGTTTGTTTGCTCTTGTACCTCACAACCAGTATAGCCGGCAGTCACCGAGAGTCAACCCGGGGCAGGGATTGAGAGATTGAGGGATCAAGACGGACGAGGGAATCAGATCACAGATTGCAGAATCAAAGGCGCAGGACCGCGGCTTCGCCGCTGCAGTATCGCTTCGCTTGCAGTATCACTTCGTTCGCTCAGTGCGCAACCTGCGGGCTCGATTCGGGGCCTGTGTCCATCCGTGTTCATCTGTGGTTGTCCGTCGCTATCTGAATTCGTTGACCAGCTTGCCTCGCTTGCGCCAGTCAATCGGCTGGTCCACCAGCGGCGTCTTGCCGGTGACCGAGAACGCGGCTTCGAGCGCCGGCCGTGAGCTGCGATAAATGACGCCGATGGGGATCTTGTCGCCCCATTCCTGAGCCTTGAGGAACGCGGCCTGGCGGTTCGACGGGTCGTACTTCAGGTCGTCGCTGAGCTTGTAGACCCTCTCGCGATACCAGCCGAAGGTGTTCACCTTGTTGAAGCTGACGCAGTTCTGCAGGATGTCCACCAGCGCGAAGCCCTTGTGCTCAACCGCCTGCTTGATTGTCCACGTGAGATGCGGCTGGTCGCCCGAGAATGACCGCGCGACAAACCCGGCATCCAGCGCAATCGCCAATGCGATGACGTTCACCGGCGGGTAGTATGACCCGTCCGGGGTCGTGGTCGTATGGAATCCCTTTTCGCTGGTCGGTGAAACCTGGCCCTTGGTCAGGCCGTATATCTGGTTGTCATGCATGAGCCAGGTCAGGTCTACGTTGCGCCGCATGGCCGCGATGGCATGGTTCCCGCCCTCGGCAAACCCGTCCCCGTCTCCGCCCTCGGCAATCACCACGAGCCGGGAATTGGCAAGCTTGACCCCGGTGGCAACCGGCAGGGTCCGGCCGTGCAGGCCGTTGAACAGGTTGCACTTCAGGTAGTGCGGCAGCTTGGCGGCCTGGCCGATGCCGGAGACGAACGCGGTCTGCCACGGCTCGATCTTCAGGTCAACCAGTGCCTGCTTCAGCGCGGCCAGTATCCCGAAGTTGCCGCAGGCAGGACACCAGGCAATAGGGTCGGGAGAGGAGTAGTCGTCGAGCTTGCTCATATGATTGTAGAATACAGATTACAGATTACAGATTGATGAATCTGGACTCCCAAAGGGGCAATCATGCGGCCCTCGGTTTGGAAGCCGGAAGCGATTTCATCATGACCTGTGCAAATTCGCCAAGCTCCCGACCCGCACCCGTGATTGTAGAATACAGATTACAGATTGCAGAAGTCAGAATCATTTTGTCCTCGACTTGGCAGTCAAGACCGACTTGACCATGATTCGAGTCAACTCGTCCAGTTCCTTCAGCAGCGGTGACAACTCAGTGGCCGGGAGCAGGTCAGATGCTTCAGTCAAGCGCAACCAGTAGTCGGTCTCGCGGAGCTCCTTGAGTACAACCTGTAGCTTGTGCACGAAGTCAGCCCGGCTCTCGGCTCCGCAGGCCTCCTGGTAGTTCGCACCGCAGGAAGTGGCGCAGCGCACCAGTTGACCGGCCACGTGACGCCCGGCCGCAGTTCGACCGAGCCGATTGGTGAGTTTGATGCAGCCGGCTGCGAATTCGAGAAGACGTCGTGACAGAGTGTTAGACCTGCTTTGCATGGGTTCCGTTCATTCTGCACTCTGTAATCTGTAATCAGTAATCTGACTTCGATTGCTCATGCCTGCTTCTCCAATTCTCGCTCCGCTTCTTCGATGCTGAACGGCCGCCCATCGTATTTCAGTATCGAGTCGGCGATCTTCAGTCGGGTCTCAGTCGTGACCAGCCGGGCAAGCTGGGCAGTCGCGTTGCCTTCGATGGTTGTGATACGGTGCGTCTTGGCCAGCCGGGCCAGCACCGCCTCGCGCGGGAACGGCATGATTTCGTTCAGGTGCATCAGAGAAATCGAGGCGCCCTCCCGGCTGAGGTTGTCAACCGCCTCGCGGGCCACGCCGTAGGTCGAGCCGAAGCAGAGGACCACGGTCCTGGCCGGCTCGCCCGGGCCGCAGTCCGGCCGGGCCAGTTCAAGGCTGATGTCTGCGGCCTTGCCCAGCCGTTTGCCGACCATCGCGCGCCGGATTTCCGCAGACTCGGTGATATGGCCTTCTTCGGTGTGCTCATCCGAATCGTCGTAACGAAGCTGGTTGGGCGTTCCCGGCCGGAGGAGAGGGGAGGCGGAAGACGAGGCCGGAGCATACCGCTTGTAGGCATAGGGCGCAAGATCGGCAGCATCGGCACGGTAGCGCTGGCGCATCAGGCGCGATTCGTCAATCGGGCCCAGGGTCCAGTAGCTGTCATTGAGATGCTGGTCGAGCAGGAGGATTGCCGGGACCTCGTATTCCTCACTGATGTCGAATGCCTGATTCGTGGCATAGATGGCCTGTTCCGCGGTGCCGGGCGCGAAGATGACCCGGCTGAACTCGCCGTGGCCCGCATGGCAGGCAAAGAGCAGGTCGGCCTGGGCCTGGCGCGTGGCCAGTCCGGTCGCCGGCCCAGGACGGGAGCAGAGCGCGATGACAATTGGCGTCTCGGTCATCCCAGCCAGGCTCAGTCCTTCCACCATCAGGCTGAACCCGCCGCCCGCACTGCCGGTCATTGCCCGGCATCCGGCCCAGGACGCGCCGAGCGCCATGTTGATGGCGGATATCTCGTCTTCGGTCTGTCGCACCAGGATTCCGTGCTCAAGACCCTTGGAAGCCAGGTACTCCAGGATTGGCGTGGAAGGGCTCATCGGGTACCCGGCATAGAACTGTAACCCGGACAGGATGGCGCTCAAGCCCACCGCTTCGGCCCCGGACATGAACAGCCGGGATTCAGGCGACTTGAGGGCAGTGAGCGTGCATGGACAGGTCTTCTTGAAGCTGTGCCGGGCGAAGTCGTACCCGCCGCGGGCGCAGGCCTGGTTGCGGCTCACGACGTCGTTCCCCTTGCGGCTGAACTCGTCCTTGAGCACGCTGAGCAGAGGCTCAAGCGGATACCCGGCAAGGCAGAGCACCGCGCCCAGCGCTACCGAGTTGCTCATCCGCGCGTCGGCGCCGAACCGGGTAGCCAGCTCCTCGAGCGGCACGGCCAGGACCGTATGCCCTTCCAGGCCGGTCGGACTGAGTTTCTTCTCATGGACGATGACGGCATGCTCGTTGAGTTCGTGCCGGTGCTCATCAATCGTCCGTCCATCCAGCGCGACCAGTACGTCGCAGCGGCCATGCTGGGCATAGACCGGCCGGTCCGAGACCCGGACATTGGCGAAGTTGTGCCCGCCGCGAATCCGGGACATCACGTCCTGCGTGGCGAACGCATAATACCCGCCGCGCGCAAGCATCTTCCCCAGTGAATAGGAGATGACCTGCATGCCCTGCCCGGCAGCGCCGCCGATGCGGAAAGTGATGTCAACGGCCATACGCTTTGCGCATTACGCAATACGCCTTATCGGAATCTCTCAATCAGGGCCCGGAACTTGTCGGCCGGGACCGGCTGGTCAACCAGCGGCTGGTCGTGGAGTTGGGGTAGCTGGCGGTCAAGGGCCGGGCGGTCGTTGCGATAGATGATGCCGCAGGGAATCCTGGTGCCCCATTCGAGGCTCCGCGCAAAGGCCTGAGCCTTGTCGTGCGGATCGTAGCCCGGCGTATCGCTCAGATTGTAGACCCGGGACTGGTACCACTTGAACGTATTGACCTTGTTGAAGGTCACACAAGGCTGGAGGATGTCGAGCAGGCTGAAGCCTTCGTGCCGGATGGCGGCAATAATGAGTTCCTTGAGCCGGGGAATGTCGCCGGCGAACCCGCGCGCCACAAGCCCGGCCTCCAGCGCCACGCCGAAGGCAAGCGGGTTGAACGCAGGTTCTGCGCTGCCCTGCGGCGAGGTGCCGGTCCGGAACCCGCTCTCGCTGGTCGGGGAGAACTGTCCTTTGGTCAGGCCGAAGACCTGGTTGTTGTGCACGAGACAAGTGATATTGACGTTCTTGCGCATCGCGTGCATCAGGTGATTCGCGCCTTCGGCATACATGTCCGCGTCGCCGCCTTCTGCAATCACGGTGAGCCGAGAGTTCGCAAGCTTCACCCCGGTCGCGGTGACCAGTGCCCGGCCGTGCAGGACGTCGAACAGGTTGCAGGGCATGTACTGGGGCAGCTTCGCGGCCTGGCCGATGCCTGAGACGAACACGACCTGCCAAGGCTCGAGATGGAGCTCTTCCAGCGCCTGCCTCACCGCTTCGCGGATAGCGAAGTTGCCGCAGCCCGGACACCAGGCAATGTCGGGGGAGAAGGCGGGGTCGTGGGACGTAGTCATTTCAGGACATATCAAATTGCAGATTGACCATAGCAAATATCAAATTGGCTGTTGACTTTGCACCTTGATATCTGCAATTTGATATTTGAGATTCTGCGGTCATGGACTTCCAGCAACCTCTCTGACAACCTCGGCTGCCGTGAACGGCCGGCCATCGAACTTGAGGATGGAGCTGCTGACGTGCAGTCGGGTTTCGGCATGGATGAGGCGGGCGAGCTGGGCCGTGGCGTTGCCTTCAACCGTGATGAGCCGGCGCGAGCGGCAGGCATGCTCGGTGAGCAGCCGGGCCGGAAACGGGGCAAGCTCGGACAGGTGGAGCATGCTGACCTTCGTGCCCTGAGCGCGAAGGATGTCGACTGCCTCGCGCACCGCGCCACAGGTTGAGCCGAAGCAGAGCAGCAGGGGGCCAGGGGCCAGGGGTTGGGGGCCCGAGGGCTGAGGATATGCAGTGATGCCGTCCATCTCATCGCGCATAGGCTTGAGCTTGCCCAGCCTGCGGTCCATCATCTGAATACGGTCTGACGCAGATTCCGTTATGTACCCGGCCTGGTTGTGCTCATGTCCGGCAGCAACCACGGTCTGGTTCGCCGAGCCGGGCAGAAGGCGAGCGCAGGTATCGCCGGTCGCGGCATAGCGCTGATAGGCATAGGGTGCGCGTGCCTGCGCCTTGAACTGCTGAGAGTGGTCCCGGTTAACGAGGCGGCTGAGGTCCAAGTCCTCGACGGTCGCAGCCGAATCGCTGAGCAACTGGTCAGACAGAACAATCGCCGGGACCTGGTATTTCTGCGACAAGTCAAAGGCCTTGTTGGTGAGATAGAATGCCTGTTCCGCGGTGCCGGGCGCGAAGATGAAGCGCGGGGACTCATCCTGCCCGGCGTGGAGCGCGAAAAGCAGGTCGGCCTGCTCGGTCCGGGTCGGGAACCCGGTTGCCGGGCCGGGACGCGAGCAGATGACGACGACAATCGGGGTCTCGCTGATTCCGCTCAAGCCAAGTCCTTCGGTCATCAACGCAAACCCGCCGCCCGAGGTCGCGGTCATGGCTCGGACTCCGGCATAGGACGCGCCCAGCGCCATGTTGATGCCGCCGATTTCGTCCTCGGTCTGCTCGACGACAATGCCGAACTCACGGCCGCGGGCTGCCAGGTATTCCATTATCGGGGTGGACGGGCTCATCGGGTACCCGGAATGGAACTTGACCCCGGAACAGATGGCGCCCAGCGCAATCGCCTCGTCACCGGTCAGAAGCAGGCGCTTGTTGCCCTGGGTAGGCAGGGCGAGCTTGCAGGGGCACGCGGCCTTGAAATACTGCGCGGCGTAGTCAAACCCGGCCTTGGCGCAGGCGATGTTCGCCTGAACGACCTGCCCGCCCTTTGCCGCGAAGGTTTCTTGGAACATCGCCTTGAGCAGCTCGAGCGGGTAGTCGGCAAGGAGCATCACCGCGCCCAGCGCGACCGCGTTGATCATTACCGGGTTCTTGCCGACGTGCTTGGCAAGCCGGGTCATCGGCATCGGGAACCGGAACGGCTTGTCCGGCTCAAACGGCCCGGCGTCCGCGTCGGCCTCCGCGTCGAATATCGCGACCCCGGCCGGGACCATCTCCGCAAGGTGCGGACTCAACGAAGACTCGTCAAGAGCGATCAGAAGGTTCACCCTGCCTGAGGGCGCGGTGACCGGGAGGTCGCATACCCGGATTGAGCTGAAGTTGTGTCCGCCGCGAATCCGGGACATCAGGTCGTGGCTGGTGAACACGTGAAGTCCGGCCCGGGCGAACATGCGACCCAGGGTCGAGGAGATGGACTGCATTCCCTGTCCGGCCTGGCCCGCAATCCGGAACGTCAGGTCAATCATTACGCAATGGTAAGCGCGAATGGGGCCAAGTCAAGGCCGGCATCAGCAGCTTGACTAGTCGCTCGAGTCACCCTATCATGGACTGTCGGCGATTGCGAAGCGATTCCTGCGCGGTCACTGATGGGAAGCACAAACCCGGGAGGATGATGACATGTTGAAGTTCTTTGCGGTTACCGTGTGCCTTGCGGCATTTGCCGCGGCCAACCCAGTGCCACCCCACCTGATTGTAGTGGAGTGTGATACAATCGGGGGCACGACCTACGATTGGCAGCAGAGCGGACCGGCGATTCAGACCGTAGTCAATGACCCGGTCTACGGCATCCACGCGACCTGGATGTACAGCGCGCTCGCCGGTCCCTACCCGGACCGGAACAAGCGCTACAACTTCTATGACAACCTGGCCGGGTCGTGGAATTTTGTGGACCCGACCAACTACATGAACTCAGGGGTGAATGCACTCGTCGGAATGACGGGGTACGGGTCAATAGACGTCGAGCCGGCAACCGGCTGCGCGTGCATCAGCGCCCATTACTCCACTTACCCTTCGGTGGTCAAGGATGCGGCACCTGGGGCGGGTATCTGGAGCGAGTGTGCCGGGCCGCCGAACTGCAGCGCTTTCGTCTGGCCGGTCAGCGCAATCGGTTCGGACGGCACGGTGTATATCGGCTTGATTGACGCGGCGAGCCGCTCGCAGGTCTACTTCTCCCGGATTACGACGTGGTGCACTTGGTCGGCGCCGTACTACATCAGTTCGTCGCCCGGAATTGACCCGACCTACCCGTCACACAACCTCGCGGTCTCGCGGCAGTCGA
>Ga0209777_10005142_pt1 | contig 15214 bp, 16 predicted proteins | sample FrelakmetHBP12HB_FD_187147 | JGI IMG/M metagenome (GOLD analysis project Ga0209777, IMG submission 187147) | Freshwater lake sediment microbial communities from the University of Notre Dame, USA, for methane emissions studies -HBP12 HB (SPAdes)... | ecosystem: Environmental > Aquatic >... | reverse complement strand
CAGTTTTGTGACCTCTTCAATTTGCCGCGCAAAATAAACACTTTTTTCGGGATATTTCAAAGTTAATTTCTGAAATGCGTTAATTGCTTTTTGATATAATCCTTGTTTTATGTAAATTTTGGCTAAATTGATCAATAATTTAAGAAAGTCTTCAATCTCTTACGCATCTAAACTCACGCTTGTTAAGTATAATTATTCCGACGAGGCCATAGATGGTCGTCAGCACCACAGTATGAAACACAAAACTAATCTGCTTTACCAATTCGTACCGGCCATTAGCAAACTTATACAACAACTCAAACGGAGGAAATGTATATTTTAAGATATCCATTACCATCACTACTACAGGATTTTCGCGAGCAAAAGACATCATGGAGACAAACAGAATATAGACAAAAATTATACCCACAAATAGAGCCACAGAGTTATTGGCCCGCCTTAGAACAACTGAAATGCTTGTAGATAATATTGCAAAATTGTTGAACAGCAGCCATGCCGCAAGTAACCACAGGCCAAGATGGTCAATACTTCCCCTGTTAGTGGCACTGTGCAAAATGAAAATAATACCTGCGCTCAAAAGAAGACTCAAAGTACCTTGTAGAGACAAACCTAATATACGGTATATATAAAGTTCGGTAATTTTAACAGGTTTAGTTACGAGGACACTGATTCGGCCGGTAGCTATATCATCTCCAAAAATCCCTGCTGACAGCAGAATGGGCAGGACACAACCACTCCAGCCAAATAGGAATTGCCCCCAATTCCAGAGCTCCGGCGGCCAGGGCGCCAAAAATAGAGAAGCATAGATAAAAAGCCAAAGTACATGTATGATGCGAAAAAGAGATTTTCTAAGATACGTTTCTTTTATCAACTCATAAGCTTTCATTGATCAAACCCTCTCATTGTACAATCGCATAAACACGTTTTCAATATTCTCTCTTTCCAAAACCACACTTGTTATGCGTGCACCGCTGTTTACGAGGTCGCATACGAGATTCGGTACATGTTCTTCGCCTGTAACGTTTATTGTCAGTTTTGTATCAGAGACGGCCAGAAACGAATACTTCGACTGTAATTGCTTAGTGATATCATTGCCTCCTGAGATCACTTCAATTCGTAGATGCCCACTTTGGTCAGAAACGAGTCTATCATCGAAAGAAACGACTTGTCCACGGTAGAGGAAAATAAAATTCGAAGTCAACTTTTCCAACTCTCCCAAACGGTGGGAACTTATTACAATGGTTGTTCCGCTATCACGTAACTGCTTTAGTAAATCTCGCAATTTAATAATACCAATTGGGTCGAGCCCGTTACTCGGTTCATCGAGCAGAAGGACTTTTGGATTATTCATTAGCGCTATTGCTAAAGACAATCGCTGTTTCATGCCTTGTGAAAACCCAGAACAAGGTCTATCGGCAAATTCCTGTAATTCGAGCTGGCCAATCAATTTGTCAGTCTCCTGGTTAATTTCATGCCGAGATAAGCCCAATAATGCCCCATGGTATTTTAAAACAGCCCGAGCAGAATAGGTGCCCAGGAATGCCGGTGATTCCGGCATATATCCGAGACTCTGCCGTGCTTCCATTGAGCGTGCAAAATGCCCGCAAATGGCAACATGCCCTTTTGTCGGAAAAATAAGTCCGGCCATCAGGTTCAATAAAGTTGTTTTGCCTGCGCCATTCGGACCAATCAGACCCACAATCTGAGCAACGCGAATACGTAATGAAATATCCTGTAAAGCACAGATACCTTTCGAACGACCGGACCAAGTAGTTCTGTAAACCTTTGTTAAGTTGTTACATTCGATTACTGCCGTTCGTATATCATGCTCGCTGCTCACTTTGGAACTTACCTCAAAAAATCAGTGTACTTTTTCATAATCCGTTCATTAAATAAATTTGAATTTTTCAACCACGTCGGTAAACCATTCGAGTAAAATTTGCCTGTCGATTTGCATGTGAAAGGCTTCGACTACGATTCGTTCAAGCTCTTCGCAAACGAGTTTTTTCCTGACGGACCTGCTTAAATTGCTGTCGAGATTTGCTACGAAAGCTCCGGCACCGGGCCTTGTAACGATAATACCTTCCTGCTCGAGCTGCCTGTAGGCCTTGGCTATGGTGTTTGGATTTATGGCTAACTGCCCTGCCAGCAGCCTTACTGTAGGCAGTTTTTCGTCTTTAACGAGCCTGCCCAAGGCGATATCCCGCTTGACCTGATCTATTATCTGCTGATAAACCGCCCTGCCGGAAGCGTTGTCTAAACTGAACTGCATAAATTTACCTCGACAATTGTACTATCTCAACTAATACAAGTATAACGCAGCTTTTGTCCTTGTCAAGCGCATGTAAAAAAAATTTAAAAATTATTTCGAAGTCAAGGCAGATTTGACAATCCTGCCCTGTATGGGTAAACTTTGTTTTGAGCCATGGAGAATAAGATGTTGAAGGATTTAATAAAGAAAAACAGAAGCTATAGGCGTTTTTACGAGGAAAATGCCATAGAACGACGGACACTGGAACAGCTTGTTGACTTGGCAAGGTTATCTCCGTCAGCAGCTAATCTTCAGCCGCTCAAATATATCCTTTCCTGCGAGATGCAAAAAAACGCTTCTATTTTTCCGCATCTTGCATGGGCAGGATATCTGAAAGACTGGCCGGGACCTGCCGAGGGCGAAAGACCGTCGGCGTATATTATCATTCTCGGCGACACGCGGATAAGCAAATCGTTTGGCTGTGACCATGGGATAGCTGCCCAGAGCATTCTTTTAGGAGCTGCCGAAAGAGATTTAGGCGGATGCATTATAGGTTCGGTGAACCGTGAGGGGCTAAGCAAAGCCTTGAAGATACAGGGGCATTTGGAAATACTTCTTGTAATCGCACTTGGCAAACCGAAGGAAAAAGTAGTAATCGAAATAGTCGGCCCAACGGGAGACATCAAGTACCGGCGTGACAGTCAGGGTGTGCACCACGTACCGAAGCGGCCATTAGACGAAATCATTGTTGGTTAGATGCGGCAGGATTGGCAACAGGGGGCGTTTTCTTCACGGCGACAGTATAAATCGGTCTTTTCTCTTTAAGGTATTTTCTTTCGAAGTTCGTACCGATCCACTCGCCCTGGCCAGCACCGTCGATTGGGAGGAAATCAACTTTTTCCACCAGCCCTTTCTGGTCAGCTATAACTTTCTCTATCTGTTCGAAATAGTCAGCAAAGTCAGTTGCGATTTTGACTATTCCGCCCGACTTGAGACATCGGAGGAGCTGATTGGCATTTGCAGTATTGAAAAAGCGTCTTTTCTGGTGTCTCTTTTTCGGCCAGGGGTCTGGGAAATAGATGTGGAAACAATCTACGGAAGTATCCGGCACAAAATCAGCCAGAAAAGATACGGCGTTTGTGCGTATTATGCGCACGTTTGCCAGGCCCCATCTTCCGATGCGGTCAACAGCATAGCGATAGTATCTCCTGGCCCATTCGATACCGAGGAAATTAACCTGGGGCTGAATCCTGGCCTGGTTGAGCAAAAAGGTACCTTTGCCGGTACCAATTTCAATATGGACCGGACCTGAACGTCCGAAAATCCGAGCAAAGTCGATTTTGCTATTTAAATCTTCGGGCTTTAGTGAAACCTCCGAATAGTCTTTTAATAATCGAGCCATCGGCAAAATAAATTACAAAGAACATATAACAAACGCATATAAAAGGCCAATAATCGCATTATACAAAAGCTGGCCAGAAAGGCAATGCCGGAAATCATAAGTTTATTGTGGTTAAAGTTGATGCAACCGTTATTCGATAAGAAGTTTAGAACCCAACTATCTGATAGTACGTATTAATAACAGGGCCGAAATAGGAGCAAAATGCAAATAGGGAACAGAGAGGCTCGAAAATGATTCGGCAATTAATTAGAGCACGGCGCAAGCCGATTTTGATAGATATTGATACGCAAAAGGACTTTTTCCTTGCCACAGGCAACGCGTGCATAAGGAATCACCGGAGGGTATTGGCCAATATACGCAGAGTGATGGCCTGGGCGAGGCGAAAAAATATTCCCTTAATCTCTATTGCTGAAGTATTCCCCAATAACAACGGCGGCAGCGAGATAAGTTACTGCCTCGACGGCACGGATGGGCAAAAAAAGATACGATATACGCTGTTGCGCAATCGCGCCAGTTTCCCAGCTGACGGCAGTACTGATTTGCCGCACGACCTTCTTCGACAGTACAGCCAGGTCATCCTGCATAAACGATGCCTTGACCCATTCGATGAGCCTCGGATAGAAAGGCTGCTCAGCGAAGTACGGGCTAATGAGTTTATTCTGGTCGGAGCCAGTGCCGAAGGAGCTGTTCTGGCAACAGCGCTGGGCCTGCTGCAGCGAGGAAAAAATGTCAGCGTTGTGGTCGATGCCGTAGGCTCACACAATAAACAAGAGGCAAGGCTGGCAATTCGTAAGATACAGACAAAAGGAGCAAGACTGATTGAGACCAAAGATATTGCAGGCTCATCGCATCTAAAACAGGTAGGTATCTGCGATTGCGAGAGCTGCCGGGGACTTAGAGCTAAAGCACCGATTAAAGCCGTACTAAATTAGATTTAAGATTTTGCCATAACAATTCCGCAGAGGCTACTGACTATCAAACATGAATGTTACCGGCTCGTCATTAACGCTGCTGACTTGCATGTACCCGCCAAAAACACCTTTTTCGACAGCAATGTTTTGCTTTTTGATTATGTCAATTACCTGTTCGTAAAGCTGTTGTGCCAAACCAGGCTCTCTGCCGCGTCGAAGCCGGGGCGACGGCCTTTTCGACAATCGCCGTGAAGGGTAAAGTTGCTGACCAGCAGAATACTGCCGCCAACGTCAAGTACGCTTCGATTCATCCTGCCCGGCTCGTCAGCAAAGATTCGCAGGTTCACCAGCTTGTCAGCGATAAACTGAGCATCTTTCGGAGTATCAGCCTTGCCGACGCTGAGGTAGACAAGCAAACCATTGTCAATTTGACCGACTGTTTGGCCGCTAAAGCGAACTTCGGCCTTTAAAACCCGCTGGATAACCACCCGCATATATTATATCCCTCTTACGTCCACAAAACTATCTATTAACCGGAAAACCAGGGTGACGAGCCGGCCCGGCGGATACGCAGCTCATCAACAACGGCATTGCCTTTATGCGTTACAAGATAGACAACCAGCTCTGCAATTTCATCTGGACCTATAAGCTCGTCTTTTTTTATGTCCGGACGAATTTTAGTCACCATATTGGTATCTACTCCGCCCGGGCAGAGTAGATTCACCCGGATATTCGAACCTCTGAGCTCCTCGGCTAACGATATTGTCATGCCGCGCAAAGCGTGCTTGGAGGCGGTATAAGCACTTTGAAGCGGATAACCTTTCACCCCAACGACCGAAGCAATATTGATAATATGTGCTGATTCTGCCTTTTTCAATAATGGCAGGGCCTCTCTGCAAAGGATAAACGGTGCGCGTGCGTTGACCTTGAAACAGTTGTCCCAATCTGGCGTCGTAGTATCTTCTAATTTTGCCGAGTGAGCGATGCCTGCATTATTGACCAATATATCGAGTCTGCCGAATTTTACGCCGGTCACTTTAATGATTCTTTTGACAGCTTCTTCGTCGGTAAGGTCAGCAAGTACAATTTCTGCCTTGCCCCCTGCGTTGTTAACCTGTTCAGCGGTTTCTTTCAGTTGCTTTTCATCTCTCGCTGCCAGGACAATGGTCGCAGCTTCTTTGGCTAAACCCAGGCAAATAGCCCTGCCAATACCTCTGCTGGCCCCGGTAACTATCGCCACTTTGTCCTTTAATTGAGTTCCCATTTCGCGGCCTTTTCAAAATACAGCATAGATTATAATCAAAAAACTCAGAAAACAAAATCCTGCTTTTTTTCAGGTTTAATATACCAACAAAAGAATATGTAATTAAGCGTTTTTGGCCGTTACGGAACGAAAAAACCTATAATTTGAGTTATCAGTATCAATAAACCAAATTATAGGCCTGGTTTTCTTATTCAACCTGTTTATATCAACAGTACAATATCCTACGATACTACTGGTCGAGGTCGTTCTGGTCCTTTGTCGCTCTGGACTTTCGTGCATTGGCACGCCTTTCCTCCAGTTCCTTCTTTTTCTCTTCCTTGCTTTTTACCTGCTCAGGCTCGCGAGTTTGTATGCCTTGTTCCTCTTCGGCACCTTCTCTCTCACGCAACTGTTGGACCGAGGCTTTGGCTTTTTCCTTCTCCGCATCTCCGGATAATTTCTTGAATCGCTTGTTTCTGCTCTTCAAAACATTGTCAATCGACTCAACTGTCTTAGTTGCTCCTTCTGCTTCAGCAACCCTTCTGATGAATTTAAGCTCAGCCCTGATTTGTTTATGCACTGCTTTGGCCAAATCTATCTTTTTCTCATTTTCCAGCTTCAACCATTCAATCATCTCTGCTTTGCTTTGCCTGTCTAAACGTCCCAATGATTTTTCCAGTTCGGCTGATCCCAGGGCCTCCGGAGCGTTTGGCTCTGCCTCGGAATTTACATCAGTGGACAATCTCTCTTCGCTCGGCAAAGTTTTTGCGGACTGCCCCGCTTTGTTTTCAGAACTCACACTTTTTTGCTTCAGGTTGGTTTCTGACACAGCCACTGCGGCTATACTAAAAAATACCATCAACAAAACTGAAGCCGATAAGATTACACCACGTTTCACAACTACACCTCCAATTCCAAAAAGTAAAAATTATTGTTACTAAAAACTGCCATAACTTATTCTAACCTGTATTTCACAATATATTTAAGATACGCTGGCAATCCTTGACAGTGTGGGTGTGTTGAAAATAAACTGTTTTTGGGTTTCAGCCTGTTATTCCTTAAACTTCTTCGAGGCTGGACATGCCCATCGTTTCCAGTATTCTATCAAATTCCTCCAGCGAATGGAATTCAATAACTATTTTGCCTCTTTGACCGTTTTTACGCGTTTCTATCCTTACCTTAGTACCCAGCCTGATTTTCAGCTGTCTCTCGAGGTCTACAATATTCGCAGCTTTGGGCTGTACCGCAGCTTCAGAACGCTCTATACCTGTCAGATACTTTCTTACCAGCCTCTCAACCTCGCGTACACTGAGCCTACCTGCCATCGCTCGATTTGCAAGCTTTCGCCGAAGCTCGTCAGTCGGCAGGGCGAGTATAGCACGAGCATGGCCCATAGTAAGCTGACCATTAATCAGCATCTGCCTTATTTCCTCCGGTAAGTCCAGGAGCCGCAAGTAGTTAGCTATAACAGAACGATTTTCACCCAGTCGCTCGGCAGCTTCTTCCTGGGTCATGGAAAATGTGCTCAGATAGTTGTGATAAGCCCTTGCGCGTTCGATGGGATTGAGATTGGTACGGTGAATGTTCTCTATAAGCGCCAGCTCGAGCAATTGTTCGTCCGTAGCGGTTCGAACCAGGGCTGGTATAGTGGCCAAAGAAGCTAATTGCGCTGCGCGAAGTCGTCTTTCGCCGGCAATCAGCTCAAATCCTACTCCAGCGGGACGGACAAGAATTGGCTGAAGTATGCCATTTACCCTTATAGACTCAGCCAATTCTTCCATCTCCTGCTGATCCCATACCTGTCTGGGCTGGTAAGGATTTGGCCGAATCGCATCGAGGCTGATTTCCCGCAGCGAATTATGTAACTCCTTGTCCTGTAGAAAGTTAGAGTTAATAGTAGTAATGGGAATGGGCGGATTTAATCCAACTTCCTCTGATATTATCGGACCTAAGAGGGACTGCAGCCCCCTGCCAAGATGCTTTGGTTTCTCCCTTTTTTTGTCAGTCATACCAATACTCCTTTATGAGCTCTGAAATTTTGACCATGCTACTTTCGCTTCTCTGTTTCATCAGGCCATTAACTGGAAGCACAAATAATATTTCGGTGCTTTTACTGTAAATTCTGCAATTTTGCCAGATAAAAAAACGCTTTTTTCAAAAAAATGTTTCACGTGGAACACGAAAAGGAAACAAAACGTCGAAAAACTTAGCCTTCAAGAATATAGATAATAGGTACTTAAAGAGGTCAATTTTTAAATAGTGACGATCGCCATTACAAAAAGAATAACAGATATAATAGGCGCGAATAACAAGAATGCAGAACCAAAAAACCATCTACTGCAAATACCAATTCCAGTTCATGGGTGGAGAGTATTGAACCGTGTGCTTTATATCGTGTCTACAGATTCCAGAAAATAATGGCTAAATGTTAAAGGATTTCTCTTTGCTAAAAGGTTTTCTTTTGTCAACAACGCCGGATAAGAGGGATTAACTCAGCACGATTTGTTGGTGCGAGATAAGTCATGGCCTATACAGAAATTAGGCGTGCAAAAAAATTGGCTGTTCGATTTTGCTTGCTGCTACAGCAGCCATACAAACGTTGGTTTGCAAAACTACCTGCGACCATACTTTGAAAAGCATGAACTTCAAAGCCAAAGTGTTTCACGTGGAACTATATAAAGAATAGTAGAGATATGAAAGAGAATTTGAAAGACTAAATTTAAAATAAAGGGAATAGAAAGTCATAAGTTTTGTTTAGTAAACAACTTACAACGTATTGTGAATACTATAAGATGTATAACACATCATATTGTTTGTTGTAAATATATCATACAAAGAAGATAAAAAAACAAAAACCGGTCTGAAATGCAAAGGTGGGTATGGGTCGTTTGGGCAATATAGGTAAGATGGAAACGGTGAAAAACGTCAATCAAAAGTGATGGATTCCTGAAAAAACGGTCAAAAAGAGATAAAAAGGTGTTAAAAAAAGTCAAAAAAAGAGCAAAAAGAGTAAGAAACGTAGCAAAAAGGGCGCTTTTTGAGTACTTTTTGAATACCCCCCTGCTATTTTGATTGAAAAGCAAAATAGCGGACAGAGTAAAGCGTTCAGCGTACAGAAAAGAAGAAAAAAATATGAAAATTTGTTTGGTCAATCAAAAATGACATATCAAAAATGATTGATAAAGAGCAGCCGCAGAGAACACAGAGAGAAAATAAATACTGAAAAAATTGAATCCCGCGAAGGCGCAAAGACGCAAAGTAAAGAAATCATAAAATAGGAGTACAGGAAAATTTCTGTAAATTAGTCTGGTCAATCAAAAACGATGCATACCAAAAGGAGTACAAAACAGGGTTTCCAGTATGATTTCGGGGAATTCGAGGGTTAATTTCAATCAAAAACGCCGGATTGTAGATAGGCTGGGTAGGGAATAGTGGTGAGTGACGAGAGGGGAGGGTTAGTTTTGAGTTTTTAGTGCTAAGTTTTGAGTTGATTCTGGAACCCAGTATACGACCCCGGCCTAAGACCCCCGACAGAGACATTCGAGGGCACGTGTTTAGAAGTATCAGGGCAAACACATAGGTCTGCCCCTACAGTCCCGAAGAATTGATTGCCTTAACACGATACCCTAATTTACAGCCGGTAGGCGGATTTGTCTGCAAAAACAGGCCTTCGGAGGAATCGCGACAATCTTAAAATTGCCTTGTTTGTTTTTTCTGCAAACTGTAGAATTAAGCAATCGGGCAAGAAAAACTTTCGGCGGTTGATAAAAAACAGAATAAAAGGATTGATTGAAAAGTCTGCAAGCCAATGAAGGCATAAATTTTGAATTTTACGTATGCATATCCTCTTAGACATAAAGGCCGCGGATAGATATCACAGTAGTTCTCAAAAGATAAGAGTTATAACCGAATCGTGGGTCGGCAATGAAATCTATTGTCCATCTTGCGGTTTAGGCATTAACCACTACGAAAGCAACAAGCCCGTAGCAGATTTTTTCTGTTCAAAATGCAAAGAAGAGTATGAATTGAAAAGCAAAAAAGATTCTGTCGGAATCAAAATTGTTAATGGGGCCTACCGGACGATGATTGACCGGTTACAAAGCGACAGCAATCCAAACCTGTTTGTGTTGAATTATAATCTTAAGAATTATGAAGTTAGGAATTTTCTCGTAATCCCCAAGCATTTCTTTACGCCAGATATTATTGAAAAAAGAAAGCCGCTTTCCTCATCAGCAAGAAGGGCTGGGTGGGTCGGCTGCAATATTTCTTTGCAAAATATACCGCAGACAGGCAAGATTTTCTATATCAAAGAAGGAAATATATTGCCGAAAAGGGAGATTCTATATAAATGGGAAAAAACCTTATTTCTTAGGGAAGAAAAAGAACCTTTGGAAAAAGGATGGACTTTGGATGTAATAAACTGCGTTGATAAAATAGGCAAAAAAAGATTTACCCTTGATGAGATATATGCTTACGAAAGCATATTGAAACAAAAACATCCAGATAATAAACATATTAGAGACAAAATTCGGCAGCAATTACAATTTTTGAGAGATAAGGGATATTTGAAATTTATTAGTCGAGGAGTTTATCATATAAAATAAAACCATGAAAAACTATATTTTTTATACAAGTGAAGGGTTTACTCAAGACAACAAAAATAACGATACAAATAATTGTCAGGTTATAGGCTGGGGTGCCGGAGTAAACGAAAATGCTGCGTTTAAAAATTTATTAATCGAATGTCCATATCTTAAAGAGCACTATTTTGATGAAATTATGTGTCAGGAATTAGAAAGCGATAAGGTATATGATTTTTCGATTACATGTAAGATATGATTGCCGTAGAGGTTCATGGGAATTAAAGTCAATTCCGCTCAAGTATAAAAAAGACGGGAAGGTTGCCTACAAAGAGACTATGACGAGCCAAGCTATATTCATTCTGTTATAGAATTTGATTTACACGGCGAATTGTATGATGCGGTAAAAGCGGATTACGACCTTGTACGAAATACCTTGCTTGATCCAAACAAGGGTTTTGGTGCTTTGACAGGCAAAATGGGATATTACATTCAGCCGCGAACAAAAGGCGCTGGGCACGGTTCTATATCAAGGGCTTTTTACGCAAGGCCAAGATTTTTAGCTAAGTTTATAAAACTACAGTAACGGTGTTTGTCGGCGCGCTACGCGAGAGAGTATAGCAGTAGAGGATATGGTGATTTGGGGGAGGCGGAGAAGAAGTGCATATATTGCGGGAGTAAGGTTGATTTGCATAAGGAGCATATCGTTCCGAAATCGGTGGAGATTCGATGTTGCATACGATGGTGTTGTAATAGTCAAGGCCTATTACGTTTGAGTAGTGGCCAGTGGCGAGTGGCGAGTGGTTAGTGGGGAAAGGTTAGTGGTGGGCAGGCAGAGAACTGATAAGGCCGCTCAGTAATTTACTTATTTCTGAACAATTCTCCAATAATGCGTTTGTATCCTTGCCTTTTAAGTAACCTAACTTTTCTGATAAAATCAACTGCGTTTCTAATTCTGCAAGCGAACCTCTGGCTATTCCGAGAAACTGCAGAAATTCCCCGGTACTGCTTCGAGCCTGTCCCTCTGCTATATTTGATGCTATTGAAACGGCTGCTCTTCGAATCTGCGAATTCAAACCATAAATCTCTTCTTTCGGAAATTGCTGCGTAGAAAGATAAATCTTTTGCGTTAATTCGATTGATTTCTGCCAAACTATTAAATCCCGATAGCTTTTTACAGATGTCATACGACATTACCATCCTTCCTATAATCTATCCATTGTCCTATCAATTCGCTTTTTAGTCAATTCTTAAGGTCGAAAAAAGAAACATGATTTTTGGTAATGAAACAGGCGTTTTTCGCCGGTTTGAGACGAGAAGTCGAGAATTGCACCCTTCGATGCGCTACGCTTGCCCATGACAGGCAGGGGGGACGCAAGGCGTAGAAAGTAAAGCAGTGGAATCCGCCTACGCCGAAGGCTACGGCGTGACAGGCAGTTAAGCAGTTTGCGTGGGACAGGAGTGATTTCCAATTGCCAATTGTAAAGGCATGGGGTTTTACGTTAACCGAGATGAAACCAATTGTACGGACTGGCAAAGACCTTCCAAGTCAATATTATTTCCGAAAGAGTTGTTGCAAAGACTATAATAACAACGAATATTAAGGGATTAAACCTGACCTTTAACATTGTCAGAACTTTTTCCAAGCCATTCAGATATAGAATAAGAAACGGCAGCAATGCCGTTAGTATCAGCCTGCCTGATGTGAAATAAGGGGATTCCCGCGAAGGATACCAGCAATTCCCATAGTCATAAAGTACAGATAAAACAGCCAGCATCATAACCGATACGGCTATTAAAACAAAACAGATCTCAAAAACCGTGCGTTCCCGCTTTTGTTTATTCCTGAATAAAAAGATCAAGGATACCAATAGGAAAACACCAGTTGAGCATACATATAACAAATCAAAAAAATTCGATGATATTCTTTTTAGATGCCATGCAAATTCGCCTCGCCAAAAGGTTTTTGTTAACTCTCCAAGGAAAAACGCAGAACCCCTGAAAGTAAAAATCGGGTGATGGCAAATTTGCCAGAATGAGCTGGTTTTCCATCCTAAATAGTCGATTTTGGCTGCATCGCCGGTTATATCGCCTAACACAATATAGTTTCTTAACATCCAGAGGCAAAGAGGGATTATTGATACTCCAAACAGGACAAGCAGCCTGAGGATGTTTTCTTTTAACTTTCTTTCGGTAATTATCTGCCTGGACTTCAAGATGATTACCGGTCCCAATAACGCCAGCATTGTAATATTTGTTATTTTGTTCAAAAAAGCTGCGGCTACTACTACCGCTGTGAAGAAATAAAATCCTAAAGATTTTTCCTCGAATAGTATTTTCATAAGCATAAAAAAAGACAGCGAAAACAGCAGTGGGGAGATAGTATCATTACTTATGGAATAAAACACATCCTGAGGGGAAAATGCCACCATTATCATCAGACCTTTTTGCTGGAGGTTGTTATTCGGGAACAAAATTTTGCCTGTCAGATAAGCAATCCAAACCATTGCAATGAACACAGGAATATTCAAAAATCTTAAGAAGTAAATCAAATCCCCTTCATTCAATCCTATTAATTTTCCCCAATTCCAACACTGTCCCGCGCACAGATAATATAGCGGAAAAGAACCTGTTTCGTGATTTATCTTTCCACGATACGCGTCGAGAAGGTTTTGGAATTCTTTTGATTCTTTTATACCAGAATATCTCCATAGAGGAACTACTTTTTCGCTTAAAGGCGTACAAGATAGATATTCGGGGGTACCGTATAAAATAATTAATTCCAGGGTTTCGCTGTCGAAGTTTTCCAGGCCTTTTGTGGGCATATAACCTTTGGAGTATTTATGTACCATATCAAAATGAGCGGGTTCATCAACATTATTGAATATTGGAAAAGCTGCGTTAAAAACGAAGACCCTTATACCGGCCAAGACAAGTATCGTAATAATAAATAATTTATTGTGGTTGTTTTTTATTCTCATTATATCCATATTTGATAAGATTATAACGTAAATTGTTTGGAATGCAATAATGATGTCCTTGAAGCCTGGTAAAGAGCGGAATAAAAAAGTGCCATCCAACACTCAGAAATTTATATCGGCCGGCTTCCTGTTAGGTATTGCTTTTATTATGAAACAGCATGGCGCGGGGCGGGGGAAAACAATGGGGCTTGCAAAGCGGGCGGTAAAGCTTAACATATCGCTATGCAGAAACTGATAGACAAAATAATATGCGGAGATTGTATAGAGGTGCTGGGCAAGATAGATACGGCGTTTGCGGAGCTTATCTTCGCGGACCCGCCTTTCAATATCGGGTATAAATACGATAAATACTACGATAAGGTCAAAAGCAAAAACTATATCGCATGGACCAAAGAATGGATGGCAGCGTGCAAGAAGGTGCTGAAGCCGAACGGCTCGTTTTATATAGCTATCGGGGATGACTATGCAGCGAATGTGAAAATCATAGCGGATGAGATAGGGCTGTTTTTGCGGAACTGGATAATATGGCATTACACGTTCGGGCAGCAGACGAAAAATAAATTTGCGAGGTCGCATACTCATATATTTTATTTTGTCAATGACAAGAAGAACTTTACGTTCAATGACTATGCGGTTCGAGTGCCTTCGGACAGGCAATTGATTTATAACGACCGGCGGGCAAATCCGGCGGGGAAGCTGCCGGACGATGTGTGGTGCGAATATCCGCGAGTGTGCGGGACATTCAAGGAACGGGCGGGGTGGCATCCGTGCCAGATGCCTGAAAGCCTGTTGACAAGGATTATAGCGACAAGCTCAAACCCGGGAGAATGCGTGCTGGACCCATTCAGCGGGTCTGGAACTACAGCGGCGGCGGCGAAGCAGTTGGGCAGAAATTACACAGGGATAGAGATTTCAGAAGAATATGTACGCCAGACAGAAAGACGCCTGGAAGAACTGAAAAAGGAAAAGAGCGGCCATTTGTCGGCATTGAAGGGACGTGAGGTGACCGAGCTGAAACGGCTTGTCTGTGAAATGGCGATGCCGGTAAAAGAAATAGCATCCGACAGTAATCTTCTTGAGGTTTTTACAAGCCAGTTCAGTGTGCGGATGAACAATGAGAAAGCATACAGCAGCAACGAGATAATGAAGGCCTTAGAGGATTTATTCGGCAACAGCAGGACAAAGGAAGAAATTGAGGAGCGAATAAAGTCCGAGTGGCTATTCAAATAACAAAAGGAATTGTACGGCAGGAGAAACAGCGGCGGCATTAAAGGATTTGGCTGATTGAAAAGAGGGAAGCTTAAAAATATTTTTCCGGCATTGGCGGGGTTTGGAGCCAGTGCGGTGATGCTGAGCGTAATACAGCCTCGGGTTGGTCTCTGGTGGCTGGCGTGGGTGTCGTGGGTGCCTTTTGTCCTGGTGTGTAGGCCTGCGGCAAAGCTGAAGCAATTAGCAATTATCGCATATATAGTTTCGCTGTGTTACTGGCTGGTGAATTTGTACTGGGTAGCACCGGTGACGTGGCCGGGGTGGCTTGCGTTTTGTGTGTATACGGCGGTACTTTGGCCGATACTTGTGTTTGCGGTGCAGGTTTGCAGAGCGAAAAAAGTACCACTATTTATCGCGTTACCAATACTGATAGTGGGGGTTGAGCGGCTGCAAGGTCTGTTTCTGGGCGGATTTTACTGGCGATTTCTGGGGCATAGCCAGTATGCAAATATTACAGTTATCCAGATAGCGGACATATTCGGTGCGGCAGGGGTATCTTTTCTTGTAGGGATGGTCAACGGGCTGGCAGCAGAGTTGATAATAGCGGTACGTGAGAAGAAAATTTTCAAAACCGGTA
>Ga0209777_10005141_pt1 | contig 15214 bp, 5 predicted proteins | sample FrelakmetHBP12HB_FD_187147 | JGI IMG/M metagenome (GOLD analysis project Ga0209777, IMG submission 187147) | Freshwater lake sediment microbial communities from the University of Notre Dame, USA, for methane emissions studies -HBP12 HB (SPAdes)... | ecosystem: Environmental > Aquatic >... | reverse complement strand
CGCTGGACGGGACGGGAGCTTTGCCCAGGCTGGCATCTGGGGCAATGGTTCCGGCGGGATAACGCTGGCTGCCACCTACTCAGGCAGGGCCACGTTAAGCCAGGCCAACACCTTCACCGGGCCAGTGACCATCAACACGACCAGTGGAGGCGTAGTCACGCTGGGTAACGCAACGGGGTTGGGGCCGGCCGCCAGCGCGGTGCTTACGTTCGGCGTTGGCAGCAATGGCAAGCTGAACCTCAATGGCAACAGCGCCACGTTGTTTCAGTTGAGCACCAGCAGCACGACCGCGGTGGTCCAGAGCAACTTCGGCCCGGGCGGCACGGACACTTTGACCATCAATGATAGTAACGTTGGGGACACCTTAACCTACAGTGGCATCCTGCAGGACGGCGCCAATGGCACTAAATTGGCCCTTAGCAGGAACGGCGCCAGCACACTGATAGTCAACGGCAGTAGCAATACTTTCACGGGCGGCACAACATTGACTGCGGGCACACTGCAACTCGGCGACCCGAACGCACTGGGCACCACCGCCGGCGCCGGCACTCTGACGCTCAATGGCGGCACACTAGATCTGGCGACGGACGCAAGCGTCAGTGCCTACAACACGGTCGTAGGCGGGAATGCGGCAATCGCCTCCGACAAGTTTACAGCCAGCAGCGCCGGGATAACACACACCTTGGGCACGCTGAGCATTGGAGCCAATACGCTCACAGTCGCCGGCGGCAACAAAGTAAACAGTGCTACCGCGGGGCTGACATTCGGCGCAACGACGCTGACCGCGGGACCTCTGACATTCACCATCACAAACCCTACCAATGGCGGCACCACACTTCTCACCGTTGGCCCGGTGACCAACGCGAATCACACGGCCACGCTGAACGGGAACGGCAACTTTGCCCAGACTGCCGCCTGGGGCAATGGTTCCGGCGGGATAACGCTGGCTGGCACTGTCACCGCCACGTTGGACCAGACCAACACCTATAGTGGCACGACGACGTTGTCAGGCGGAACGCTGATTATCAACAACATTGCAGCCTTGGGTACGGGTACTTTCACAATCAGCGGGGCCGCCACGATAGACAGTACCAGCGGCGGCATCACTCTGAACACCATCCCCCAGAATTGGAACGCGAACTTTGCCTTTACAGGCACCACCAGCCTGAACTTGGGCGCAGGTGCTGTGACGCTGGGCGCCACCCCCATAGTGACTGTGAATGCTAACACGCTCACTGTGGGCGGGGCCATCGGCGGGAGCCACGGCCTGACGAAGGCGGGTCCGGGCACACTGGTGCTCGATGGCGTGAATACCTACAATGGCACGACCAATGTCAGTGGGGGTACGCTGGGCGGCACGGGCACCCTTGCCGGCCCGGTCACTGTGGCCAATACACCGACAATAAGCCCAGGCGATCCCACAGGGTCAATAGGCACGTTGACATGCAGTAACAATGTGACGCTGGGAGCTGGTACCACTTATGAGGTGCAGCTCTTGGGTCCCACCACAGCCGACCTGTTGCAGCACACTTCAGGCAACAATACATACAACCTTGGCGGCGCTACGTTGACCATCACAGCGGCGACTTCCGCTCTAACTAACAGCTACACCATTGTCAGTCTGAATAAGCAAAGCACGCTGAGCGGCGATTTCAACCTCCTGCCTGATGGCACGCAGTTCAACGCCTTAGGGCGGCGTTTCCAGATCAACTACACCAGAAGCGGGAATAACCCACGGACTGTCAAGCTCCAAGACGTCGCCTCGCCCGGGTCAATCTGGAATGGCCTCGGAGGAACCAGCTTTTGGATGGACGGCGCCAATTGGCAGGGCGGCGTTGCACCTACGCCTGGGAGCGATCTGACATTCCCGCCCGCCGCCCTACAACCGCTGAACATCAACAACTTTCCCCCCGGGACAATTTTCAACTCCATCAAGTTTACGGGTCCCGGCTACCAGCTTTCCGGCAATCCCGTGATGCTTAGCGGTGGCGTCAACGCCCTCAACAATCACGTTGCGGGCCCGAACATTGTCAACCTGGACGTCGTTTTCACCAACGCGGGGACTATCACCTGCTGGCCTGGCGGGACACTCAATCTAACTGGCGGAACGGTTGACGATGGCGGCTTTGACATCACGGTGAACTCCGACGGGAGCACGAGCATCAGCGGCACGATCCAGGGCCTCGGCGGCTTGGTCAAGCAGGGCGCAGGGGTGCTGGCGCTCAGCGGGGGCAACACCTTCAGCGGCGTGTTGAGCGTCCTGAACGGCACGCTGGCGACAGGGACGGTCAACAACGACAGCCAGGCCGGCCCGCTCGGGCAAAGCAGCAACTCAGTGGTGCTGGGCAACACGGGCGGAGTCACCGGCACACTTGAATACGCGGGCGCGTCGGCCATCAGCACCAAGACCTTCACGATGGGCAGCGGCGGGACGGGGGCCTTCCAGATAGACGCTGTGGGCACCAACCTGGTCCTGAACGGCCTGCTAGACGGCACAGGGAGTATGAGCAAGACCGGGGCAGGCACGCTGACGATGGGCTACCCGAACAGCTATTCCGGCGGCACAGCGCTGGATACAGGCACGCTGGGGTTCGAGGTGAGCTCTGATGCCGGGCCTACCTACGGGCCGGTCGGCTCGGGAACGCTCACTATCGCTGGCGGAACTACAGTACAATCCGTCGCCACCCCGCGTTCCGCGGCTAACGCCGTGGCGGTGAACGGCAATTTCACCGTGAGCGGTTCACAGGACCTGCTCCTATCTGGAGCCATGAACCTGGGTGGCGCGCCTCGCACGATTACAGTTTCGAACAGCGCGCTGACGACATTTTCAGGCATCATCTCCAACGGCGCGCTCCGCAAGGACGGCGCCGGGACGCTGCTACTGTCAGCGGCCAGCACCTATTCCGGAGGCACCACGCTGTCTCTCGGAACACTCCAGTGCGGGTTCAACACGGCGGGAGGGCCGCCGCCCACAAGCGGGCCAATTGGGACTGGCGGTCTCACGGTCAACGCAGGCGTCTTCGATCTGAACACGTTTGGAATTACGGTGCCGTCTCTGGACGGCGCGGGCGGGACAATCACGGACAACAGCGCGGGAGCTGCGACGACGACGTTAACGGTTTTCCAAGGCTCCACCACTGCCTTCGCGGGTGTCATCCAAAACGGTGGCGCCAAGACCGTGGCATTGGTGAAGTCCGGGACGGGAACCTTGACGCTGTCCGGCCCCAACACGTATGGCGCGGGTATCAGCGCCGGCACGCTGCTCAGCAACGGGACCCTTCAGGTGGGCGTGGGCAACAGCAGTGCGTTGGGGAATGGCGGTCTGACTATCAACGCCGGGACTTTGGACCTGAATGGCGTTACCATCAACGCCCTCCCGTCCTTGGCAGGGGCCGGCGGGTTTATCACAGACAACAGCGCAGGAGCCGGGACGACCAACCTGACTGTTAACCAGACTGGCCTTAACCAGAACTTCGGGGGCGTCATCCAGGATGGCGCCGCCAAGACGCTATCCCTTACCAAACAAGGCCCCGCGACTTTGATGTTATCGGCTCACAACACCTATGGGGGCCCGACGGGCGTCAGCGCCGGGGTACTGGCCAATGGCATTGGCAACGCGCTGCCCACGGGCACAACGCTGACCGTTGATGGGACAGGCACGTTTGACTTGGGCGGCTGGAACCAGGAGGTGGCCGGCCTTGCGGATGGCGGCTTCAACACGGGGACGGTTACAGACAGCGACGGGGCCGCAACATTTACGGTCAACAACGCCGCGGCGAACTCGTTCTCCGGCTTGATCAGCGGGACGAATCTGTCGCTGACCAAGAAGGGAGTCGGCACGTTGACGTTGTCCGGGGCCAACACATATAGCGGCGGCACCGCGCTGAACGCCGGCACGATCATATGCGCAATTGGCACTGCTGGAGGACCTCCGCCCACCAGCGGTCCCATTGGCGCAGGAGCACTGGCCATGGGCGGCGGCACATTCGACTTGAATAACCAGACCATTACCGTGCCGTCTCTGGGCGGCGCAAGCGGGACAATCACGGACAACAGTGGGGCAGCCGGGACTACGACGTTTACCGTTTATCAGGACACCAACACCACCAACTACGGGGGTGTCATTCAGAACGGTGGCGCCCAGACCGTGGCCTTGGTGAAGTCCGGGGGCGCCGGGACGGGAACCTTGACACTGTCCGGAACAAACACGTATACGGGCCAGACGACGATCAGCAACGGAACGCTTGGTGCCACGACGCTGGCCAATTACGGCGCGGGCTGTTCCCTGGGCCAAGGAACGGCGGGCACACCGATTCTGCTGGGAAGCAACGGGTCGGCAGGGACGCTTTCATACTCTGGGGGCTTGGTTTCGATCGACAGGCTGATCACGGTTGCCAACGGTGGAAGCGGGACGGTTCAGAATTCCGGGTCGGCCCCCCTTACCCTCAACGGCGTCATCAGTATCGGCGGGATCACCGTCGGGAGCGTGCTGACGATTGATACCAAGAATAGCGACGTCGCGGTAACATCGCAGATCAGCGGGACTGGCGGGCTGACCAAGATCACCAACCCAGGCACGCTGACATTGAGCAACACCACTAACAACTATAATGGCGATACGACGATCTCTGCTGGTACGCTGGTCTTGGGCGCCGATGCCGTGTTGCCTGACTTCGGGAGCGGAAGCACCGGCAACGTGATCGTTAATGGCACGCTGGACATGGCCGGGCACAACGACACGCTCAACGGGCTCTCCGGCACAGGCACTGTGGACAACAGCGTTGCCGGCGGGCCATTCACGCTGACGGTGGGCAACAACAACGCCAGCAGCACCTTCAGCGGAGTCATAAAGAACACAGCGGTCACACTGGCCCTGACCAAGACCGGGACCGGTACGCTAACGTTGAACGGCGGCGCCAGCACGTACATTGGCGCGACGGCGATTCAGGATGGGACAGTAGTGGTGACGGGCGGCGACGACAGGTTGCCCATTCCAACGACCGTCACGCTCGGCAACGGCACGACTAGCGGGGTTCTACAGCTTGGCCACGCTACTATGGGCGCCAGCAACCAACACCTGGTGGTACTGCTCACCAGCGGAACCGGCACGAGCAACGCGGTGGTAGGCGGCAACGCGGCTGTAAGCACACTGACGCTCAACATCGGCGCCAACGCGACGTTCGGCGGCATTCTGGGTGGCAGCAGTGGCAATCAGAATAGGTTGGGCTTGACCAAGACTGGCGGGAACACGCTTGTGCTCACCAACGCCAACAACACGTTCAATGGACCTACGACCATAAACGGCGGCATCCTGCAAGTGGACGGAACCGACGCTAACAGTGCTGTGACAGTCAGCAGCGGTTGCACGCTGGCAGGCAGCGGAACGGTAGGCAGCGTGACTATCGCGAGCGGGCAGTCCGGAACAGTCAGCCCAGGTCCATCGGCCTCCGCGACCGCCGTTCTGAACACCGGTGCGGTGCAGTTGAGTTCCTCGGCCTTTCTCGTGGTGAACCTTACTGGGAATGACGCAGTCGCGGGCGCTCAAGACAAGCTCAACGTTGCCGGGACGATAAACCTAGGGAGCAGCACGTTGACGCTGACCTTGAATAATGGCACGCCTGCTGTCGGCGACGTCTATACGATTATTTCCAGCAGCGGCGCCAGAAGCGGCACTTTCACGAACTATGCCGATCAGGCCCGCATCCCCATTGGAGGGCGCACACTGCTGATAGACTACCAGACGAACCTTGTGAGGCTGATTGATATCACCGGAGCACCCTTTGCCTGGCTCGGCCAAGGTGCGGACAACAATTGGGCGACCAAGGAAAACTGGTTCCTGGACATCAATGGCGACGGCATTCTCAATGGGCTGGATACTGCCGGTGTGGGCCCAATCGCCGGAGAGAACGACAACTTGGTTTTCGGCAGTGGAGCCACTGCACAGAAAGGTACGGGCAATAACAACTTCCCCTCGGGAACCGGGTTTAATTCGCTCACCTTCATGGACACCGGCTACCTAATCACCGGCAGCCAGATCGCCTTGGGCGCGGGTGGTATTACGGCGACGGCTGCCGCCGGAACGAACACGCTCAATACTCCGTTGAGTTTTGCTGCCACGCAGACCATCACCACAAACGCGGGTACGCTAACGCTGGGCGGGGTAATCAGCGAGACGGCAGCCTCCGGCCTTATCAAGAACGCGAACGGAGCACTGACGCTTTCCGGGGCCAACTCGTTCTCCGGCGGCGTCACATTGTCAGTAGGCACCCTCAACATAAACAGTGCCTCGGCGTTAGGCACTATTGCCGGCACCTTTATCATCAATGGCGGCACGACGATTGACAACACCAACGGGGGGATCACTACCAACGCCTATGTCCAGACCTGGAGCGGAGATTTCACCTTTACCGGTAGTAACAGCCTGAACCTGGGAACAGGGGCTGTTACCATGAGCGCCAGCCGCCAGGTGACCACCAACGGCAGCGGCGTTCTCACTGTCGGCGGCCCCATTGGCGAAGCTGCTGTCGGCCTTACCCTTACCAAGGCTGGCGGCAGCACGTTGACGCTGGGCGGCAACAACACGTTCACGGGCGGAGTGGCGATCAATGCCGGGGTGCTCCAACTGAACAACGCGGGCGCTCTCAACTCCACCACGCCTAACAGCGTGACCTTCGGCAGCAATGTTCCCGCAGGCACTAAGCTGCAGCTCAACGGCAACAGCGTGTCGGTCCCCGGTCTGGCCACCAACGCCACGCCCGGTTCGCCGGTAGTCGAAAACGCCAATGCCGCCGGGGCCACCCTTACGGTCAACCTGGGGAGTGACAACACCTACGCTGGCCTGCTCCAAGACGGCGCTGGCGGCGGCGCACTCGCCCTGCTTAAAACTGGCGCCGGCGGCTTCACGCTGACGGCAGACAACACCTACAGCGGCCTTACTACGGTGAATGGCGGCAACCTGACAGTCCAAGGCCAGCAGAGCAGCAGCAATGCGGTAGTGAACTCAAACGCCATGCTGGCGGTGGGCCAGGCAGGAAGCACCGGCGATGTGAAGGTGAACGCGGGTGGAACGCTAAGCGGGAGCGGGCACGTGGGCGCCATCACGGCCGCGGGCGCGGTCAACCCCGGGGTGCCGGGGAGCGCCGGCACAGGTGGTACTGGCATTATTGGCACTTTGACGTGCGCAAGCGCGGACTTCTCCAGCGGCGGCACGCTGCTGATTCGTATACCTGGCAGTTCGTCGGCGGACAAGTTGGAGGTGACAGGAGCCCTGACCGCGGGCGGCACGTCTCAGCTAGTGGCCGACCTGAATGGCTATCAGACGACCGATCATTCGGCGGATCCGGCGGCTATCCATTTCGGCACGCTCACCGGCCAATTCCAGGGCAACCCTTTCACTAATCCCCCACCGGGCACTAATGTCCTTAACAACAGCAGCGGCAAGAGCATCTTCACTGACTACAGCTTCGCCCCGAATCCGAACTCAGTAACCATACATGTGAATACGCCACCGAAGATCACAAGCGCCGTGGCGCAGGTGGATCCCATCGGCTTCGACTTCCCGCAGTCATTCGTCTTGCAGGTTCAGGACGCTGACGGGAACCCGCTGCAATACTACTGGGAGTTCGGGGATCTCAACCCTACGGTCACATCCGGAACGACACTGCCCGCAGATCCTTTCCATTCCACATCCTATACGCCGCAGGCAATCACCGCGGATCAAAGCTCAATAGGCGACAATGCGACGGAGCAACACAGCTATTCCAGTGGGTACGCGTTCCTTTACCCCTTCCTCCCGGATGGCACGCTGACGCTCACCGTCAGGGTCACGGTCAATGACGGCCATGGCGGCTATGATTCGGCGGTGATGACCTTCACCCTGGTCAACCCGCTAGGCAACGGCAGGAATGTCGGCGAGGATTTCAACGTCACGAACCCCGCCAACGGCATTGCCATTGCAAGCAAGGGCAACGGAAACATCATAAAGTTCGATATTCTTCAGGTTGCGGACATTAAGAGCGCCAAGGATATTCTCCAATTGCCGCCCAAGTATCCTGCCTTCAAACCGGCCCTGCGCTTGACGGACCCGCTGAATCCGGAGCCGCGCCAGCATATAACTACGGTCCTTACAGGCATTGGGGTCAACGGGCCTATTGCGAAGGGGGAACAGGTGCCGAGAGTCGGCACGGACAACAGCTCGCTCTTCGCCAATTTCCCGTCGGCGGGCATATTCCTTTTGACGGTCGTGGATGGGCTGCCAGACAGCCCGGCGCTGACTCAGCCGGGGCCTGTGGACCAGCAGCTTCTCGCCAACCAGCTCGATGCTTGGGCCAATGGAAACAAGGTCCTCGCACGCAAGATGATCAACATTGACACCGCGGAGCTGACAAAAGGAAACCGCCTCAACAAGACAGTGAATGTGAAAGACAGTTTTATCACGGGCAGATTCACCTTCCCCGCGGCGAAGAACGATCTCGTCACCTTCAAGGGCACCTTCCCGTTGCCCGCGGTCACGTCCAACGGCAACACCTTCACCGCGGGCGCACCAGTGAAGCTGCAGATCGGGATCGGGAACGTTATTGGAGTTGCCACGCTGCACTTGAGCGGCAGTCCGAATGGGGTGCTCAGCAGCAATGCCAAGGACAGGTTTGATGCCATCTACAATGCTCAGGGCAAGTCCGTGGGGGGCGGGGCCGGCAACAAGATTCGCTTCAAATTCTACCCGAAAAAGGATGTGTATACCATTGATCCGACGAATGCCTCTGTAGTTCCTACGGAAGGCCAAGCCGTCCTGGAGCTGCAAATGAGCTTTGCCGGCATGAGCGCGGGTGGGTTCGACACGGAGGGGATAATCGGCTCTTCAGCGGCAGCGCAGACCGGGAGCGCCAGGACAGTCTATGACTCGAACTTGCAGTTCTACCAAGTAAAGCCGAGGGGCTCAACAGCGGACGTGACCTTGGGCCCTGTATTCCCGACGCCTGAGGTCGCGGCAGGAGTGGCGGTGGGTGTGAGAACGCCTCTGATCAGCCTGTATTTCGATCCAACAGGGAAATACACCACTCTGCCGCCAGGCTTCAAGGGGTTCAAGCCCTTGCCGCTGGCTGGCACATTTAAGGAGTACACTGCGCTGGATTTGCTCACAGGCGCGACCATCCCTGTGGTGGATCCGCAAACAGGCAACCCGACGGGGCAGAACATTCTGCGGCCACAGACGACCGGTTTCAGTTCGCTGTTGGCAAGTGAGCTTGAGCCAGTGGCCATTCAGTTCAACCTGATCATAGGCGACAGCAACGATCCCGCGAAAGTCTCATTCGCCTCGCTTATCCGGGCAGGCTACATCCAGAAGGGGCAGGGGGGCCGGATCATCGGTCACAGCACATCCAGGACTTCACGCTAACCCCATCCGCGCGGTGGCGCGAACGCATTGTTCGCGCCACTGCCTGTTTCGCGCCAACACGAATGAGGTCCATGGCCGCGTACGTTGGCGGCCTCCCAAGCCGCAGGCTACTTCAGGTTCCCCAGCCTGTGCGCCAGCGCCTCCGCCCGCAATGACAGCTCCGAGGCGAGGAAGACGTGCGCTTGACTCATCGCGGTTTCAGTGCGCTCCAGCACGTCCTTCAGCACTTGCGTCCCGCAGGACAGTTTGACCTCTTTGCAGTCGAAGTACCTCACTCCCTCCTTGTCGCAAAGGAAGAGGTGCTCGGCGCCGAGACGGCCGGCGAGGTCGCAGTTCTTGCGTGCTTCGATGAAGCCTTCCGTCCCCAGGAGAAAGAGCCTGCCGTCACCCCAGGTCCCTAGACCATCGGGGCTGTGCCAGTCCACACGGATGTAGCCAGTGGCCTGGTCGCTCCGCAGCATCATGTCGCCAAAGTCCTCGAACTCCGGGTACTGCGGAAATTTGAGGTTGCCGACCTGCGACGCAACCACTTCGGCCGTGGTGGAGTGTGTGAGATAGAGGAACTGATCCACGCCATGGGAAGCGCTGTCGCACAGGATCCCGCCGCACTGCGCGCGCTTGAAGAACCATCCCGGGCGCTTGGCTGCATTGGCCTGGTGCGGCCCCAAGTTCAGCGTCTGCACCACCCTGCCGATTGCGCCGGACACAACCAACTCGCCTGCCTTAAGCGTGGTGCGGCTGGCGAACCTTTCGCCGAAGTAGATCGCATAGAACCGTCTGCTCTCGGCTCGCACGCGCCGGGCTTCGGCGAGTTGCTCAAGGGTGGTGAACCCGGGCTGGTCGCAGAAGAAATCCTTGCCGCGCCGCATGGCCTGGATTCCCAGCGCAGAGCGCTCACTGGGGATCGCGGCTGAGACGATAAGCTGTATCGCATTATTGTCCAGAATCTCCTCTTGCGCTCGCGCACGTTTGGCCTGTGGAAATTCCTTCTGGAAGGCAGCGCTCAGACCGTCTTCCGCGGCGAAAAACGAAACCAGCTCCGCCCCTGCTTCCAGCAGCATCCTGGTCTGCCCGTATATGTGCTCATGGTTCAAGCCAACCACCGCAAATCGGACCAGGCCGCTCATGCTGACCTCCTTGCCGGCACGGCCAGGCATCCGCCCGTGCATCCGCATACAAGCACTGGCCGCACCATAGCATATTGGGCCACTCCCGCCAGTCCCCGTGGCGCAAGCGCCGGCGGCCGTGCTTGCCGCCCAAGGCGGCCCCAGGCGCACGAAACTCCGCGGCAGGTCTTGCGCACGCGCCCTTGGCGGAGTAGTTTGCACCGGGGCAAGGGAACCGAGCCAAGTGTCCGCCATGGGAATACTCCAGGCAATGAAGGAAACGCGCGTCCACAAAGCGATATTCGATTTCGATGAGCCTGCCTCGGAGGCCGCCCCGCTGCGCGTGCTGCTGGTTTCCTCAGTGGGGGAGCTCGGCGGCGCGGAACGCTCACTGTATGAAGTCGTCAAGGAACTGCCGCGCGAAAGGATCGAAGCTCATGTGTGTGCGCCGCCTGCCAGTCCGCTAGCACGCCTGCTGGGCGCCTTGCGTGTCCCGGTCCACGAGATCCCACTGCGGCATTTCCGGCGCAGCCTGCGTCCTAGCGTCCTGTACAGCCAGGTGCGCGCGCTCTACGAGGGCTCGCGCCAGATCGTTGAGCTCTGCCGCGCGCACCGGATTGAACTGCTCCACGGCAACACCAACTCGGCCGCCCTCGTGGCCTGGGAGGCAGGGCGCGCCGCCAAGCTGCCTCTAATCTGGCACTGCCGCGACCTGGCCACGTCCCACGGCCTGGCGCGCATTCTCGGCTCCAGAGCCGCGTCCGTGGTGGCCATCTCAGGCGCGGTCGAACAACACTTGCTGGAGGAAGGTGTCGAACCACGGAAAGTCAAGCGCATAAAGAACGGCATTGACCTAAGCCCTTTCTCACCTTCCGAGTTCTATACGGCAGTACGCGCCCGCGCGCGCGCCAACCTGGGCATCGAGGCCAACCGGCCGCTGCTGCTTACCGTGGGGGCCTATGTCCCCTGGAAGAGACACGAGCTTTTCCTGGAGACGCTGGCCCGCGTACGGCGCCGCATCCCGTCCGCGGTGGGGCTTCTGGCGGGCAGCGACAAGCTCCAGGAGAATGAGGCCTACGTCTCCTCATTGCACCAACGGGCGCGGCATCTGGCGCTGCGAACAGAGGCCTTCAAAGTCCTGAACGAACGGGAGGATGTGCCGGAACTGATGATGGCCGCAGACGTCTTCGTCTCCTGCAGCGAGAATGAGCCTTTCGGCCGCGTTCTGGCCGAGGCCGGCGCCTCAGGCCTGCCGGTAGTCTCAACCCGCTCCGGCGCCAAGCCTGAGATCGTAGAGGACAACGTTACGGGGATTCTCACCGAAACGGGCGATGCGGATGCGCTCGCCGCGGCCTGCATCAGGCTGTTGTCCGATCCCGCTCTGCGCCGGCAAATGGGCGGCGCCGCGCGCCGGCGCGTGACGCTCCTGTTTGACGTCAGGCGCACGGCGCGCGAGCTGACGGCCCTTTACGAGAGCATCCTCAGGCCGGAGCTGGCGGCCAAAGGGTGAGTATTGCGGCGATGCCAAAGGACGAGAAGCTCGACATCATCCGGTTCTTTCAGGCCGCCCTGGAGCGCGGGGCCAGCGACATCATCTTCACTGCCGGCATGCCGCCCAGCGTGCGCCTGAACGGCGCGATCGTACAATTCGACTACCCGCCGCTGACTGCCGAGCAAACGGTCAAACTTGTTTACAGCATCCTAAGCCAGGACCAGATCGCACGCTTCGAACGCGAATGGGAGCTGGACTTTTCCGTGCAATATAAGAGCGAGGGGCGCTTCCGCGGGAACGCCTACAAGCAGAAGGGCGCCGTTGCTGCCGTCTTCCGCATCATCCCCAACACCATCCCGACGATCGAGCAACTGGGACTGCCGCCGATCCTGGCCGAAGTGTGCCTTCAGCCCCAGGGCCTGCTGCTGTTCACCGGTCCCACGGGCCACGGCAAATCAACCACCCAGGCCGCGTTGATCCAGCTCATCAACAGAACACGCGCCTGCCACATCATCACGGTCGAGGATCCGGTCGAGTACCTGCATAAGTCGGAGAAGTCCGTCATTGACCAGCGGGAAGTTGGGGACGACACGCTGTCCTTCGCCGCCGCGCTCAAGCACGTCCTCCGCCAAGACCCCGATGTGATCCAGATCGGCGAGCTGCGCGACCTGGAGAGCATGACCATGGCCCTGACCGCAGCAGAGACGGGCCACCTCGTCATGGCTACGCTCCATACCAACTCCGCCACCCAGGCGGTGGACCGCATCATTGACGTCTTCCCGCCGTACCAGCAGAACCAGGTACGGACGCAGCTCAGCTTCTGCCTGCTGGCGGTCATTTCCCAGCGCCTGCTGCCGCGCGCGACGGCCCAGGGGCTGGTGCCGGCCGTCGAAGTGATGCGCAATCAGCCCAGTGTGGCGAACCTGATCCGTCAAGGCAAGACCGAGCAGCTCGCGACCGTCATCGAGACCCAAGGCAGACTCGGTATGCAAAGCATGGATGCGGCGCTCAAGGACCTGATTGCGCACGGCCTGATCACCAAGGAGCAGGCCCTGCGCTACGCTTCCCACCCGCAAGCGTTCGGATAAGAGCCTGAAGCCGCGGGCGTTCTGTTGAAGAAAGGCGCCCGCGCCTTTACTCTAGGCCGCATTATGCCGAACGGGAAAGCATCCACAACGGGGCCGATGCCGTGGTTTGTGCGCGGCGACATTGACGGCTTCTTTGGCCTGGCACTGGACAACTTCGTCCAACTCCTGCTCATAACCACGCTCTGCGGCGGAGTGCTCGGGTTCCCGCCGGAACTGCTTTATGGCCGCGTCTTGCCGGGTGCGGCCGTGTCGCTGATACTGGGGAACTTCTTCTATGCCTGGCAAGCACGGCGGCTGTCCGCACGGACCGGCCGACGCGACATCTGCGCCATACCTTATGGCATCAACACCCTGTCCCTGTTCGCCTATGTCTTCTTTGTGATGCTGCCCGCCAGGAACGAGGCGCTGGATAGCGGCTGTTCCAGCAAGGTTGCGGCAAACATGGCCTGGCAAGCCGGGCTGGTGGCCTGCCTGGGTTCGGCGCTCATCGAGGGCTCCGGTGCTTTCGTCGCGGAATGGATACGAAGATCAACGCCGCGCGCGGCGCTGCTCTCCACGCTGGCAGGCATTGCGCTCACCTTCATCTCCCTGGATTTCCTGTTCCGCACCTTCGCACATCCACTCGTCGGCCTGACCACCTTCGCGGTGGTGATGCTCGTCTACTTTGGGCGCGTGCGCTTCAAAGGCGGCGTTCCGGGCGGGTTGGTGGCCGTGGCACTGGGCACGGCTTTGGCGTGGATCCCGACGGAACTGACCAAGATCGCACCGGTGGGAGAGCTGCCACGAACAGGCTTGCTATTCTGCCCGCCGCTTCCTGTGCTCGGCGACCTCATGCAGGGCCTGAAGGAAGGGTATCTGCTGAAGTACCTGGCCGTGATTGTCCCGATGGGCCTCTTCAATGTTATCGGCTCGCTGCAGAACATCGAATCCGCCGAAGCGGCCGGCGACTCGTATCCGACAGCGCCTTCACTGTTCGTGAACGGTGTTGGCAGCCTGGCTGCTGCCCTGTTCGGCTCCTGCTTCCCTACCACGATCTACATCGGTCATCCGGGCTGGAAAGCGATCGGCTCGCGCGCGGGCTATTCCATTCTCAGCGGCACGGTGATGACCCTCCTGTGCCTGACGGGGTCGCTGGCCTATATCGCCTGGGCCGTGCCGATTGACGCGGGCATGGCCATAGTGCTGTGGATCGGCATCGTGATCTCGGCGCAGGCCTTCCAGGCCGTACCGCGCGAACACGCGCCCGCCGTGGTCATGGGCCTGCTGCCCGGGCTGGCGGCGTGGGGCGCGGTGATGCTGAAGCATGGCCTCGCGGTGGGCTGGAACGGAAAGCCGGGCAGCCCCTTTGCGGACAGCCTTATCGGGGCCTTTGAGTCGCAGCGCCACGTTCTGGTCCACGGCATGTTCACGTTGGAGCAGGGCTTCATCCTGACGGCCATGGTGCTCTCCGCAGCGACCGTGTACATCATCGAACGCAAGTTCCTGGCCGCGGCGCTGTGGTGCCTGATCGGGGCTGCGCTGTCAGCCTGCGGCCTGGTGCATTCCTACTTGTGGGCGCCCGGCGACACCGAAATCTCGCTCAGACCCGCGTGGCCGCTGGCAGCCGGCTATCTCGTCATGGGCGCGGTTTTCGTCGCTGCGCGCTGGCTGACGGAGGAGAGCGAAGCACACGGCTGAAAGACGTACATGATCCCCCTGCCCCGCTCCAGCCACGTCCGGACGATCTGCGGGCGCCTGTAGACGCGGCGCACGGAACCTGGCCGGCCTGCCGGATCGTTCACAACCACATCGCCTTGCGCCGTGAAACCCACCACGACAAGCAAGTGCCCGTCGGATTCAGGAAGGGGTGCGCCCTCGAGATCGCCCGGCCGCCATCTGTGGCTGATGACCACTGGCCGGCCGAGTGCGATCTCTTCTTCGAGGCATTCCAAGCTCGCGCCGCGCTGGACATAGGTCTCCAGCCCGGAGACGCGATGAGAATAGGCCGTGTTGAACGCCCAGTTGCCGTAAATCCCGGCGGCGTGATCGAACACCCCGTCAGCGACCTCGCGCGTGCTCTTCCTGATCCCATGGAACTCAAGGACCATCGCGACTGACGTGGGGCTGCAAATGCCGGCGGGGCACAGTCAGGGGG
>Ga0209777_10005140_pt1 | contig 15215 bp, 13 predicted proteins | sample FrelakmetHBP12HB_FD_187147 | JGI IMG/M metagenome (GOLD analysis project Ga0209777, IMG submission 187147) | Freshwater lake sediment microbial communities from the University of Notre Dame, USA, for methane emissions studies -HBP12 HB (SPAdes)... | ecosystem: Environmental > Aquatic >... | reverse complement strand
TCGTCCCATTCATCCAGAACAGACTCGGGCCTTTAATAAGGCAAAATTTTGCTGATATTCCATTTCTCGGCAGCAGCAACCCAACCGGGTATGGTATCCTGGCCGGCGCGGTGGTACTTGCAGTGATGATCGTCCCATTCATTATCGCGGTCCTTTACGAAATCATGAATAACATCCCAAAGGGACTAAAAGAAGCGTCTCTGGCGATGGGTACCACGAAACTACAAACCGTTCGCTGGGTTGTGTTGCCTCAGTCCATGCCCGGAATCATCGCTGCGGTTGTGTTGGGTGCATCACGCGCCCTCGGGGAAACCATGGCAGTTTTAATGGTCGTTGGAAATGTGGCCCAGGTTCCCCATTCCCTGCTGGATGCGGCCTACCCTCTCCCTGCGTTGATTGCCAATAACTATGGAGATATGATGTCCATCCCGCTCTACGATTCAGCCCTTATGACTGCCGCGTTAATCCTGCTGGTAATCATACTGATGTTCAATATTACATCCGTGCTAGTGCTACAACGCGTATTGGGAAGGAAGTGGGTATGAAAAAACGTTGGATCAGACGTCATATTGTTGAAACAATCTTCAAGGTATTAATGCTCATCTCCCTTGGTCTTGTTTCAGGCAGCCTAGCTTTCATTTTATGGATCATCATCAGCAAGGGTTTGCCTTCTCTAAGTTGGGCTATGATAACCCAGACCCCCAAGGGTGGTTATTATCTGGGAAAAGAAGGAGGCATATTGAATGCCATTCTTGGCTCTCTTTATATGGCAGGAGGCGGGACGTTAGTGGCGCTTGTTATCGGCCTGCCCATTGCACTTTACCTGGAAACATACCTCGAAAACTCGCACTGGGGGCAATACGTACGTCTGGCGTTGGATGTCTTGTGGGGAATTCCATCGATTGTCTACGGAGCCTTCGGTTTTATATTGATGCTGGCAATCGGGATGCGCGCTTCCATGCTGGGAGGGACCATCGCCCTGACTTTACTTGAACTGCCCATCCTGACGCGTGCCATGGATGAAGTGATCCGCATGATGCCTCAAGATCTGGAACAGGCCGCGTTCGCACTGGGTTCCACCCGTCTGGAGGTGGCGTTACACGTTGTCACACGCCAGATGCTGCCGGGGATTGTGACCGCCGTCCTGCTCGCCTTCGGACGAGGTATTGGTGACGCCGCTTCGGTCCTTTTCACCGCCGGATATACCGACCGGATGCCGACCTCTTTGCTGCGACCAGTGGCATCTTTACCACTGGCTGTATACTTCCAACTCAGTATGCCCTATCCAGAAGTTCAGCAACGGGCGTATGCCGCAGCGCTCATCCTTACTGTGATTGTTCTGGCAGTCAGCCTGGGTTCGCGCTGGCTGGCAGGAAGGCTCAATAGATTCGTCGTCAAGTAACTTTACTAGGTGCCATATCCCTGACCATTCAGAAATGCCTTAAGGTAATATCGTTTACGGAGAAATCATGGAAGCGCATATTCAAATCCGCAACCTCAATGTTTTTTATGATAATAACCAGCAAGCGCTGAAGGATGTGAATCTTGATATCCCTTACAACCAGATCACAGTCATAATGGGACCTTCGGGGTGCGGGAAAACCACTCTCTTAAAGAGCCTGAACCGATTCCTGGAACTCAGCAACGGTGCCCGGATTTCAGGTCAGGTACTCCTTGACGGGGAGGATATTTACGCCCCGGATATCGATGTAACCGAAGTTCGCAAGAAAGCGGGGCTGCTGGCACAACATCCCTACCCCCTGCCAATGTCCATTTATGATAATGTAGCATTTGGCCTGCGTATCCATCGCATGAAGAAAGGCTTTGAGTTGGATAAAGCGGTACAGCATTATTTGGAAGCCGCCGGGTTATGGGACGAAGTGAAAGACCGCCTGCACCAACCAGCCGTACGGCTCTCGATTGGCCAGCAACAGCGCCTGTGCCTGGCGCGCGGGCTGGCGGTGGAGCCTGAGATCCTGCTAGGCGACGAGACCACATCAGCCCTCGATCCCATCTCCGCCCAACACATCGAAGAGCGCTTGATAGACCTGAAACAGGATTACACGGTTGTGTTGGTGACACACATCCTGCGCCAAGCCAGGCGCCTGGCTGATTACGTTATATTTATGTATCTGGGGGAAGTGGTGGAAGCCGGCCCGGCCAGCCAAGTTTTCGATAACCCGCAGCAGGAGCGCACACGCGCCTACCTCGAAGGGCGGTTCTGATGGCTAAACTCACCTGAGCGAACTTCCTCCTCAGCGGTTTAATCTCCGAGGGAAATTCATTGCCGAGGTGTGGTTTCTCAAGAAAATCGCACAAGTGGTCATAGGCATCAGGGGTAGCCACATTCAAGGCAAGTAAATCCTGCGGCCGGTGGCGAAAATACCCGTCACGGCAGCGTTGTGGGCATTGTATTGAGCATATATCCTTTTTATCATAGTGATTTTAGTTATTGTATGGGATAATTTCAAGTTAATGAAATTACCAGATATGGTATATAGTTCACGGTAGAAGTGAGAATCCAATAGACTTACAAAAGTGTTTATCATAAATTCCCTGTTGTAAATCAACCGACTTTCATTCGCAATGTTTCCTGAAATCCAATGACTAATGACTAATAGTGAAGTAACTGAGCATCATGAAGAAAATATCCGGGCCTGGGCCAAGGGTGGAGCGGCCGGGTTGGGAGGCAATTTTGTCGGTTTTGTGCTGATGTTTGTATGGCAATTTTCCCTTGCCCGGATGTTAGGTTCAGCAAAATTGGGAATATTCAGCCTGGCAGATTCAATCATCAGCATGCTCTCTTTGTTCGCTTTATTGGGCCTTAACGGCGGCGCTTTAAGGTTCATCCCCTTCTACCAAGCTAAAGAAGATAAGCAGAGTGTAGCGGGGGTGATCCGCCTTACAATAACCCTGGCAATTCTAATATCGATATTGATAGGGCCGTTGCTGGTATGGCAGGCGGGATGGATTTCAGTAAAGGTGTTCGGCAAGCCAGAGCTTTCCGCGACACTGCGCATGTATGCCATCGGATTCCCGTTCTTTGTGTTGATCAATTTGCTCACCAGCATTCTCCAGGGGTTCAAACGGATCGGGGAGCAGATGTTTGCACAGCAAGTCCTGGAGCCGGTCTTACAGTTGGGCGGCATCCTGTTATTCTTCTTCCTGCTCACGATCGGGTCGGTTGAAGCCGCGTTGGTGATGGTCGTTTCCGCGTCAGCGGTGGTGCTGGTTCTGACGATCCTGGTTTTCCGGCAATATACCCTGAACGGCCTGAGAGGGGTGAAACCACATTATCATTATTCGGAGCTGTTCAAATATTCGGCTCAAATATTGCTCATGCTGCTCATCACGCAATTCAGCGTAAACCTGGAAATCTTTTTCATGGGCATCTTTGCTCCCAGCCAACAGATCGGTATATACTCGGTCAGCATGAAAGCTGCGGCAGCATTACTGATTTTTTCAAGCAGCCTGAATTTAATTGCCTCCCCTTCCATATCAAGCCTTTATGCAAAAAATGATCATGCGGGTATTCAGTCTCTCTATAAAGTTGTCACCCGCTGGGGTTATATGCTGTCCCTGCCGTTCTTTTTGATGCTGATGATGCTATCGGCATCGGTGATGGGTATTTTTGGCAATGATTTTAGAATAGGATCCCTGGTGCTGCAATTGATCGTGGTGGGGCAGGAAGTCAACATAATTACCGGACCCTGCGGTTGGATGCTGAACATGACCGGCCACGCCAGGTTGAACCTCTTCGCAAATGTTATCTATCTCATCGTAGCGGCCACCCTGAGCGGCCTCCTTATCCCACGTTTTGGAGCGGTGGGGGCAGGCATTACCGTATTAGCTGCCATGACGATTGTGAACCTGACCCGCTTGATCCAGGTCTACCGGAACCTGCACATCCACCCCTATGATAAAAATTACCTCCAGCCAACCCTTGCAGGGGTAATGGTTGGCTTTATTTTTCTACTTGCAACTCCAAAAATATTACATTGGAACGAATGGGCAGGTATGGCGATCATTGCCTTGGGAATGCTCATTTCATACTCCATACTCTTGCTCATTTTCGGTTTCCCCCATGAGGACAAGGTCCTTTTCAACAGCCTGCCGGATAAAATTCAATCCTTCCTGAAAAGAAAATAAATGGCATATATTATGCTGCTCTTTATTTTCGGCTGATCCATACCCATTGTTCGTGAAGTCATGAATTAATGAGGTACCAATAATATCATGAGCGAAGATAAAATAGATTTTCTTGGAATAGGCGCACCGAGAGCGGGGACTACCTGGCTGTGGACTATTCTAAGGCAGCACCCCGGCATCTGGATGCCTCCTCGAAAGGAGTTGCACTATTTCGACCGTTCACGCAAATATCTATCCCCAAATTTTTTAGCTGACGACACTTTTCTTCAACGGATGCTTGGGCGGCGGAGAGGAAATGGCAGGTTCCGACAAATTTTTATTACAGATTTGGCGAAGGCGTTCCTTTTGACGGACTACCCACGCAATATTAGAATTAGATGGACCTTGCGTTATCTTCTGGGAACGATCAATGACAACTGGTATATCTCTCTTTTCAAACCAGGCGGCGATAAAGTTAAGGGTGAAATCACACCCTTATATGGTATTTTGGATTCCACAGATGTCCAGCATGTCAAAGAACTGTTCCCTGATCTAAAATTGATCTATTTGTTACGAAATCCGGTGGAGCGATCCTGGTCAGACTTGCGGTTTAATTGGACGCTGGGAAAGTTTAAAAATATGAACCGCCCTGATAAGGTCAGAGCAGAAGCGGAACGTCTAAGCAAAGTCCCGGCCGCTGAATACCTCCGCACCATCAGCAACTGGAAGGCTTTCTTCCCGGAGAAAAGCTTTTTTATTGGTTTTTATGATGATATTCTGCTGAACCCTCAGGATCTTATAAGAAGGGTTTTTGAATTTTTAGATGTGGATAGTATGATAAAGCTATCGGAAGAATTGCTTAACAACAAAATTAATGCCGCCAAGTATTCGGATATGCCAAAAGATATAGCCAAGATTTTTGCCAAGAATTATTTACCCCAAGTTGAAAAATTAAACGCGTTGTACCAAGGATATCCTTCAAAGTGGCTAACCGAAATTCATGATATCCTTCAACAATAGGCATCCTCCTTTTAGAAATTAGCCTCAGATGTGGCAGAAAATCCTTGATTGCGTTTGAGCACAAAGGAAAAATTTTATGGGTTTTCCAATTGGAAGAAACAATCATTTGTTAGCATTTATTCACATTGAAAAGACTGCCGGAGAAACAATAAAATGGATATTTCGCAGTTCAAACGGACTCGCCCACTGTGATATTGCTCCGCTTTGGCCCAGGAAAGAATTTAAACCACTTTTACCAGATGAACTGGTTTGGTTGAGAAAAATCTATCCTGTCCTTAAAAGCATCGGCGGGCATCGTGTTGTTCCATACACTGGTCTGGAAACCATTTTTCCAAACATTGACTATCTCACTTTTATCCGTGAGCCGATGCAACAATGCGCTTCATACTTCCAATATTTGTATACGGTCAGGAGACCGGATCTTAGATTTGATGAATGGATACTAACTGATTGGCCGCGGAATATTCAGACCAAACGCCTTTGCGGCGAAGCAAATGCGGAGAAAGCGATTGAAGCCGTCCAATTAAAAAAAATTTTTATCGGCTTGCAAGAACGTTTTGATGAGAGTGTTTTGTTGTTCCAGACATTAAAGTACCCTGTGTTGTGCCCGGGGTATCGTGCGAGGAATGTATCCCCTGACAACACAATTGCCAAACAACTTCTTTCAAAAACCGCCACCCGCGACTTGATCGAGGAGGCCGTCAGTGAAGATAAAAAGTTATTCGCCTGGGTGAAAGAAACTCTTTACCCTGAATATTTACAAGAATTTGGTGAAATAACCGGTCAGCATGTGCCCAAAAAGATTGAATTTGGCACTCAAGGGTTTCGCAATGGCTATGTATATGCCAACCTGGTTTATAGAAACCTGGTTTATAAACCAGCCATGTGGGCACATTATAGGGCGGGTAAAAAGCAATAAAGCATACCTCAAGCCCGCGAGCAGGTTGCTTCAGTAGACAGGAACCGTTCGCATCGCAGAGGCGTGCGATTTTAAGAGGCGCATCCTCCGGCCTGGGCTCACCGGCATGGTCAGGCTTCACAGGATGGCCCTGTCAAAAGTAACGATGGGTTATAATCTTGTTCACATCCGGAAATCGGTACGCCAAGGAATATTACACTTGTTAAGAACGGCAGAAAAACCGATTGGCGAGAAAATCAAGGTTTTATACATTGCTGGGGCGGGGCGCAGTGGTTCAACGCTGGTCGATAACCTGCTCGGACAAATGGATGGCTTCTTTGCCGGCGGAGAAATACAGCATATTTGGAAGCGCGGCATCCTCGATAATCGATTATGCGGATGTGGTTCCCCCTTCTGGCAATGTAGAACCTGGACTGCCATCATTCAGAAAGGCTTTGGCAGAGTGGACAAGGCCGAAGTCCTTGAGTGGCATCAAACAAAGGAACGCTTGACACGTGTCCGCAGGATTTTCTTTTTTCTTTTCCGCAGTAAAGAACATCAATACACTGAACTTAAACCATTCCTTGATATTCTAAAAAGTTTATACCATGCCATAGCTGCCGAAACAGAATGCCGGGTAATTGTGGATTCGTCCAAATCCCCTTTATACTTATGTCTTCTGAGATTAATCCCTACGCTGGATGTATATGTAATCCATTTGACACGGGATCCGCGTGCAGTGGGATACTCATGGTTGACTCCAAAACCCACCCGCGATCCCAATGCCGCACCTGAAATGCATAGATCAAATCTGTATAAAAGCTCATTAAGCTGGAATACAAGAAATTTTCTGATTGAACTAATGATTCGCAAAATGCCGGGCAGATTTGTGCGGGTTCGCTATGAAGATTTTATCAACCAGCCAAGGCACAGCCTGGAGAGGATTCTATCCGTTTTGAATGAGACGCCGATGAAGCTCCCCTTTGTGACCGATACATCGTTCCAACAGTCTGCCAACCATCTGGTTGCTGGAAACCCTTCTCGCCTTGATACCAAACAAATTGTGGAAATCAATGAGGATGTTCGCTGGAAAAAACGAATGAGCACATGGGACAAATTTGTTGTTTCAATTCTGACATTTCCCATGCGGTTGTATTATAAATACTAATTTTAAAGAGAATAATCTTACATGAACATGATTACTCGCTTAACAACATTGAGCGATAAGACCGTGCAATGGTTATGGATAATTTGCATTCTTCTCATCTCTCTCCTGGGAGGAATGGTCATCGGTTTCTTCGGTAATAACCTGTTCCTGGCACTGCTGGCAGGCCTGGCCGGGCTTGTGCTATTGTTGATCTCAGCTTCCAACGAGCGTTTTGCCCTGTATTTGCTGGTTGCCAGCACCCCGCTTGGAGAATTCCTGAGGGTCGGAACTATTTCCTCCACCCTCCTTATCATTCCAGGGGGGCTGGCGGTGTTCGGCCTGTTGGTCTCGCTGGTGCTGCGCCGGCACCAGCTCAGGATCCATTTCCCAATTTTTATTCCAGCACTCCTGCTCGGCCTGTGGACTACCATCTCGTCGTACTATAACGGAGGTTCACTGACTGAGGCCCGTCCTTACTGGCTGGTCATCGTGCTTGCCTTCCTGGTGCCGGCTTTGCTGCGGTCTCAGCGGGACCTGCTGCGATTATGCTGGGTACTGGTCCTGTCTCTCGGAGCAGCCGGACTCTACGTATTTCTCGACCGAATAATCCTGTATATAGGTTCCAATGGGAACACTAATGCCAATGTACTGCATAATTCGGCACTGGAAATCGGCGGCAAAGACACGATCGGGTTGATGCTTTCTCTGGCTTTGCCAGTAGCATTTTACCTGTTAGACTACTATCGCTCCCAACCGTGGAAACGCATGTGGCTATTTGTCGGTGGAGCAACCGCCCTGGCGGGAGCATTGGCGACACTATCCGTCGGCACTTTCATTGGCCTGTGTGCGTTCATCGTCCTGACTATCTGGATGCAGGATAAGGTCATGAATCGTATTCGTTATATCGTGCTGGGGGCAGTCATTCTTGTTATGGCATTAGCGAGTCCATTAGCCGAGCGCTTGCAGACAGCGACTTCCGTCAGCATGAATGACGCCAGTTGGGGAACCTGGCGCATGACCGTTTGGGAATCTTCGCTGCGGGTCTTTAGCGAACATCCATTTTGGGGCTTGGGACCAGATCAGGAACGCGTGGGCGAGGCTGTGATTGCTTATGTAGATCCAACCCTTCAAGCTTCCCTCTTCAATCATAATAACTTCAGCATTGTTCCTCACAACTTTCTCCTGTCAATTGCAGTTGAGAATGGCGTTCTCGGCCTGCTATTATATCTAGCCATGCTATTTACATGCTTCTATATATTATGGAGTTCGATTAGAAAGCTCAAGAATAATCAGGATGCTTTTTTCTTATACATTTTCGGAAAAATACTTTTCATCGGCCTGGCAATCGTACTGGTGCAGGCTATGGGCCTGAGCGCTCATTTGGATAAATCTATCTGGTTATTGTTTGGGTGTGTGGGAGCCTATGGATTTGTTGTAAGGGATGCTCTCAACCCTGCCCAAGGACAACAGGGTTCATAAGGAATCAGTGATGTCGCATATCCTGCCAAACTTCCTGGTGCTGGGAGCCGCAAAGTCAGGTACAACCTCGCTTTATCGATACCTGGAACAACACCCGCAAATTTGCCTGCCTGACAGGAAAGAGACGAATTTCTTTGCTTGTGAAGGGATCCCACTAAACAGTTTCCGCGGAGATGGCAGAATGCCCAACTTCCTGTTATCTTCCATTACACAACTGGAAGATTACAAGGCTCTCTTCCAGCAAGGAAAAGAGAAGATTGCCAGCGGCGAGGTGAGCACATCATATCTGTATGACGAGGGCGCACCCGAGCGCATCCAGCGGCTTATCCCCGGGGCGAAGCTAATCGCCATCTTGCGCAATCCGATCGATCGGGCTTATTCACATTTCCTGCAACTGCGGCGTGAACAACGTGAGCCATTTGCAAGTTTTCCAGAGGCTTTAAGAGCTGAGCAGTCTCGTATCCAACAAAAATATTTATGGGATTATTTCTACAAAGGCCAGGGATTCTATTTTCAGCAGCTCCAACGCTATTATGCGCTATTCCCCGCCGAGCAGGTTCGCGTCTATCTCTATGAAGATCTTGAAAATGATGCCCACAGGCTGGTTGCTGATTTATTTTCTTTCATTGGTGTAGACAAAGATTTTCCCGTGGACACCAGTATAAAATATAATACAGGCGGAATCCCGGTTCACCCATGGTTCGGAAGGATAATTTCCACTAATAATGGAATTCGAACACTGATTAAGCAACTGTTCAAACCCCAAACCCGCCAACAATTAAAAAAATTGTATATGAGATTGTTCATCAGGTCAGCGCCTCTTATGCCTGGTTCTGCCTATGAGCTCTTGCGAGATGCCTACCATGATGATATCGCTCATTTGCAGGATCTGCTCCAGCGGGATTTATCCGCATGGCTTGCCCCTGCTAAAACTTAAACTTATAATAAGATTTTTGCATTTCCGTATGGCTGTAACTCCTTTTGTCTTGATTTGTAAACAACGCAGTGGTTCCACTCGGCTGGCTGACACTTAAAACAGCAATCCTTCGATCAAGATGTTCGGAGAAATTTTCCTGTGGAAAAACCGTAATTGGGGTATCTGCCTGGATGAATTTCCTGGATACTACGATACTCGTTATGCAGAATTACTCGAATAATGGATCGCCCTTTCCAAACCACATATTTCCCTTTATAAACGAAAATTGTGAATGATGATAAAAAAACCAAATTTCCTTATACTTGGAGCGGCTAAGGCGGGTACCACGTCGTTATGCGATATATTAAGACAGCACCCCCAGGCCTATTTCCCCCTTTATAAAGAAACGACTTTCTTCAGCAATGACATTTTCTATAATAGGGGGATGAATTGGTATTTAAATACATTCTTCAACAAAACAGATAATTATTTGGCTTGCGGCGAGGCGTCACCCCAATACCTATATTGCGCTGAAAAGACAGCTCCGAGGATTCGCGAAGCTCTGGGAAGTGAAACTGTGCGTTTCATCATTATCCTGCGCGAGCCTGCTTCACGTGCCTATTCATGGTATTGGAATATGGTCAAAGAAGGAAATGAGGATCTTAGTTTCGAAAATGCAATCGAAGCCGAACCAGTCCGCTTAAAAAAGAATCACGAGTTGTTAGATAAAAGCGGGCAAATGATTTATGGTTATATGCGTGGGGGACGGTATGCTGGCCAAATCGAATTTTTCCTTTCTTTGTTTCCGCGCGAAAATTTCTTGTTTCTATTGTTCGATGATTTATCCAACCAGTTCGAGGTTGTCTCATTCCAATTAAAATCCTTCCTGAAAATCGATCCCAACTTTGTTTTAGAACCGGCATATAGCAATCAGGCGACACGATCTGTGAATCACAACCTTCGAAAGTGGCTCCGAAAACAATCGCCAATCAAGGAATTTTTTAAGAAAATCATTACCCCTGAACAAAGATACCATATCAAGAAACTTGCAATGAAGGTGAACAATCGACCTTTTTCCTATCCGCCTATGCCCAGATCAACAGCAAATGCCCTGAAAGCCCAGTTTGCAAATGACAATATTCGTTTAGGAAAAATCATCGGCCGCGATTTGTCGTTTTGGAATGAGGAGTAGAAAGTAGTATGCGCATCCTTTCTATAAACGCCGATGGAATGATTAAGGGTGGAGCGACATCTGCAATCCCTTCTACAGAAAATGCGCTCAAAAAATCACCGAGGGACCATTTCTAATTATGATGAATTGAAGGTGGCTCGATCCGAGACCCGTTATGCGGCCTTGCTTGAGTAACTGGCGATACCCGGCCAAAATTAACGACCGCACTCGGGCTAATCCATGAATACATGCTCTATTGTTTTTAGTTTGATTAATGAACACGAAGTATGGAAATAAATATATGAAATTCAACGGTTACAAGTACCTGATATTATCAGATCTATACAGATATAAGGGCGATATCCGAGCCGTCAACTTCCTCGGCCAAATGTTTTTCGGTCGAACTTTTCCGTACAATTTCTGGTTACGAACCTGTCAATTCTTGAAAAGCAAACCCATCTTTAAATATTCGCTGTACTATGTTGCACGGCTGATCCTAAACCATTACATTTTCAAGCTTGGAATTGCCATCTCACCCTCGACCGAGATTGGCAGTGGTTTTTACATCGGTCATTTTGGGGGGATTGGCGTCAACAAAAACAGTAAAATCGGCAACAATTGCAGCATGTCCAATGGGGTAACCCTGGGACAAGCCAACCGGGGCAGGAACAAGGGCTACCCTGTTATTGGGAACAATGTATATATTGGTCCTGGCGCAAAAATTGTTGGCGCAGTCAAAGTAGGGAATAACGCCGCGATTGGTGCAAACTGTGTGGTTACGAAAGATATTCCTGATAACGCCGTTGTGGTCGGGGTTCCGGGGCGGATTATTTCTTATAAAGGTTCGCAAGGCTACGTTAATTACACAGATTATGAGGATAAAATCTAGGCATGCGAATTCTTTCCATCCACACCAATGGCACGATCGGTGGGGGCGGAGATATTGTCTTTATCCAGGGCAACCGCATGTTGGCGGCGCGCGGCCATGACGTTGCCTGGTTGACCATCGGGGATGCGCCGTATGCGACGGAATGCGGGCAGGTTGCTTACTGTCTCCCGGAATTCCGGAAAGGCAGTAAACTGCAAAAACAAATAGGCCTTACGACCGGTCACATTTACAATCATCAGGTGCGTAATTTGGCAGAACACGCCAGGGTCGAATTTCACCCGGACGTTGTTCATGTCCATACCATTCAGGGACATTTATCGCCGTCGGTATTGCTGCCATTCCGGGAACATTCTGTACCCATCGTACAGACCTTACACGATTACCGCCTTTTATGTCCCGCCATTCACTTTCTGTCAAAAGGACAAGTTTGTGAAGCGTGTAAAGGGAAAAGATACTACCAATGTGCTTTAAAACGATGCCGTAAGGGCAGGTTATTCAAGAGCAGCGTGGCAGCGCTGGGCTCGTATGTAAGCGACTATTTTTATCAATATGATAAATTGATTTCTGCATATATCGCCCCAAGCGAATTCATGCGTAAGAAAATGATCGAATATGGCTATGCTCCAGATAAAATCCACATGCTCCCAAACGCTTATTTCGGACAGGTACCAGGTACGGTAGGAGCAAAGCGCGAGCAAATTTTATTCGCGGGGAGGTTAAGTCTCGAAAAAGGGGGTGACCTGCTCGTGCGAGCCGCTAAGAACCTGAACGCGGTGGTCAATATTGCCGGTGACGGACCGGAACGGGAGCGGCTGCAAGCTCTGGTAAAACAGATCGGCACAAATAATGTGAAGTTTCCGGGTTTCTTAAGCGCCGGAGAATTAAACCGCCTTTACCAGACTGCACTGGTTACGGTGCTGCCTTCCCGCTGGTATGAGAACGGCCCATTGGTAGTGCTTGAATCCTACGCCAATGCCACCCCGGTTGTCGGGGCACGTATCGGTGCGATCCCTGAATTCGTAGATGAGGGAAAAACAGGCCTGCTATTTGCGCCCAACAATGCCGATGATTTGCATAATGTTCTGCAATATTGTGTAACCCACCCCGAGTCTTTTAGACCCATGGGTGAGGCTGCCCTTTCCGTCGTAAAAGTAGAATATTCACCCACCGCTTACGTTAAAGGGCTGGAGGATATTTTGAATGATGTCGTTTTTCCAAGGCGCACATGAAAACCGAGGGATATAAACCACACATCTTATGGGTCGGCAACTGGCGGGTTAACGGGGGAATTTCGATTGTCACGGATCGCTTTATGAAAGATCCACTTGTTCATACGAGGTTTGATGTTAAAGTCCAGGACCAGTCTTTTCCTGGAGAATGGAACGAGAATCTCCTTCTCAAATATCTAAAGATCCCGCGGGGTATGCTATTGATATTATGGAATTGTCTCCGTTTCAGGCCTGACATTGTTCATATACACACTCCGTATAAGAATGGTTTTTTGAGAGACGGGCTTATGGCAATCCTGGCAAGTTGGTGTGGGAAAAAAGTCGTGCTGACGTTTCACCCGGGCAATTCTCTGATCGAGGATTATAAAAAAGCCCCTGGATGGCTCAAAGCGCTAACGAACCTTGTGCTGCCTAGATGTGATGCATTGATCGCTTTGGGAAAGAGTTACCAGGAGTTTCTTGCTGTGCATTTTCATCACCCATTCGTTGCGGTAATTCCTAATCCTGTAGATGATGAACAGGTTTCCAAAGCGCCCGCGGATTATGACCAGCGCGCGCCAATCGTTTTTTTTGCGGGCCTGCTTAATGAGCGCAAAGGGGCATTGGATCTCCTCAAAGCCATCGACAAGGTACAGCTAAGTGATGTGAAGTTCGTGATCAAGGGCAGCGCTCCCACGCCAGGCGACAAACTCAAGCTAAGGCAAACCTATGCTGCCTGTCACTCGAAGGAGAAAATACAGATGGAGGAATGGGGCCCGGTATTCGAGCACCTGATGCGTGCGCGCGTGGTTGTACTGCCATCCTACGGAGAAAGCCTTCCGGGGATTATTGTTGAAGCCATTGCCTGCGGTCTGCCAGTAATCACGACACCAGTCGGTGTCATACCCGATTATGTCCAGGATGGTGTTCAGGGATTATTAGTAAAACCGGGGGATATTGATGGTTTGGCCAGGGCCATTGAATTCGTATTGACCAACAAGCAATGGGCGTCCAAGGTTGCTCAATCCAACGTGGAGTTCGGCAAAATCTTTCTACGCAGTCGGGTACACTCTTTACTGATGCAAGTATATGACAAACTATTAGAATAATGGCTCGACATTCATAAAGCTCTATGGCCAAACGTATCATTGTTCAAGATTATGCTGGACATCCATTCCAGATTCAATTAAGCCGGAAGCTGGCTGAACGAGGCTATCACGTTCTGCATTTATATGCCGGGAACAACCAGACGCCCCACGGTTCACTGCTAAAATTGGAAACCGACCCTCTCAACTTCGATGTGCAGGGATTGTACATTCGCCAGCCATTGAACAAGTATTCCTACATAAAACGCTGGTTCCAGGAACGTAGATATGGACGGCTTGCATTGGATGCCGTTGCGAAGTTCAAGCCTGATACAGTCATCTCGGCAAACATGCCTCTGGATCCCCAGGCCATGCTTCAACGATACTGCCAGGATAACCACATTCGCTTTGTTTTTTGGCTGCAGGACGTGATTTCGTTGGCAACGAAAAAAATCCTAGAAAAAAAACTTTCCTGGGCAGGAAAGCTGATTGGAGATTACTACATTGCCTTGGAAAAGCGGGTAGTATCAAACAGCGACCATATTGTCCTGATTACAGATGGACAGGAATTATTCCTGTTGGAAATGGGAATCCCCAAAAGGAAGGTGACTGTTATCCCCAACTGGGCGCCACTAAATGAGCTGCCTGTTTTGCCGAAAGATAATCCCTGGTCCCGTGAACATGGGCTGGCAGATAAGTTTACCTTTTTATATTCGGGCACGTTGGGCCTTAAGCACAACTCGAACCTATTGCTCCAAATTTCCCTGCACTTCAAGGAAGATCGGCAGGTGATGGTTTTTGTTGGCTCCGAAGGACCGGGGGCTGATTGGTTGTCTCAAAGAGTTAAGGAATTTAACCTGCCCAACCTGATTGTGAAAGGTTACCAGCAAATGGAAGTATTCCCACAAGTGCTGGCAGCGGGTGATGTTCTAATTGCAATTTTAGAGGCGGAAGCCGGAGCCTATTCCGTCCCATCGAAAGTGTTATCCTACCTGACAGCCCAAAAACCCCTGCTGCTTGCCGTCCCGCAAAACAACCTCGCGGCCCGGATTGTACAAAATAGCCAAGCCGGGTATGTTGTGGAACCTGCCGATGTCAGTGCCTTACTCGAAAAAGCCGAGCGGTTATTTGCAGATAAGATTTTGTGTGAGAAGTTCGCCCAAAATGCCCGCCATTATGCAGAAGAAAACTTTGATATCGAGCGTATCACCGACCGCTTTGAGGCGCTGCTCTGATTCCATTGCGCACCGTGACCGTACAAGAGTCACGGTGCG
>Ga0209777_10005139_pt1 | contig 15216 bp, 16 predicted proteins | sample FrelakmetHBP12HB_FD_187147 | JGI IMG/M metagenome (GOLD analysis project Ga0209777, IMG submission 187147) | Freshwater lake sediment microbial communities from the University of Notre Dame, USA, for methane emissions studies -HBP12 HB (SPAdes)... | ecosystem: Environmental > Aquatic >... | reverse complement strand
CATATCGTCGGGCCGGGTCAGGTTGAATGAACCGCGAAATGATTTCGCCATCCCGGTTCGAGCAGTAGCAACAATGACAGCTTCGGCCATGAAAGCCCTCCTTTTTATCCGCGGCACTTTTCCAGGGGTGCGGGCCGGTTGCAAGGGGGTAGGGTAGCCTCCGTCACTCGAATCTTCATATGAGTAAATCAGGTACTGCGACGTCTACATTTCCAACGTCGCCTCGGCTACTCTGGGGCGCGCGGTATGACACGTTCGCTCGCATTAGCTGGGTTGATCCTGATGCTGGCTGGCGCTGCACCTGCACGGGCGCGCCAGGTCGATGTGCCGCTACAGTACGACTTAGACTTCATCCGCCAGGCGCTGGTCGTGCAGGTCTACACCGGGCCAAACGGCAAGGCGGTGTTGTGGGATGACGGGACCGGTTGCGGATTCTTGAAGCTGCATGATCCCGAAGTTGCCGGCAGCGCCGAGCGCATCCGCGTGGTCACCCGTGGCGAAGGCCGCGTCGGCACACCGATCGGCGACCAGTGTTTGGCTCCGGTGCAGTGGGACGGGTTCCTCGAAGTCTTCGAGCAGCCGCAGATCTCGGCCGATCAGCACGTTTTGCAGTTCCGCGTGGTGGAATCGAACATCTACGACAAGGAATTCAAGAAGCGGTTTCTCACCGGAAAGATCTGGGATCTGGTGAAGCGATACGCGCAACCCAGCTTCGAGGCCGTGCGCATCGACCTGAAGCCGGCGATTCAAGACGTACGCGATCTCCTGCCGCTGATCGTGGCGCGTGGCGATCAGGCGCGCATCGAACAAATGCTCGACTCCCTGCACCTGGCGGACGCCGCAGTCACCGACACGGGCGTCAAGGTCATGCTCAGCTTTGCCGTCAGCGCCGTCACCCCGGTCGCCGCGCCGACGCCGGAGCCGACGTTGACCCCGGAAGAGTTGCAGCGCTGGGAAGAGGCGTTGCAGCGCTGGGATGCGTTCCTGACCTTCGTAACCAAACAGTTTGGCAACGACGCGTCCGCCGGGGACCTGCGCCAGGCGTTCTTCGATGTGCTGATGGAGAGCCGCTACGACATCCTTGAAGCGCTGGCGCCGTCGGCCCCGGGCGTGCCCGATCCGACTCGCGAGCTCTTCTTCAAGACATGGGAGCGGCTGGTTCCGGTAGTCCGGCGGAGCGCCGCTACGATGCCGGCTTCCACCGCTTTGCGCTATCTGAGTTTAATCGCCGCGGGCGACGCATTGGCGGCGCTGGACCAAATCGGGCCGGAGATCGGGCTCGAGATTTCGGCCGACGGCCTGCGCCGGCTGGCCCGCATCGTCGCGCCGTTGAGCACGGAAGACCCGCTGTCGTACAGCACGGCGGTCGATGCAGAACTGCGCCAGTTGTTTGGTTTCGGTCCGGCCGTGCCGCCGCCGGACCTCTCCGCCGAACCGACCAATGAAGAAGGCCGTCAGGCGTGGTGGCGCAACCTGCTCGCTGCCCGCATTGCCATCGCCGCCGTGGAGCCCCCGGCGGCGAAGACCCTGGAGCAGTGGCTAGCGCCGCAGGATGCCGATTCGATCGATGCCTATCTCAAAGCGGTGCGCGAAGCGCTCGACGAGATCACGCAAAAGTCGCTGGCCAGCGGCGGCCTCGACGGACAGTATCACGACCTCTACCGCCGGCTGGTGTTAGCTGCGGCGTGGCAGGAAAGCTGCTGGCGGCAGTTTGTCCGCGAGCGCGGCAAGATCACGTACATGCGGTCGGCGATCGGATCGACCGGCATGATGCAGGTGAACGAGCACGTGTGGCGCGGCTTCTACGACCTGGGCGGTCTGCGCTGGGACATCCGCTACAACTCCCGCGCCGGCGGCGACATCCTCCTGCACTATCTGAAGGACTACGCCATCCCCCACGACCAGCCCGAAGTCGCCGACTACCTGGCCCGCGCCACATACGCGGTGTACAACGGTGGCCCCGGGCATCTGAAGCGGTTTCTCAACAAGAAGACGAAGAAATCGCTGCAGCGCATCGATGAACTGTTTTGGGAGAAGTTCAAGGCCGTCACCGCCGGCAAGCAGGCAGGCCTGGCACGCTGCCTCGTCGGCGGCGCGGCGGAAGCGGAGTGAAGACAGTGGGGCCGGGGGAGGTCGCCTCAGTCCGGCACGCGCTCGACGGCCCGCCTAAACTCGCGGTGCCAGTTGGTCACAGTGCCGAACTGCTTCACGTAGGCGTCCAACCCCACCAGCGCGCGCGCCAGAAAGACGCGGTGACCCGGCGCTTTGAAGAGGCGGTTCTCAAAACCGATGGTCGCCACCTGCATCGCGATCTCCACCGAGTTGAAGTCGCGCGGATTGAACGGACGGTCCTTCAACACCGGGCCGAAAATCAGATACATGATGCGGACCAATGGCTCCGGGTTGTCCCCGCGATCGAGATACCCCAAGCGCACGAAGCACTCCGCCATCGTCGCCTCGTCGCGCACGAGGATAGCCTTCGCCAGGCGGTGATAGGCTGCGCGGATGGCTTCCGGAAAAATCCGAATCGATCCGAAATCGAGGATCGCCAGCTTCGGATGGTAGGTGACGAGGTAGTTGCCCGGATGCGGATCGGTGTGCAGCATGCCGAACTCGAAGATCTGGCGCCAGAGCACGCGGAAGTACTTGACCGCCACCCAGTCCTTCAGCGACTGGTCGACGCCGGGGCCGAGGATGTCTTTGAACGCGTAGCCTTCCAGCAAGCTCATGGTGAGCACGCGTCGCGAAGAGAAATCGGGGTAGACGTCGGGGATGAGCACCTCGTCGTCGTCGCGGAACATTTTCTGGAACAGCGCGATGTTCTTGGCCTCGTTGACGTAGTCGATCTCTTCGTGCAGGCGCTCTTCGAGTTCGCGGTAGACGTCGGACTGATCGATCTTCTGCCGCATGACGTCACGGCCGATCATGGTGAAGGTCTGCAGCAGGGCTTTGACGTTCTGCAGGTCTTGGTTCACCGTCTCCTCCACGCCCGGGTACTGCACCTTGACCACCACTTCCTCGCCACTCGGCAGCCGGGCTTTGTGCACCTGACCGAGGGAAGCGGCGGCAAAGGCTTCCTCATCGAAGGACGCAAACAGCTCGTCCGGGGGCGCGCCTAGCTCACGGGTGATCTGCTTGCGGATGAGAGCATAGTCCATCGGCGGCACCGACGACTGCACCACCGAGAGCACCTGCAGGGCCTCGGTGGGAAGAATGTCGTCCCGCATTGACAGCATCTGCACCAGCTTCATGAAGGCGCCGCGCAGCTCCTTCGAGCGCTCGACAGTCTTCATGGCGTTCTTGATATGGGTGTCGAGCAGCGCTTTTTCGCGACTACCGGCCGAACGGAAGGGCCAGCGCAGCGCTTGCCAGACGTAGCTGGACCCCACCGAGGTGGCGAGCTCGCCCACCTTCAGCACCCGCCGGGCACGGCCGCGGGTAATATTGCTGCGCGATTTAGAAGAGGTTGTCACTGGGTCCGATCTTAATCGGCTGAACGCTGCTTGTCGACGCACCAAGCGTCTTACCGCAGGAGACGGTGCCGAGCGGCTTGGGCGAACGTGCTACTAGAAAGCCGGGGATGGCGAGCGTCCCGGCTGAATGAACACTCCGGCCGCAACCAGCTCCTTGACACGGCTTTCGGGAGCTTCCAAAAGGGGAATGAGGAGAGCGAGACATGCCACGCCACGATCGCAAGGGTGAGATGCACCGCCGCCGCGTGCGGCGGCAGAAGCTGGCGGAGCTGCGGCAGCGGTATGCCGCGGCGAAGACGGAGGAGGAACGCGCGTCGCTGCTTGCCAAGCTGGCGCGCGTCGCGCCCACGCTCTCGCCACAGCAATTCCTTGCCACCGTGAAAGCGCCTTCGAAAAGCGCGGGCACGGCTTCGCCTGGCTGAGGGGCGTCAGTCGAGATCTTCGCCGTTCATGCCGGCGTTCTTGCGCGCCGTCTTCATCAGCTCCGCAACCAGCGGGCCGATGCTGGTGGGGTCTTCGACGGGCTTGGCCCTGGGGCCGCGGTGCCAGCCCTCAGCAATTGCCAGCACGTGGCCGGAGGCCTCGAACACACGCCCGCTGATGTGTCGCGATTCGGCGCTCGCCAGCCATGTGACGATCGGCGCGATCCAGCGTGGGTGCAGGCTCGCCTTGTCCTCTTCTGTGCCTTGGGCCATCCCGAGGTCCTCGGTCATCCGTGTGAGCGCCCCAGGCGCCACGCAGTTCACCGTGATCCCGTAGCGGCCCAGCTCGCGTGCAGCGATGATGGTGAAGGCGGCGATGCCGGCCTTGGCAGCGCCGTAGTTGCTCTGCCCCGGGTTACCGTAGATGCCGGAGACCGAGGTGGTGTTGATGATGCGCGCGTCGATGGGCTTGCCGGCCTTCGCCTGATCGCGCCAATACCCGGCGGCGAAATGCGTCATCGCAAACGTTCCCTTCAGGTGCACCTTGATGACCCCGTCCCACTCCGCCTCGGTCATGTTCACCATCATCCGATCGCGCAGGATGCCGGCGTTGTTCACCAAGACGTCCAGTTGCCCGTAGGTGTCGATGGCCTGCTGGATCATCCGCTGAGCGCCCGCCCAGTCACTGACATCGTCGCCATTGACGACCGCTTGGCCGCCGGCGGCTTTGATCTGCTGGACCACTTCCGAAGCCGGCCCCAGCGACTGCCCGGTCCCGTCGCGCTCGCCGCCTAGATCGTTGACGATCACCTTGGCACCGTGCGCGGCTAACATGAGCGCGTACTCCCGGCCGATGCCGCGCCCGGCACCGGTCACAATAACGACCCGACCTTCACATAGCTTACCCATTGCGTCCTCCTCGTTGATTATCTTGGCGCGGGCGTCTGGCTCCCGCCGGTATGTGTCCGGCGGGTCGCTTACGCCACTGGGGCCGGGAAATCAATCCGCGGCCGGTCCCGGCCTGGGAGGGAACGCCGGCAGCGGCCGTTATTTCGCGCCGCCGAGGGCTTGCAGCACCTGCGCCGGATGCGCTTCAGCGTTCGCAACCTTGACCCAGTGCTTCTTCACCCTGCCGTCCGGACCGATCCACACGGTCGAGCGGATGACGCCCTTGGTTTTCTTGCCGTACATCACCTTCTCGCCGTAGGCGCCGTACTGCCGCATCACTTTGCGGTCGGGATCGGACAGCAACGCAAACGGCAGCTTGTACTTGGCGGCGAACTTCTGGTGCGAGGCCGTACTGTCGGCCGACACACCCAAGACCACGACATTCGCTTTCGCCAGATCCTTCCAGCCGTCGCGAAAGCCGCAGGCTTCTTTGGTGCAGCCGGGCGTGTCGTCCTTGGGATAGAAGTAGAGGATTACGTCTTTGCCGGCAAAGTCTTTCAGCGAGACCTGCCTGCCGGCGGCGTCGGTGAGAGTGAAATCCGGTGCGGGCTTGCCTTCCTGAATTGCCATATCGGGCCTCCTTAGGGATCAGACCCTGGCATACCCAGCGCGGCAATCAAGAGAGCCACCCCGGGCAAACTCTCCTTCCGATTGCCACGCCGGCGCCTCTCGTGGCATGGAAGCGATATGTTCAGTGATGCGATCCGGCAGAAACTGAAGTACGTCAAGGTCTCCGATCCCGACATCGGTCTCGAGCGTTTTCCCGATTTTTTCATCGTCGGCCCGCAGCGCACCGGCACGACGTGGCTGCACGCCCACCTACGCTACCATCCGGAGATCATGTTGGCTGAGCCTAAGGAACTTTTCTTCTTCAGCAGCTTGAAGGCACCCGATAGCCGGCGGTTTCACTCCAACGAACTGGCGCATTACCTGCAATTTTTCCGCGAGCCACTGTGGCGCGTGGCGCTGCACCAGGCGATATGCCTGCGGCGTTACCGCCAGCTGTACCGGCCCAAGATCCGCGGCGAAGCCACCGCGAGCTACGCGGCGCTGGATCGCGACATCATCGCCGAGATCAGCGCGCTCAAGCCCGACCTCAAAGTTATCCTGATGATCCGCGATCCGGTGGAGCGAGCGTGGTCGCACGCCAAGAAGGATCTCGTGCGCAACCGCCGGCGCCGATTCGAGGATGTCGCCCCGAACGAGTTCGAGCAATTCTTCACCGATCCGTATCAGCGCCAGTGTGCGCGCGTTGCGGAGAATATCGACAACTGGGCAGCGTTCCTGCAGAGGGGTCACCTGCTGGTGGGTTTGTTCGACGACATCGACGTCCGGCCCGAGGAGCTGCTGCTGGCAGTCATGGACTTCCTAGCCGTGCGCAGCGACCGGCGCTACATCAGCCGTGAAGTGCGCGAGCTAGTGAATCCTACGGCAGCGAGCAAGATCCCGGATCGTTACCGGCGTTTTCTCGACGAGTTGTTGCAGGACGATCTGGCGGCGCTGCGAGAGCGCTTCGGATTATCGTGGTCGCCAGAAGCCAGCGACCTTCTCGACCGCCCGCTAGCTGCCCGGGATGAGCGCTTCATTCTGGCGCTCCATCAGCGCTAGAGCCCGCTTGCCTAAGACATGGGAACCAGGCGGCGGATGGCTGCGGGAATGTCTTCGACGGGTGCCGTTGGGCCGAACACGGCAGCCACGCCCTGCTCGCGCAGCCGACCCTCATCACCCGCTGTGATCACCGGGCCGCCGACGACCACCGGGACCTTCAGCTCGCGTTGCCTCAGCAACTGCATCAGCTCGTCGATGTACAATGTCGTTGTGCCGCTGTGTCTTGCCGGCCAATCCTCATCCGGGCGCAGACGCAGTGCTGTCGAGGCGCCCGCTCTTCTTGAGCCAGCGCACCACCGCGTAGCAGAGCGCCACTGCCAACCACCCGACCCCCAGCCTCAGAAGAGCCGACTGACTTGCCGTCACACCGTGCCAGGCAATCTGCTCGACGGCGGTGAAGACACAAGCGGCCGACACCCAGGCGAAGGTCGTGCCGTACTCCTTGCGCAAGACCCGGCGCCAGTCGAAGTGCATCTGCGACAGCGTGGCGCGTAGCCCGCGGATATCAGGGAGAAAGCGGTTTACACTGCGGCAATAGGCATCGTACTCGGCGCCGAAGCGGGCGCGCAGGAACTCCTCTTCGGCCCGCACGATCGACAGCAGCGCGACAATGCACAGCGGCAGCCCCACGAGATACACCAGCGGCGAGTTGTAGATCAGCGACAAGCCGCCGAGCAGGAGAAAGTTCCCCACGTACATCGGGTTGCGGCTGTGGGCGTAAAAGCCTTCGCAGACCAAACGTGGGGCGGCGAGCTGCTTCTTAGAGCCGCCGCGCACGATGTACGCATATCCGATCACTGTGGCTCGAATCGCCTGGCCGCTCAGCGCGACGAGCACGCCTGCGAGGTCCATCCAGCGGTCGGCCTCTTCGTCGCCAAAGAACGGCAGCGGCCGCGTCAGCCAGAGGACCAGCACCGCGACGACCGGTGTCAACTGGTCGCGAAAGCGGAAAACGAAACGGCCGAGCGCGGAAAACGGCGCCCAGGCGGGGCCAATGTTGATCTCGGGTGACGTCGACGTCATTTCACCGCAAGAATGCCACAGAAATTGTACCACTTGAAGAAGATCTCAACCGTCGTGAACCCGGTCGACCGCAGGAGCTGTTCGTTTTCTTCGATGCGGTATGGAATGAGCACGTTTTCCAGGGCCTCGCGCTTCTGCGCTATTTCAATGTCGGAGTAGCCGCTGCGGCGCTTCATGTCGTGGTAGTACTTGATGAACAGCCGGCTCGCCAAGGTCTCATGGGCGAGAACCTTCTCCACGAGGATGAGGGCCCCCTGATGATTCAGGCCGTCGAAGATCGTGCGCAGGAGGCGCTCGCGGTGCAGCGGGCGAATGAATTGCAGTGTCAGAGTCATGATGACGACGGACGCGTTCTCGATCTGCAGACCCTTATGCAGGTCTTGCTGTCGCAGCTCGTACCGGCGGGAGAAGCCGGCGCGCCGCAGCTCTTGCTCGGCACGTTCCAACATGGCGGCCGAGTCATCGATGCCGATGAACGTGACGTCCTTGGTGGTGGGCGCAAGGTGCCGAAAGGCCGAGCACGTCGAGCACCCGAGGTCGTAGATGTTGCTGCCGTCCACGCCGAGGTCTTCGACCATTTCGCTGACCATGCGTTGAATCTCATTGTAGAAGGGGACGGACCGGGCCAGCATGTCGTCGAAGACGGAGGCGGTTTCCACGCCGAAATTGAAGTCTTGAACGGTTGGCTTCGACTCGGCGAACAAGCGGTCGCGTTCTGGCAGTTCGTTCTTCAAGTGAGACCTCTCAGCGCTGCCGCAGTTGGTTGCGGCCGTTGAAAAGCGTTGAAAGCAAGTAACCAGGTTGCGGGCGTGAGTCAACCGCAGCGGCGGTTTTGCAGGGATGTGGGGCGCGAGCCCCAGTCAGTCTGGGCAGGACGGTCACCCGATAGCGCCCTTCTCCTTCAGCGCCGCGATGTCGTCCCACGTGTAGCCGTGTTCCAGCAGCACCTCTTCGGTGTGCTCGCCGAGCTCAGGGGTAGCGTGGCGGATGCGGGCGGGCGTGGCGCTGAACTCGATCGGCGTACGCACCACTTCGATGTCTTGGCCCGTCCGTTCTCAACCTGCAAAGCGTTTCCCATTGAAGCTCCTTTCTCCGACCAAGCCGGCTAGTTCCGGCGATCTCGGCAATCGCCTTAGCGCATTTGCATCGGCCCGGTCTACCTGATACCAATTATATTGGAAGCTGTTGCCGCTCGGTTCGAAGGCTCAACACCCACCAAAGGATTTTCGTAGAAGAGATAATCAAGTTCTGGCGCCCTTCCTGCGCGTGCGAAATCCCTGGTCCGCAATTCATCGTAGAGAGATGATGAAGTTCTGGCGTCTTTTTTGCGTGTGTGGAGTTATTGGCTTGCGGTTCATAGTAGAAGAGGTTTATAGTAGAAGAGATAATGCAGTTCCGGCGTCTTTCTTGCGCGTGCGAAATCCCTGGTTCGCGGTTCCCGCGGCCGGGAAGCGCGTGTAAGTGGGCAACCTATTTGCTGATAGAGCGGGTGCCGTCTGGCAGCAAGTCAGCGACGTGTCGGTGTCAGGCGCCCCCATCCGCAGGAGTCTAGACGTGATTGAGACAGAGGCCGAAAAGAAAACCAAGAAAGTCTATGGCGAGGTCTACATTGACCGCGAGCGCTGCAAGGGCTGTTCGTTCTGTGTCGAGTTCTGCCCGCCGCGCTGCTTGGAGTTGGACAAAGCATACAACGCCAAGGGCTATCACCCGCCGGTGCTGGCGCGGCCCGACGAGTGCAACGGCTGCGACCTGTGCGGCCTGTACTGCCCTGACTTCAGCATTTTTGCGGTGATGGTCAAGAAAGATGGACGAGGGGTTTCGTGATGCATGCAGATCCTAGCGGCGTTTTGACTGGCAAACATTATCTCGACGGCAATCATGCGGCATGCGAGGGTGCGCTGGCGGTCGGTTGCCGGTTCGCTGCCGGTTATCCGATCACCCCGTCGACCGAGATTGTGGAGCGTATAGCCGCACGTTTTCCGCTGATGGGCGGCACGTTTATCCAGATGGAGGACGAGATCGCCGCCTCGATAGCGATTCAAGGCGCGGCCTGGGCCGGCAAGAAAGCCATGACAGTGACAAGCGGTCCGGGTTTCTCCCTGATGATGGAGCACATTGGCCTGGCGGCCATAACCGAGACCCCGTGCGTGTTCTTCAACGTGCAGCGCGGCGGACCGTCGACCGGCCTGCCCACTCTTCCCGGCCAAGCCGACATGATGCAGGCGCGCTGGGGCTCGCATGGCGATTACGAGATCATCGCTCTGTCTCCGCAGTCGCCGCAGGAGTGTTTCAACCTCGCAATCGATGCTTTCAACCTTGCCGAGCAATGGCGGGTGCCGGTGTTGGTGATGATGGACGAGTGCGTCGGCCACATGACTGAGCGAGTCATCATCCCGAAGGCAGAGACCATTGAGGTGACGGAAAGGCGCTGGACCAAGAAAAAGCCCAGCGACTACAAACCGTTCGAGCCGGGTCCCGATCTGGTTCCCGACATGGCCAAGGCCGGCGACGGCTATCATCTCTTTGTCACCGGTTTGACCCACGACGAGCGCGGGTACCCGGTGATGAATTGGCAGGCGCAGGAAAAACTGGTTCACCGCCTGGTCAACAAGATCCGCCTCGCCACCGACAAGATCGTTCGCTTTGAGGAAGAAGACATCGAAGGCGCAGATGTGGTGGTCGTGTCTTACGGCATCACCGCGCGGGTGGCCCGACGCGGCGCAGAGCTGGCGCGCCAAAAGGGCGTGAAAGTCGGCAGGCTGCGACTGGTCGTGGTTTGGCCATTTCCGGAAAAGCGTATCCTCGAGTTGGCCTCGAAGGTCCAGGCCTTTGTGGTCCCGGAGATGAACTACGGACAGATGGTGCTGGAAGTCGAGCGAGCTGCCAAAGGCAAAACCAACGTGGTGTGCGTGCCCCACGGCGGTGGCGAAGTACACGATCCTCAGGTCATCGCCGACGCCATTATCCGCGCAGCCAAGCGCTTAAGCTGAGTGAGAGACGCCATGGACGACAAACGAGAAAATCCCGTCAATCCGTACCTACGGCTCGATCGTATGCCCAGCATCTGGTGCCCAGGTTGCGGCATCGGCACCAGCGTCAACTGCTTTGCCCGGGCCATCACCCAATCCAAGATCGATGTGAAGAAGCTCGCCATCGTCTCCGGCATTGGGTGCACCGGCCGTGTGTCGGGTTACTTGAATTTCGATTCGTTTCATACGACCCACGGTCGGCCCATCGCCTTTGCCACGGGTCTCAAGTTGGCCAATCCTGAGCTGCACGTGGTCGTCTATTCCGGCGAGGGCGACCTCATCGCTATCGGCGGCAACCACTTCATCCACGCGGCCCGGCGCAACATCGACATCCTGGTCGTGTGCGTGAACAATTTTGTTTACGGCATGACCGGCGGCCAAGTCAGTCCGACTTCGCCCGAACCCGCGACCTTTACGACTGCACCTTACGGCCAGTTCGAGGAACCGTTCAACCTGGCGTACTTGGCCGACTCGTGCGGTGCGGTGTACATCGCGCGTTGGACGACCTTTCACGTTCGCCAGCTCGCCAAGAGCATGCGCGACGCGTTTGGCAAAAAGGGCTTTCGCTTCATCGAGATCATTGCGCCGTGCCCCACGCTCTATCAGCGCCGCAACAGGCTCGGGGACGGTCTGGATGCGATGCGGTACTACAAGGAAAAATCGGTCGTCAAGAATGGCGCCGAAACCAAGAGCCTCAGGATTGACTTTCAATCAGAGATCACGGTCGGGACTTTTGTCGACCGCGAGCGGCCGACCTTCCTTGAAGCGATGAATAACCGCTTCCAAAAGGCGCTCGGCGACAAGTATACGCCGTATCCGCTGGGACCGAGCCATCAGCCAAAGAGCCAACCCCAGGCGCAAGCCAGCGCCTAACAGGAGACAGTGATGGCAGTCACGGAAATCAAGCTGGGAGGATTTGGCGGCCAAGGCGTCATCCTTGCCGGGATCATTGTCGGCAAAGCCGCATCTCTTTTTGACCGCAAAGAAGCCACGCTGACGCAAGCGTTCGGACCCGAAGCGCGTGGCAGCAGCTGCAGCGCCCAAGTTGTGGTGTCTGACGAGCCGATTCTCTACCCCTATGTGACGCGGCCGGACGTCATGGTGCTGATGTCCCAGGACGCCTACACGCGTTTCTCGCCTGAAGTGGCGCAAGGGGGCACTCTCATCGTTGAAGAAGAGCTGGTCGAGCCGGGCTCTGTGCCGAACGGCGCCAAGCTGTTCAAGATCCCGGCAACCCGCATTGCCGAAGAGCTGGGCAGGCGGATGATCCTGAACATCGTCATGGTGGGTTTCTTTGCCGCCGTTACCAAGCTGGTCAGCGCCGAGGCCATGCGCAAAGCAGTTGAGGACTCGGTACCGAAAGGCACGACCGACTTGAATCTCAAGGCATTTGAACGTGGGTACGAGTGGGGACAGAAAGTCCTGAACTGACCTGACCTGACCTGATCGAGAAGCGGTATTCACCAGAGGGGAGGATGCTACGCCCCAGTCATACGCATCCTCCCGCGCCCTTAGGGAACTCGTGCCTGCGGTGCCTGCCGGAATACGCGTTGACCGGCAGACCGCCCCCGGTATAATTCGAACGCTTGACTACTCAACGACCAGTTGCGGCAATCGTTCTAGCCGCTGGCCTCGGCACGCGTATGAAGTCGGCCCGGGCCAAGGTGCTGCACCATCTGGCGGGCAAGCCGTTGATTGCGTATCCGCTGGCGGCGCTGCGCCGCGTCGGCATCGATCCGATTGTGGTGGTGGTTGCCTATCAGGCGGATGCGGTGCGCGCCGCCTGCGCCCCATACGAGGTGCGCTTCGCCGTACAAGCGGAACAGAAGGGCACCGGCGACGCGGCGCGGGCGGCGCAGGCGGCGTTGGAGGATTTCACCGGTGATGTCGTCCTTGTTTACGGCGACTTGCCGTTTTTGCGTGCCGAGACCTTTGAACGGCTCATTACAGCGCATCAGGCCACGGGTGCGGCCGTGTCGCTGCTGACCGAGACTGTGGATGCGCCCGCCGATTTCGGCCGCATTGTGCGTGACGAGGCCGGCCGCGTCTCACAGATCGTTGAGTATCGTGACGCGACCGAAGCACAGCGCCGCATTCGCGAGATCAACGTCGGCATCTACTGCGCCGACAGCGGTTTCTTGTTCCACGCCTTGCAGCAGCTACAGCCAGCGAACGTGCAACGCGAGCTGTACCTGACGGACATCATCGCGTTGGCCCATGCCGAAGGGGCACGGATTGCCGACGCACCAGCGACAGCCGGGGAGGGCGCGCAGGTCAGCTCGCGCGTAGACCTCGCCGCACGGGAGAAGACCTTGAAAGACGAAATCAATCGCAAGTGGATGGAAGCCGGCGTCACTCTGGAAGATCCCGCCACCGCGTACATCGGCCCCGACGTCGTCATCGGTCGCGACACGATCATCGGACCGAACGTCATCGTGCGCGGCACGACCCGCATCGGCGAAGCCTGCCGGCTGGATGGGACGGCGCTGATCACCGACTCCACCATCGCCGACCGCGTGCACATCAAGCTCGGTGTCGTTATGACTGAAGTGACGGTTGCGGACGATGTCCAGGTTGGCCCGTTCGCGCAGCTTCGGCCAGGCACGCATCTGGCCGCCCGCGTGTACGTCGGCGATTTCGTGGAAACGAAGAACGCGCGCATCGGCGCCGGCACCAAGGCCATGCATCTAGCCTACCTCGGCGACACCGAAATCGGTGAAGAGGCGAACATCGGTGCCGGCACGATCACCTGCAATTACGACGGCTTTCAGAAGCATCGCACCGTCATCGGCAGCCGCGTCCAGGTGGGCAGCGACTCGCAGTTGGTGGCGCCCGTCGTCGTCGGCGATGACGCCTACCTCGCGACCGGCACGACGGTGAGGAAAAACGTCCCGCCGGGTGCGCTGGTGTTTAATCCGAGGCGGCAACTGCACCGGGAGGGCTGGGTGGCGGCGCGGCGGGCGCGCGCCGCAGCGGGAACGAGCGAGCAGGCCAAAGGCCAAGGCCCAAAGTCCAAAGGCTAACAGAGGAGCCGGAGCTTGCGCGCCCGCACGGCCAGGCCGCCGGCAGAGAAGGTGGCTGCGCCGAAGCACGCGGCGGAATCGCAGCGAAGGACGGGAACGACACGGAAACGGCAGCGGCGCCCCTACGCCGCCTGCCCTTCCGTTTCCACCCAATACCGGTCGACGTCGTCCTGCAATTGCCGCAGGATTTCCTCCTGCCGAACGGGCTGAAACAGATGCCGGTAGCGCGTTTGCCGCTGCAGATACTCCTCCACCGGGTGGAAGCGCAGCCGCACCGTGTGCACGATCTCGCCGTCGCGCACTTCCTTGAGCGGCCACACGCCGGTGTCGACGGCGAGCTTTGCCACCTCGACGGATTCGGCCGGCTCCACGCCCCAGCCGGGCGGGCATGGCGACAGGCTGATGAAGAGTTTAGGTCCGCGCACTCGCCCCGCGCGTGCCACTTTATCCATCAGGTCGAGCGGATAGGCGGGAGAAACCGTCGCCACAAACGCCGGATCCTGTGCTTGCCAGAGCTTGAATAGGTCCTGCTTGTGCGTCTGCGTCCCCGCCGGTGTGGCACGAGTGACCGGCGTGGTGTCCGTGTGTGAACCGAGCGGCGATGCCGGCGACATCTGGAACCCGGTGTTGCCGAAGGCTTCGTTGTCGTAACAGAAGTAGTAGAAGTCGAGCCCGCGGTGAATCGCAGCCAGCGTTGCCTGCAGGCCGATGCTATGCGCCGCGCCGTCGCTGGTGACGACCACAACCTTCAGGTCCTCCTCTTTTGACAGCCTGCCCTTTGCAATCAAGAGGTCGAGGGCGTCGCGAATGCCCTGCGCGCCAGCGGGTGCGGCGGCCATGGCGGTGTGGAGCCAGGAGGAGTGGAAAGGCATAAAGGGGAAGACCGCCAGTAAGGTCAGACAACCGGCGGCATTGACGAAGACGACGTTCGCGCCGAGCGCCTTGTGAAACAATCGTAAAGCCAGCAGGCCGCCGCAGCCGGCGCACAGGCCTATGCCGCCGCCCAGGTACTCCTCAGGTGGGATGTCCTTTATTCTTTTATAGATCTCACGACGAATGCGCATGCTAGTCCGACGACCGGTTGGGCGCCCCATGCTGGGCGATGCGCAGCATCTCCATCATTTGGCGATACTCGGAATCCGAGTAGAGCAACATCGGCTCGGACGGACCGCCTTCGCCTTCAGCGGCATGCAGCGCCGCCATGATGGTGTCGAACTCCTCGCTGCGAAAACGCCGCCCCCCGAGGCCACCGATGAAGGAAAGCAGTGGCGGTGCCGGCCCGCCCCGCAAGGCACTCGCGACCTCGCTGAACAGGATGCCGCCCTTGCCGATCGAGATGTTCTGATCGATCACGGCGACGGCGCGGCGGCCCCGTCGACCCGCTCCAGCAGGTCGCCGAGCCAGTCGCGGCTGCGCTGCCAGGGCGAGCGCAGGTGCATGTAGCAGCGCCTGACGACGATGCTGCGGAACCACGCGCCGAGCGGCACGCCGCCGCGAAATCCCGGCAGCCCGCGGATCGCGTCGAGGAACGCGTCCTGCAGCAGATCGTCCGCCGCAGGCCCCGGCACGATGCGCCGTATCACGCTGTAGGCCGGGCCGGCGCAGGCGGCGTAGAACGCGGCGAGCGCGGCCTCGTCGCCGCTCTGGGCGAGCGCGAGGACGGCGGGCGACAGGTCGACTTCGTGAAGCC
>Ga0209777_10005138_pt1 | contig 15216 bp, 17 predicted proteins | sample FrelakmetHBP12HB_FD_187147 | JGI IMG/M metagenome (GOLD analysis project Ga0209777, IMG submission 187147) | Freshwater lake sediment microbial communities from the University of Notre Dame, USA, for methane emissions studies -HBP12 HB (SPAdes)... | ecosystem: Environmental > Aquatic >... | reverse complement strand
CCGGCGGGCCGCGCCACGGGCGCCACACTGACGCTGACCTCGGCCGCGGTCGCCAGGCGGTTGCCTGCGGTGTCGCAGGCCACGACCGCCAGCCGCCACGTACCCGGCTCAAGGCCGTCGACGGTCCACTCATAGCGGGCGGCGCTCAGGCCGTAACCGCCCATGCCGTATCCGCCGCAGCCAAAACCCCACGGCGCCCCCTCGCATGGGACCGCCGGGATCGGCGCGTCGTTGAGCGGCTTGGAGTAATCCACTGTGCCCGTGCGCTGGTCGGCGAACACGTCGAACGATTCCAGGTCTTCGCCGAGGTAAAGCCCCGCTTCCCACGCCAGGAGCACCTTCGGCCCGCACGTCGGGCTGAAGCCGGTCAGGTCGGCGGAGAAGTCGTTCTGCCGGTCGGCGGCGTCAACCGCGACCACCTCGACATACACGAGGCCCGGGCCGCCGCTCCCGACGGGGCCGAGGACCACCAGGCGGCGATCCTCCGGCCGGGCCGTCACGCCCGCCAGTTGCCCGTTGACGTAGACCTGGTGCCATCGCTCCGCCTGCGTGGAGACCCAGGTGACTTCGTATGTGCCGGGCGATCCCGCGGGCGTGCCGCCATCCAGGTCGAATGCCATGGGGGAGACGCGAACGCGCGTGATTCCGTCGGTCGATGGCGGCATTGTTACCTCACCAGTTGCCTGAAGGTCAGACGATACGCTTGGTGCCAGGCCGTGCCGACCTGGCGCGGGCCGAGCCGCTCATATCGCTCGAGGCGCGTGTTCGGATAGTCCACGCCTTCGGGTGTGCTCAGGGTGTATGTGCGGCCGTCGATGAACGCCTCAATGGCGGCCTCCACAAGGGTCAGGTTGCTGGCGGACGACGCCGAAAGGATGCCTGTCTGGAGAATTTCGCGCGGGCCGTCGCCCAGGTCGAGGGCAAGGCCTCCCGCCAGGCCGTTGAACGTCTGGTCCTTCACGCGGCGCTGCGGGCTCCCGACACTCACCGTGTGCGGCCCGGAAGAGAAAAGCGGCTCACCGTCAAACTCCGCTTGGCCCGTCATCTGCTCGGCCCAGTACCCCGAGGTGCCCGGGAAGACCAGGGCGGTCGGATGGCCGGCCACGGCTTTCTCCAGGCAGAGCGACCCGAGGCGTGTTGCGCCGACCTGCGGCGACAGGACGCTCCCTCGCGGGCAAGGCGGCCCGTCTGCCGCAAGGCCGCTCAGCGTGGGCGCCGCAGCGACGGCGGCCTGGCAGTTCTCCGCCAGCGAGACGAGCGACTCGAAGGCGCGCGTCCCCGGCACGGCCCGATCCTGCACGCTCAGACGCCACTCCACGAGGTGATAGCGGCCCACCGGAATCTCGGGCCATGTCAGGTCCTGCGCGGCGGTCGGTTCGAGGAGAGCCGCAGGCAGGCGGCTGAGTGGAATCTCAACCGGCTCGCCGGGTCGCACCAGGCGGACCGTCCGCAGGCCAGGCACGGGTGCCAGCAACCGGCGGAGGGCTTCCAGGATTTCGAGGTCGTCGAGGTTCATCGGGCACTCTCTGCTCCTAGGGTCTCTTACTTCGGACCGGGGATAACCCGCGGCTCCCGCCGCGGGCTCGCAGCGAGAAGACTAGTCGCGGCGCAGGCGATGGCTCGACAGGCTGCGGACATCGTCCGGCCGTCCGTCGCCGTCGCGGTCGAGGACGAGACGGGCCTTTGCCGCTTCGTTGTCGTACATGCGGGCGTAGTGGTCGGCCTTGCGAGCCATGCCGGCCGAATCAGGGCCGCCGGTGGACTGGCCGCGGTAGAGCATCGAGAGCACCAGCGCGACGCTTGCATGCCGTAAGACGCGTCGCTGCAGGATCCAGCGGTCGAGGTCTGCCGCCGTGTTGCCGGTGTCGGTTTCGAGGCCGAAGCGTGCCAGCAGGGCGAACCGCGCCTCCTCGTGCTGCGGATCGAACGTGTGGAGGTCGAACGCCAGGTCGGTGCCACTCGGCAGCGGCACCCATTCGTCGCCGCGGCCGCCCAACAGGCCCGCCAGCAGTTCCGTCTCGCTCTCGGCGGAGAAGACCTCGTAGTAGCCGTCGATCCCCTGCTCGTCGTTACGCAGGTGAATGACGTGCCCGGCGCGGATCTTGGCAGCCTCGAAGTCGGCGTCCTCGGCCACGACCGAGAAGGTCTGGCTCGTGGCGCCCGAGCCGCGCGCCAGACACTGGTTGTCCAGGGCGATCTCCCGCAGCAGGGCGGGCTCCCATTTCAGCAGGTCGGCGTCGGTCGAAAAGTTCGGCATGTGATCTCTCCTGCGCTGGTTTCGAGCCTCGGCCACTTGCCGCTTGGCTCCCGCCGCCCTCACGAGGCGCGGGAGGGCGGGGGGAGGGCCGGTCCCAGGCGGCGGGACCGGCCCCGGCACGGGGAGGGATTACGACGTTGCCAGGCCGCGGATGATGCCGTGAGCGGCCTCGTTCCTCAGTTCCAGGGTGTACTCGCCGAGCACCTGGCCCTTCTCGAAGTCGCCGGTGGCGGCCAGCGGCCGGTACTGGAAGCTCCGGCCAGCCAGCGGCGGCACTTGCACGCGGCTGGAATCCAGGAGGACCACGGCGTCGCGCGGCACCCAGCGCGACAGGACCACCCGCTGCACGCCGAAGTCGCTCTCGTATACTGCCACCTGGCTCGTGAACCGCGGGTCCGTGGGCGAGTACGCGCGAGCGTTGGCCCCGAACTGGCTGATGACGCGCTTCTGGTACCCGTTGACCACGATCAGGTCTACCTGGCCGCTCGACTTCTCCCACACCAGACGCAGGGCCGTGTTGAGCTTGGCCTCGTCCAAGTTGCCGCCGCTCGGGAACCCGCCCTGGCCCGGCACGAAGCGGTTGGTCGCCAGTTGCGGGATGATGCCGTTCATCGTGCGGCGGACGGCGTCGGAGCCCTGCGGGTTGGCCGCGGGGGCGATGCCGTTCAGGACCGTGTTCTCCAGGTCCCGCAGGAGTTCGCGCAACGCCTTGGTCTTCTGGAAGTCGAGTTCGTCGGCCACCGAGAGGTGCCGCACGGCCAGCTCGCTGCCGGCGACCATGAGCGTCTTCGAGAAGATCTGCGTCCAGTTGCCCCGGCGGCTGCGGATGGTGAAGCGCGCGGCGTCGGCGTCCTGGCCCTCGAGGGCCGCGTTGCCGAGGATGAGCAGCGTGTCGCCCGCGGCCACGGACTCGGCGGTCGTGCCGCCGTAGGCGCGGACCACGGTGATGGTGCTCGACCCGACCGCCGTGACGAGCATCACTTCCTCGGAGTCGCCGCAACGGATAAGGTCGCCCGCGCGGAAGCGGCTCGCGTTGTCCACGGCGATCGTCGTGTCGGTCTCGGGGTTCGTCGGCGTGGTGTGGACCGTGTCGGTGTTCGGCAGAAGCGTGTCTTCCAGCCACTCGTGGTGCGTGGAGCGGGCTTCCGTCTGCGCATCGCCCAGAGCGTCCAGCAGTGGCGTTTCGAACGGGCTGACGATGCTCACGAGGTCCGACACGTCCTCCGCGATCTCGGGGAGGGTTGTGCCGGCAGAGTAGGTTGCTTTTCCGGTGAACGGCATGGGTCATGCTCCTTTTGTCGTTTGTGTGTTTGAGAGAACGCCTCGCGGCTTGGCGCCGCGGGCTCCAGAGGCAACTTCGCCTACGCGCCGCTTCCGCGGCGGGCCCTCATGTACGCCATGAGGTCGGTCGGGTTGCCCGACTGCCGCGCCTGCTCCGCCAGGCGGTCGGCCAGGCGTCGCGGCGAGCCCTGAGCCGGCGGCTGCGGCGCAAGGGTGCGCGGCGGGAGACCGCGGGTCGCGGCCGTGCGCGCGGGCGCATCCGCGGCGGTCCTCAGGTGCGGCTTCTCCTCCAGCAGGCTCCGCGCCAGGGCCGCCAAGTCCTCCGGCAGCGGGCCGTCGGCCAGGCGCTGGTGCGCCAGGGCCAGGGCCGTTTCGGTGTCGACGCAGCCCGCACGCGAAAGCTCACGCTCCAGAATGCGGTCGCGCTGGACCGTTTCCATCTGCCGGCGAAGCGTCTCCGCCTCGCCCCGCGCCTCGGCCAGTTCCTGCTCAAGGGTGCCGGCCCGGCTGTCATCGGCCTCGCGCAGGGCCTGGACTTCGGCTTCCAGGGTCTCGGCCCGGCGCTCGGCCTCCTGGGCGCGCCGCCGGTACTTGATGCTTTCCTGGACAAGCGTCTGGGGGCTCGTGTGATCGCCTGTTGCTGCTTGACCCGCCTGGGTCGGTGCATCCGTGGACATCGCGTCCTCCTTTGCCTGGTAATTCGCCTTGCTGCTTCGCCTTCGAGCCCCGAGCGTAAGCTCGGGGTCATACTCTTGTATTGCGAAGCCTTTGCCGCCCGGGTTGCGTGCCTCCGACCTCACGGTCGGGGCTCGAGCGGCCCGTCGCTACTTTGCGGCGCCCGGCTCGTAGCCCAGTTCGCGCAGGACCGTCTCGGCCGGCACGCCGAGGTCGCGTTTGGCCTTGGCCTCGGCGAGCTTTGCCGCCAGGTCTTCGGGCAGCGGGCTCGGCCAGTGCAGCCGCGTCTGGCGGTCCAGCGGATCGGTGCGCAGGATCCCAAAGTGGTCGAGGGCCTCGAGGATGATGCGGTTGGCCGCAACGATTCCCGCGCCGTACGTGATGCGTTTGCGCTCCGTCCGCGCGAGCGTTCCCGCCAGGACCACCCGCAGCGCCGTGGCGCTGGTTAGGTTCCCGAGCGAGTCGCGCAACAGGCCCGCCGCCAGCGGCGTCACGCCGCTCGTCTTGTCCATCGCCTCGCGGAGTTCCGCGATGTGGGCCGTCTCGCCGGGACTCTCGGCGTCGCCGCCGAACGCCTCGATGGTCGCGTCGGGGTTGTCCGTGGCCCACATGCGCCCCGGGGCGATGGGCCGGTCCTCGAACCCGTCGATGCCTTTGCCGAGGTACATCTTGAAGCTCTGGAACGTCACGCGGTTCGCGCGGTCCGACAGCCGCGTGTTGAGTTCGTCCTGGATGGGGATGAGCGGCTCGACTTCGCCGGCCCCGTCGTAGCTGGCCGGATGCGCGAAGTTCTGGATGTGGACGACCGGCACGCGGCCCAGGAAGTTCTCGCCCTCGGCCGCGAGCACGCCGTCCTCGTACTGCTGCCACCACGTCGGCCCGACGATCTCGAGCACCTCGACCTCTTCCAGCCGCGCGGCCCTCCCCAACAGCCGGCTGAAGAGGCTGGCGCCGGCCACGCGGTTGGTCTGGCGACGGTACGTCTGGATCCAGTACCGGAGGCGCCGGGCATCCGCCTCGTCGAGGACCGGCAGGATGCGCGGCGCCTCGATGGCGTCGACCGCAAGCGTTTGTCCGGCGCGGAGGGCAGGCGCGAGGTCGCTTGCGGCCTCGCCCCCGCCCTCGCGATGACCGCCGGCCTTGGCCGCGTCGCCGCTATCCGGGCGCACGCGGATCACCAGGTCCACAAAACCGTACACCGCCCCCAGCAGCGCCATCTCCTGCCAGAGGGCCGGGCTGCCGCTCGCGTCCCAGACGCTCCGCAGCGCGGCCTCAATTGCGCGCGCCTCCTCGGGTTGCCGCGCGAGGCTCTCGATGCCGACCGGCTTGCCAGCCAGAAAATGAACGGCCGTGTCGACCCGCCAGCCGATGTCGTTCTCGATCACGACTTCCTTGCGCCGGATGTCTGGCAGGGGCACGCCCGCCCCGCCGTAACCCAGGTGCGACCGCCCCGTGATCCGCGCCGGCAGGCCGAACTCCTGGGCCTGGTAGTACGGTCGTGCCCCGGCGGCCCAGTCGGCGTTGCGTTCGGCCTCGGGCACGCCTTCGCCGAGCGGCGTCAGGTCGTTACGGTAGTAGGCCCAGAGGCGCTGGAAGTGCAGGGCCCGGCCCACAGAGGTCTCGCGCACGAGGTGCTCGACAAACGCCTCCGACAGGTCCGGGTCGCGGAAGTTCGTGAAGTCCAGTTTCACGGGCGTCTCCTATGCAAGTTGCGGCATGCGTCGCCGCAGCAGTTGACCCTCTCATAGGTGTTGCGGCACGGGTCGTTTCACAAGCTCCCTTCAACCCGCAATTGAGCGGTCCCTCCATAAAAGGGCGGGAGTGCTCGTCTCTGCGCACCTGGAGGGCCGGTTCTGCGGGGCGCGAAAATGGAAGTCCTTGAAAATGCAGGGGTTACGATTTTCGGCCGCACGAAACATTTTTTCTGAGGTAGCAACCAATTGGCCCAATCGGCCCTGGCGCTATCAGGAACGCGGTTTTTTCCGGTGCCGGTCGGCGGCCGCTGCGATATGAAGCCGTGATTACGGGCCTTTTCTTCACGCGGCCTCCAGCGCGCCGAATCCGTGGCGGCGAAGCTTTGCGTCTGAACGCTTTGCGACCCGCGAATCGCTTGACGCGCCGGCCGCGTCCGATAGGATTAGCGCATGTTGTGCCGCCTGCGGGCTTTGAACTTGGAACTTTGAACCCGGAATCTGGAACTCGCCCATGCAAGAAGCCATTACCAAGGCCGCCGTCCTCATCGAGGCGATGCCCTACATCCGCCGCTTCCGAGGCAAGACCGTGGTGGTCAAGCTCGGCGGCTCGTTTATGGACGCGCCCGAGGACCTCGAGGCCGTCTGCGCCGACATCGCCTTCATGCGGGCCGTCGACATCGACCCCGTTGTCGTCCACGGCGGCGGCAAGGCCATCACGCGCGCGATGGAAGATGCGGGCCTCAAGGCCCGGTGGGTCAACGGCCTCCGCTACACGGGGCCGGAGGAACTCCGCATCGTCGAGGACGTCTTGGCGACCGACATCAACCGCCAGATCGTGGGCCTCTTGGAGAAGGCCGGCGCCAAGGCCGAGGCCCTCACCTCAAAGACTCGCTGCGCGCTCAGGGCCGAGCGGATGACGGGCGCGGGCGGGGCGGACCTGGGCCTCGTGGGCAAAGTCACCTCGGTCGATGCGCTCCTCCTCAGGGGCCTGTGCGACCTCGGCACCATCCCGGTCATCGCCCCGATAGGCGTCGGCGCGGGCGGCGAAAAGTACAACTGTAACGCCGACGAGGCCGCCTCGGCCGTCGCGCGGGCCATGGAGGCCGAGAAACTCGTCAACGTCTCCGACACGCACGGCATCCGCCAGCGCCCCGAGGATGAGGCCAGCCTCCTTTCGCACCTCTCGGAGGCCGACGCCCAGCGGCTCCTGGCCTCCGGCGTCATCTCGGGCGGCATGATCCCGAAGGTCCAGACGATCCTTGAGGCCCTCAAAGGCGGCGTCAAGAAGGCCCACATCGTCTCCGGCCGCGTGCCGCACTCGCTGCTGCTTGAAATCTACACAGATCGCGGCGTGGGGACCGAGATTGTGCCGTAGAGGCGAACTGTCGAGCCCCGAGCGTAAGCTCGGGGTCATGTGTGATGAGGGAAACCACCAATGGCCCGGAATAAACTTCGTCTCGGCGTCCTCTTGTCCGGCGGCGGGAGGACGCTTGAAAATATCATTGAGCACATCCGCGCGGGTACGCTCGCGGCCGAGGTCGCCGTCGTCATCGCTTCGCGCCCGGGCATACGCGGCATCGAAATCGGCAAGGCCGCAGGGGTGCCTACGCACCTTGTGCGGCCGAAGGAGTACCCGACTGTCGAGGCGTACTCCGATGCCATGGTGCGCCTCCTGGATGAGGCGCGGGTGGACTTGGTGTGCCTCGCGGGGTTCCTCTCGTACTGGATCATCCCCGAGCGGTACGCCGGCCGCGTGATCAACATTCACCCGGCCCTCTTGCCCGCGTTCGGCGGCAAGGGGATGTACGGCCACCACGTGCACGAGGCGGTGCTTGCGCGCGGCTGCAAGGTCTCGGGTTGCACGGTCCATTTTGTGAGCAACGAGTACGACGAGGGGCCGATCATCCTCCAGCGGGCCGTGCCCGTCTACGCCGAGGACACGCCCGACGAACTGGCCGCGCGGGTCTTTCAGGAGGAGTGCATCGCGTATCCTGAGGCGATACGCCTTTTCGCCGAGGGGCGGCTGCGCGTCGAGGGCCGCGTGGTGCACGTTGATGATCCGAAATACAAAAAGCAGTAACTGAGTGACTAAGTGACTGAGTAACTGAGTGAAAGAAGCAGGGCGGCGTCTTTGCTCAGTTACTCAGTCACTCAGTCACTCTCCCACGCGGAGACGCACAGATATGGCGGAAAAGCCCCAACTGATGTACGTCGCCGGCCGCATTGTGCCCGAGGCCGAGGCCACCGTCTCGGCGCTCGATGCGGGCCTGTTGCTGGGGGCCGGGCTCTTCGAGACCCTGCGGACGTACGGCGGGCGGCCGTTTCGCCTCGCGCGGCACATGGCGCGGCTGCGCGCGAGCGGCCGCCTGTTTCGCATTCTTGTCGGCGAATCGGATGACGAGATCACGGCCATCATCGCGCGGCTGCTGGAGGCCAACGGCCTGGCCGACGCGCGAATCCGCATCACCGCCACGCGCGGGCCGGTCACCGAGGGCCTCTCCGACGACGAGGCCCCGCGGGCCACGCTCCTGGTGACCGCTGGCGGCCAGGCATCGTACCCGCCCGAGCTTTACGAGCGCGGGGCCACGGCCGTCGTCTCCGACATCCGCGTGAACGAGTCCGACCCGGTCGTCTTCCACAAGACCACCAACTACATCGGGAACCTCCTGGCCATCCGCGACGCCCACCGGGCCGGCGCCACCGAGGCCCTGCGCTTTAACTCCCGCAACCGTCTGGCCGAGGGGGCGATCTCGAACGTCTTCATGGTCTCGGGCGGGCGCATCGCCACGCCGCCGGTGGAGGACGGCCTCCTGGCGGGCATCACGCGCGAGGCGGTGCTGGCGCTTGCGGCGGAGTGCGGCATTCCGGCCGAGCAGCGGAGCCTCACCGTTCAGGACATGCTCGACGCCGACGAGGTCTTCCTCACCAACTCCATCATGGAAGTGATGCCCGTGGTGCGGATCGAGCAGCACGAGGTCGGCCCCAAGGGCGACCCCGACCGGCTCGGCCGCCCCGGCCCCATCGCCCGCCGCCTGGCCGAGGCGTACAAGGCCCTCGTGGCCCGCGAGACCGCGGACCCTCGCTGACCTTCTGCGGTTCCACTACTTCACTGGCGGGGTGGGGGTCGCCTGACCGGCGGCTGGTGACGGAGTGCGGGCAGCGGGAGCGACGGGGGTAGCCGGGCCGGTCGGCTTGGGTGGTTGCGTGGGCTTCAGGCCGGGCATCAAGGGGATCGAGCCGCCCTCGGGCACCTTACCTGGTGCCATGCGCTCGGCCGTCAGGATGATCGTTTGAGTCCAGAGGTCCGGCCCTCGCCGCTCGTGCAAGAACGCTGCGCCCAGGCTGAGGTCAGGCGTGGCCTTGCCGCCGGGGGCCGCGGTGCGCGGGCCGATGACGAGGATGCGACCGGGCGCCAGGCGCACTTCTGCCGCCAGGTCGGTCAGCACAAACGAGGGCCGTAGCGTCTTCTGCGTCAGGGAGTTTCCGACCTGGACCCAGCGCAGTTCCCCGGCGCCGTAGAGCACTTCGGGGACGATGGCCAGGCGGACGGCGGCGGGGTCGTCCGGGTCGCCGCGGCAGACGCACTGCAACTGGACGAGTGCCCTGTCGAAGTGCCGCCCGGCGAGGCGGCCGGCGGCGTCGGTCCAGAGGAAGTCGATGGCGTCGCGTTCGCCGCCCAGGAGAATCGCGAAGTCGAAGTTCTCGCGGGCGTAAAGCGTCCGCGCCTGGGCCGTCCGGTCGGGCGTCTCGGTGGCCAGAGCGTTCAGCCGGTCTGCGGCCAGGCGAGCCCCGTCGCCGATGCGCAGGTCGTTGATCTCCCAGAGCGCCCGCTTCTCGTAGGGGAGGTTGGTGGTCCCGAGGAGGCGCCAGATGTCCTCGATGGGGGCGTCGGGCCGCAGCCGATGTGAGAGCACGACCATGCGGATCTCGAACATCGGGGCGATGGCTGCCTGGTCGGCGCCCGGCATGGGCCGCAGGTGCATGGGTTGAGCGGGGGGCGATGCGGGCGCGCACCCTGCCGCCAGCGCCGCCAGGGCGGCGGCCGCCAGGGCCGGCAGAACGCTCACGAGGGCGCGGGAACGCATGGGTCGGAGTATAGAGGAGGCCGGCAGCGAAGTCAACTCACGCGGGTGCTCACCCGGCTGCGGCGCATCACGCTGCGTATGTGCGGCATCAGCCCTTGGATGGCACGTGGCACGGCCGCATTCCCGACGGCCGGACAAGTAGAAGACTCGACTGGGCGAGCCGGGCGCCCCAAGCGACTGGCGGGCCTACTTCACCTTCGGCCGCATCGGCAGGTCTTCGATCTTGTAGGTGTAGAACAACCTGGCGGCCTTGTCGGAGAAGCCTTCGATGAGAATGGTTTCCTGTTCGCCGCGCTCCTCGCTGACTACGTCGGGTTGGGTTTCACCCTTCACGAGGCGAGCGGCGGCCAGGACGGGCCAGACCTGCTCGCCGGTCTCGGGCGAGACCAGCCGCACGGCCGCCTCGACGTAGCCGTGATAGACGTTCGAGCCTGGGGCGTCACGGAGGCGGAACTCGAGGATCTCAACGTGCATCACGAGATCAACGTTGAAGTACTTTCCGACCTGGGCGACGGACCATTGGGCGAACTTCGTCTCCGCCTGCCGCGCGTTATCCATGCTGTGGGCCGGAACGATCGGGCCGCAGGCCTGGTGGTCGCCCAATTCCTTGTCGATGCTGGTCGCCATCGCCGATTCCAGCCTCGGATACTCGGACAAGAGGGCTTGGTCCTTGGCGTCGACAAGCACCAGCAGGCTCTTGCCTTTCAAGTCGTACTCGGCCTGGGAGGTTTCCTCCGGCAGCCACGGGCCGACGGTCTTGACGAGTATCCAGGCGAGCCCCTGGCATCCGGCGAGGGCGGTAGCCAGGAGGAGCACCGGCGCCAGCAGGGTCGCGCTTCGCCGCATCAGGATCACTGACGACCTCCTTTGACCTCGACTTCGTGGTCTCGGAACTTGTCGACCACGGCGCGGGCGAAGAAGAGATTGGTTCCGGTGCGGATGGTGCGTTCGCTGGTTTCGAGGACGCCTACGGGGCGGTCCTCGGGGAACATGGTCTCGATCGTGGTCTCGAAGACGGGGTTGCGCGGGGCGGCGGTCTCGGCCACCTGGACGCGCGCTCGAACACGGCCGCGGAAGAGGTTCGCCGAACGGTCTTCCATCAGGGTGTAGCGCTCCAACTCCACGTAGAGGATTGTGTCGGCCTTAAAGGTCTTGGCGATGTCCACAAGCGACATGTTCGGCCACTCGAGCGTCGATTCCTGCCAGTGGACGACCTGCTCCGGACGGATGATCGTCTTGACGCTCTGCGACAGGCTCCGCAGGATCTCGTTGGTAACGTCGTAGCTGACCTCCAGGGGGGCCGTCGCATCGTTGAAGAGGATCTCCGCCCCGGCATAGGTGACGATGACCAGCCGTTCGGCCTTCAGCGCGTACTCGGCCTTGATGGTCTCCTTGGGATGCCGCGGGGCCGCCATCCAGACATACAACCAGTGACACCCGCAGGCGCCCAGGGCGATAAGGGCCAGAAGGCCCGCAAGGGCTGCATTACGGCACTGCATTCGGCCGACCATGACGGCTCCTTCAACTACCGCTTCACACCTGCGTCCACTTATATCCCCATGAGACGGCGGCGATAACCGCCAGGATGATAACCGCTGCCAGCACCCGGTTGACCGTCACGAGCGGAAGCCAACTGCGTCCGGTCGCCAGTGTCGCGACCGACAGAAGAAGCCCCGCGGCCGCCAGCACAAACACCACGAGTCCGAACGGCTGGTTGACCAGGGCCTCGCCGAACCGTCCGTGGGCCGCAAGGACGAACGACGTCGTCACGCCGCACGTCGGGCATGGGTGGCCCGTGTACACCAGCATGCCGCACGGCGGCAGTCCGAAGCCCGTATGCGTGCCCATGCCTGTCGGCGAGGGCGTCATCAGCATGCCGGCCCCAATCGCCGCCAGCAGCACCGCCGCCACGCACGCCTGTATGACGCGCTCGGCGGTGGAGGCATTGAGCCAAGTCTCCCCCTGGGCGGCGCCGCCTGGCGCGCTCGCTGTTTGCTGACTGCTGGGTTGGGTTACAGCCGCCTGCTGCAAAGCTGGGACCCTCTCCGGCAAGGTTTGCATGGGCCGGCAACGGTCCAATCCTAGCGATTCGGAGGGTCAGGGTCAACGGGGAAAGGCCGCTGCGGAGACCCCGTCCAGGCCCTTTTACCTTTGACAGCCCTGTGGACCCCGAGTAGATTACCGGAAGTCGTGTGAGGGGTTCCCGAAGCTACAAGGCTTTTTCGGAGGAGTGTGTCATGGAGGCGTTTGAGAGGCTGAAGGCGCTGGTGGCTGCGGCGGAAGAAGACGTTGGGCGGGTACACGCCGGCAACAAGGCGGCTGGGACGCGGGTCCGCAAGGCCATGCAGGACATCAAGGCCGCCGCCCAGGAAGTGCGGGTAAAGGTCTTGGAGCAGCGTTCGACCCCGGCCTCCTGAAGCGCCGGGCTGACGATTGCCGCAGTCGTTAGCAGAGGGACGAAGGAGAGCCGGATGCCTCGTCCCTCTGAGGTTTTGCACGTCCGGGAGGCCGCAACGGTATGGCGCCGCCGCTGTTGGTGGACCTGTCGAAAATCGACCTCTCGCGAGTGCTGATGACCGTGGAGGAGATCCGGCAGTACAACCCGCACCGCTACGAGATCGAGCAACTCAGCGGGGTCATCCATCTGGACCCCGCCGCGGGCCAGATCGTGGCCTTCAAAGACGTGCGGCCGGACGAGTTCTGGGTGCGTGGCCATATCCCTGGGCGTCCTCTCTTTCCGGGCGTGCTGATGATAGAGGCCGCCGCTCAGATGTCGAGCCTCTACTATAAGAAGGTGCAGAACGACCCGCGGTTTCTGGGGTTCGGCGGGGTGGACGGCGTGAAGTTTCGCGGCCAGGTTGTGCCTGGCGACCGGCTGCTCCTGCTGGGGCAGGTTGTGGAGTTGCGCAACCGCCGCGCGGTCTTTGACACGCAGGGCGTCGTCGGCGACCGGCTGGTCTTTGAGGCGCGTATTACCGGGATGCCGATCTGACGGCAGTTTCAAGTTCCAAGTTTCAGGTTCCAAGTGCCAAGTTTGAGGTGACAAAATGGGAATCGGTGGACGCAAACTTTTCAGCCACAAGCACAGAAAACGCACGGGCTTCCGCAAACGCATGAAGACGCGCGGCGGTCGGGCTGTACTGAAACGCCGTCGCAAGGTCGGCCGTCGGCTGCCCAGCGCGAAGCACTAAGCATCACAGCGAGCCTTGGCCGTGTGAGCCTCTATCGTTCGAGCCCCGACCGTAAGGTCGGGGTTACGCCCGACGGGGGGCGAACCCTCCGCCGTCGCCAGTAACCCCGATCTTACGATCGGGGCTCGACAAGCGTGGTCACGCCCCGCCGCCGGCGATGTAGATCGTTTCACCGGTGATGAAGCCGTCCGTTTCGCCCGCCAGGTACAGCACCAGCCGCGCGATGTCCTCGGGCGTTCCGAGCTTGCCGATCGGAATCTCGCCGCGGAAGCGTTTCATCCGCTCCGGCTCTGTGTACTTCTCGTGGAAGGGTGTCAGCGTGACGCCGGGGGCGATGGCGTTGACGCGAATGCCGGCGGGCCCCACCTCTTTCGCCAGCCCCTTCGTGAAGGTCACCAAGGCGCCCTTTGCCGTGGCGTAGGCCACCGCCCCGCCGCCGCCACCCGAGCGCGCGGCCACGCTGGAGTTGATTATGATATTGCCGCGCTTGGCCCGGACCATGCAGGGCAGGGCCGCCCGCACGGTGTAGAAGACGCTGTCGAGGTTCAGCGCAATCGTCTGGTTCCACAGCCGGTCGGGCATCCGGGCGATGGGGCACCGCTTGACGAGGCCGCCCGCGTTGGCGAAGAGGATGTCGATGCGGCGGAAGGCCTTCACGAAGTCGGCTACCATGGCGGACGCTTGGTCAGGGTCGCAGACGTCGCACTCCAGGAGCACGCCGCGGCGGCCGAGCGCCTCGACCTTCTTGAGGATTTTCTTCGCCGCGGCCTTGGAGTGCAGGTAGTTGATGCCCACGTCGGCCCCTGCCTGGGCCAGCATGACGGCGGTGGCGGCCCCGATGCCTGTCGAGGCGCCGGTGATGAGGGCGGCGCAGCCTTTCAGGTCGGCCATGGCGATTCCCCCACACGCGGCGGGCAAGACTGCCCGCCGCGCTTAGTGCGTTCCTGCGCGCCAAGAACACGCGCCCGGCAAGCCGGGCGGCTAACCAGGATCCTTCTCGACATCCCTGATTTCCTTCAGCACCAGTTCAATGACCTTCGGCACTGCGGCGGCGACCTCCGGCGAAAGCTCCAGGCCGGAGTCAAGGGTCTTGGGCACGATGCCGAGTATGACCACCTCGCCGACGGCGGCGCCGATCTGCCGGGCCATCATCAGCGTCTCGAATAGGCCGACCTGGTGGAGCGAGAGGTCGGCGGTCTCGCGCCGGGCAAGATCGTCGGCCGTGAAACGAAGGATCGCCCCCGGGCCGATCTTGGACGGGCCGCAGGCCTCTTCGGCCGTCACATGGACGGCGTCGATGACAATCACCTTGCGCCGGCCTGCGATGGTGTCCAGCAAGTCGATGCCGAACGTGCCGCCGTCGAACAACTCGACGTCGTCAGAGAGCTTCAGCGTTCCTTTGGCGACCTGGTCGGCCATCTGCTGGACGACGTGGACGCCCACGCCCTCGTCCTTCAGGAGGATGTTGCCGATGCCCAGAACCAGTATGGAGGCCACGGTGTCTCCGATGGGCCGCGCGCGCCGCGGCCTACTCCCCACGATACCAGAGCGCGGCGGGGTGTGCGCAGGAAAAAGTCGCGCAGGGGGTTAGCTGTAAGGTTCCGCCGGCAGCGTTACGTGTGCGCTCGCGCGGCGGCCAGGGCGGCGCTGATGCTCGTCGTGGCCACGCCGCCCGACTTCTTCAGGCGCGCCTCGAACCGCTCGCGGCACTGGTACATGAAAGCCTCGACGCGGATCGACTCGGTCGCCTGCGCCAGGCCGTCGTACGCCACCTTCAGCGCCGGCATGTCGAAGTCTTTCTGGAACTTCGTCAGAAGGGCGTTGACGATCGTCCCCGGCATGCAGTTGAACGGGTGCAGGTTGACGACGCCGTCGCAGCCCGCCTCGACGTACTCCACGCAGCGGCCCATCGAGAGGATCGGCTCGCCCCGCATCGCCGGGTCGAGATACGGACGGGCCAGGTCGATGACGTGGTCGCTGGGCGGCTCGCAGAAGAACTGCCGCACCGCGCCGCGGAACTCGTTGAGGATGCG
>Ga0209777_10005137_pt1 | contig 15218 bp, 14 predicted proteins | sample FrelakmetHBP12HB_FD_187147 | JGI IMG/M metagenome (GOLD analysis project Ga0209777, IMG submission 187147) | Freshwater lake sediment microbial communities from the University of Notre Dame, USA, for methane emissions studies -HBP12 HB (SPAdes)... | ecosystem: Environmental > Aquatic >... | reverse complement strand
GCTCATGCCCCGGCCCGCGCCGTGGCACGTCGTGCCAAAGGTCTCTTGCATGGCGCCCTGGCTGCCCACCAGGACATACGACGCCGTTCCCATGGAGCCGGGGATGAGCACCGGCTGGCCGATGGATTTGTAAACATCCGGGACGGCGGGGTGGCCGGGCGGAAAGGCGCGCGTGGCGCCTTTGCGATGCACCATCACTTTGCGCTCTCGGCCGTTCACGGAGTGGCGCTCCAACTTCGCAATGTTATGGCAGACGTCGTACACCAGGCGTAGCTCTTCTTTCTCGCCGAAAATCCGCTTGAACGCCTGGCGCGTGAAGTGGGTGATGCCCTGGCGATTCGCCCAGGCGAAATTTGCCGCGGCGCGCATCGCCGAGAGGTATTCCTGCCCTTCCTTCGAATGCACCGGCACGCAGGCCAGTTGCCGGTCCGGGAGGTCGATCCCATACTTGCGCATGCCCACGTCCATATCGCGCAGGAAATCGGTGCAGACTTGATGGCCGAGCCCGCGCGAGCCGGAATGAATCAGGATAACGATTTCGTTCTGGTAAAGCCCCAGCGTTTGAGCGGCCTGGGGGTCGAAGATCCGCTCCACGTATTGCACCTCCAAGAAGTGGTTGCCTGAGCCGAGCGTGCCCACTTGCGGAAGCCCCCGCTTTTTCGCGCGGTCGCTCACGACGGCGGCGTCCGCACCGTCGATGGTGCCGCTCTCTTCGCAGGTTTCGAGGTCCTCCGGCAGCCCGTAGCCATGCCCCACCATCCACGCAGCGCCCTCCTGGAGCAGCTTTTCGAGCTCCTGATGAGATAGCCGGATGTCCCCGCTGCGCCCCGCACCCGAAGGGACGTCGCGGAAGAGTTGGTTCACCAACTCTTTGATTTTCGGGCGGACTTGGTCGACCGTCAGGGTGCTGGCGAGCAGGCGCACGCCGCAATTGATATCGAAGCCCACGCCGCCAGGGGAAACCACTCCGCCTTCGTCCGGCAGAGTGGCCGCCACCCCGCCGATCGGGAAGCCGTACCCTTGGTGGATATCGGGCATGGCCAGGGATTTACCTACGATCCCCGGCAGCATCGCGACGTTAATGGCTTGCTCGAGCGAAAGGTCTTTCAGCAAGTCCTTGAGCAGCCCCTCGTCGGCAAAAATCAACGCGTCAGTGAGCATTCCGGGCTTGGTGCCCCGAGGCACCAGCCAGCGATAGTCGTCGAGTTTTTCAAGTTGATGCATCTGGAGAGGCATAGCGCTTCCTGACCGAGATAGAAAGGATCTCGTGAGCCATTATATCAGCGAGAATGAGACCACTTTTCTGCCACAACGAGCAGGATTACGAAGTCAAAAATTAGGCCTAGGGTGTATTGGTTCAGCCTGAAATGGAAAGAGGGCGTTCTCCGTTAGTGAGTATCCCGCCCTTTCAGGACGGGGATTTTCAAGGCATCGATACGACCACCAGGCTATCCCTCAGCATGGTTGCGTCCCCGCAGAGCCCGCTTCCGTTTCGCCCGGCAAGGTCATTGTAACTCCACTACGTCCACCCGTCTCAACTTCCAAGTAGCCCGTCATCCGCCCAGAACTCGAAACCAGCCAGTCCGGATCGTGAGCGCTATCGCCTGCTTTCGTGGATTGACCAGCCCGGAGATTGATGGTGCCTGTTCACCGGGAGCGAAGATAATCGCCCCGGCTGACACACTAAAGTCAGGGTTGCGCATCTGCAGGCAACTCAGCGGGGATTATGGGGGTACTCCTTTGTGCCAAGAAGATAATGGCCAGAATCACCCCAAAAGGTACTAGCGCCAGAAGTTGCCACCAGCCACTTCGATTCGTATCATGGAGCCGCCTCGCTCCCACTGCGATCATCGGTAGCAGAGTCACGAGCGAGAACAGCGCGTAAACCCTAAGACTGATGAGCGACGCGGCGGCAGTTCCAAGCAGGACGGCTAGAAAGAACCACCAGTACTCGGTGCGCGTCGCCCGCCCATTGAAATCCGCATACTTCCTGAAGCACGCCTTCACCGCATCAACAATTGGCATTCGAATTCCCCCTGTTCTGGACGCTGAGACCGCACGAAACAACCCTGGGTAAGGCGGGAATTCGCCGGGTATTCTCGCGCCACACGAGTGATTGCCTTGGTTTCATCCGTCTCCCCACCTTCGAGATAGTCGAACAGTGACTGCACCGGAACGCGAGTCCCGACAAAGACAGGCGTCCCTCCTAGAACCTCAGGATCGCTGTGAACAACTGCCTTGGGAATCATGGCCGCTCCTCCGCCGTCTCCGACCAATATACACCCACGCCAGGGTCTATCGCCAAATTACAGTAGCGCAGGTTAGGCATGCGCCGGCTTGCTAGAGAAGCGGTGATGGTGGGAGAATTCATCCCTCTCATGGGGAGGTTAAAACATGGTTCGCACTTTCCTGCTCGGTGCGCTTTCCCTTTGCCTGTTAGGCGCTGGGGCGCGCGCCGCCGAAGATCACCCACCAACCTTGGCCATTGGCTCCGCGGAGCCTGAATTCGATTTGCCCGGTATCGATGGCAAGAACCATCGCCTCAGCGATTACGCGGCGGCGAAAGTCCTGGTCATCGTTTTTACCTGCAACCACTGTCCTACAGCGCAGCTCTACGAAAATCGCATTAAAGCGCTGGCGGCGGATTACCGCGAGCGGGGCGTAGCGCTGGTGGCGATCCAGCCGAACAACCCGAAGGCGGTTCGGCTGGATGAACTGGGCTACACCGACCATAGCGACTCGTTCGCGGAAATGAAAATCCGGTCTGCCTACCGCCACTTCAACTTTCCTTATCTCTACGACGGCGAAACCCAGAAAGTGGCGCGCGCCTACGGGCCGGTGGCGACGCCGCACGTTTTCATCTTCGACCAGGAGCGCAAGCTGCGCTACGAGGGGCGTGTGGACGACAGCCCGCGCGAGAATCTGGTGAAGCGCCGCGACGCACGCGAGGCCCTTGACGCCCTGCTGGCGGGGAAGCCCGTGTCCCTGGCCAGCACCCCCTCGGTGGGATGTTCGATCAAATGGATGTACAAGGAACAGGGACGGAACGAAGAAGCAGCGAGCTTTGAGGCCGAGCTGGTCACCTTGCAACTGGCCAGCGCCGAGGACTTGAAGGGCCTGCGCAACCGGCCCGACGGCAAGGTGCGCCTGATTGACTTCTGGGCCACCTGGTGCGGGCCGTGCATCGAGGAGTTTACCGACCTCATCACGATGTACCGCATGTATCGTCATCGCCCCTTCGAGCTCGTCCTGGTGAGCACGAATTATCCCGATGAGAAGGCGGGGGTCCTGCGCGTCCTCGAGCAGCACCACGCCTCGAACAGGAATTGGGTGTTCGGCACCACCGATAATTATGGCCTGATGGCGGCTTTCGATTCCGCCTGGAAAGGCGCCGTGCCCTACACCGTGCTGCTCGATTCAAACGGCCAGGTTGTTTACAGCAGTCAAGGCCAAATCGATCCGCTGGAGCTAAGGAGAAAGATCATCGCCACCATCCCCGACGACGACTACATCGGCATACGGGCGTATTGGAGCGCTCCCTGAAAGGTCGAGGTTGCAGACTGCGGGCTCTCACCCTATACTCTGTCGCTCATCCAATTGAGGAGGACTTATGGCAAACATTTCTCGTCGAGAAGCTGGGAAAATCCTGCTGACGGGCGCGGCTGGGCTGGTGGCAGCCCGCCGGCCTTCGTTTGGCGCGGAGTCCATTGACTCGGTGATTCGGGGCGTGCAGATCGGCGCGCAGAGCTATTCCTTCCGCGACCGACCCCTGGACGACGCGATTCAAGCCTTTGTGACCTGCGGTCTGGGCGAGTGCGAGCTCTTTGACGGGCACGTGGAGCCGCAGAACCTGAAGCATGACGCGATGCTCAAGTGGCGGATGACCACGCCCCTCGACTACTTTCACGAAGTGCGCGGAAAATTCGACCGCGCGGGCGTGCTCGTGTACGCCTACACCTTCGGCTTCCGCAAGGGTATGCCCGATGAGGAGATTGACCGGGTCTTTCAGATGGCGCAGGCCCTGGGAGTGAAGTACATCACCTCGTCCTCCAACGTGAGCATGGCGCCCCGGGTGGATACCTACGCGCAGAAGTATAAAATCATGGTGGGCTTTCACGGGCACGACAACACTCGTAATCCCGACGAGTTCTCGACCCCTGAGAGCTTCGCACGCGCGATGCAGGGTGCATCGCCTTATATCGGCGTCAACCTGGACATCGGCCACTTCGTGGCTGCCGGCGGCGACCCCGTGGCATACATCCAAGAGCACCACGACAAAATCGTGACCCTGCACATCAAAGACCGCAAAAAGAATCACGGCGCCAACCTCCCCTTGGGCCAGGGCGACACGCCCATCGGGCCGGTGCTCCGCCTGCTGCGTGACAACGCCTGGAAGATTCCCGCCAACATCGAATACGAATACGGCGAGGAGATCAAAGGCCTGGACACTCTCGCCGAAGTCAAGAAGTGCTTCGCCTATTGCAAGCAGCAGCTCGAAACCTAACCTGGATGATTCATGAAAGCGGCCATCCGTAGAACAGGCTCGATGCCGCCCAAGGACAATTCCTGTGGTCGACCACGCGTCCCTTGTGTCAGGCGGAAGGGAATGGGATCTGTCGAGGTGGCGGCAACCCATCAGAAAGAGGTGCAAAGATGAAGGCAAAATCGCATTGGTTTTCTGTGCCCGTTGTTTTGGCGTTGGTCGCCCTATTTCCCGCACATCTCCGCGCTGGCGCCTCCGGGCAGGCGAAGCGGGCTTTGACCCAACTGCTGCTCGGCAAGGAGGTGAAATCGTTGCTGCAACTGCCGGCTACCAAGGAGGGTGTGGACATCCAATATTCCAAAGAGGGTAAGCATCTCGATGAGCGCGGGCTGGACCTGAAGGACTTGACGAAGTGGTTGAAAGAGCGTGGCGTGGGCGTGGATGCCAACCAAACCGTTACCATCACGGATGTTAAAATTGACGGTGACAAGGTCGAAATTCACTTGGCGGGTGGCGGTGAAGGCCGCAGAGGAAGCAAGCACGCGCAGGAAAAGGCGCCCGTCTACATGCGCGCCGGAGGGTCGCGGGTCAACTTCCGATATGGAAGAAGCATTCAGGACGCTGACCTTGAGCCGAAGGCGTTCCTGGACTTCATGGGGCGCATCCTCGATGTCAGCCCAATCAGCCAGGAAGCCGGCATGCGAGCCGCCCCCGAGGAATACCGCGGCGTCATCGAAGCCAAAGATGTCCAGGAAGGCATGACCTACCAGATGGTGCTGTTAAGCCTCGGTGACCCGGAACAGAAAAAGATCAATGATTCGACCGAGGGCAATCTCACCGAAACCTGGTTCTACATGAAAGACGGTCATCGCTGGGTCGTGGATTTTTCGAATGGCAAGGTTACAAAGGTGCAGAAGTTTTAGCGATTGGCTGCAAAACCCTCCTTAAGCGTGCTGCTGTCTCTGGCCGAGTTGGCTGGGAAGGGTTGAACAAGATCAGGGAGCTATTCTCGACGCAGCGAGCCAAGTTCTCAGGAACTCGATAGGGGGAAATTGCCGATGACCGGATACAAGTTCTTGCTACCCGAGCGTGACCTGCCGAAATCCTGGTACAACGTCATCCCGGATCTGCCAGCGCCGCTGCCTCCGCCCCTCAATCCCGCCACGGGACAGCCGGCCAATCCTTCAGAGCTCGAGGCCATTTTCCCGTGGGCCCTCATTGAGCAGGAAGTCTCGAGCGCCCCCGCCGTGCCGATTCCTGAACCCGTGCTGGACGTCCTGCGACTCTGGCGTCCCACTCCACTATTCCGTGCCCACCGGCTCGAGAAGGCCCTGGGAACGCCGGCCAAAATCTTTTACAAACACGAAGGGGTCTCTCCCGCCGGCAGCCACAAGCCCAACACCTCCGTCCCGCAGGCGTATTATAACCAACAGGCAGGCATCAAGCGCCTCAGCACCGAAACCGGAGCGGGCCAGTGGGGCAGCGCGCTCGCTCTCGCCTGCCAGATTTTTGGCCTGGAATGCATGGTGTATATGGTGAAGTGCAGCTACTTCCAGAAGCCGCATCGGCGCACCATGATGGAGTGCTGGGGTGCGAAGTGCATCCCTTCGCCCAGCGACCAGACTCAGGCCGGCCGCAAGGTCTTGGCGGAAGACCCCGAATGCCCCGGCAGCCTCGGCATCGCCATCAGCGAGGCGGTGGAGGACGCCGTAACCCACCAGGACACCAACTATTCACTGGGAAGCGTCCTAAACCACGTGTTGTTGCACCAGACGGTCATCGGCCAGGAAGCGATCGCGCAGATGAAACTCGCCGGAGCCTTTCCGGACATCATCGTGGCCTGCTGCGGAGGAGGAAGCAACTTTGCGGGCATAGCGTTCCCGTTTGTGCCTCTCAAGGCCTCGGGGAAGGAAATCCGTTTGATCGGGGTCGAGCCCACCGCCTGCCCCACCATGACCAAGGGTGTTTATGCCTACGACTTCGGCGATAAGAGCGGGATGACGCCGCTGCTCAAGATGGATACGCTGGGGCACGATTTCATTCCCGCCGGCATTCACGCCGGCGGCCTGCGCTATCACGGTATGGCACCGCTGGTCAGCCTGCTGCACCGCGAGGGCGTTGTGGAAGCCGTCAGTTACCCCCAATTGAAATGCTTCGAAGCCGCCATCATTTTCTGCCGCGCGGAGGGAATCATCGTAGCGCCGGAGACTTCGCACGCTGTCGCCTGCGTGCTGGACGAAGCTCGCAAGGCCAACGAGGAAGGGAAAGAGAAAACCATCCTCTTCAACCTGAGCGGCCACGGGCATTTCGACATGGCCGCTTACGAAAAATACCTGGCGGGCGAACTTTCTGACTACGAGTATCCTGGGGAAAAGGTGAAGGAGGCCCTGGCCCACCTGCCCAGGGCTTGAGAGTTGCGGGCCATTGCCAAGTATTGCAGCGGCTGAATGACCCTCTTAGCTGTCGCTTCCCAGCCCAATGACGAAATACTGCGCGTGCGTGTCGCCCGCATTGCGGATGCCGTGTTCGTCCCCCGAGGCGACAAAGGCAATGCCGCCCGGGCCCAGCTTCTGGCTGCGGCCATTGATGGTTACTTCCAACGTCCCTTCTCGGACCAGAAACATTTCTTCGTGCACGTGATGGTGCGCTGCGTGGGGCATCTCGCCCGGAGCGAGGTCAGTCTCATGAACCTCCGAGGCGCAACCGGCGTGCATCCGGCCCTCGAGCACAGGGCGGAAGAGGTTTTTGCCTTCTGCGTTCACATGCAGATCTTCAAAGCGATACGCCTTTGAAGCCAATGACCGTTTCTCGTCGCCGAACGCCGCCGACCCCGCCAGCGCCGGCAGCAACCACAACAAATCACGCCTCGTCCATGCCATAAGCACCCCTTCCGTCGATGTGAGCGTCCTAAGCTCCTCGTGTGTCGTTCCCAGTGCTGAAACTCGTGGTGCGCGGCCTCCCCCGCCCGAGACTCCAATGCGTGGGCGGGGCGGCGACTCACTGCTGGGCAGGCGGATTGGCGTGCGGAGGCTCGGGCAGTTTTGGCGCGCCCGCTCGCGCCGGCGCCGACTCCATCACCTGCTTGTAGACAGCCTCGACGGCGTCCGGGGCAATGTCGGGAGCGTGCCAGTGAAAGGTTTCGGGAAGCTGGAGTTCTTTCTTCACCTCGGTCAAAGACTTCCCCTGCTTGATCCTTTCCTCCACCTGCGCGATCAGCCACTCGAGGAATCCGCGAAATTCGGCCACGTCCTTCTTGCTACCCGGTTCGCCGTGCGCGGGGATGTAGGTATCCGCGTCCCACGATTCAACCTTGCGAAGCGCTTCGACCCAGCGATGGACGTCCCGGGACTCGATAATAGGGAAATACTTGTTCTGAAACAGGCTGCCAAGGAAAACGATCCTGGGGCCGGGCAGATAGACCGCGGCCTCGCCGTCCGGAAGCAGGCTGGCGAGCTTGATTTCCTGGCCGCCGGGCCGCAAGGTCATTTGGCTGTCGAAAGTCTGGGTCGCGGGCGCGATGTGGAAACCCCGCATGCGAACCGCGAGGTGCCACGCCTCTTCTTCGAGTTTCATGCGCCGCGCCAGTTCCTGCCGGTACCGGCGCATCCGGTCCCGCGCCGCTGAGGTGGAGATTAGAGTGGCTTGCTGGTCCACGAAGACTTCGTTCCCGAGCATCTCGTCGCCGGCGGCGCTCGTGTCGATCACGTACCTTACGGGCATATCCGCGCGCCGGCGAATCTCGTAGAGCAGTTCGCGGGCGTGGAACGGACTGTTGGTGGTGTCCACCACCACCACACCCTCCGGGGTGACGAGGAATCCGGCGTTTCCTGCCCGGGTGAATTCCGGATCGCCCTCCTGGTCGATCACGTCGTCGGAGATCCACACGAAGACGTTGGGCTTGATTTCGCGGACCTGGTAAAGACCGCTGGCAGCGAAAACGTAGTAAGCAGAAGGCAGAAGGCAGTATGCAGCGAGCAAGAGTACGAAACCCAAGAGCAAATCAAAAGGCAAAAGGCAAAAGTCAAATGTTAAGCATCGAGGAAGGCGTCGAGAGGCTTTCGGGGCGCCAAACGGAGCACAACTCGGCGGACTCATGCCCAATGAGCCTTTTGACCCTTCGACGTTTGACCTTCGACGGTTCTCAAATATCCACATACACCTGCGCGCGCCAACCTCTCGCCGTCTCCTCCAGCGCCAATTGGTGGTACGTGATGGCCTTCAGCAAAAGTTTTGCCTGGTGCCGCCCCCGCTCGAATTTCTCCCCCCGCGCCGTGGCGAGCAGCGAGGTGTCGTGAAGCGAGCGTATCTCATAATCGCGAAACAGCCAGCCCTCGGCGTCGTGAAGAAACAGGACCTCGCTCAGCCAGTTTACCAGCAAGCTGGCGGGGTCTGTACCCTGGATTTCAACGGATACCTGCTCCCGGGGAACGATGGTTTGGAGATCGACGACCAGATTCATCAGGGCGCGAGCGGCGTTCGCAAAGACTTCTTCACGCGTCGCTCCGAAGGCCTCGAAGCCGATATCAGCCGTATGCTCGAGAACGCGAAAGGGCTCCATTCGGGAATTATCATACTCAAGCTACCAGCGCTTGGGTAGCGAGGGGACTCCGGGGAGCGGGTCCGTCCATCCCGGAAAGGAGAAATGCACCGAAAGGGCTCGGTCTGCGGCGAGCAGGCGCGGGCTCAAAAAAGTCTGAGCGCCACAGAGCGAATTCTGCATTTACGGGACTCCGGCTGTTTCGCGTCCCGTTGACAAATGCGTTCCAAGAAGCCTAAGAATGAGCTGGAAGCCTCGGGGACTATCCGGTTGATGTACCAGACACCAGATGATGTAGATTCGGCCTGCGCAATCGAAGGGGCGTCATTCCAGGGCGCTGAGGCTCGCTTGCCGCGCGCTACAACAACGCAGCACGATCCGACCGAAGCACTCTTGAGGAGCTCTTTATGAAAGCGATTGTACGCACACAATACGGACCACCGGATGTGTTGCAGTTCACGGAGGTAGCAAAACCTGCGCCCGCGGACATTGAGGTTTTGATAAAGGTTTATGCGGCATCGGTCAATCCCCTGGACCGGTACACCATGAGAGGTATGCCGTTGATCCGCCAGATCCCGGGGTTGCGCACTCCAAAAAGAAAGATACTTGGAGTTGATATAGCAGGGCGGGTTGAGGCTGTTGGCAGGAACGCAACCCAGTTCAAACCAGGCGACGAAGTGTTCGGGGTTGCCCGCGGGGCTTTTGCCGAGTATGTGTGTGGTGCTGAAGATAATTTGACTCTGAAGCCAGCCAACCTGTCGTTTGAGGACGCAGCCGCCGTACCCGTGGCGGCGATCACCGCCCTTCAGGGTCTTCGTGATAAGGGACGCATCCAGCCAGGCCACAAGGTTCTGGTTGATGGCGCGTCGGGTGGTGTGGGTACGTTTGCGGTGCAGATCGCTAAATCGTTCGGGGCTGAAGTCACTGCCGTGTGCAGCACGAGGAATGTGGACACGGCGCACTCGCTTGGCGCGGACCATGTCATTGATTACACTCGAGAAGATTTCACGCACTGCGGGAAACGTTACGATCTGATTTTAGGTGCGAATGCCCATCATTCGATTTTCGATTACAGGCGTGCGCTGAGTCAGGACGGAATTTTTGTCTTAGTCGGAGGTGGTTTGGTTCGAATTCTCCAAGGTATTTTACTGGGACCATTGCTGTCACGGACTGGGAGCAAGAAGACGTGTTTCTTTATAGCGAATCTGAACCAGAAGGATTTGGTTTTTCTGAAAGATCTTCTTGAAGCCGGAAAAGTGGTACCCGTCATCGATCGACGATACCCGTTAAGCCAGACGGCTGAAGCTATCCGTTATCTTGAAGAAGGGCATGCGCGAGGAAAAGTCGTGATAACCGTTGAGCATAGTAACGACGCCTAACAAGGCGACCCGCCGCTGAAGCATGCAAATCGCCGGTCAAACGGTTTATTGGCGCTTAAATGTCCCGAGGGCACCAAGCCGGTTTCATTGGACGCGGCTCGGTGTGCATGCTGGACTTTTCCTGCTTTGCGAATTAACATCAGGCCGTCGACATACTTCCTTTTTGGCAAAGTCATCGTTTTTATCGAATGGTTGAAAACACCGCGGTGGGCGGAGAGGCGAAGGACTAGAGGCGCGCGCAACGCTGAAATAACAACCCTCCGGACTCCAACCCCTGCACCTGGCTGCGGCAGGCCAAGCCCGAAGATTTTGAGAGACAACCATGTCTTCGAACAACGACCCTTTCATCTACGCGGTTATCGGATTCGGCGGTGGGCTCTATTATTTCTACAAAGGCTTCAAGACCTTCCGGGAATACCGAGTGGTCGAGGACACCCCTGAGATGCCCATCCGCAGCATTCCCATGGGGCTGGTGCGCGTCCACGGCAAGGCCCAAGGCGTTGAACTCATTTCCAGCCCCGTTAGCCACACGTCCTGCTTTTTCTACAAGGTTGACATCGAGAGGTGGCAGACCGACAAACACGGCGGCCACTGGTCCAATTATCGGACCGATACGGATGGGGTGAGGTTCTACCTCCAAGACCCTTCCGGGAAAGTTCTGCTTGACGCGCACCACGCCGAGTACGACCTGGTCCAGGGCGCACGGCTGGAAATCGGAAAGGGTGGTTTCCTGGGGCTGTCCAGCGGGGCGAACGAAACGGAACTGCGGGGTTACATCACGGGGGTCACAACCAAGAAAATCAGCGCGTTCGTCGAGCGCCGGTTTAACGCTCAGCGGCCTGGCCTTGACGCGGACCACGAAAAGGCACGCCAGGCGGCCCTGGAGATGTTCAAGCACCCTGTGGGCAGCGCGGAATTTCTCGAGCAGGTTCTGGCCGCCCAGGGGCCGAGACTCCAGCAGCACCTGACGGACATGGGGCCCCAGAGCGATCCTCAAAAGGAACAGGCCAGGATCGCCATGCTCGAGGCATCGAAATACCCCGCGGGCAGCCCGCAGTTTCGCGAGAACATGCAGCGCGTCATCGCGGCCGGGGGTGGGCCTGGGGGCCAGGCAGGCCCTCTTAGTGCGGCCGTGACGTCGCGGCTCCGAGTTAGCGGTGGGGTATCCTACTCCAGCCTCCCCGCGGCTTCCGGGCGATTCCGCTTCACGGAATATTGCATCATGCCTGAACACTGGTTTGACGTGACGGGTACTTGCACGGAAAACCCCAGCCCCCAGGATGAGCACGACCGTAACCTGATTATGAAGGGGCAAAACGAACCGACCTTCCTGATTTCCTATCGCGCCGCCAAAGAAGTCGAGCGCCTCCTGAGGCGGCGCGCTGCCGGGCAGATTTTCGGCGGCGCAGGCGTCTCCGTTGCCTGCTTGGCCTATATTCTTTACCGGTTCCATATGTTTTAAGGATTCAAAAGTCGAACGTCAAAGGTCTAAACCTTTAATTCGGTTTTAGGGGTGTTTAGCCCGTCGGTTGTGCAATCACGACCGACCGCATCGAGGACTTCAGGATTGCACTCCTCGGGAGGCCTTTCCGGGGTTCAGAGGTGACCTAAAAAACCAGGCCCTAGTGTCCAGTTTTGAGGGGTGCACTACAGGCTAATTACCGCCGTCCCCTGCGCAACTCGCCTCCATCTATCTCCAGGCTTCTTTACGTAATTTGCTAAAACATAGGGCCAAGGAATAACGATAGGACATAACACGATTCCCATTAGGCAAGCTTTGACCGTCTCCATTGTGTTCGGGTCCAATTGATGCGCGGACCAAAGCGGGAGCGCAACTGCTGTTAACCATATCGCCTTCCAGAGCAGCTCGAAGAGAAGCAACGGCAACATCTGTAGCGGATATCGAATTCCCAAAGCCGCCATAGCCGACAATGCCGCCAGCAGGCTGCAGGCAACACCATGCATGAGGTCCCATGGTTTTGCGTGGTGGATTATGGCGGGCCATATTTCGGATCCGAGCCCCACGAATATAAGCAGGTACATGGCCCTCATGAGATACAGGCGGAACGTTGATACCTCAGTCATTGCGCGACTCCCTCTCTTCAATTAAGCGGAATTTCCGATTTCAACTCTATTTCTGCGCAAAACCATATGCCTTGCTGCCCTCTCGCGTCGAATTCAGATCGCCATAGCCGCCCTCGAGTCGCATCGCGGCCCATTTTGCTCGTTCCGTTGACCCCATATCTACCGCGCCCAAGCGACCCCTGCCATTGGTTCACCAGACACTTACAGAAAACGGGGTCTGACTAGGATCGGAAGGCCAGCATCAGGGAGAGACTTCAGTGCGCGCTCGGACCGGCACCGGCAGAGTCTCGGCCGGAGATGGCAACACAATGCGCGCGGAGTCGGGCCGCGGCTGCCAGCGGTAATCCATGTAATCGATTTCAAGGGTCGAACGCCCGAACAGACGTAATTGGACTTCCGTCCTATTGCGAACAGGAAACCAGAAGTCCCCGAACTTGGCATACTCGTGCACGAAATGCGTATTGCGGACCCAAAAGGAGGGGCGTTGCGCAGGTTCTCCTTCGAGGCGTTGAATGGCATAATCCCCGGCCGTAACCCAGATCTTTCCGCGAAACAAGTATTTGTTGGGGGTGCGCGGTTCGACATTGAAAACGTATGCTTGAGCCTCGGGATCGTACCCGGCAGAGCTGAAGACATAGTTGCGGCGACAGATCTCGACCCCGTCGCGCGCCGGCGCACGAGCGTTCGCACGCTCGTTCTCCAGCAGGGGTGTGAAGACACGGTTCTCGACGACGCGCGAGCCCGAGCTTTCGATTACCTCGAAGTGCTTTTCGTCTGGCGCTGTAAAGTGCGCCTCGACCACAATGCTGGCTTCGCGGCGCAGGCGCGGGTTCTTCGCAACGTAGCGGCGACGGCTCCAGTAGGATTGGAGCGCCGCCTGACGCTCCGCGTTGGCTTTTTCCATGCGCGCCACAACGCTTCCTTCTGCCTCTCCCGGTTGCATGTCCTGGGCGAAGATCGATCCCCATGTGAACAGCGCCAAAAGCAACGCTAACCAGAGTGCGGCTCGCGCAGCCGATCCCACAGCGGAGAAGACCCGCCCCGCCGAGAAATGAACCAGCCCTGCAATCCGAAGCGCCAAGGGGGGGAGCCACGCCGAAATTTCTATCGGGATTTGCATTTTGGGTCCCCGAGTGGCTGAGTGCACACGCAGGGTTTTCACTGCTAAGCCCTGCCTAACATTATAACCCTCCTCGGGGTCGTCGTGTCTATCCAAAAGTGCTCACTTTGGCGGGAACGCACGTCGGAACCCGGATCTGTCCCTCCTGCAGCCGCTACCTCAGACACCACTCCGTCTCTTGCGTCCTTGGAAATGTACGACCTCCCGGCTGGGAAGCTCCAGGTCGGTGAAGATGAAGCCCACCTGGGGAAATAGCTCCCCGGCATGAAACTCGACCTTTGCTCTTGCTCTCCGTACAGTCGAAGGTTCAAAGTCGGAGGCACCATGACGCTCCTTTGGACCTTTGACCTTCGACTTTCGACTGCGCTAAGGGGCTTGCATCTTCATCGCCCCTTGAGATAGAGTCCGCACAGGTTTCCGAGCCATGTCATCCATCAGCCTCGCACTTCTGTCCGGCCGAATCTGTCTTTCGTTTTGGATTGTTGGCACCTCCGACAACGCGAAGTTTGTCTTGATCATGGCTGTTTTTGCGCTCATCGGCCTGGTATTGTTTATCGCCGGGTTCAGGGCCTACCGCGAGTACCGAATTTTGGAGGATACGCCCATCGCGCCCATCCGCAGCATCCCCATGGGATTGGTGCACATCTATGGCAAGACGGTGGGTGAGAATCGGCTGAGTAGCCCGCTGACGCATACGCCGTGCTACTACTTCAAGGTGGAAGTCGAGAAGTGGGTGAAGCGGGACAAGGATCACGAGGGATGGGAAACCGTCCGCACCGATAAAGATATGAGCCCGTTCCATATGGATGACACTACCGGCAAGGTGCAAGTGGATCCCGCTAAAGCGGAATTTGACGTGCCTAGGACTTTCCAGGCGGAGATCGGTTCATGGCCCCGCAAGAAGCCGTTCGTACATCCCACCTTGGGCGTTGCGGGGCCCGGCGATGAAGAGCTTCAGGGCTACCTCTCCACGCCCCCCGGGCAAGTTGCCCAAGCCCTCGGCGCGCTTTCCCCTGAGCAGGCGAAGGTGATGGGCAAGGTTCTGGCAGTCGAGCGGACAATCGAATCCTTGAGCGCCGCGGTTTCCGTGGGCGGCTTCACCTTCGGGGGAGGACACAGGTATCGTTTCACCGAGCATGCCCTGATCGCCGATCGGGAATGCAACATTATCGGTACCTGCGCGGAGAACCCCAGCCCCAAAGACGAGCACGATCGGAATATGATCAAGAAAGGCCAGAACGAGCCGACGTTTCTGATCTCCTCCCGAAGCGAAAAGGAACTGGAAAAAAGCGTGCGGCGAAAAGCCTTTCTGATGATCCTGATCGGCGCTCTCATGATGGTTGGATTTACGGCAGCCATCCTGGCGAAACTCGGCCTGTTCAAGTAACCTGCCTGGCGTGCCCGTCCGCTGACGGACACGCGCAGGTCGGAGGTACACACCTTATGGGAGTCGCGATACTGATCGGACTCGTGGTCATTCTGGTGGCGGTGGGGATCTTCGTTTATCTCATCACCATCTACAACAGCCTGGTTCGCCTGCGAAACGACAACGATAAGGCCTGGGCGAATATCGACGTGCTCCTGAAGCAGCGGCACGACGAGCTGCCCAAGCTC
>Ga0209777_10005136_pt1 | contig 15218 bp, 11 predicted proteins | sample FrelakmetHBP12HB_FD_187147 | JGI IMG/M metagenome (GOLD analysis project Ga0209777, IMG submission 187147) | Freshwater lake sediment microbial communities from the University of Notre Dame, USA, for methane emissions studies -HBP12 HB (SPAdes)... | ecosystem: Environmental > Aquatic >... | reverse complement strand
AGGACGCGCAGGCCGAGCCGCTTCGCCTCGGCGAGCAGGATCATCACGCGGTCCTTGTCCGACATTTCCGACGTGAGGGAGGCCGCGAGGAACTCGGCTGAATAGTGCGACTTAAGCCACGCCGTATGGAACGCGACGAGCGCGTAGCCCGCGCTGTGGCTCTTGTTGAAGCCGTACTCGGCGAAGAGCGCCATCAGGTCGAACGTGCGCCGGGCCACGTCGGCCGGGATCTTCCGCGCGATCGCGCGCTCGACGAATCCCGCGCGCTGCTCGACCATGATCTCGGCCTTCTTCTTCCCCATCGCGCGGCGCAGGAGGTCCGCTTCCCCGAGCGAGTAGCCCGCCATCGCCACGGCGATCTGCAATACCTGCTCCTGGTAGACGATGACCCCGTAGGTCTCCCGAAGGATCGGCTCGAGGAGCGGATGCTCGTACTTGATCGGCTTCGCGCCCGCTTTGCGCTGGATGAAGTCGTCGACCATCCCGCCGCCGAGCGGGCCGGGGCGGTAGAGCGCGTTCATCGCGATCAGGTCCTCGAGACAGCGCGGGCGGAGCTTCCGCAGGTAGTCGGTGATTCCCGAGGACTCGAACTGGAAGATTCCGACCGTCTCGCCGCGCGCGAAAAGGGCGTAGACCTCGGGATCATCGAGCGGGATCGCGTCCAGGTCGACCTGGACGCCGTGGTTGCGCCCGATCGCCTCGAGGCAGTCCTGCAGGACCGTCAGGGTCCGAAGGCCGAGGAAGTCCATCTTGAGCATCCCGATCTTCTCGACCGAGCCCATGTCCCACTGCGTCGTGATCTCGCCGTCGCTCGAGCGGTAGAGCGGGACCGTCTCGACGAGAGGGGTCGGGCTGATCACGACCCCCGCGGCATGGGTGGAGGCGTGGCGCGCGAGCCCTTCCAGGATCCGCCCGGTCTCGACGAGTTTTTGGACCTGCTCGTCCTCGTCGTAGCGCGCCTTGAGATCCGGGCTCTGCTCAAGCGCGTGTTCGAGGGTGATGTGGAGGGTCGCGGGGATCATCTTCGCGATCTTGTCGACGTCCCCGTACGGCATCGCCATCACGCGCCCGACGTCGCGCACGACCGCCCGGGCCGCCATCGTCCCGAACGTGATGATCTGCGTCACGTTCTCGGCGCCGTACTTCTCGACCACGTAGCGGATCACCTCCGCTCGGCCGCGGTCGGAGAAGTCGACGTCGATGTCGGGCATGCTGATCCGCTCCGGATTCAGGAACCGCTCGAAGATCAGGCCGTAGCGGATCGGGTCGATGTTCGTGATCCCGAGGCAATACGCAACGAGGCTTCCGGCGGCCGAGCCGCGCCCGGGTCCCACCGGGATCCCCTTCGAGCGCGCGTAGACGATGAAGTCCTGCACGATGAGGAAGTAGCCGGCGTACCCCATCTTCCGGATGACGCCGATCTCGTAGCGCAGACGAGCGCGCAGATCCTCGCCGGCGCCGGGATAGCGCGATTCGAGCCCACGGGCGCACAGCGCGTCGAGGTATTCCTCGAGCGACGCGTGCTCGGGAGGACACGGGAAGTGCGGAAGCCGGAGCTTCCCGAACTCGAGCGGCACGTCGCACGACTCGGCGATCGCGAGCGTGTTCGAGAGCGCCTCCGGGTAGTCGGCGAAGAGGGCGGCCATCTCGTCGGCGCTCTTCATGTACATCTCGGGGGTTTCGAATCGGAGTCGATTCGCGTCGGTCTGGACCTTCCCGGTCTGGATGCAGAGGAGCGCGTCGTGGGCCGCGGCGTGGTCGCGCAGGAGGTAGTGCGAATCGTTCGTCGCGACGATGGGGATTCCCGCCTCGCGCCCCAGATCGGCCAGGCGGCGCACGACCTTCGCCTCGTCGGGGATTCCGTGGTCCTGCAGCTCGAGGTAGTACCCGTCGAGGACCTCGCGGTAGAACTCCGCCGCCTTTCGCCCATCGGCGTACCGTTCCTCGCGCAGGAGGGCGTTGACCTCGCCGTTCAGGCACCCCGACAGGCCGATCAGTCCGTCGCCATGGGCCTTCAGCAGCTCGCGGTCGATCCGCGGGCGGTGATAGAGCCCCTCGCGGAACGCCTCGCTCGAGAGCTTGAGGAGGTTCTGGTACCCCTTCCGGTTCTTCGCCAGCAGGACGAGATGGTAGTTGTTGCGCTCGCCGCGGATCCGGTTTCGATCGTGGCGCGAGCCCGGGGCGACGTAGGTCTCGATCCCGAGAATCGGGTGGATCCCCTGGCTCTTGGCTTCCCGGTAGAACTCGACGAGCCCGAAGAGATTGCCGTGATCGGTGATCGCAATCGCGGGCATCGAGAGCTCGCGCGCGCGGCCGATCATGTCCGGGATCTTGCAGGCCCCGTCCAAGAGGCTGTAATGACTATGGTTATGCAGATGGACGAAAGCGCGGTTCAAGCCGGACCCCCCCATGCCGGATCGTTGCTCGTCCAGCGAACGCCAAAATATCACAGATCGCATCCCCTCTCAAGCGGCGCAGGTTGACACCGGCGAGATCCATTTCTAGACTCCCGTCGTTTACCAACGGCCTCATGGAGGGAATCCATCGTGTACTCAAAGCTTACGGGTTGGCGCGGTCCGCTCCGGGTGACGGCATGCACGTTGATCGCCGCGGTCGCGCTCGGGTCGTTCCCGCGCGCCGCGCGGGCCGACACGAGCGAGAAGGAGCTCGTCGGACTCACGAAGTGCACGATTTATGGCGGATTGCTCGGCGGACTCCTGGGTCTGACCGGCGCTCTGGTCGTCAAGGAAGGATCCCGCGACGACGTGGTTCGCTGGGGGGTTGCGATCGGAGCGTTTTCCGGCTTTGGATACGGTATCTTCAGGATCATCCACGGGTCCGATGACCTGGCGACGGGACCCGGCGAAATTCATCTCGAACGCCCCGGCCGGGCAGCGGTGCGCCCCGACGATCGTGATCTTGTCCACGGCTGGAGGCTTGGTTCCGCGGGATTTGATCGCGGTGCAGAGGTAGCTCATGACGGTTTCGAAAAAGAAGACGGCCGGATCAGGGAAGCGGGCCGCGAGCAAGTCCTCGCCTACCGGCAAGCCGCACCCGGCCTCGGCCGCTAAGGAGGGGAAGACCTCGGCTCCCGGCAGGGCTCGGCCGAAGGAGGCCGCGAAACCCGCCGGCGGCGCGGCCGGGAAGCGTCCCGCTCCCCCGAAGCCGGCGGCCACGCGCGTCGCGTGGGAGGCGACCGAGCTCGAGATGGAACTGCGCGGATCGCGCGAGCAGATCCGCGGACTCCTGGAGGAACGCGACAACCAGGCCGCGCTGCTCGAGGCGGCGGAATCCGAGCGCGAGATCATCGAGGGTCAGCTTGCGGAGTCGCGCGAGAGGATCGAACAGCTCGAGCGACGAATCGAAACGGCGCGGAGCCCGAGGGGCGAGGAGGCGCCCGCGGCGGGACGGAGCGAGCTCGTCGACATCGAGTACGTCGACGAGGAGGAGGAAGAGGCCGACGAGACCTCCACCGAAGGGGATGAGGTCGACGAGATCTATGACCGCATGGATGACCCCCGCGTCCGGCGGCAGGAACTCGACCACGAACGGCTGGATCGCGAGGGCGAAGCGGGCGACGAGGCGTTCTGGCTCGTGTGCCCGAAGTGCGGAGACTCCCTCGAGGAGATCGAGACCGAGGACGTGAAGCTCGAGCGCTGCGATGGCTGCGGCGGAATCTACCTCGACCGCGGCGAGATCGAGATGCTCCTCTCGCTGGGGAAGGGTCCGCGCGGACTTCATCGCATCCGGAATGTCCTGCAGATCTGAGCGCGTCGGCCGGTCTAGCGGCTGCGCGTGACGCCGATCCTCGGACAATCCCCCGCGGCGGGACACGCCGAACACCGCGGCGAAAGCGGCGTGCAGACCGTTTTGCCGTAGCTCACGAGAAGCTCGTTATAGGTCCACCAGAGGTTTTTCGGCAAACGTTCGCGCAGCGCCGCCTCTGTCTGCTCCGGGGTGCGCGTCGCGACGAAGCCGAGCCGGTTCGAGATCCGGTGGACGTGAGTATCGACGCACAGCGCCGCCACCCCGAACCCCATCAAGAGGACGAGATTCGCCGTCTTCCGTCCGACCCCCGGCAGGGCGAGCAGCTCCTCCATCGTCCCTGGGACCCTCCCGTCGTGCTTCTCGCGCAGGATCCGGGCGATCGCGCGCAGGGCGCGCGCCTTCGTGTGGTAGAAACCCGCGGGGTAGATCGCCTTCTCGATCCGCTTCGCGCTCGTCCTCTCGAGGACCGCGGGGATCGGAGCGATCGCGAGGAGCCGCCTCGTGGAGACGATCGTGACTTCGTCGCGCGTGCGAAGGCTGATCACCGTCCCGACTAGCACGTCGAATGGATTGCGACGGCGCCCGGCAAGCTGCGTCATCGCGGCCGGTGTGAGCCCTTCTGAGCGCGCGATCCGCGCGACCACGCGGCGCATCCGCGCCCGCATCGAACGGATCGGCTCCCCGATTCGCCCGCTCACGGGCGGATGGTCCTCATCGGCGGGGGGGTTCGGCTCAGCGCCAACGCCCGCGGATGGTGCCCCACGACGCGGCGCGGACCGGGACAACCGCCGCCTGCCAGTTGATGCCGGTCGCGCTCCAGATCACGGTGCTCTGATCCCCCACGGCGACGAATCCTCCCCCGCCCCCGCTCCCCGTGTATGCCACGCCGTGCAGGTTCTTGGTCGTCGGCGCGTCGACGAGGGCCCACACGCTCCCCCCGTTCGAATAGAGGACCGTGCCGTTGTCGCCGACGGCGACCCCGATCAGCCCGAAGAACGCAACCGCGTTCAGGTCCTCCGTGGTGACGCCTTCCCCGACCTGTTCCCAGGCCGCGTCGGGATTGCCCAACGACCGCAGGATGGTTCCCCCCGCGCCGACGGCCCAGAATCTTGAGTTCGGCCCCTCCGCGATCCCGTGAAGATCCTGGCTCACGGGGATCGATGACACCTTTCTCCATATCTCCGGATTGGCCGCGGTGCCCCAGACGACCGTTCCCGAGTCGCCGACCGCGACCACATACGCCGACTGGCCCGCCCCGACCGCGCGCAGTCGCTGACCGGTCTGCACGCTATCGACCAGGGCCCACGGGTTCTGGTCGGACTGGAAGGCCCCAACAACGACCGCTCCCGAATCCCCGACGGCCATGAGGTAGCTCCCCACATGGGCGGCGCCGAACAGATCGTGCCGCGTGCGGCTGCCGAACGGCGTCCACAGCACGCCCGTGCCGTCCGAGTTGCGGTAGAACTTCCCTTGCTCGGCGACGGCGGCGTAACCGGTGGTGGTGGTCGTGACCGCCCTCAAGTTGACGGGGACGACCGTCTGCGTTCCAAACCAGGTGATGTGCGGTCCCTGGGTGGAGTAGAGGATCCGCCCGCTGTCCCCCACCGCAACGGCGGTCGTTCCGCGCGACACGACCCCGTAGTAGTCGTGCGAGGCACGGGACGGGCGCGCCGCGATCGCGCTTGCGATGACGAGCAGCGAGACAACCGCAGTGAGATGGCCGCGCAGGTTCATCGGCTCTCGTCCTCCTGGGGGTTCAGGGTCAGCTTGACGGTGCGCACCCCATATGGATACGCCTCCACGACCTCGAAGAGAATCCCCGAGAACTCGAAGGTTTCTCCCTCCTCGGGGATCCTGCCCAGCCGGCGCATCACCAGCCCGCCGACCGTATCATAGCGGAGCTTCGGAAGATCCAGGCCCAACTCCTCGTTCAGGTCGTCGATGTCCGTCATCGCATCGACGATGTAGGTCCCGGCGGCGAGGGAGCGGATCCGGCGGACGCCCACCTCATGTTCATCGGCGAACTCCCCCATGATCTCCTCCACGATGTCCTCCATCGTGACGATTCCCGTGCACGAGCCGAACTCGTTCACGACCACGACCATCGACTCGCTCCGCCGCTGCATCTCCAGCATCAGCCGGCCGATCCGTTTTGTTTCAGGGACGAGCGTGATCGGGCGCATGAAGTCCTCGACCGTCTCCCCCGAGTCGGGATTCAGCAGGACGTCGAAAATGTGGATCACGCCGACGACGCGATCGACCCGCCGATCGAAGACCGGGATTCGCGTCACGCCGCGGCGGCGGACGCTCGAACGGAGCATGTCGACGCTCGAGTCCTTCTCGATCGAGACGACCGCCGGCATCGGGATCATCACCTCGCGCGCGGTCGTCGATCCGAAGTCGAGGATCGACTGCAGCATGCGCTTCTCCTGGCGGAGCGTCGCGGTGTCGACGCGGACGTCGCGCACGAGGAGCCGCATCTCATCGCGGGTGATGAAATCCCGACGCCCCCGGCGCAGGATCCCGAGGATCAGGTTGACCACGAGCCCGGCCGCGGCCGTCACGGGCAGCATGAGGAGATCGAGGGCGAAGAGCGGGCGCGCCGCCCGCATCAGGATCGTCTCGGGGCGGACCTGCGCGACGCTCTTCGGGATCACCTGGCCGAAGACCAGCGCGATCAGGGTGACGGCCAAGGTCGAGATCAGCGTCGTCGCGGTCGGGCCGAGGTGGTGGTCCTCGATCAGGCTCGTCGCGAGCGCCGCGGCCGCCGCGCTTGCGAGCGTGCTTCCGGCGAGCAGGGTCACGAGAACGGAGTCCCGCCGCTGGAGGAGATCGAGGGAGAGCTCGGCCCCCGTTCGCCGCGAGGCGGGCGCGGCGCGGAGTCGGATGCGGTCAGAAGCGACGAGCGCGATCTCGACCCCTTCGAAGATCGCGATCCCCGCGATGCAAAGGATGAAGAGAGCGAGCTGGAGGCCTGGAGCGCTCATTCCTCCCCCTCCTCACCCACGGCGACGAGGCGGCGGATTCGCACCTTCGTGATCCGGTGCCGCGCCGCCTCGAGCACCTCGAACTCGAAATCCCCCCAGCGCAGAACCGTTCCCGGACGGGGGAAGCCGCCGTACAGGGCGCAGAGGAAGCCGTTCAGCGTGACCGCCTGCTCCTGCGGCAGATCGGCGTCGATTCGCTCGCCGAGGTCCTGCAGCGACGTCTTCCCGCGCGCCTCGAAGACGTTCGGCCCGGTCTGCACGATGTCCCCTTCGGTCCTCTCGAACTCGTCGTAGAGCTCGCCGACCACCTCCTCGATCAAATCCTCCTTCGTGATGAGCCCGACCGTCTCGCCGTACTCGTTGACGACGATCGCCATCTGCCATCGCCCTTTGCGGAGATCGTGGAAGACCCGGTCCGCGGGCGCTTTCTCGGGGACGATCAGGACGGGGCGGATGAGCGGCGCGATCCTGCGGACCGGCGAGAGGAGGAAGTCGCGCGACGGCAGGAACCCGACGATCTGATCCAGGGTCTTCTCGTAGAGCGGAATGCGGGAATGCTTCGTCCGCGTGATGATTTCCTTGAGGTCGGAGGGACTCGCCGTCACCGGGGCGGCGACCAGGTCGACGCGGGGGGTCATCACTTCCTCCGCCGAGGTCTGCGAGAAGGACAGGATGTTCTGGACGAGCCGGCTCTCGAGCTTGCTCATCGAGCCGCCGGTGTCGACGTCCTCGAAGGCGGACCGAAGTTCCCCTGACGTCAAGCGGCGGGTCAGCCGCCGATCGAGGGCGGGCAGTTTGAACGGGCGCAGGAGGAGGCGCGACAACCCGCCGACGCCCAGGGTCAGAGGGCTGAGGAGAGGGAGGACCCCGACGAGCAGGGGCGAGTTCAGACGGCTGACCGATCTCGGGAAGTTCACGGCGATCGTCTTGGGGATGATTTCGCAGACGATCAGGATGAGCAGAGTCGATATCAGGATCGCGATCTTCAATCCGGCTTCGCCGAGGCGCGCCAGCGCGACCGAGGTCACGAGGGCGGACAGGCCGACGTTGACGAGGGTGCTCCCCGCCAGGAGCGAGCTCAGGAGGCTGTAGGGGTTCTTGAGCAGACGCAGGACCGATCGGGAGGCGCGGTCGCGCCCTGCCTCGATCTGTCGGGCCTGGATCGCGGTCAACGAGAACAGGGCTGTCTCGGAACTCGAGAAAAGCGCCGATGCCAGCACCAAGAATACGAGAACACAGGTTGTGGCGAGACTCATGTACGGGGGGTTCCGCCTCCGAGGGACAGTATGGCGCTCCCTCCGCGGGGGTCAAGCCGGACTCCTTGCTTTATTGAGGTGGACTTGGGGGGCGTGGTATCCTACCTACTTGCGCCCGGTGGGCTCGGGCTGAAGGAGGATTCCTATCCATGTTTGAGACGATGCGTCGCAACACGAAAGTGATCATGTGGATCACCACGGCGTCCTTCTTGTTGCTGATCTTCCTCGCCTGGGGGGCGGAGTACTCGCTCGGAGGAAAAGGGAAGCGCGCCGCGGGTATGATCGGGAGCATCAACGGCGACCCGATCCGGGCGACCGCCTACCAGGATGCGATCAATCAGATCCGCAGCAACATGCAGGCGCAGGGGCAGTCGATCGACGACGCGGCCGACGTGCAGATCCGCGATCAGGCATGGAACTCCCTGGTCCAGCAGATGCTGATCGACCAGGAAGTCCGCCGGCGGGACATCACGGTGAGCGACAAGGAGATCGTCGAGGCGATCCGCATGCAGCCGATGCAGCAGGTCATGCAGAGCCCCGATCTCCAAACCGACGGAAAGTTCGACTACAACAAGTACCTGCAGGCCCTTGCCGACCCGAACCGCGACTGGACCCCGCTCGAGGCCTACTACCGCGCCGATCTCCCGAAGCAGAAGATCCAGCAGATGGTCCTCTCCTCCGTGAAAGTGACCGACGCGGAGGTGAAGCGCCAGTTCGACCAGGACAACGCCAAGGCGAAGGTCGCCTATGTGTCCGTGCCGGCCGCGAGTTACAAGGTCGACCCTCAGACGGTCGACGAGGCGTCGATGCGCTCCTACTACGACGCCCACAAGGACGACTACCGCTCCGACGCCCAGGCCACGGTCCAGTACGTCCGAATCGAAAAGAAGCCGACCATCTCCGACTCGACGGCGGCGCAGGATCTGATCAATCAGGCTGTGAAGGAGCTGAAGGACGGCGAGGACTTCTCCACGCTCGTGAGCACGTATTCCGAGGCCCCGATACAGTTGCGCGGGGGCGAACAGGGGATCTACATCACGCAGGATCAGCTCAACACGCCCAAGCTCCGGGAGGCGGTTTTCGCCCTGCCGGTCGGCGGGGTGAGCGACATCATCACCGAGGCGAACGGGTTCCACCTCGTCAAGGTCGAGGACCGCCGCGCGAACGGCGAAAAGCAGGAAGTTAAGATCGCGGACATCTTCATTCCGGTCTCGCTGTCCCCCGAGACCATCACGGGCTATCGCGACAAGGCCGAGGGGATCTTGAACGGGGCGCGCGAGGAGCAGGGCAACCTGGCGGGCGCGGCGCAAAAGGAAGGCATGGAAGTGGCCAGCGCGGGGCCGTACGGACGCAAGTCCTTCGTGCCGCGGCTCGGCCAGATCTCCGGCTTCATGGACTGGTCCTTCAACGCCGCGGTCGGGAAGCTCACCCTCATGGAGAGCCCGGACGGGCTGTACACGATCCGACTCGCGTCCCGGCGCCCCGCGGGGATCCCGCCCTACAGCGAGATCCTGGAGCGCGTGCGCAACGACGCGGCGCTCCAGATGCAGGACGATCAGGCGAAGCAGCAGGCCGAGACGATCCTCGCCGCCGTGCGTGCCGGGACCCCGATCGAGCAGGCGTCGAAGAGCGTGACCGGCGCGACCTATGGCACGACGGACGAGATCACGCGGCACAGCTTCGCGCGCGACCTCGGCAACGATCCCGCCGTGATGGCGCGCGTCTTCGCCGATCCGATCGGATTGATCCCGCAGGTGATCGGGACGAAGCGCGGGGCGTACGTGATCCAGATCCTTACGCGGACCGAGCCGGACGAGTCCCAGTTCGCCGCGCAGAAGGACCAGATCCGCCGCCAGCTCACGCAGCGGCGGCGCGCCGACATCGTTTCCCGCTGGATGGACGATCTCCGCGCGAAGGCGAAGATCGAGGACTATCGAAGCGACAACGGGATCTAGCGGGCGATAGGTCGCGATGGGGCTGGTCCGCCAGAGCGCAACCACGTTCGCTTCGCGGATCCTCATCACGATCGTCAACATCCCGATTTCGATCATCGTCGCGCGCTCTCTCGGCGTGGACGGCCAGGGGGTCTACGCCGCGGCGGGTACGTTCCCGAGCGTGTGGGCGACCGCCTGGATCCTGGGGATCGACGCCGCCCAGACATGGTCGCTCGCGGGCAAGAGGACCACTCTCGGCCGCGCGATCGGAAACACGATTCTCTGGCTCGTCGTGCTGTCGGTGCTGTCGGTGCCGACCTACCTTGTCGCCGCGCATTTCCTTGATCCTTCGAAGGTGAAGGATCTCTTGCCCGTCCTCACGATCACCGCGCTCATCGTCCCGCTGGTCCTCGCGCGGTTTCTCCTTCTGTCCTCGTTCCTGGGGCTCGGGCAGGTCGATCGCTACAACATCCTGAACGTGATCAGCCAGGTGATCCTTCTGTTCGTTCTGATCGCAGTCCTGATCGTCGCCAAGGGGGGGACGCACGGGGCAGTTCTCGCATACGGCCTGTCGATCCTGCTCTTCGTGATCCTGTCGGCAGCCTGGCTCGCGCGGCAGAAGCGGCAGGACGATCCGGTGCGGGTCGATCTCGGGCTCGCGAAGACGTCCCTTTCGTACGGCCTTCGGGGGTACGGGGCGACCGTCTTCGGTCAGCTCAACTACCGGTTCGACCAGGTGCTCGTCACCCAGTTCGCGGGGATCACGCAACAGGGGTACTACTCGATCGCGGTCCTGATGGCCGAGAAGCTCTCGCACATCACGAACTCGGTCCAGCTCGTGCTCTTTCCGAAGATCTCGGGGGTCGGGGCCGAGGAGGCGAACCGGATCACGACCACCGCGTGCCGCCACGCCCTCTTCTGGGTCGGCGTGGCCGGGCTCGTGATGTTCGCCGTCTCGAGGCCGCTCGTGCGGATCATGTACGGGAGCGCGTTCCTGCCGGCGCTCGCGCCCCTGTGGTGGCTGATCCCGGGGATCTTCCTGCTGTCGTTCTGGAAGATTCTGACCGTCGATCTCTCGGGGCGTAACCGGCGTTTGCCCATCTCGATCGCGAGCGGAATCGCGTTCGCCGTCAACACGGGGCTGAACCTCTGGTGGATCCCCCGCCAGGGAATGCTCGGCGCGGCGCGCTCGTCGTGCATCTCTTACGCGCTGCAGAGCTTGATCGTGACGATCTTCTTCCTTCGCATCACGGGGCTTCCGGCGCGGAAGCTCTTGATCCCCGAGCGCGGGGACATCGAGCTTTACCGCCGGTCGTACGCGCGGTTGCGCGCCGGACGGCGGCGGCCGGGAGCGGAGGCTCCGGGGGCATGAGCGGCGGCGGGCCAAGAGGCGGACCGAACGGTGGACCGAACGGCGGGCCGGGCAGCGGACCGGGCGGCAGGCTCCCCGAAGCTGAATGGGACGCGCACCTCGAGAAGCATCCCGAGGCGACCTTCTATCACTCGCGCGTGTGGGCGCGGATCGTGACGGCCGCGTTCGCCGGGGCGCTCCTCGACCGGAGCCGCTGGATCGACGCCGGAGGCGGGGCGCATGCGGCGTTGCCGCTCTTCGAGTGGCGGCGGTTGAGCGGCCTCTTCACGACGCGGCAATCGACCTTTCCGTTCCTCTATGGCGGGCCCGCGCCGCGGAGGGCGCCCGACGGCAGGGATCTCCTCGCGGACGTTCTCGCGGATCTTGGGCGCGGGTCCCACTCACTCCTGCTGGTCTCGAACCCATATGCGCCGGGACCGGCGGCGGCGCCGGGCGCCGTGACCCGTCAGGAGGAAGCCACACACCTCCTACGATTCCCCCAGAACTACAACGAATACTGGGAAGGGGTGCTGACAACCGCGAAGCGCAACGACGTCCGCCGGCTCGCGAAACACGGCGTGACCGTGCGGGTGGGCGGAACGGCCGATGAGATCGCGACGATCTACGGCTTCTACCACCAAAGTTTCGTGCGTTGGGGCGGGAAGCCGACGTTTGTCTACCCGGAGGCTCTCTACAGGGCGATGATCGATCTCGGCGAGGGGCACGTCCGCCTCTACCTCGCCGAACGCGAAGGGAAGGCCGCCGGCGGGGCGTTCATCGTTCGATGGAACGGGCACGTCCACTATCACGCCGGCTACTTCGACCACGAGGCGCGGTCGCTCCGGCCGAACGTGCTGATCCAGGAGCGCGTGATCCGCGACGCGATCGAGGACGGCTTCCGCGACTACGATTTCCTGCCGAGCGGCGGAAACCGCGGGGTCGAGGAGTTCAAGGAGAGCTTCGGCGGGGTCCGCACCCCGATCGAACGATACGTCTACAACGGGCCGCTGCACCGGGCGGCCTCGCTGCTGCGGCGCCCGTAGCAAGGAATCCAGAGAAATGGATCCCGTGCCCGTCGGCGCTTCTTCCTATCGGTACATCCCTTTCAGCATGCCCCACGAAACGGGGCGAACCGGGGTGGGCCCGCCGCACGCGATATCGTACGCGCCAATCAACCCGCAGGCCGGATTGTGGGCGGGCGCGCACGGGGAATCGGACCTGATCCCGTAGTCGCCACTTGCAGGATTGCAGAACAACGGATCCTCGGAGATGTTGCCGTTCTGACCGGTTGGATCCCCGCAGTCGCCGCCGTAGTTCCCACCCGCGCTGTGCCAGACATCGTTGCAGAGCAGGATCGGGCTACCGTACACGCAATAGATGCCCGCGCCGGCATCGGTATCCGCGATGATGCAGTTCGAGATCGCAGGTTGCGCGTAGGCCCAGACTGAGATGCCCCCACCCGTTTCGCCCGCGCCATTGTGGTCGAACGTGCAGTTCCGGATTGTCGGCGCCGCGCCATCCAGGGCGATGATGGCCCCCCCGTTGGCCGTGGCGCTGTTGCCGACGAACAGGCATCTTTCAATGAGCCCGTTCGCCTCGTGAATCCGGATGGCGCCGCCGTTCTGCCATGCCACATTGCCGTCGAAGATGCAGCCCTGAATCTGATAGTCCGCCCCAAGGCCTCCGGCGTTGATTGCGGCTCCAGATCTCGCACGGTTGTTGCGGAACACGCATCCGGTGATCGGGGAGGCAAGAGCAAGATGAATCGTCCCATCCCCTGAACCCGAGTCGTTGTTCTCAAAGATGCAATCGCGAATCACAGGCAGGGATGTCGGACCGGCGATTCCGCCACCATATGCGTCCGAGGTATTGCCCCGAAATGTGCAGCCCGTGATCTGAGGATCGGCGTTACGGACCGAGATCCCGGCCGCGTAGTTCGCGGTGTTGCCGATGAGGCTGCAGTTGCGAATCGTCGGGGACGCATTCAGGCAGAAGATTGCGCCGCCCATCGTCTCCCCCAGGTATGAGGTGCCCGTTCCCGCGGTGAGCGTGAAGCCCTCGAGAATCGCGGACAGCGATTCGCTGTTACGAAAAGTCACGCAGCTGCCGCGTCCCCCGCCGTTGATGGTCGTTTGGTCGACTCCACCTGCGCTGTGAATCCAAAGGTCCTTGCCGCTGTAGTCGATGTTCTCCTGATACGTAGCAGGGTTGACGATGATCTCGTCGTCGCCCGCGGCAGCTGTGATGGCCGCCTGGATCGTGAGGAAATCGGCGCCCCCGTGCGCGTCGACACGCCACACGGTCGCAAGCGAAGAGGATGGCAGGATCAGGACGGACAGCAGGATTACCAGAATCGCTCTCATGGGCTTCCCTCCGGGATAGCGAACTTTGGATGACGTGTAGGAACGGGGGCATGCACGGCGGACTCCGGGGCTGGAAACGCATTCGCAATCTCGCACGATATCGCCAACGGCGGCCTCCGCTCACGCGATCGCACTCGACAGAGATCGCATCTGTCAGCGTATCAACGATATCCGATCATCCGGGGAGTTTCAATGAAGTTCGGGTCGGCCTGCGGCTGCTGGTGAAGACGAGGATACGGGATGATCGCTGGCCGCACCGGCCGTCCCGCAGTCAGCTGCGTGCCTTAACCCTTCCTTGCAACCGCCGTTAGACGATCGCCACCGTCGTTGAACACTCGGGACGTCAGATGCGCCACGAGCTGGAGGGACAACTTCCCGGCGTTCTCGACCCGGCTCCCGCGCAGACCCATCTTCTCCAGCGGAACGGCCGACTGGCGGAGCTCAAGGACCGTAAAACCTGAGACGGTAAGTGTCGCGCGAAGGCTGCGCGGCTCGTATTCGAAAAGGTGATAAGGAGGAATGCGGAGGGTCTTCCATGTTCCGCGCATCTTGTACAGACCCATCCCGAGTTTCGCGGAGACGAGGTTCATCGTCGAAGGGACCGCGATGACGAGGATGCCCCCTGGCGCGAGCCAGTCCCGCAGGAGACAAAGAGACTCGTGCGGATCCGGCAGGTGCTCAAGAACATCGCCAAGAAAGATCGCTTTGAAGGATGCGCTGGGAAAACGATCGCGTTCGATCGCGCCTTGCGTGACCGTGAGTCCCAGTTCTCGCATCGCATATCGCGCCGCGTACTCAGAGATCTCGAGCCCCTCCGCCGTCCAGCCGAGTTCGCGCATCGCAGCGAGGAAGAAGCCCGGGCCACACCCGACTTCCAGGTACCGGCCCCGGTCACCCGCGTGCTTCAGGATCCGACCGTCGAGGCGACGCGCCGCCTTCGCCCGCTCAGCACCCGATTCCTGCGCCATCTCCATGTAGGCCGCCGGCCCGTGCGCGCCGCACGTGTCGGAATGCTCGGTGAAATACTCTTCTTTGTACAAATCCGCGATCTCGGCACGACTCGGTTGCGGATGGATGAAGACAAGCGAGCAGCGAGTGCAGCGCGTGCCGTACAGGAAGCGGTCATGAAAGGCGTAGCGGAACGGTAGCACGCGGGCCCCGTCACCGGCACAAACCGGACAGGCTACTCGCAGGAGCTCGCCGGAGCGGAGCGCGAGATTAGAGTCGGATGCCGCCATGGATCTGGATGGTATCGTTCGCGCATCCGGGGGTCAACGCACGACCGGGGTGTCGGACACCCCGCTCTCCGGGCCAATGAGTCACCGGAGATCTGGATCCAGCGCGTCCGGGCTCGATCTCAAGTTATTTCCTCATTTCCTCCGCCGAAGAGCATGACGGACCCAGCAGACCATGCTGGTCGAGGAATCGTGATGCGCGACGAGGTCACGGGGATCGGATCCGATTTCGATCCGAACGCATGATGAGATCACACAGGTCGGGTCTGATTTCGATCTGAACGCAAGATGAAACCAGGGGGGTCGTGTCCGATCGCAATCCGA
>Ga0209777_10005135_pt1 | contig 15219 bp, 7 predicted proteins | sample FrelakmetHBP12HB_FD_187147 | JGI IMG/M metagenome (GOLD analysis project Ga0209777, IMG submission 187147) | Freshwater lake sediment microbial communities from the University of Notre Dame, USA, for methane emissions studies -HBP12 HB (SPAdes)... | ecosystem: Environmental > Aquatic >... | reverse complement strand
TACATACTTGTTTGTTGGACGCAAAGGCATCCAACCCCATATCTCTGATGTGGTACATTGGAGATACAACTCCTTTTATTTAATTGATCCCCAAGCAAGGTCGGGCGAGAAGCGACGGTTAATGGTGGTGCCGCCGACGTCGGCGGCGCGTCGAGCGGGCCGCGTGGCCCACCACCTTTAACCGTCGATAGCCCGACCACATAACCTAATGTCCACCCATCATTCTCCATATCTATCTAACTTATTATCTATCATTCTTTATATCTATCATCTAGTCTACTATTAACTTTATTCTTATCTTTATCTTATATATTTTTTATATGAATTTTTTTTTCTTCTATACTACTTTTTATCCCCTATTATAGAGAGCATCAATGACTGATACCCCCAAAAATCGCGTTTTTGTTGCAAATTGAGTCAATACCGTTAAGCGCCGACTTCATTTGGTTCAGTTCTACCTCTCCCTCGTATTCCGCTGACAAATTTAGCCCATCTTCTCCTTTTACTTCGACTTTTACTGTGACTTTCATCATTCAATTTTCCTCCGCATGGGTAGCCCAGGCAATTTTCCCCTTTCGTCGTTCAATCCACTTGTCAAATCGTCGTTCGCTCGTAACGATTCGTGCATTTCTAATTTTCCTCTTTCAAATTCGAACGAGAAACGTCGTTCCAACGAGAGCTGTTCAGTTTTTTATCAACCAGTGTATCAAGTGTTTGATTGCTCAACTCCAGGTGTTCATCCACGCAAACACATAATTGATCGTGTATGAAATGTTCGAATATCTTGTCTATCCGTATCCACCAAACGTCTTTTTCGTCTTCGTCCTCTTCCAGCAATCCATATGTTTGTAGTAATCCCATTGCAATTCCATATTCGTTTCTACCAACTGATGTACACGCAGTTTTGTTCTTTTGCCCAATCGTTACCAACACGATCTGGGTTTCTTTTCTGAGCGGTTTGTCTCGATTGTTTAACGCAAACGCAACTATTGCTTGCATTGCCATCTCAATTGATTCAGGGGTTGCGCCATATTTCATGGCATATTTTACAACTTGTTCCCGTCGTGTTTGTCTGTCCACATATCGTCTAAGTCCGTTGTTTAGCAGAGTGGCCGCTAGACCTCGATTCAATTTTAATATATCTCCGTAAATATCGGATACGGTGGTTGTAACCGGTATCGATTTTTTGTTCATTTTTCGTTTTACCTCCTCTCAATTCTTACGCTGTGGCGCTCTTTTTCGCGTTTTATACGTATTATCACTCGATAGTATAAGAACATTCCCGTATTTCGTGCCTTTCGAATAAGGAAACTTGACCAGCGTGCGTTGCCTTGTATAGACGGCGCCTGATATCGAAGTGTCTGACGATGCTGATCCATGGTTTTTCGCTATGCGTAATGCCGTATGCGAATGTGCCTCTGCTCTAATAGAGAAGAATCCAAGCCCAAAAAGCCCCTAAAACCAGCATCGAGTGGCCCCACAAAAAATAATCGCTATCATCATACACTTCGCTATCAGGAGCCGTCTATACATGTCACCTGTTGTCGGACAGGAATTGGGTTATCTGGGTTTCCAACGAGATGTTGCATTGGTGGTTTTCAGCAGTATTCTCCCATCGTAGTAGAGCTTGTTTAACCCCGATTTGATGATGCCAATGTCCCGCCCGATTGCTCTCTGTACATCGCTGGTTGTTGTCCACTTTGTTTTGTGCTCCCTCAGAACATTCGATATCATAGCGGAGATTGAGTTGATTTCATCGTCGTCTCTCACGGCATCTGGGTTTTGTGTCATCTCGAACAATTTCGCGTAAAAACCATCAGACTTGGTTCCCCATGACACTACACTTGTCACGCCGTCTTTCGCTTCAACCTTTCCACACACACCCGTCTTCTTTAAGATGGCCGACAATTCCTTTTCGTCCACCGTTACAACCATTTTGCAGTCTTGAATATATTTCACGTTACGCGCTTCTTCTTCCCGCATAATAACGATTTTAGCATTATCCGAATTTCTTCGGGCTGTAGGTGATATCCGTAATACAGAGTTTGTTGTTTCATCGGCTATCATTTCGTTAGCTATATCTTCGTCTACTACGAACCAAAATGGTTGTGCAAAGTTTGCATCCATCACAAACATGACATTGAAACAATCCGCGTCTATACCACGAGACACCATGCTGCTTTGGTAAATTATAACTGGTTTTCCATCCGTGAAGTCTGACTTTAGTGCGTCTTCTCGTTCTACTGTACTTTCGTTTGCTATTCCAATATTTTCTTTTGCTGTGTGTTGGTTGCGTTTGTTTCCGGTTAGTGCCATCGACGGATATCTGATACCATTTTGCTTGTTTGTTCCACCTAACTCTCTCAGTACCCTTGTCATTCTTCGTCTTATTTCCGTTTTAGTTCCTTTTTTTACATTCTTGTCTTTATCTTCTAATATAACCAAAATGAAATTCTTGGCAAATTTGAATTTTTGTATTTCGATTATTTCGCCGCCCATGGAGGCGGTGAACATCTCCGCCGTTTTCGCACCTATTGTTACGACTTTACTTCCTTCTTTGCGTTCGTCCCACCACTCCATGTTTACGGTGGGGGTTCGACCGTCTCCCAGTAAAAACAGTTTTCTGTATCCACCTATTCCCTTCGACACGGCTACTGGTTGTGCTGCATACAAGTGATTCAAGCAATTTACACACTGGATTAATGATATATCGTCTTCTCCGACTATGTTTTCTTCTTGGATGTACTTCTTTCCTGGTACAAAATCCTTTAATAGCGTGGTTATGTCTTCTGCTGCACTGTCTATATCATTTTTCCCCTTCTCTTCTAATATGTCTGTTATTTTCCTTAATATTATTGCGTACCGTTTCATTCCAGGTTGTTTTCCATCTTTTAATATGCTGTTGATAGTCGAGTCAAGTTTTGTCATCTTGTTATCCCAACCAGCTTTTCCCCGCATGTTACGTGTCTCGCACAATTCAACCGGTTGATTGTAGAAGTACTGTATGGTCGTGTCTTCGTCAATTACCTCAAGCGAACGTCGTTTTATTGAATTCATATTTTGAACTACGGTAAAACAGTAATTTGCGAATGGTTCTGCGCATTTTAGTGTAAAGTATGGGCACATGTCAAGTGGTATGTTATCCTTGGTTAGAATTTTTTTCTCATTCAACAATTTTCTTGCTTTTTCGACTAATTCGTAATATCCTATGTTTCCTTCTTTATGATTGTCCGGTTTCATGATACAAGTTGCACACGTCTCGATGTCTTTTAAGTTCCTGCACATCCCTTCCCTTTTCTTTCCCTCCACCCAGACTACTTTATCACCTTTCATTTCTCGTATAATGTTGACAGCGTGCTGAATGATAGCATGGTTGGATGTTATGTAGTTCCCTTCTCTTTCTTGTACCATCCAATTTATTGCTGCGTGCGTCTTTCCTTCTCTGGGAGGAGCCTTGATCATTAATAGTGGGACGTTGGGGGCAGTGTAAGGTAACTTGTCAACGATTGTTCTTCGAATCTCTTTTAATTGATTCTGCACATTTTCTGGCGGCTTCTTGGAAGTTTCGTTTGCATCGCATGATTGTTTCGATGTCTGTTTTTCGCACTTCGATCGCGAGCATTTGTAATCGTTGTGCTGCTTCAGTAGTCCCTTCTCTTCCGCTCTCTCCATAAGTTCCTTGAAGTCTTCCTTGCTCAGACAACCTTTCCCTGACTCCTCGCACCTTATGATTCCCTCTTGTACCGCAAACCATTCAATCCAGCCTCCTCCTGATCCGCATGAATAGCATGACCAAACGTTCTTCGAAGTGTTAATCGCAAAATTTGGTTTTCCTTTGTTTTTCTTATTTCGGTGTCCATGTATCGGGTTTTCACCGACTATCTCCCCGCCTCCCCTGTTCTCCGCGTTGTTCGGTCTACAGATATCTTCTATCCTCACCGCGTCCCGCCAGTTATTACTTTCACCCGCCTCTTCGCGGCGGGTGATTGTTATTTCATGCTTCTCTCGTTTCTTTGTTTTTAAACACGACGTCGCGTTATCCAATTGCGCTGCTGTAAGCGGCGCAATTGGCAAATCTATTATTATTTCGTATTTTCTGCCCGAGTCGTGTAATGATCCTGGGCCTATTATGTACTGTCCTTTGTGTTGAAGCTCTCCGAGATGTAGTGGATCTCCGTTTTCGTCTTTTAGTTCCTGGTCGTAAAATATCCTCTTCCCCTCTATATCTTTTTCCCAGTACCATCGATGTTGCCCTCCTCCTCCTGTCCTTCCCGTTAGAGTGGCTGGTAACTTCTCCAATACTCCCAGCTCTTCGAGTCTTTGTAGTTCATCAGCATCAAAAACGACCAGGGCTGCGCCCTGGTCGTTTTGTAGGCCGGTCAGGACGGCATAGTTTCCCCCTCCCCTAACCCATCCCTCGATAGCCAAATCCCCAGGTTCGTAATTATTTTCAGTTAAAAAGTGTTTTTCTGCTGGTCTTTTTTTATTATCTTTTCTTATTTTTATTAATCGAATTCCTGTTATATCACGTATCTGCCTCGGTATCTCTATTTCATAATCGCGTTTTTTTGAGTAACGCTTATATATTAGAGGCGCATTGTTCATCTTAATCTTCCTTTAAACCGTTGGATCTTTCGCCAGGGGTACTCTGGGTGGGTTGCTTGTCTCCTCGCCATCCAGGGTACTACTCTTCTACCTTTCTTTCGAGTTCATAAAATCTTCGTACAACATCTAAAAACGCACAACCACGATCGGTTAGCTCCTCTCGTTCCAAAATCACTACCTCCGAGGAGTCTGATCGGACGTAAGGTATTACTCCAGTTTCAACTTTCTTCCGTTCCCTTTCTAATCCCAGTGCGTAAGCTCCGATTTGTAGTTCGTGGGTTCGTTGGGGTTTCTTGGAGCTTTTGAGGTCCATTACACAAATCCCCGCGTCCTGCCCTCCTATCTCCAGTCTCCCCCAGTGATCAGCCGTCCCTGCAACTCTGTATGGGTCGTCTATATGCAGGGTATGCTCCACCATTATCGGTTTCACCGCTTTGATTCCCAGCTCCTCCCAGTAATGTTCGCGAGCTTTCATCTCTGCCAGTGTAGCTCTGGTCCACTTCCTTTCTAGCAACCTTTCTGGCATCTCGATAGAAGTTCCAGATAACTTTTGGAGGATGACCTGGTGCATTAAAGTCCCGTTGAACGCTGCGTCTTCTCTTAGCTCCTTCCAGTTCCTATTTTTTCTTTTCCAGAACTCTAAGCCGTCTTTCGAAATCATCTTCCCTAAAATCGTTGTCACGGAGGGGTATCGCTTACCGTTTATCCGGTAGTACCCTCCTACTCTAGTCGCTCGTTCGTCCACGTTTTTTCCTCTGTACTTCCCTTGCTTTCATTAGTATTGCCGCTTTCGCTTTCTTCGACTCGGTGGTGTGGTGTCTCATTAGTATTTTATTTTTATTATAAGGCATAAGTGGGTGGAGTGGGCATTCCTTGATGTTACAATCAGCTCTCCCTCCATCATAGTAGTCCGCCATGCATTCGGCGCATTTAGCCAGTATCATCTGTTTAGGTTGCAACCTTTTTCCAGCTAAATGCATCTGCCTAAACGATGTTCCTATTCCGGTCATTCAGGCATCTTGATTGGTGCGCGAGTATAACTACGTGTCGGTTATCACGAAAAAGAGATGGTTAAACTGTGAAGAACAATGGTTCTACTTTGATGTTCCCACCGTTCAAGCTGGATGGCACGGTTGGGACTGCCCATAGATATCTTGTCTGACCAGGCGTGAATCCGGCTGCATATGTTGAATCTCCCTGGTATGTGAATGTGTTTCCAAGAGCGTCTACCAGCTTAACGCCAATATATGCCTTCCCTTTAGTTCCTCCGTTATTTGTGTATTCGTATCCGAACCAGTTGGCTGCTCCTGGTTTTATTGTCGTTGGTATTTTTTTGTTTCCTGTTTTTACTATGTTAGCTCCTGTCGTGGTTGGTGGCGGTGTTGTTGTCGTGGTTGTCGTTGTTGTGGTTGTTGTCCCTCCCGTTGCCACCATGTTCACGGTTTTCGATGTTATCTGCCCGCTAGTTACCGTTATAGGTATCTGTAAATCATCATACCCTTGTTTCTTTATTGTTGCTGTGTAAGTTCCTGGCTGGTAGTTTATTTGAGTATCTGTTTCTCCAACTGGTGCGTTATTTATGTAGACTTCAGCGTTTAGTCCACCCGCATAAATAGTGAACCCAGATATTGCTGTGTTTTGAGCGCAAAATTTTCCCTGCGCTTGCTGTAGGAATAACACGTCTCCTGCGTACAGCGCGAAATTTTGTGTCATTTGATTGAACGTTGCTTTTAACCAGCTATCTTTCGTCACGCAACCGTTCTGATCACCGTAAAGTACTGCTAGGTTGTTCTGTCTGGTTGTTGTTATTGTAAGTGGACTCATTGCCTAACTCCTCCAATTGTGATTGTCATGCTTTTATCTGACTTCAGTTGTGCGGCTTCTGCCGTTTGTCCAGTTACCATGTAATATAACCACAGTACGTCGTTCATAACTATGTCGGCTGGTACATCTACGTTTCCAAGATTAGTTATGCTTGCTACGCTTGCCCAATCCGCGTTTGATGTTCTCCTGTACATGTACATGCAATACAGATACAAGTAAGCATTTTCATTTATCATATACAACCCGCCCAGGTTGTCTATGTACGTTCCTACTCCTTGGTGGGATGCTATCAGTGTCACGTACAGCGTCACTGGGTATGAACCCAGTGATGTTGGTTTAGTTGTGTCGTTGTATCCTTCTTTTCTGACTGTTACGTTGTAGTCTCCTTTTTCTAACGATATGTCCGTGTCTGATAATCCAACCGATTTTTCTGATTCGATTGCTAGTCCTGTCAGGCTGTCTATCTTTTGCACGTATATGTCACATTTTGTAACGTTTGCTGACACCCTTAACAGTTGTGTTGTGACTGGCGCAGCTCCACTCCCTCCGTTGCTCCCTCCTCCTCCCCCTCTCCCTCCTCCTCCTCCTCCTTCAGCAGCAGCGGTTGTTGCTGCTGCGCATCCAGCTCCTACACAATCATATAGAGTGCTTGGATATTTCCCACCAGCTACGTCTTTTAGTGCTTGTGCGTATGCTGCTTGTGGATCTTTCGCTCCCAGTACGTTCACTGCCCAATTCAGAGCGTTTAGAGTGTTAGTTGCAGTTGTGTATCCTTTGGCGTCTTTATCTTCGTGCGATCCTACTATCTTTGTGATGTCGGCATAGCTTCCATCCGGTGTTAGAACTTTGTTTCCTTTTATTATTTCTATGGCGTGTTCTTGGTCCCCGCTAAGTGGTGATTGTAGTGTTACTGTTGCATATCCTGTACCTGTTGCCCACTTTCCTGCTGTCAGTGTTGCTTTATCGTACATTGCAGTGTTATCGTAAAATACATGATAATCCTGAACCAGTTGTCCGCCGTATGCTGTGTTTTTTATCTCATTAGCTGTTATTCCAGCAGACGCCATGCTGTTTACTACGCCTACTTTGATGTCTTTTGCTGAATTATCTTTTACGTCCATCCTTGCCACTGCTTCTATTATTCCCATTGCAGTGGTGTCTCCCAGTTTTAGCCTGTTCGCAAAGTACACTGGGTCGGTAGCTCCTTTTACCTGGTCGTAAACTCCCTCTGTTGCCAGCGTCTTCAAATCTGCTTCCTGGTTGTTTATTGTTCGGTGGTCTTTTCCCCACGCACTCGAAACGTTGGCATCATTTGCTAATCCCGATTTTATTAGTTCATCTTGTGTTTGTGTTGATGCGATTTGTGCTCCTGCTGCTTGTTGTACCGCGTAAACACCTGAGTTTAGTAGTATTTTTTGTGTCGCTAAGTCTTTTACGTTTTGCATTGCGTGTTGATCTGCTATCGCGCCGCTCGCTGATTTTATTGCGTCATCTTGATTTATTCCGATTGTATTCGTGTGGTTTAAGTATCCCTCTATGTCTAGTACATTGTTCGATGTGTGCGCTGCTTGTAGTCCATTTTGTGCGTTTTGCTTTGTGTTGTAGTCCCCCGAATTTAACAGGTCTTGTTGTACTTTGTTGTCTCCTCCTTGTTTCATTACTATTGCCCAGTCTGCGTTTGTTACTGGCATATTTTGTAACAGTTTTATTGCTTCTTCCGGTGTGTATCCTCCTGCTGTTGATGTCTTGTCGTTTATGAAACCGGTTATGTTGAAGTGCCCCTGTACGTAATATTTTTTCGCATCTATTGCTACTTGGTTTGCTTGTCCTGCGTATGATGCTGATTCTACTATTGTTTTTTGTGTTAATCCTGATTGTTGGTAAGTTGCTTGTGCGTCTCCGTTCGTGTCCGTAATTACTTTATCTGCTTCTGTCTTCGTTGGTTTGTACGTTGGTCCCATTCCTTTTATTGCGATTGCTGTGTCAGATTGTGGTGTCGTTTCTGCTGGTGTCGTTGCTGTTGGTAGTTCATTTGAACCGGATGAACTCTCTCCTGATGAACTCGAACTTGCTCCTGCCCCTGATGAACCTATGTTTATTCCTGACGCTGCTGCTGTTGCTTTTTGTGCGTCCGTCATTGCTCCTATATGCCAGTTTCCGTTTGCGTCTTTTGTTGGGTAGTTTCCTCCTGCAAAGTTTACTCCTAATTGTTGTTCGTTCAGTCCTGTATCGTGCTCTATTTGTTTTAGTTGGTTTGGTGTGTATGCCTGTGTTGCTCCGCTTGTTGCAGTCGGTATCACTCCTCCCGCTGTTGCTGTGTTTGCTGCATCTTGTATTGCTTTTCCTGCTGTCGTGTTTTGCCATATTCCAGCATCGTCTTGTCCAATTGAGCTAACTTTTCCCACTGTTGTCCAGTCTAGTTCGCTTGGGTGTTTCCATAATAGTGATAACGCTACGCATTCTGTTGGACTGAGTTCTACTGTGTTTCCGTTTTTGTCCAATACTTTTATGTTTTTAGTTCCGAATGCAAGTGGCCCCTCTGTTTTTATCCAATTTACGCTATTCGCTGTGAATAGTTTTGTTGGATTTGCTTTGTAATATGCTGTTCGTTCTTCCGGTGTACTTGCTCTCATTCCAAGTGGTCGTGTTTTGTCTTCTTTTGCTAATCCTCTGTCTATTAGTGTTTGTTCGTTCGTGTCTATGTCATTTTGATAGTTTGCTATGTTTGCATATGTTCCAGCCACTAAAAATTTGATGTAGTCTCCGTAAATTGGTATCGACGTTATTAATCCTATTTCATATATGAAGTTCGAGTATGCTGTTAATGCCAATTGTTGTGCGGCAATTGCGTTTGGATCGTTTGGTAGGAATTTTGATATTATGTCCTGCTCTGACATTGTTTTTTCTTTTATTTGTGCTAGTTGTGCTAATACTTCGTATGATTTCTGCAATGCCATTCCTTGTATGTATATTCCCAGTGGTACTTCTAGCAATGGTATTGATAATACTCCTAACGTTGCTTTCCAGTGCTGTTGTACCCATCCCATTGCTCCAGCTTGCACTGCTGCTCTATCTGCTTCTAACGTTATATCTTGCATTGGTCTTACAAATTGTACCGCTTTTCCTAGTGCTCCTGCATCCATTCTCCCTACTAGGTCTGTTGCCATTTTCAATGCGTTTTCCGCGTTATCTTCCGTTATACGCATTGTCATTAGTTTTCCTGCGGTTTCTATGTCTTTTTGATTAGTCAATAGGTTTATTTTATCTGAGTTGTCTGCTAGAATTGATCCTATTTTTTGTGAATACGCTGTTATTGCAGTGTCTTTGTCTACATCGGTTGATATTACGTCAAATGACCCAGGAACTAAATCTATTGTTCTCGATTTTTCTACTGCTGCTGCTTGTCTTGCTGCTTTTGCGTTTAACAGTTCAGTGTTTGCGTCTAATTTGTTTGCAGTTATCGCATCTTTTAACGAGTTCTGTGTGCTGGTTGGTACGTTTTCATTACTTGCCCATTGTGTTGCATCATTTTTGATTCTTTCTTTGTCTGCGGCTGTGTATTCTCGTTCTATTGATGCAAGCGTTGTTTTTGCGGCTTGCTCTTCTCGTGCTGCGCTCGCTGCTTCAAGAGTTGATTGGATTGCTCGGTCAACATCGGCTGGTGCTGCTCTCATCTGCCCGCTGTTGATTGCCATCTTGTCCAGGTCGGCGGCTACCTTTGCGTCGGTCGGCCTGATGGCGTCAGCGGCAGCTTGGACCGCTCCACGGTTGATCTCCTCGTTGCTGGACAGGAGTTGAGCTTTTGATCCAGCTCTGAACCGATCTCCTTCTTGGACAGCCTTGTAGTACTCCGATTCTGCGAACTTGGCAGTTTGCTCTTCTCGTGCTGCGCTCGCTGCTTCAAGAGTTGATTGGATTGCTCGGTCAACATCGGCTGGTGCTGCTCTCATCTGCCCGCTGTTGATTGCCATCTTGTCCAGGTCGGCGGCTACCTTTGTGTCGGTCGGCCTGATGGCGTCAGCGGCAGCTTGGACCGCTCCACGGTTGATCTCCTCGTTGCTGGACAGGAGTTGAGCTTTTGATCCAGCCCTGAACCGATCTCCTTCTTGGACTGCCTTGTAGTACTCCGAATCCGCAAAATCGGTTGCTTGTTTTTCCCTTGTGAATGCGTCCTTGAATCCGTCGTTTATCTCTAACTTCTCTCTTTGTAGGTTGTTTATTTCCGATGTTTTCAGTGATCCGCTTTTTAGTTGAGCGTCTATTTCTCCGATTCTCGCTTTTGCGGCTTTTGGTGATCCTTCCAGCTCGATAAACTGCTCCCATCCGTCTACCGTTTGCGGGTCTAATCGTTGTAGATATCCTTCGGTTCTTTCTGCCGATAGTGCTCGCTGTATCTTAGCCAGGTCTTCTCCTTCTGGTGTCCCAGCTAGTTTTTGTACTAATCCTGATCTTAGTATTTTACTATCGACCGTAACCAATATTTGATCTTTATATAAGTTTTCAAATACTCGTGCAGCGTCTCCTGTTGCTTTCCCCCCGATTGCTCCTCTTACGTATTGTCTTAGTGTTCCGAACTCGTCCAATGATAAGCTTTTTACGTAAGCTTTTACATCAGAGTTTCCTATCATTGTCAAAAAGTTGTCAAGTGGCATACCTTTGTCTGTAGATTGGTACATCCATGATAATACGTCGGCTGCTTTGAATTTATCTGGACTTGTCGGTAAAAGTGATGCTTCCGCTATTCTAACTTTTTCTATTGGTGCGAATGTGTCTGCTAGTATCTGTTTTCCGCGTGCTTCTGCGGTCGGCAGTCCTCCTCCTTTTGTGCTTACTTCGAATGGAAAAAAGTCTCCAATTACGTCTCTCGTTTTTTGTATCATTTGATTGCTGTATGCATTATTTTCCGTTTGCATATTTTTCAATTTGTCTGATGCGTCTTTAGAAGGACAAACCATCTAACATCCCCCCAGCGGAGCGTCTGTATGGCATTCTTTAGCTCTCTCGTCTAATCTATCTATCCACGATTGTACTTCATCTTGTGAAGCTCCTCTCGTTTTCAGATCGCTCACTATATTATCGTAAATGTTTCCAGGGTACATGGCGTCCTCTGCTGCTTGTAATGCTTTCTTATCTTTCCATAGTTGTTCCATTTCATCCGTTGTTAAACTGTCTCCCACGTTTATCTTGTAGTTTATCTTTGCGTAGTCCGGTCCCATCGATTTTAGTGCGTCGCTTGCGATGTTTGCCTTTGCTTTTAGTGCGTCCGTTACTATTTTATCAGGTGTCCCCAGTGCGCTCAGTTGTCTTATCTGTGATCCGGTTACATCAGTGAAATCCCAGTTGTTCACTGCTTTCATCACCGTGTCCAGGTTTTGTTTGATGATTGGTTCTTGTTGCACGTAAACTGGCGCTGCTTTTAGTGCTTCTTCATCAATCGTTATTTTTGGTACTGCTGCGGTTGGTACTGCTTCTCCGCGAATGGTCATTCCCAGGTCGTCCAATGCTTTTGCTGTGTCCGCCTCCAGCAATTGTGTCCCTGCCACTCCTTCCTTTAGCTTGACTCCATTGAACTTCAGTGCGCTGTCTATCAGGTCTGCACTTTCCTTTGGTAGTGTTCCTTTTATTATTGATAGTGATGCCAGCTCATCAGGTGAAGCTATCCCCGTAGTTATTATTCTATCTATTAGATTCTTCTGCGCTTCCCCTACTCCTTTCAGTACTTCTTTATCTACCAGTGCTTGATAGACGTCAGCCGATGTTGCTAGTTTTTGTGTCGATGTCGTTACGTTTGGTCCTTGTTCTGGTGCTGCATATCCTTCCATTGGTGTTTTTACTGTTGGTAGTTCAGATGTTTCTTTTCCAAGTGTTATTCCCGTTGGCGTTTCGCTTAGTTTTGTTGCCATTATCTTTCTTACTTCGGTGTCTACTTCCGCGCTGCTTGCTGGTAGTACACGTATTGTTCCGTCCGCTGGATCTGTGCTAATTACCTTGTAAAAGTTTCCATCCGTCTTGTTCCGTACTACGTCTCCTGGTTTTGTCCATGCGAAGCTTTCTGGGTCGATTGGTGTTTTGATTGGTTTATCTGTGAAGCTTAAAACCCTTTTTTCCGCAATCGATACATCTGCTGTCGGTAAGCTCACAATGGTTGCCGGTGCTACTTCTGTTTTAATTATTCCCGTTTTCTCGAATCCTGTTTTTCCTAGTGATTGCTCTTCCATGCTCTTTATTATCAGCTTTTCACCTGTGTCCTTGTTCGCTATCACGTCTCCAACGTGCAGCGTGTTAGCTACGTCTTTGTCGATTACTTGCACAGTATTTTCCACTACGATTTTTTCACTTGGTATTACCATGTCCCTTACTTGTATCTGTTTCAGTGCATCATTCCTGTTTACTACGCTTATCCATCCCTGTCGTTCCTCGCTCGGTCCTACTGTCATCGCTGCTAATGTCTTTCCGGCAGCTTCATTGTTCATTGTTTCAATTGCCTGTGCCAGCTTGAATCCTTCTGAGTCTCCTGTCAGCATCGCTTGTTCTGTTGCTTTAGCTGCCAGTGTCATTGTTGGCGTGCTACCTATTCTTTCCATCAAGTCAGTTGTGGCTGCGATTGGATCGCTTGCTGCTCCTATTGCTTTTGATAATTCCGTTGCACCGTTCGCTGTAAATTCGTTCACGCTTCTCAATATCGTGTTAGCTGTATCGCTTCCTATTCCTGGTGTGTTTGCCCATCTCCCTAACAATGCGTTTACTCCCGCTGGATCAGTTATTTTCATTTCAGCAAGCGCGGCAGTTGTTATATCTTGGTTGGCTTTGAATGCGTCTGCAATATTCATCAGCGCAATAGGTGAGTCTGTTCCGCCTTCTCTTACTATGTTTATCTTGTTTCCTATGTCCATAGTCGCTGCTTTCAGTGCCGCTTCGTCTAACGTTGGAGCTAATGCTTTTGCCACGTCTCCTACGTTCCCTGCCATTATCATCGAGACGTCTATCCCAGGTGCTTTTGATATAAGGTTGTTAAACACCAGGTTTGCTGCACTTCCTTCTATGCTTTCTGGTGCTGTTATTGACATCCCTTTAAAAGCCGCTGCCGCATCTATCAGCGAGTTCGTTGCCTTCTCTGCTTTCGCTCCTAGCTCCAGTGCTTTTGCGTCTGCCATTGCTAATCCAACGTCAGTCAGTTCCCCGAATCCTGGCGTTAGCATCAACACGGTGTTCGCGACTGCTCCAAAATCTGTTCCGATTCCTTCTCCTGCCGATCCTTTTCCTATCAATGGTCCTACTGTGCTCAATCCCCAGTTCTTGCTTACTGTCGATAGTTCGTCTACCGTTATTGGTGAGCTGTCTTTTGCCGCATTTATTTTTTCTATTGGTAGGTTTTGATAAACCGAAGCTGATACTGTCGGGTCCATAGACATTACTGATATAGCGTGTGGATTTAATGATGCAATATTGTTCATGTCGGCTTGTGTCATATACGGTGCAAATGCTTCTACCGCTGCTTGTCCTGTCATTCCTCCGATGCCCTGCAAGTTCAGGTGTGTTGTTCCAGGTGACGAAATTGCTGCTACTATGTTATCTTTTGCGTTTATTCCTGCTTGGTTCAATTGCAGTTTGTCAGTATATTGTGTTCCCATTGAATTTTTTGTGTCGCTGTATGCTTCATTCCAGCTCTTTCCTTGTAACACTCCACTTATTGTCCCTATCGCTCCTAGTACACCCATGTACCCTGGATCACTGGTCTTTTTCGTTTGCCCTACCACGTCAGCGTATCCTAGATTTGTCAGTAGTGATTTACTGTTGTCCAGGTAGCTGTTTATTGCCACGCCCATTTGTCCCAGTATAGGCACGTTTGCTTGTGCTGCCATTTGCCACGCTGACAATGTTACTGGTGTTGTTTCTTTTGCTCCTCCCGTTGCCACTGCTCCTAGGTATTTAGTGTCCGTTCTCTCCCACTGTGGAGTTGTTTGCCCGTCTTCTGTTAACGTTTTCAACATGCTTGGAGACAGCATCATTGGATTAGCTGCCAGCTCTGCTCCGGTGTATTTTGCCTGGTCAGCTCCGTAGTAAGGTTTCGATGGATCTATTGCTATTGATGTTATCCCGTCGTTTGCTTTTATGATTATTTCTGGTCCTTTCGGTGGTGCTGTTATTGCTCCGAATATACTTGATGCTTCACCAAATTGTTTTGCGTTGTTAGTTAGTCCTTGTAGTGTTGGTACGTATAATTGCCCGTTTAAAGCGTTTTGTTGTGGTAATTGAATTATTTGCTGCGCTGCTGATATTGGTTGTGCAGCTTGCATTGCTGCCATCTGTTGTGCTGTTTCATGTGTCACGTAAGTTATTGGTAATCCTGCTTTTATCTCAAACTGCCCAGTTTGTGCATTTATTGGTACTATTTTTCCTTCTTGTGTTGGCACTGATGCCGCTGGTGACATCCCTTTCGATACTGCACCCAGTACCTCGTATTGTAGTTCTAGGTTTTCGTATCCTCTCCCTGGTGGTGCTAATACCTGAATCGTTGCCGTCGTTACGTAGTTGCCTGATGGTGTTTTTGGTGTTACCGTTGAGAAGTATTGTTTTGCTTTATTTGCTGCTGTTTGTGCTTGTTCTATTGTGTCGTAGTGATACGTTCCGGTTATTAGTCCCGGTGTCAACTTTCCCGCGTTTATCACTACACTGAATCCTTCTCCTTTTCCATTTCCACCCATCTCTAGTTTGGGTGTTGGTGTGGTCAGTGTCTTCAAGAAGTCTTCTGGTCCTTTATATGGTGCTGACTGCCATGGATGTGGCGTA
>Ga0209777_10005134_pt1 | contig 15222 bp, 14 predicted proteins | sample FrelakmetHBP12HB_FD_187147 | JGI IMG/M metagenome (GOLD analysis project Ga0209777, IMG submission 187147) | Freshwater lake sediment microbial communities from the University of Notre Dame, USA, for methane emissions studies -HBP12 HB (SPAdes)... | ecosystem: Environmental > Aquatic >... | reverse complement strand
GTCGGCCACCCAAGGCCGCCGCCATCGCTCACTTTTTTCGTTCTGGCTGCCGGCGGTCTTGCTGATCAAGCGCCGGAGCCGGAAGGGGGGCCTTGTGTATTTGCCACTATATCAGGGAGTGTATTTGCTGCTCACCCTGCAGGGTCACTACGTCGCGCGTAATTTGAGCCATCCCATGCGGTCGGGCCCCTGCGCCGCGTGGTTTTGCATAAGTGCCCACAACATAACCGACCGATTATAAAAAGCAGGGCTTGACTATTGCACCCCCGCCAGCGATAGTTTGGGTGTTCGGGTGATAGAACGTTTCTTCAGCGGGGTTCCCCACCCCCACCTCCTTGGCGTCTGTCACCCGGACATCTTTGAAACCGTGCAACACCGCCGGCCCGTCTAATTCCCGCACGATCGAATGCAGGAAGGGATGGCTACTGCCTGGTAAAGAGAAAAGCGCGCGTTTGGCTGGCGAGGTTGGGCGCAAAAACACCTGGTACCGCCTCGTTGCCGGGCTGGTTGTGGGCCAGCGTCAGCGACTTGCCTTCGAGCTTGTAGATCGCTTTGACGGTCTGGTTGACATACTTGGGGAAAGCACATGCCTCGACCAGGATCATCGCCTGCTTGGGATTGGCTTTCGGGTTTAAGGTCAACGTGCCGACATACCATTCCTGCGGCCGTGCGCCCTGGAATTTGATGGTATCGCCTGCTATGGTCATGCGGCATTCCCCTGTTTCGCCGTCAATTTCCTTTCCAACCCACGTCCCCTGCCACCTGGACAGATCGCGCTTGGGGGTGGAGGCGCAACCGCAGGACAACAATATCCCGACGACCACCACTGCTGCGAAAGCGAAGTTCTTTCTCATTTTCCCGGCCCTTTCAGGTAACGTGCCTCAAGTGACTCGATAGTCTGACCGTCTGGCTTGATCCAGGTCACGAGAAATCTTTGACTTGCCTTATTTCTCAGATCACGCTTCGGGCATGTACTGCGACAAGAGCCCGTTCTCCGTTTCCGGCAATGTGCTGGTCCGCGGCGTCCTGAGGGGACTGCTTTTCCTCGTGACGCTGTTGCTGTTGGCCTTGGGCGGCTCGATGGCACGAGCGGACTGGCCCGAGTTCCGCGGGCCGTGGGGGGACGGCCATGCCTCGGCCCCGGGCGACAGCAAGCCCATCGGGCTCCCGCTGCACTGGAGCGAGACCAACAACGTCCGATGGAAGGCGGAGATTCCCCATCGCGGCTGGTCCACACCCGTGGCGCTGGGCCGCCAGGTCTGGTTGACCACCGCGACCCTGGAGGGCCATGATTTCTTCGCCATCGGCGTGGACGCCGAAACCGGCGCGATTCGCTTCAACGAGAGGGTGTTTCACAGCGATAACCCGGAACCCCTCGGCAACGGGGCCTCGATGAACTGTTACGCGACGCCCTCACCAGTGATCGAGCCGGGCCGGGTCTATGTCCACTTCGGCAGCTTTGGAACGGCGTGTCTCAACACGGGCACGGGCCAGGTGCTGTGGAAACGGAACGACCTGCCGTGCCGTCATTACCGCGGCCCGGCTTCGTCACTAATCGCGTTCGAGAACCTGTTGATTCTGACGATGGATGGTGTCGATGTGCAATATCACGTCGCCCTCGACAAGAAGACCGGCGAGACCGTCTGGCAGACCAATCGCTCGGTCGCCTGGAACGACGAGAACGTGCCAGGACCTATGGCGCGGGATGGGGACCTGCGGAAAGCCCACAGCACGCCGTTGATCGTGACCGGGGCGGGGAACCCTCTGATGCTCAGCGCCGGCGCCAAGGCGGCGTATGGCTACGACCCGCGGACAGGGCGCGAACTCTGGAAGGTCCAATACAACGATTGGTCCACTGCTCCCCGACCGCTCTTCGACCGCGGCCTGGCCTTCTTCGTCACCGGCCTGATAAAGAGAGAGCTGTGGGCAGTGAAGATCGACGGGCAAGGCGACGTCACCGACACCGGCGCGGTGTGGAAGTTCAAAACGCACGTAGGCCCATACGCCTCGCCGCTGCTTGTGGACGGCCTGATCTACACGGCCGCCGAGGAAAACTACGTCACCTGCCTCGAAGCCGCGACGGGACAGGTCGTCTGGACGGAGCGGATCGGCGGCAAGTACGCGGCTTCGCCGATCTATGCGGATGGGCGGCTGTATTTCTTCAACCAGCAGGGCACGACCACCGTCCTCAAACCCGGCCGCGCGTTCGAGGTGCTGGGGACCAACAGCCTCGCGGGCGGCTTCATGGCTTCGCCGGCGGTCTCCGGCAAGGCGTTCTTCCTAAGAACCAGGACGCACCTCTACCGCATTGAATCCGCGGAGCCCGAAAAAGGCACAACCGCGCGCCGGCAAGACTCCTGAACCGCACGGCTGCCGCTGCCGCCATGTGGCGCAACTGGTCCCGAAGCAAATGCTGGCTGATCTCGCTGGGCGCGGTGCTGTCGTTGGCCGCGGTGGTCGCCGCCGTCGCGCTCTACCGCTTCCTACACATCCCGAAGCTGCCGTTGCCGGCAGGCGTCACCAAAGGCACCAAAAAGCTCGCCCTCACCGGCAAGTCCGTGACCGTGGATTTCTACCTGCCGCCGACGGCAGGCCCGGTGCCGGTCGTGGTAATCGCCCATGGGTTTTCGCGCAACCGCAAGACGATGGCCGGCTGGGGCGGTCTACTGGCCAGGGAAGGCTTCCTGGTGGTAGTGCCCGACCTGCCGTCCTGGGCGGATCATGCGCGTAACGGTCGCGCGCTGGCCGAGCTGCTGGCCGGGGTGCAGACAGGCAAATTCATCCCGCAGCCGCAGCCGTCGGGCCGCGCCGCGCTGGTGGGGTTCTCGGCGGGCGGCTTTTCCACGCTCCTGGCGGCAGCGGGCAACACGAACGTGTCCTGCTGGGTTGGCCTGGATCCGGTGGCTATGGGCCAGCCAGCGACCCGCGCGGCGGAGTCGCTCCGCATCCCCTGCTTTGTGCTGCGGGCCGAGCCGGCGCCGTGGAACGCGAATGGCAGCGCTCGGCAGATTTTTGCAGCGCTGCTCGGACCTGCCTTTTCGCTGGCGGTGAAGAACGCCACCCATGTGGATGCGGAGAACCCGACCAGCCGCGCGGCGGAGTGGGCCTGCGGCAAGAGCGACCCGGCGCGTCGGGAAGTGTTTGGGCGCTACCTGCTGGCGAGCCTGCGGGTGGGCCTGCTGCACGACCAGGGGGCGCTCCGGCAGCTCAGCGCCGTGGCCAACGACACGGCCGTTCGTGAGGGACTGTTTCGCAAGCCGGAAGAATTCCAATCCGCCCGCTAAGCGCTTGAGTATTCCGATCATTGCACGTTTTGATGTTGCCACTCCTGGCGCGGCCAGGCCACGACGGCATGCGCCGGGTGCGCGGGATCGCAGCCTTCAGGCTGCAGAAACCCGGGACATGGGAGAGGGCCGGAGATTGGCCAGGGTCAAGAGGAAGGGGACGAACTGGGACATCTAGCCGTTGCACATAGCACGAGATGCCAGCACTGCGGAATTTCTCCTCCGTGACGGAGTTGAGGTGGAGTGGAGGGAGGCTCATGGCCAAACGCCCTTAATGTGGGCCGCCAAGCGGGCAAATCCTGACCGCCGGCGCGAGGGCTCGTGGAATCCTGAAGCAGCCCTGGATTCACTGCCCGGTCTTTGAGCCGGGCAAGGCCGCTCGCAGTTCGTCGCGTTGGAGGCCGATCTTGTCGATTGGGATCGGCTGGAAGCCCAGTTTCCAGGCCGGAGAATCAGCCCGGAGCGCGAAGTCCCTGGCTTGGACAGGGTCGCTAGGCGGTCGAATGAATGAAGCGGCGGCGTTGGTGAGGTTGTTCTCCAACAAGAGCATCCCGGGCGTGGCGTGCCAATATTCCTTCAGCCATTTGCCGACGCAGATATTCCGCTCGACAACATTGTTCTCCGGGGGCACGCCCTTGAACGCGGCGCCTTCGATGGCTGGGCCTCCGGGCGGGCCGTAGTACTGGTCGAGCGTCTTGAGGGCGGGATAGTGCTCGCGGTAAAGCGCCAGCGGCACGTCCGCGAGGCGCTGGCGCATGGTCTGGTCCACCATGCCACGCCAGACGGGGGAAGCATCGAGACCGCGGCCATCGAGTTCGACGGCGTAGTTGCAGTCCACGAAGATGTTGTTGATCACCTGATGGTCGCGCCCGCCGCCCAGAAACGCGGCGCGCTGCACCTTGTAGAAGATGTTGCCGAAGATTTCTGTGCCGCTGACGCAGTCGTCCATGTAAATGCCCATCGAGCCCATGCCGACGCCACCGGTGTCGTGAATGAAGTTATGGCGGATGCGGTTGCCGCGGTAGGCGTAGTCACGCCCGGTGTAAATGGCGCCGACATCGCCCGTCTCCAGCGCGATGTGGTGGATTTCATTGAACTCGATGAGGTGGTCGTTGCCGTTGAAGAGGATCGCGCAGTGCGGGTGGTCGTGGATGAGGTTGTGCGAGGCGCGCTGGCCGACGCCGCCGATAAGAATGGCCGGGACGTAGCACTTGGACCAGCGGCCCTGGCGCGCGAAATGGCAATTCTCAACGAAGTTCCCGCCGGGGCGGAGGGTCAGGCGGTCGCCGCCATCCAGCGAGACGCCGCCGTCGCCGGTGTCAAAGATGTTGCAGGCCTGGACGCCGTTGCCGTTGCCGCCCTCGATGGTGACGCCGTAGTTGCCGATGTCGCGGATGAGGCAGGCGACGATGCGATTGCTGTCGCCGCCGTGGATTTGGACGGCGCTGCCGCGGGTGGTTTCGAGGGTCAGACCTTGGAAGGTGACGTGGGAGACGTCGGTGAGCTTCAGCAACGGGTCGGCGAGCAGGGAGAGAAAGAGGTCAACCGTGGCAGCCGGAGAGTTGGGCGGCGCGCCTGGTGCCCTCAACACCAGGGGGCCCGGCGGCCAACAGTAGAGAATGTCGGTCTTGCGGTCGAGGAACCACTCGCCGGGCTGGTCCAGTTCCTCGAGGAGGTTGAGGAAATAGAACCGCTGCCGCTTGCGGAAGCTATACATGCCATAAGGCGGGGCGGTCTTGACCAGGCGGCGATCGAGGTCGATTGAGGCCACGCGTTCATAGGTATTGGCCCAATCCCAGGACCAGTAGCCGTGAACCCAAAGGTCGCTCGTGTCCTTCCACCCGCGCGGACGGTCGCCATGGTAGGTGAACCCCTCCTCCAGCTTGCCGACCTGGCCACCGTGCTCATCTTTGCCCGCGCCCGCGTCCGGATAACCGGCGATACGCTCCCATTCGCCTTCGTTGGGCCAGCGCGCGAGGGTCATCGGGCGCCCGCCAAAGAACAGCTCGCAATGGGCCGGCGTCAGCGGGCGGCCAAAGCCCCGGGACCGCATCTGACCGAAGTCGGTGATGCCAAGGGCCTTCAGGTCCACCTGCATGACGTGGGTGCGGGCGGCTTCGGGCAAGCGCGCCAGAACCGCAGCGTCACTCACGGGCGCCAGGCCTTGGAGCCTCCGTCCGCCGATCAGCCGGACGGCATCGCCTTTGCTGGCGCGCCAGATAATAGGAGCATCCGGCGCACCGGAGTCGGCGGCGGTGAGTTCGAACGCGTTGGTGCGGAGGTATTCGCCGCCCCCGAGCCAGATAGTGAGGCCGCCACGGGGGGGCTTCCCGTCCTGCCTGAGCCGGCGGGCCTCGTCGCGGGCGTGCTCCAGGGTGGCGAAGGGCTGGGCGCGTGTCCCGGCATTGGTGTCACGGCCAACCGGGGATACGTACAGCTCCGCCGCACGGCAGGGAGGAGGGAGAAGGAGCGTTGTACTGAGAATCAGCAACCTTATTGGTCTAGTGTTCATGCTCGAAAGAAAAGCCGATAATCGGCGGGCAAGGTCTCATTGAGCTATGCCAGTCCAATCATCGTCCCGCGGATTTAAGGTCAACGATCTTCACCTCCTTAACGGCGTGATCGGCCCAAAAGCAGACCGCGGAGCTTGCGATGATAACCACTTGAATCGGTCGCCCAATCTCATCTCGCTCGGCGTAGTCCCCGGGACGAGAGGGATCTTGGGCTAAGTCATCAAAGAGACGTGTAATAGCGAGCTGTTCCCGCCTTTTGCGAGTACGGAGGGTGGCGATCACTTCTGCCGCAATGAAGACGCGGTAGGGTGTCATCCCTCTTCGCCACTCGCCGCGAGCTCCTTTTTCCAATCTTCGAGCGTCGTCCAGTGGGTGGGCTCATTGTCGTCAATGCGCCGTGCCATCTCAGTTCGCCAAGCAGGGTCGTGTTGCAACCGCAGGTGGAGAAGAAAGGCAGCCAATTCGTTCTGCTGCTCTGCCGGCAGGCTTGCCACCGCGCGCATCAATTCAGCCATGCTCATAGCACGAACCTACAACTCATGGCGGCAGCTAGCAAGCCTTCGCGCGCCTGGTTTCTCCTGCATCAACCCATCGCTCCGCGATGAGAGCCGGACTGGATGCGGATCAGGCGCTCCAGCCGTGCCGGTTATGGCGTTTAACGAACCGGTCGGCCTCCGGGAGGTTGGGCGACCGCATGTTGGGGCCGTCCCATTCCATGCGCCGACCCTCGCCCACGCGCAAGGCAACGCAGCCGAGCAGGATGATCTCGGTGAGGTAGGCGGCGATGTCGAAGTTGGAGTAAGAGGGCACGCCTTCCTTCATCATGCGGAACCACTCCTGCATGTGGCCGGGGGAACGGGGAATTGACTGCGGCACGGCTTTGCAGGCTTCGTCTTGATCGCCTGACACATACTCATTCTTGCCCTTCATCACCACGAAGAACTGGGCGCCGTAGTCGTCGGGGGAGAAGAGTTTGCCCTTTTCCCCGACGATAAGAGCGCCGGCAGGCGGCAACTCGTCCCGGGAAGTGATGACTTCACGAACGACCTCGGCTGGCGGACGGATCGGTTTGAGGGCATCGCCGGGATTGCCGTCATACCACCAGAACTTGAGGGGCGGCAGATCTCCGCGTTGCGGGAACTCGAAGCGGATGCGGGAGGTCTTGGGGAAGGTCTCCGGGTACATGCGGGCGGCCAGTTCGCACTCGACAACGTTGGGAAAGCCGAGATTGAGAGCCCGGAATGGCATGTTGACGGTGTGGCAGGCCATGTCGCCCAAGGCGCCCGTGCCGAAGTCGTACCAGCCGCGCCAGTTAAACGGCTGATAGCCCTTCTTGTAAGGACGTTTGTGTGCGGGGCCGAGCCACAGATCCCAGTCCAGGTCAGCCGGGATGGGATCATGACCCTTCGGGCGGTTCAGGCCCTGGGGCCAAATGGGGCGATTGGTCCAGACATGCAGTTCGAGCGGATTGCCGATCACGCCCGCCTGCACGACCTCAACGGCGCGGCGCAGGCCTTTTTCGGCGCTGCCCTGGTTGCCCATCTGGGTTGCCAGCTTCTTTTCCTTGGCGACCTGCCGCATCATGCGCGCCTCGTTAACGGTCTGGACGAGTGGCTTCTGGCAGAAGCAGTGTTTGCCCATCTTCATCGCCCGGAGGGCCGCCACGCCATGGTTATGGTCCGGTGTGGAAACCGTCACCGCGTCGATGTCCTTGCCCATTTCCTCCAGCAACTTGCGGTAATCGCGGTACTGCTTAACCTGGGGGAACTTGTCCTCGAACTGCTTGGTTTTCGCGTCCAGCGTCTTCGAGTTCACATCGCAGATGGCCACGATATTGCCACCGCAACTAGCGGCGTCGCTGCTGTCGCTGTCCCCTTTGCCGCCGACGCCGATGCAGGCGATGTTGATGCGGTCATTGGCCCCCAACACCCGGCCCACATAGGGGAACGAGAGCGTGGCCGCGCCCGCGGCCAGCACGGTGCGGCTGAGGAATTGACGACGAGTAAATGAGTTCGGTTTGGTGACCGGTACTAGGGTTTTGTTTTGCATGTTCAGAACGTTTCAATAAAAGTCACGCGGCAAGCGTGATCCCAGCTTCGACGCTGCCAGTAGATAACCAATTCAACCGCCGTGTCTAGAACAAAAACGCCGGGGATTTCGGTGTGTAGGGCGGATGCAAGAAACCGTAGCCGCCGACGGCAGGGCGTGTTGCCCCACTCAGCAATATATGTAATATATTGAGTAAGATACATAGATCGAGTCTAACCTCCCATCTATGATGGGAATTCTACTTGGCACCCGGCAACCAGCGCTCTTCTCCTACCACCTCCAGGGAGCCCAGCCAGACCGCCACGACGCCAGCGCAGGCACCGTCGACGGCCTTCCCGGCCGGGCCGTCGGCTGCGGTCGTAGCGCCCGTGGCCATGGAATCACCGGCGGCGGCTCCCACCGCTCCGACCCAAGCCGGCCAGCCAACCCCGAGTGCCTTGCGGGAGCAATGCACCCAGTCCAAGCGGGGGCGGTCGGTCCGGCAGCAGGTGCAGGCGGCACTGATGGAAATCTCGCGGGCGGAGGCCAACCGCCCGGCCGGACGGTACCGCCGCCAGCGCCGGCAGCATGTCATGGAAGGCAGCTTTGCTGATGCTGTCAACAATCACGGGGCCAAGAAGGCCCGGTGGCGGGGATTGTGGCGACAAAAGATCCAGAGCTGGTTGATTGCGGCGGGGCAGAATTTGCGGATTCTCCTGCGCCATCAAGTGACCGGACCGGTCCGGGCGGTGGCCGCCGCCCTGGCTGAGGCTGCCGACGGAGGCAGGATCCTCAGAGGAGTTGGCCGGATCGTATGCTTCCGGGGGTTCTTGGGAGGCGGTTGGCTCACTGTTGCCGGCCTGAATCCTAAACAGCCCTTGGGTTTGTAATACCGACTATGGCGGCTATTACCACCAGCCAACTTGCTCTCGGGAAAAGAGCACTTGGGCAACACGCCCCGCCGTCGGCGCATTCTTTCCGCAACGAAGACAGTGCCGACCGCCGTCGGCGGCTACGCTTTGCTCGAATCCGCCCTAGGCAAGCCGAATATTTTTGACCTTGGCGCAGCGGTCTGTTCAACTGGCACCCGGTTCGGTTTTCTTGATTGGCGCAGAATACGAAGGTCCCATGAGTTCACGCACAGATTTGCCGGATTTACGTTCGTCCAAACCATGAACGCGCCTGGGCTGGCACATTTACTCAGCGCGCCACAACCGCAACCGAGCAGGCCGGGACGCATTCCTCTGAGGCTCACTGGTTTGGCTGCCTGCCGCATTTTGTGATTTCTCCGACCGCATGGTCCGCGTTGAACGGCCTGCCCGGCAGCCACGCAGGATGAGTGCCGCATGAACCAGAGCAACTCCACTGCAATCCCGCGCATCCCATATCCCCAAGGCTTCCGCGCGCGGCGGGGCCTCAACTGGGGATTTCTCGGCCTGTTGTACACGTCGTTTTACATGTGCCGTTACAACCTCTCGATCGCCAACAAATCGATCAGTGATGAGTTCGGGTTCAGCCGGGCCGAGATGGGATACATCATTACGACGGCGCTTTTCGCTTACGCCTGCGGCCAGATTATAAATGGCTTGCTCACCGATCACATCGGAGGCAAACGCGCTATGCTTATCGGCGCGGCGGGCACTATCGTGATGAACGTCCTGTTCGGCGCTGCATCGTTTGCGGGGATGCTCGGGCTTTTCGTCGCCATCCGTGGTGTGGACGGCTACGTGCAGGCGTTCGGCGCGCCTGGAATGGTGAAGATTAACACTGCCTGGTTCCGCCACCGTGAGCGCGGGCGGTTCTCTGGGATTTTCGGGTTCATGATCAACCTTGGTCGCCTTGGCATCTTCACGCTCGGCCCGGCACTGTTGGCCGGCTTCACCGTCCTTGGCCTGGTTCACATTCCCCCGCTTCACTGGCGCTGGCTGTTTTGGACCCCTTCAGTCATCTGTGCCATCGCTGCCGCTGCCATGGCGCTGACGGTGAAGGATACGCCTGAGGAAGCGGGCTTTCATGGGGTCATTCAGGACGACAGCGGCCCAGGCGACAGCAAGGCAACAGCCCCGTTTGCACAAGTCATTCACGCCATCCTGACCAACCCGGTGGTGTGGATCACGGCCTGCGCCTACGCCTGCACGGGGGCAGTGCGGCAAGCGGTGGACCAATGGTTCCCCCGTTACATGCAGGACCTCTATCAGGTGGATCTGAGATCGGCTCGGTTCCAGTTTCTCGCGTTCCTGATCCCCTTCGTGGCCTCGGCAGGCTCGTTGATCGCCGGCTACGTATCGGACACGCTCTTCAAGGGGCGGCGCTCGCCCGTCGCAGCGATACTCTACTTCCTGGAAACCGCTGTGATTTTACTGGCAGCCCAATTCCACAGTACCAATGCCGCCATCCTGTTTCTGGTCCTCATCTCATTTACCGCTAACTCCACCCACTCGATCCTTGGTTCAGCCGCGCCGATGGACATTGGCGGGCGACGCATGGCAGGGTTTGCGTTGGGGTTGATCGACTCGTTCCAATACTTCGGCGGCAGCCTGGCGGGCTACTTTCTGGGCAAACTGCTCGACCAAAGCCTCGGCAACTACTTCTATTTCATGGCGCCATTCGGCGTCGTCGGCGGGGTACTGATGCTCACGATTCGAGGCAAAATCAGTCACGGTCCAAAGCCAGCCTTGCCGTCCGGGGATTCCGTCCGGAGCCGAGCCGAATGAGTTGAGGAGCAGCCGGGGCTAAGAGGCCCTGCCGCCCGGGTTTCCCTCGCGGACCAACAGCCTGCGCTTCCAAGCCAGCCCGCCCGAGAATCCACCCAGCTTGTGGTTGGCAGCAAGGACGCGATGGCAAGGCACAAGCACGGGAATTGGATTCGCCCCGCACGCGCTCCCCACTGCACGAACCGCTTTCGGATTCTCAATCGCCTTTGCCACTTGCGCGTAACTCCAGGTCCGGCCCCACGCAATCTTGCGCAAGGTCCGCCATACGCGCCGTTGAAAATCCGTGCCGCCGGATAGATCAAGCGGTGGCAGCTTCTTTGATGGTTGGCCTGCGAGGGCCAGCCTGAGGGCTTTGCTGGCGGCCGCGTGCCACGCGCGGATGGGCGCCGACGGTCGGGCCAAACCCGCTTTGCGCTTTCGCTGCTTCGTGCCCGACGGAAACTCCAAACGGCACAAGCCTTGCCCGGAATAATACGCGATGAATTCCCCGTCGGGAGTTGGGATTGGCATCCCGCAGCTACGTGACGCAGTATCAGTTTTCATGGCTATTTGTAATAAGGCAGAAATATAATCCGTTGGAAACCGAAATCAAAAATCTCCCGTCCGCCGGAAGGGGGACCGATTCGAGAATCCTCGAAATTGCCGCCGCCGACGGCAGTCGGCGCTGAGTTTCGGCAACGAGCGAGTGCGCCGACTAACGCCGACGGCTGCGCAGGTGTGAAGTCACGCTCCGCCGATCTGTGCCTGGTACTGTTCCGGTCCCAGCAGGGCGGTTAACTCAGCCGGGTTGGAAAGCTTGATCTTGTAAAACCACCCGCCGGCGTAAGGTTCGCTGTTCACCAGCGCCGGGTTCGCGACGACCAACGGGTTGACCTCGGCGATCTGACCACTGACCGGCGAGTAGATGTCGTTGGCCGTCTTGACCGACTCGACCACGGCGCACGCGTCACCCGCTTTGATCTGTCGGCCAACCTCGGGCAGCTCGACGAACACCACATCGGTCAACTCATGCTGCGCATGGTCGGTGATGCCCACCGTCGCCAGATTGCCAGACACGCGCACCCATTCGTGCGTCTTCGCGTATTTCAAATCCGTAGGAACATTTGCCATAAATCAATTGAGTCAGGTAGTGAGCCGCCGGTCAATCCGGTTTTCGATAGATCGGCTTCGGGACGAGGAGGGCAGAGGCGCGCTTGCCGCGGATTTCGATTTCGACCGGCGTATTGGGCTTGGCGAATTCCGGGGGCAGGTACCCCATCCCGATGCCAATCCCTAATGACGGGCTCTGCGTGCCGCTCACAACCTCGCCGACCTTCGCCGCCCCCGGCCCCGTGCTCCAGATGGCGTAATGCGGGCGCGGCGGGGCCGAACGGTCCGTCATTTTGAACGCCACGAGCTTCTTGCCCGGGCCTTTGGCCTTCTGTTCGGCGAGGACGGAGCGGCCGATGAACTCGCCCTTGTCCAGGGCGACGAAGAAGCCCATGCCCGCTTCGATGGGAGTGGTGTTCTCGTCCAGTTCGTGGCCGTAAAGGGGGTAACACACTTCCGTGCGCAGCGTATCCCGCGCGCCCAGCCCGGCCGGTTTCAAGCCGTGCGGTTGGCCGGCCGAAAGCAGTTGGTTCCAAATCGCCTCGATGATTCGGCCCGGCGCCACGACCTCAAAGCCATCCTCGCCCGTATAGCCGGTGCGCCCAATCCAGATCCGGTCGCCCGCATAGCTGAAGCTGGCAACCTGGTTCTTCTTCAAATCGGTCACCCGCGCCACGCTTGTGCCGCCCGTGGACGGGCCGGGAAAACAGCCGTCGATGAATTCCACCACGCGCGGGCCTTGCACCGCCAGGGCGCCGGTCGCGTCCGAAGTATTTTGGAGCTTCACTTCGCTGCGCCGTGGGAACGCGGCCAATTGCTTCTCCAGCCACGCCACGTCGGCCTCGATGCGAGAGGCATTGATGATCAGCAGACACTCCTGGGCGGCGAGCCGATAGACATAAAGATCGTCGATGACGCCCCCGCGCTCGTTGCACATCAGCGTATATTGTCCCTGCCCGGCCGCCAGCTTCCAGACGTCGTTCGTGAGCGTCCCATTGAGAAAGGCTTCCGCGCCGGGGCCGCTGATCAGGACCTCGCCCATGTGGGAGATATCGAACAGGCCCGCTTCTTTCCGCACGGCGAGGTGCTCGTCGGTGATACTGGTGTACTGCACCGGCATTTCCCAGCCGCCGAATTCAATGAGCTTGCCGCCCAGCTTTTGATGTGCCGCGTAAAGCGGAGTGCGTTTCATCCTGTGAGAATCCCCCCGCCCGGGACGTTCCATCAAGCACAATTTGACTGTCGTTGTCTTTGCCGGTGCCGTCATTTACCCTGCTTCCGCATGCAACCCATCCGCCGCGCCGTCATTGATGTCGGCACCAACTCCGTAAAGCTGTTGGTGGCCGATGTGGCCGGCCATGAGATTCGGCCGGTTTGCGAGCAGAGCAAGCAAACCCGACTCGGGCACGGTTTCTACGAGACGCATCGCCTGCAAGCCGAGGCGATCGAGGCCACGGCCAAAGCCGTCGCGCGTTTTGCGTCGATGGCCCGCGAAGCGCAGGCCGGCTCAATCCGAGTCATCGCCACCAGCGCCGCGCGCGAGGCGGTGAACCGCCAGGAACTGACCGCCGCCATCGAGCAAGCCTCCGCTTTGAAGGTTGAAGTCATCTCGGGCGACCAGGAGGCGGATTGGGGGTTTCAGGGAGTGACCACCGACCCGCAACTCGCCCAAATGCCCTTGCTGCTCATGGACGTCGGCGGCGGCAGCGCCCAATTCGTCTTCGGGCGGAACGGGCGCACGCACTTCCGTCACAGCTTCCCGCTCGGCGCCGTGCGGCTGATGGAAACCATTCCCTGCGGTGATCCACCCAAACCGTCCGAACTGGCCGCCTGTCGCCAGTGGCTGAAGGCATTCCTCCAGAACGAAGTGCGCCCGAAGCTGCTGCCCGAGATTGGAGACGCTAGACCGAACGTGGGATTAGATCAGAGTCTCCTCACGTCGGCTGCTACGGGATCAGGAGAGGAAGTGCAACTCGTAGGGGTGGGCGGCACGGCGAGCATCCTCGCGTGCATGGAGGCTGAGCTCAGGTCTTTCGACCGTGCGCGCATCGAGGCGACACGCCTGAGCGCCGCGCGCGTGTCCTGGCACCTTGAGCGGCTCTGGAGTTTGCCGCTGGAACAGCGCAAGAACATCGTCGGTATGCCCAAGAACCGCGCCGACATCATCCTCATGGGTGTGGCCGTCTATCAGGCGGTCATGGAGACCTTCGGCTTCCCCGAGCTGCGCATCAGCACCCGCGGCCTGCGCTTTGCCGCAATGATGCATTACTAAGAGGACCCTCGATCCACTGCCGGGATTAGCCGCCGCGCCATAGTTCGCGCCAGTGGCCGGATCGACGGGGTTCGGGCATGGGGCAAAGCCTCCGCATGGGAGCAATCTGGCGAACGGGGCCGGGACAGCCTGCGCCGGAACGGTATTGCACCGGTGTTGCTATGGTAGCGGTCCGGCGGAGGCCCCTTGTGCACGGATCGGGCATGGGCCGGTGGCAGGGCAGGCGCACCGGCAAGGGCTGGGTGGGGAAGCGGTGACCCGGGCAGACCGGCACTGAGATTCGGCACGGTTTGGACAGGGGGGATTGGACAAGCGGGACGCCGGTCCTGCTTTGGGAGGCCAGGGGGTTGACGGGAACAAGCTCGCTGAGGTCCTTGGCCTGGCCTTCCCAACCCTGGCGCTGCTGGCGGGTGCGGATAAAGACCTTCCGGCCGGGCTCGGGTTCGCCAAATCGCTCCAGATACATGCTGGTAATGTCGCTGATCCCGTCCTGCGGGGCGGGGAGCAGGCCGAGGCAGGTTCCGTGCCGCCACTTCTTCCAGCCGGGACGGCAGGGGGCCCGGGCGAAGACCATGATGTCCTCAGCCACGGGGCCAGAGAGCTTCAGCTCGAGGCGCAGCCGGCCGTCAACGTAGCGGAGGGTGAGCGCCGCAACCGGGTTGGGGCCAAAGGCCACCGGCGCGGGCGGCCAGAGCAGGCACTCGCGACCAATGCGGGCCCGGGCGCTGTTTATCCCGACGAAATGTTGTTGCCCGGTCAGCGGACCACATTGGTACAGACGCGGATGGCTCAGGACTTTGGCCGCCGCAGCAATCCAGGCCTCCTGCTGCTCGTCGGTCAGGAGAGTGCTAAAGGCCTTCGAGAGGGCGCCGAAAGCCCCGCGCGCGCGCCGGGTGGCGGCGTTGCGGACGATCTCGGGGATGACATAAGCGCGCGTGCTCTGCGTGCCGCCCCGCATCAAGAAGACAACATCGCCATACCGGCCACTTTTGGGGATATCGAGCATGTTCATCTCGGTCACTTTCTGGCGTCTATTATAGCACAGGCCGACCGCCTCGGGACGCCGGTCTGAGCCGCCTGCGGCTGCCGACAGTCGGCCTGCAAACGACTGGCCCAACCATGCCATAAAGCCCGGTGATGCGCAAGACCCTTTTATCCCTTTTATCCCTTGGCGCCAGTGCCTGGAGGCAGGGTGAATGCCGGTGGGGCGAGGGGCAAGGGCTGGTGTCCTGGCTTCGAAAAAGCCTTGCCAAACCCCTGCCGAGCAGCTCAAGATGCGCTTATGAGTTTGGTCCAGGACAACGATCGCCACCCCGGCCTGC
>Ga0209777_10005133_pt1 | contig 15225 bp, 10 predicted proteins | sample FrelakmetHBP12HB_FD_187147 | JGI IMG/M metagenome (GOLD analysis project Ga0209777, IMG submission 187147) | Freshwater lake sediment microbial communities from the University of Notre Dame, USA, for methane emissions studies -HBP12 HB (SPAdes)... | ecosystem: Environmental > Aquatic >... | reverse complement strand
TGACTGGGATACCACCCCTCAGGTTGTAGCGGTGATATGAGCCACCTCGATGATGATGCTGTCGCTGTCACGACCCGGGGGGCGTCATCATCAATCCCGATGGGTGTAATCTTTGTGCAACAGGTTCATAAGAGGCAATCAATTCACCCCTGATACTATCACTATGATACAAGTTGAAGCTATGGCGCCTGTCAGCGGCCCATACGATGGCATACTAGGTGTGGAAAAGGATTTCATTGCCCAAGCGATTCCCTACATGTTCATGCCCTCTGAGGTTGCAGCATGGAATCCACTTGGGCGCCAGCTCGCCGAGCTCGGCACACTTGGCTACTTAGCTACAGCCCTTCTGCTGATGGTGCCCATCGCTATTATGGCTGTGCCAAGAATTCTATCCAGGAGGGACTCCGGCGGAAAAGACTCGAACCAAGCCTAGAGCGGTGGTTGCCGCCTTACTCGCTGTTATTTTCCTCTCCTTCCTATACTGGCCCACATTCCGGTGGCTGGTGGAAGTGGGTTTGCCCTGGTAACAGGGGCGGAGGGGGGGCCCTTTCGTTCCCACCTTGCCCCGGCATTAAAGAATGGCTCTGACATACTGGGACGGCTGGTAAGCGAGATGTATTTACGCGGTCTTTCCACCAGGGATCTGGAGAGCATGCTCATCGAGGTCACAGGAGAGCGAATCCCATCCCGAAGCGGTGTAAGCAGGGTCACTTGGGTTGCAACAGGATTTCGATGTATGGAGGAAGCAAGGCTTATCTCAGCTCAAAGCGGTTTACCTCTTTCGGGACGTTATCTACCTGGCTCTGCGCCAGGGGACGAAAGAGAAAGAAGGCGTCGGGCGTGCCTATGGGATACGGGAGGATGGCAAGCAGGTGCTATTGTATTTTGAATTCGGCAGCCGTGAGCCTCATGATTTCTGGCTCAGCTTCCTTACCGACGCGACAGCCAAACGATTAGGGGAACCTCTGCCTCTAGTCTCTGATGAACCTAAGGGCCTTACGCAGGCGGGGAGGCAGGTATTCTTTCCACCCCTTCAAGCAACCCTGTCTGGGGCGCAAGATAAGAAATATTCTTTGCCAAGTCCCCAGGAAGATGCAGAAGCAGATCAAGGGATTGGTGCAGGCGGTATTCTACGTCTCAAGATATGAAGAAGGGCTCGGGCTGGGGGAAGAGCCTATTGCTCGCTTTGGTAATCGTTATCCCTCAGCTATGGCACGTCTCGGTGACGATCCGGAGCAGCGTTTTACCTGTCTCAGATTTCCGGCGGCACATCACAAAGCCATCAGGACCACTTACCTGCCAGGGCGGTTTGGGGGTAAAGGTCGGAATGCAGACAAAGGTAATACTTCATTTTCCCTCAGAGGAATCGTGCTTAAGCTTGGTCTATGCCAGCCTGATATCAGCATCCAAAAGCTGGAATGCTCTGAGGATGACACCGCACATCTGGTGGGAGCTTGAGCGGCTCAGACGACAGACCTTGGGTAACCAGAAACAAGAGAGGCAAAAAGACCTGGTGGCACTGTAGAATGTCAAATAGCGGAGGCTCCTGCGTCAGGAGATTTTACAGGAAAACACTGACTTGACCGCTATGCCCTCAAACACCAGCGGTATGTCTCTTGCCATCGCTTCTCTTACCGGGGAGAGCGCTCGCAATACAGCTCTCTTCCTAAGCCAGCTTCATGAGCTGCGGCTGCACCGCTCAGCCCCAATAGGAACCAGCGAAGCAGCTTTCTCCACTCAGCCACCGACAGGGGCAAAGATAATCGGTTCGCACCCAACTCATACCTGCACGCCCAGCATTTCCTTTTTCCTGCCTGGCCATCACGCTCTTTGTATTGCCACATTATGGACATTTCCTTGATATTGACTGTGCCGCCATTATCCCATATCTAGGTGGCTAGTTTAAGACTTTACCCTTAGCATCTTATATATGACTAACTGGAGTATCAGCGGCTGTTGAGCAGCGATGGCCAATATTGGTGAATAGTTCCAGCGGGAATCTAAAGAAGGGATTACTGGGAATTCTGGAGTCTTTGTGAGGTTAAGAGAGGCCGATAAACTTATAACCTATACCTCGTTCGTTAAGCAACATCTTCGGGTCATGGGCGTCATCGCCAAGCTTGGAACGCAGTCGGTAGATATACTTCTTAACGAAGCTGCGATCATCGACATACTCTGTGCCCCATACAGTCTGCATTAGGGTGGCATGACTGAGCACTTTACCCTCGTTTCGCACCAAGTTGGCCAGCAAATTGTACTCGATCGGCGTCAGCCTCAGACGAGCCCCGCACCAGAACACCTCGCGCGTTGCCAGATTGATCTTCAGTTTACCATATTCAAGCGTGGAATTGTCCCGCTTGGAGCCGTCTCCCCGGCTACGCCGCATTACGGCTGCTGTTCTGGCTATGAATTCGACAGCGCTGAACGGCTTGGTGACGTAGTCGTTTGCCCCCCTCTCTAAGACAGTGATTTTCTCCATCTCACTTTCCTTCGCGGTAAGGGTAATAAGAGGGACATCCGAGAACGACCTGATTTCATCCAACAACTCCGTGCAATCTATGTTGGGCAGCGACATATCAAGAATCACTAGTTCCGGTGACTCCCGCTGAACGATTTGAATGCAGTCAGCCCTGTTATTTGAGTGAAGGATGTCAGTCTGCGGCCAACGCAACCGTAAGCAGGATGAGACGTTCTGTTCCACATCGTGATTGTCCGCGGCTATCAACACTTTCATCTCGATACCTCCCCAAAGCTTCCTGCCACAACTGGTATAGTGCTTACTATGCTCCCATTAACAAAACTAGTTAAAGCATCTAACATTCGTAGACATAGTCACCACACTACCAAGGACTTGGCCAACTGTATCTTGAGGACAGCCTGTTCAGCCTTCGGAGCTTCCAGGCTGCATACCGATCTTGTCGACCTTAAAACTCGACAAGAACAAACAACTAGCTTTGCTTTGAGCTATTTCCCTCTACCATGTCGCCGTTCAACGGCAATTAGCAAATACCCTCTCCTCCTTCTTGCCGCTCTCATGAGACAAGAAACACTCAGGCGAGTTTAGGGTCAAACCAATTTTCTGTATACGCCCCACATCGCCGATAGTTGTTTAGTTCCCTGTAGATCGGATCACTTCCAACTGTTGTTTTCAATAATCCCAGGCAATATCGTGTACGACTGGTCACAACCCGGTCTACATTACCATAGGTTGTGTAAATTGTCAATTACTTAAACTTATCCTTTCCTCTCAGTCTGGTACTTTTGGCCCATTACTTTTTACCTAGCGGCCCTAGCCAGACAGGGTATGACACGCTTAATTTGGCGCTGTATCGCGGAAAGCCATAGGCGTCGGCGCATCAGAGGAAGCAACAGGTGATGTGATCATGAGGTGGACATGAGAACCGAATCTGCAATTGTTGTGAAGCTGTGACTTACGAAGGCGCTGCTAGCATACAGGATATCTAGTCTGCAGAGCAAGGGTACCTACGCACAAAGAACGTAGACCAAGAAGAGAAGTACTGCCCAATGACGTGGCTTTACAGATCAGTGGTGGCCTCTTACGAACCGAGGGGTGTGTATTAGGCAAAGAAGACATCCATTTGCGGGCTGCTAACTCGTGATCAGATATACCTATCGCTGGCAAAACTGTCGCTGAGGAACAGTTGTATTATCTCCGCTAGCTCTCTGCTCTCAGCCTCTTTCTCTTCAGTAACACGTATCCGGCCAAGCCAAGGACCCCTGGCCCGAAGAGGATGCCAGCAGTGAGTTCGGGAACAGGGTAACCGGGGCAGCCCTGGCCGTTAATCCAGCTATCGCTTTGACCTGTTCTCAGGTCAAGAGGATCCCGAGATGTTTCACTCACTACCTTAAATGCTAACCATCCGCCTGCCGGCACTGTGAGACCACCCGAAGTCCAATTCACCTTGAACCACCAATGAGACCCTGTCCGGTCACTTGGTATTCTTCTCCAGTACCCATAACCGTGAAATCAAAGCTATTCCCTGAACCCGGCAATATGTAGCCCACGTAGACGTGGAAGTTGTCTCCATTGCAGGGAGCCTGCCTCAACATGATCTTGGCAATCCACTGATAGCTACCGAAAGCGGCTAGTTCAGGTGTTGATTTGTCAGCTATCCAAATGGAAGATTCTCCCGCTGGAATCCCCACATCTGCCTCAGGTAAGGTGCTGTTACCCCTGATCATCTCGTACATCGGCCAAGATTGGCTTTGCCCCGCATCATACGCTTTGCCCAACAGTTGATCGGTGAGGAACCACTGACACACAGGCTCACAGCCACAGGCCACCCCCTGGAGTACGAGTCGGCGTAGGCGTAGGGCTTACATGTTGGCGTAGGTCTGGGGCTACACTTTGGCGTTGGTTTTTTTGCAGGAGTACCTGATTTAGCTGGGGCTGTGTTGGGTTGTGACTAACTAGATATGGGTGCAAAACTGAGAGACACTACGAGAGCTACCATTACCATGACCAATATGCGGGAGAAGACCCTGATCCTTTTCATGCTTCGAGCTACAGCGCGCCGTCTTTTGACAGAGACCGCTGTCTAGATTTCTAAAGCCAGCCATGAAAAACAATACCACTGCCGGGTGCACGGGTTGTTCAACCTGCTGCCCATCACCATAAAATCAACAATACAGTATTTTTAGTTCAAGCCTGCCGGTTAAGCCGGCTCAATAATCAATTTTGCGGAGGATGGTGGGGGTGCTTTCCCAAGCACCCCCACCTCGCTCCTAAATCACCAACACCGGGTCATCTAATTCGGCAAGGGCTATTGTTTTCTGGGTACAGCGTGTTTACCGGAGTGAAGCCGAACCCTGCCAGCGTCATAGAGCTGTTCATCCATACCCAGTAGCCGAAGCCACTGAGCATGCACGGGCAGTTTTCGGGGTTCGTCGGAGGGCCTGACCATACCCAGGATTCCTGTGCCAATCTGCCTTGTTGCGTTGACCCGACAGGCGGGCTCAGCACAAAGGCATAGCCTGCGCCCGGCAGTCCATAAACCGAGGAGACCGCATCCTGCACGTACATTCCGGAATCGAAGAATGGAGGACACGTGCCGATCAGGTTCCATCCCTGAGACAGTTGCTTCGTCGGCGGCATCATCCCCGTCTCCACGTCATCCGCCAGAAGCAGGAAGTTGCCGGATGCATTCATCTTGATGTACATGGCATCAAGCGGCTTGATCTGGTAGCCCGTCTGTATCTGTGTCCAGGTCCCAGGGCCGGTGCCCGACCTGTCAAAGTAGTAGGCGATAGTGACCTTGGTCGTCAGCCCTGAGAAGGCAAGCAACGTATCGATGGTGTTTTCCGTCGCCGCCAGCTTGATTGGAGTGGAGAAGGTGTTCCAGCATGTATGCACGGGTATAGCGAAACCGAACCTGCCGATGTGATCATAGATGCAATTCATATGACTCACATACAGCCAAGGCTGGAACTCCACAGCCGCGCAGTACGTCGGACACCATACCAGGGCTTGCCCGTTGCCGGGCGGATAGCTGACCCATCCGTAGCTATCCTGGGGCATGCCGCTCGGCCAGCTCGGGCCGGTGGCATCAGCCCACCAGTTGTAGCGGGCATCAAGCCTGTAATCGTTATCCCAAGTCGGCGCGACCTCTGCACGAGCGTGGAAGTCCCTGCAGAAGCCAATATTCAGCAGACCCCAGTCGATGACAAGCGACGGCCCACAGGCATAGCTCCAATTTACGCCAATGAGGTCGTTATAGTTGGCTGTAGAGTCCTGCGAGCCCAGGAACAGCATGTCAAGTCCTAAGGCCACACCCATATCGACCTGGCAGGGATCGCCGTACACGTCCGAAGACACGCAGATCGCTCCTCCGCCATCCGCAACGTTGCACGGCCCAACATTAGTATCGTTTGAATCAAACACGACAAAGGCAATGCCAACGCCCGCACCCATGCTGCCGCTAAAGGCGGGGGCCAGAGGCACGGCGGTCGTCGCCAGTGAATACACCGTGGCAAGGCCGCGAGCAGTCACTGTCTGGGTCTGGACGTCGGCGACGGTAGCGGGCTGGTTGTCTACCGACGACACGTCGGTGTCACGGCAGTCGTCCACGACAATGCCGAGCCCGATGCCCAATGCGCCAGACAGCCCCATCACACCCTGATTCAGTATGGGATCCCACCACTCGTAGGCATAAACGAATGACTTGGCTGTCCCCACGGCTCCGTAGTTAGGAGCAGCGGCGTCCACAGTATTGTTCATGATCGTACCATGATCGCTGTCCTTAGCTATGATGCCAACACCGGCGCCGAGAGCCCCGCCTATGGCACTAGCAATGGGATCGGACTGGGCAATGACCAAAGCCGTGGATGTTACGTCACCGTTGCCGTAAGCGTTCACGGTGTTGTGATTTACCACGAACCCGTCTGACCAGAGGATCGCAATGCCCAAGCCAACACCGATGGCGCTCCCGTAGGCATTTGCATCTTTGTTCTTAAGGAGTTCAAAGGCTTCGACCGTCACGAGGGAATCCCCAGAGACAGTAACAGTGTTGTAACTCACATCGGCTTTGGGCCCGCCGATGACGATTATCCCCAGGGCCGCGCTGGCAACACCGCCAGACACCTCGTTAACGTATTCTAGGGTCATCGGATATTCAACTGCTCCTACGTCACCGGACCCTGTTGCACCGGCAGAGACTCCGTTTTTATCTATGGCAGTCTCCGGGCACCACTTGGATACAATGCCAGCACCCAAGGCCAGGGCTCCGCCCCATGCCTGGGTCCAGTCTTGTACCACGCCCTCGAGGGCGTAGCTGGTGAGAACTACATTGGCATCACCGCCCACCGGTGTGTTCTCGGTAATCTGAACTTCGGGACAAGCAATGGTGATTATGCCAATGCCGATGCCAGCGCCGTCGGCCTCACTGTAGGCCAAGAGCGATTGCGGCTCGCCGACAACTGTGCGACCCACTGGCTCGCTCTGCAGAGTCTGTTCAGCTACTTGGTATGCTGCCTCAACCACCGATTGTATAGCGGGGATCGTAGCATTAGGGTTCTGAGCCTCCATAGCTACAACCACATCTGCCGCATTGGCCGCGAGTACGAGGTCGCCACTTGCGTTCACGCTGTTACCAGCTACCTCGCTGGGCGTTTCCTGGCTCACCGGCACTGAGCGTTCAAAGGGCGGGCAGCCCAAGAGCGTGATCCCCAGGCCGATGCTGGAGCCTAACCCGTAAGAGGTGGCAACCCACCAGTTCTCCGTGTCGGCTTTGAGGTTACCCGAAGCGTTGGAGGCTACGTCGTTGTTCTGAACCTGAGCACCGCAGCAATAGAAGGCTGTTATGCCCATGCTCATGGCCGCGCCCACAATGCTCGCGGCAGGAGCTGATCCCGATGCCCCGCCGACTATGCTAGCGGCGACGTTCACCGGGTTATTGCCAGTTATCTTCGGATTCTGTGAAAGGCCGACGGTTATGCCCTCGGCCTGAGCGCCACCGAACGCACTGGGATCGGTCCCCAGCAGCTCGGCGGTGACGTTACCCAGGTCCTTAACCCTTTCCACGTTGGCCTGTCCCAGCGCCGTTGCCAGATCACCTAATGCGCTCTGTACCGACGCGGGGAAGGGCAGGCTCATAACGGCGGACAGCGAACCTGCGCCGCTAACCGTCACACTGTTGTTCTGCACCTTGTTGAAGTCGGACGTCCATACATCGATACCCACGGCGAAGGTCCAACCCACATCCTGTCTTACCATGGTGCCCACAACCACTGTGTTGTCGGTTACCTCGGCGTACGGGGTTCCCTGAACCTCAATGCCGTAGGCCTCAGCGAAAGTGTCTCCTGTTATGTTGACGTTAACCGTGTTGTTGACCACTTTGGTGAAGTCGGAGAAGTCAACGGCTATGCCAATGCCCGTAGCATCACCACCCATGGTCACAGTCACGATATTGTTCTGGATGAGGGACTTGGGGCTCCAGTCATTCCATATGCCTACGGCGTAATGGCCAGGGCACCCAATATTATCAGTCCCTGTAGTTACAGTGACAGTATTGTTGGTGACCTGCGCTGCAAGGCAAGATTGCATAATTATGCCGTATCCGTAGCAGGCGCAGGCGTTGCCAACCTCTACCCAGTTGCTGTCGACTAGCGGGCCCTTGCTAGAATAGACCCCAATCCCCACACCCTCGCACTTTACCTTAATGTGGCAATTTAGGATCTGGACCAGGTCGCAGCCCACGGCGTTTACGCCGAAGAAAGCACCGGTCAGCGTGAAGCCACGAAGTACCACACCGAAGTTACGGTTGACGTTAAGAGGAAGGCTCGGGTGCACTATCGTCACCACCGCGGAGGGTGGATTAGGGAGTTGATTCTGGACATCGATAAAGGTATTAGTGTAATCGCCTTGGGACTCAATGGTGATACACTTGTCCACTATTATGTTCTCCGCCGCGGCGCCAGTTCCACCGTAGGCGAAGCTCGAAGGGGCCACCATAATAGTGTCGCCGTCAACCACCTTTGGGCTGGTGACGGCATAAGTTATCGTCCTCCAGGGCTTTGCGGCACTTCCGTGACTGGGGAGGTCTGCCGCGTTCTGGGGATCCTGGGAGACGTACCAAGTGGCACCACCGTTAACAATGGTGACTAGGGCAAAGGACGTAGCACCATCGGTGTTAGTCACTGCCACCTGCAATACATATACACCGTGCAGCGCTGTGAAGGTTGGCTGCTCTGCTTCAGGGTTGGGCAGGAAGGTCACCGCTGGTAAACCCGGCGGGGTAGTCGATTGCACACTCCAAACGTAACTGAGCGACTCCCCGAGCGGGTCGTAGCTTGCGCTCGCATCCAACTGGACCGCGACGGACCCACCGCCCGTGGTCACATACACCTGATCCGGGCCAGCATTGGCCACCGGTGGAGTTGCTGCAGCTGCTACCCCTGGAAGCACCACTGCAACTAGGGCAAGCAGCATGGCACTTACCACCAGTAAGTGAATCAGTTTTGTTTTCACCGTGTTCTCCTTTCCTTGAATTAGATTGGGATTGTTTCCAGATCTTCCACTATGCCTGGAACTTATGTCGGACGTCAAACCGCAGTTTGGCATCCGATTCACTTACATCATGCCATCACCTCCTTCAGTCTTAATTTCAACTTTAAGAATGCAAAGCAGACAACCATACGAACTGGTTCTGCTAGCCTTCATGGGTAATCTGTTCCCCCCGAAACTCGCGTGGTACAGCAAGCCTTACTGTAGCATGAATAGGTGGAAATTACAGTAGCCTTAGGTGCCAACTATGGTGGAAATTGGTGGAATTTTGGTCAACTTTAAGTGGAAAATTAGCAATGCCTTCTGTTTCAGTCGTAAACCCAAGGCAGGGTGGGATTGACAGCGAGACCTGCTTGTGCTACCACAGTAAGGTCGTTACCATTGTGAAGCGCGGAATATAAGCAATACACACCAAAGTATATAGATGTACACTGGACTATAACAAAGTATAATTGCATAGTCAAGTATAATTACATTAGGATACATTGGCAACGGTTGGATTACCAGATTCAAGGAGATGACAAGATGCACATCGGAAATCGCAAATGGCTCTCTGGCCTTATCACGGTCCTTATCCTGGTTATGGTTATTTGCCCGGCGGCTCAAGCACTGGCTGCGCCGCCGCCAATGGTGAAAGTGATCATAGGCTTCAACCAGCAGTCCGCGCTCTCCGCGCGACAATCTCTGGTGGCAAGTGTGGGGGGCCAAATCAAACAGGCCTATCATCTGGTCGCGGCTGTAGCAGCGAGCATACCGGAAAATAGGGTAGATGCACTGCGCCATAATGCACTTGTGAGCTACGTTGAGGAAGATGGTACAGTACAGGCCATCGACGCCACTATACCTTGGGGAATCCATCAGATAGGCGCTGACTCGGTGCATGCGTATAACCAGGGGAGTGGTGTCAAGGTAGCCATAATAGATACGGGTATCGATCTTAATCAGACTGACCTGAAGGTGGCTGGAAACGTTACATTTGTCGCTGGCACGAGCAGTGGGCAGGACGACAATGGACACGGCACACATGTCGCTGGCACCGTGGCAGCCCTGGGGAACGGCACCGGTGTTGTCGGCGTGGCTCCAGGGGCGGCCCTGTATGCAGTGAAAGTCCTGGACAGGAACGGTAGCGGCAGCATATCCGGCGTAGTCTCGGGAATACAATGGGCCGTGACCAACAAAATGCAGGTAATCAACATGAGCCTGGGTACTAGCAGCGACTATACGACGCTGCATACGGCCTGCGATGCAGCATATGCAGCTGGCATCGTCATCGTCGCAGCCGCCGGCAACAGCGGCAACTCTTACGGGACGGGAGTCAATGTGCTCTACCCGGCTGCATACGATTCGGTAATAGCTGTGGCAGCTACGGACAGCACAAACAGCAGGGCTTCATTTTCAAGCACCGGCCCAAAGGTTGAGCTGGCTGCACCGGGGGTCAACGTCTTATCGACCTGCCTAGGTGGCAGCTACTGCACTATGAGCGGGACCTCAATGGCATCACCACACGTTGCCGGGGTGGCGGCTCTGGTGATCGCTTCGGGGATAGTGAAAGATACAGATGGCAAGGATGGCATCGCTGATGAAGTGCGACAGCGCCTTGATAGCACCGCTGAGGACCTGGGCGCAGCGGGGAGGGACTCGCTTTATGGCTACGGCCTGGTCTATGCTCCTGCGGCAGCTCCACAGACAGACATTCCCCCTGTGGCCAAAGCCGGCCCGGATCAGGTGGTCAGCGATAGTACCAACGTTGGGAGTGTTTCGGTCACTTTAAATGGCTCCGGCTCGTATGATCCTGATGGCAGCATCGTGTCCTGGGCATGGTCTGAGGGCGCCACGCCTCTGGGCAGCAGCCAGACCCTTGCCGTGAAGTTTGCCATCGGCTCTCACACGGTGACCCTCACCGTGACGGATAACGGGGGATTAACGGCTACCGCTAACGTCAAGATCACAGTGCAGGCTGACGCCGCGCCTGTGGCCAATGCCGGCCCGGATCAGGTGGTCAGCGATAGTGCCAACGTTGGGAATGTTTCGGTCACTTTAAATGGCTCCGGCTCGTATGATCCTGATGGCAGCATCGTGTCCTGGGCATGGTCTGAGGGCCCCACACCTCTGGGCAGCGGCCAGACCCTTGCCGTGAAGTTTGCCATCGGCTCTCACACAGTGACCCTCACCGTGACGGATAACGGAGGGTTAACGGCTACCTCTAGCGTCAAGATCACGGTGCAGCCTGACGTCGCGCCTGTGGCCAATGCCGGCCCGGATCAGGTGGTCTACGATAGTGCCGGCGTTGGGAGTGTTTCGGTCACTTTAAATGGCTCCGGCTCGTATGATCCTGATGGCAGCATCGTGTCCTGGGCATGGTCTGAGGGCGCCACGCCTCTGGGCAGCGGCCAGACCCTTGCCGTGAAGTTTGCCATCGGCTCTCACACGGTGACCCTCACCGTGACGGATAACGGGGGATTAACGGCTACCTCTAACGTCCAGATCACAGTGCAGCCTGACGTCCCGCCTGTGGCCAATGCCGGCCCGGATCAGGTGGTCAGCGATAGTGCCGGCGTTGGGAGTGTTTCGGTCACTTTAAATGGCTCCGGCTCGTATGATCCTGATGGCAGCATCGTGTCCTGGGCATGGTCTGAGGGCGCCACGCCTCTGGGCAGCGGCCAGACCCTTGCCGTGAAGTTTGCCATCGGCTCTCACACGGTGACCCTCACCGTGACGGATAACGGGGGATTAACGGCTACCTCTAACGTCCAGATCACAGTGCAGCCTGACGTCCCGCCTGTGGCCAATGCCGGCCCGGATCAGGTGGTCAGCGATAGTGCCGGCGTTGGGAGTGTTTCGGTCACTTTAAATGGCTCCGGCTCGTATGATCCTGATGGCAGCATCGTGTCCTGGGCATGGGCTGAGGGCACCACGCCTCTGGGCAGCGGCCAGACCCTTGCCGTGAAGTTTGCCATCGGCTCTCACACGGTGACCCTCACCGTGACGGATAACGGGGGATTAACGGCTACCTCTAGCGTCAAGATCACGGTGCAGCCTGACGTCCCGCCTATGGCCAATGCCGGCCCGGATCAGGTGGTCAGCGATAGTGCCAACGTTGGGAGTGTTTCGGTCACTTTAAATGGCTCCGGCTCGTATGATCCCGATGGCAGCATCGTGTCCTGGGCATGGTCTGAGGGCGCCACGCCTCTGGGCAGCGGCCAGACCCTTGCCGTGAAGTTTGCCATCGGCTCTCACACGGTGACCCTCACCGTGACGGATAACGGGGGATTAACGGCTACCTCTAACGTCCAGATCACAGTGCAGCCTGACGTCGCGCCTGTGGCCAATGCCGGCCCGGATCAGGTGGTCACTGACAACAATTGTGATGGTGTGGAATCGGTCACGCTGAATGGCTCCGGCTCGTACGATTCTGATGGCAGCATCGTGTCCTGGGCATGGTCTGAGGGCGCCACGCCTCTAGGCTTCGGCCAGACGCTTGCCGTGACGTTTGCCGTCGGCAATCAGACGGTGACCCTCACCGTGACAGATAACGGGGGATTAACGGCTACCTCTAACGTCCAGATCACAGTGCAGAAGTGCCCCATGCCGGCAATGCGAGTAGCTAGCATAGGTATGGCGCTAACACGACTCTACAGCGGCCTTCTAACCTACGCAACCGCGACTGTGAAGTTGGTTGATGCCAATGGTGCCGCAGTGCCATCGGCAACCGTAAATGGCCACTGGCAAATAGCGACCACCACTTACCCTGGATCAAATGCAAAAACCAATACTGGTGGCGTGGTGACATTTACATCTACTATGTTGACTAAGGTTGCCAGTGGCACAAAGTTCGTTTTTGTGGTGGACCAGGTCACCAAAACTGGGTGGTACTATAACGCCACGGGCAGCATAACGAGTAATTACGTTTCAGCCCCTTAGATTCACTGCATAAACCGATCGGCTTGGCTAAGGCAGGTTATGTGTGGATCTATCGTCAGCTTGCCGATGGAGTAACCGTGCCCTTTCTCTTGCCAAATGTAATCGTGTTTAGCCATCACAGATATTCCCGTGCACCCAGATGCAGGCCATCACGCATAGCCATTCACATCCTGATCATAGCATGGATTTACCCAAGCTCATCTGTGAGTCGGGTGCGTATCATCTGCTGTTCGCGCTTCACCTCAACGCAAACCTGTGCTGCAAGCTGATTCTGGCCAACAGCCCTTAGGCATAGTTAGTGAGTCTCGACATAGAGTATTTCCGCCGGAAAGAATTATGTGTCACTGAGAAGATCGATCACCTGATCATGGTAAACGGCGTGCTATGAATCAATTCCGAAGTAGGGGGTACACCAGCCTTAAAAAGGGATCCCCATTCTCCATACCGATTGTAGTAAAACTCGCGCTCCGGGCCCCCGGATCATAGACGACTGATGACGGTTATCTTCTTGAGAAACAAGCGATCGGTCATTGAAAAAGGCTCAAGAGCATTCGGGTATCATCAAGGCTATTTATCTGCCTTGGTACTTTGCCCAAACGAAGTGAAGGCCGGCCCCACTGTCTGGATTTTACCTGACAAGAGGACCATTTTAACCAATGATTCTGGTGACCGCTAAAGCCTTAAACAAGATTAGTCCGCGTTATGTAGTGCCTTGTAATGGACCGGGTAGTCGTCCATCCACCAGATTGCCCGGGGTTTTTTCCAGATGAGTTTGTGCTCGATAGGAACCCCAGGAACCAATCGTAATGTATAGCTCAGGTAGCATTACCGCTGTCACAAACTTGGTTATTGCGTGGTAGCACACCCGTGAATTATGGGGTTAGACGCACACTATCTCGTCTCCTTCTATAATCACCGACGAACTGGTTTCTGTGGAGAGCCTTGTAAAGCTGATTAAAGTCAGCCTTGTCTGTCTCTACCCATACCAATATGTTGCCGCCAACAGCAACGGTCCAATCGCCTCCTGTATAACACCAGCCATGTTGAGGTAGGTGATTCACTTGAGTTAGATGGCTATGGGCATCGGCAAGGGTGTTGAACATCCTTGTAGCGGTGGCACAGAACTGGGCCAGGATCGCGGTAGTCTGAGGTGATATATCTCTTTTTGTCTGATAGGCCACCAGCTGTCCGTCAATAGTGAACTCGCCGGCGATAACAACGCCATCGATGCAGAGCAAATCATTCAGCGTTGCCATGGGTATCCTCCTTTCTCAAATCGCGTTCAAATATTATCCAAGAAGCATGGGAACGGGGATGCCGCAGCTTGAGAACCGCGTCCAGACTATCCGTGTGATTTTGTGACGCATTGCCCAGCGCATACCCCGCGTGCACCACCTGCCACACTTGCGACGTTGCAAATACCTCAACCATCCTTACCTCCACAATTGCCAGGAGGGTAACTTCAATGTGAAATTATGCAGCAATAATATGAATATTTTATGGAGAATTTCCCTTTTTTTAGTGTGATTTTAGTCCCACTTTCGGCCGAGACTGAGAACTGAGACCCGACAGAGGGCCTGCGCCAGATAGGGGCAAAACGTGGAGGGCGTCCGCCTGAGGCGGATGTCACCCAGATAAGCTTGTCGCTGTTTTCGTGAATGCGTTAGCTTGCCCAGATTGCGTCTATTGTCTTCACCCCTATCGTCTGCTATGCCGGGATAAACGCCGAAACCGTGGTAACAAAATTGACTTCTATATCTTAATCAGGGCGTGACAACCCTCAACTTCGTTCGCGCTTGAGCAAATCTGAACGAGAATCCTACTTGACACCCTCTGTTTGTTAATGGTATAAATAGGTTTAGCAAGAACTTCACAGATTGCCTTGGGCTCGTACTTATTGGCTCTGCTCTCACTCAGGGGCCGACGCTGGTGGCAAGGATAGGCGCCTACCAATGAAAAGGTGTATCTACGGTGTGCCTATCGCTGTTAGTCCATCAATATGGGAGAGTAAATATTGCTCAGAAACGCTCACTTAGCGTGCTTTGCTAAATCGTCATTTTTGCCTAAATATGCCGATATCGGCAAGGAAATCGCGGGCAAAACCCATCATATGACGAACAAATGGGCCGTTATTCGATTGGGTGTGAGGATCGCTAATGACTAAAAAGGAAGAGATAATCAGGCTTAAACAGATGAATTTTAAGAATTCTGATATCGCGCTGCTGCTAAATGTGAGCAGGCAGTATGTCAGCCATGCTTATAGGGACTCCCAAGGTTTGAAT
>Ga0209777_10005132_pt1 | contig 15225 bp, 12 predicted proteins | sample FrelakmetHBP12HB_FD_187147 | JGI IMG/M metagenome (GOLD analysis project Ga0209777, IMG submission 187147) | Freshwater lake sediment microbial communities from the University of Notre Dame, USA, for methane emissions studies -HBP12 HB (SPAdes)... | ecosystem: Environmental > Aquatic >... | reverse complement strand
CAGGAGTCGACACCATTGTGAAAGAAGCGTTGAATCACCCACTCCTCAATGTTGATTACCACGGTGCACACAGCGCACTGGTTCACATCACCGGCGGCCCAAACATGAGCTTGAAATACGTCCAAGACGTTGCCAAGGCACTCACTGAGGATATGGATTGTTACTCCAATGTTATCCTTGGAGCACGTGTGGACCCAGGTTTTGAAGGGAAATGCAGAGTGATGGCAATCATGACTGGTGTACAATCACCGAATCTGCTGAGTTCTCGACCTGAGAGGCGCACAAGTCAGACCGCGCCCATTATCCCAGCACGAAAAGTCATGACAAACCCAAAGATCGGAAACATCGACTTTGTGCGGTAAAAACAAATAGAAAACACACGAGTAGCTTCTCTTTTCATTTTTTTAATATATTTTTTTAATGTTTTCAATAAGCTCTTTTATATCAAATGGTTTTGCGATATAATCATAGACGTAAGGTTCGAGTCCTTTTATCTTGTGATGGCGATAGGTACCGATCGCCGTGATGACGATGATATTAACGTTTTTTTTGAAAGTCTCTTCTTACTATTTCTTCGATAGTTTCCCATCTGTTCATCTATGGCATTATCAGGTCAATAAGAAGAATCCCAGTGAATCCTTTTTCAAGGAGTTCAAGACATTCGGCCCAGTTTTCGATGCTCCGGACTTCGTGTCCTTCGTGTTCAAAAATGTTTTTTAAAGAGGTATGAACATCGGGATCATCATCGACGATCAGAATATTTTTCCTCAATGACTATTTCCAATTTTTCTCCTATTGATACTCGTTAATATGTTATATTGTGACCTTGGCAGTCTATAAAATTTCGTAAAAAAATGCTAGTTTGAACAACTGAAAAAAACAAACAAAATGTAACAGGACCAATCTAAGTTTTATAGTAGGTGTATAATTCCCTTCTGCGTTATGGGCCTATGAGGTAGTCTGGATATCCTTCCGGCCTTCGGAGCCGGATACTGGGGTTCAAATCCCCATAGGTCCGCTTGATCTTTTTACTATGATTTCTTAACTTGGGGAATTGCTCATCAGAAGAGTTATCATTAATAGGAGAATTCTTTCTTTTACTCCTTATATATTCAATTTCTTTGATGTAGTCAATGATTCCTCTTTCAGCAGCTGCACTTAAATTGATACCGAGTTCTTTTGCTCTATTAACAACCTCATCATCTAGTGTTAATGTGGTTCTAATCCTCTTAGACATATGCATTATGTATGCATATTAGATATTAAAACCTTGCTTGTGTTGTAAGACCTATATCAATAACAACACCCCTAAACCTACATAATACAAGAATGTCCTTTTGTCATATCTTTAGACTGTATATATATTAATGATTGAATTTATGTTTTCTAGTATAATTATCTAATATGTTCCTATACTTTGTGAGCTGTTTAAATTCAGATCTTTTCCTATTATAACCAATTTTTCCAGCCCTTCTACTAACAGTCCTTTTATGCTTTTTAAAGTAATCAGTCAAAAACCAAGTCGGCATCCCCATCTGGATGCATTCTTCTAGAGAAAATTCTCTTTCTAAATCAATAGTCTTTCCGATATGAGCTGTTAATTGAATAACTCCAAAGAGTAGGTTCCAGTTAATATCAAAGATATCATTTCTTTTATCCAAAAAATGTGCGACTTCAATATAGTTGATAGGTTTCCTATTAATAGTAGGTGGACCCTCATCAAGAGGATATTGTTTATACATTCTTTCTACAGCAGGAACTTTATCCTCACGGATCATTAATATATTCATTCCATCACAAAAGAATCGTGTTTTTATTTTTTGATCATAGGTCTGCATATCAACATAGGTTGTTATATTCCAATTTTTGGCTTCAATGAGAAAGACTTTATTCTTGCATGTGAGCTTAAAATCTACAGAATTACCTCTTGGTTTCTCTTCAAATCCATGGATTACGGTATAATCTTTTCCAAGGTAAAATCCACACAACCATATTGTTAAATCAATAATTCCACATGCTAATAACTCGCCTTTTACCCCCTTATTATTGTCTTCATCACCAGGATTAGGATATTTTTTATCAATCTCCTCAAATTGTTCAGTCAGGTAAAAAGAATAAATATCAATCTTATGACCAAATTTATATCCACCAAAACCCCACATGGTTGGAGGGTCAGGGTTATTTAAAATATCTTTTACAATTTCTTGGAGTTCTTCCTCTGTGACTATATGAGCCATGCCATTCAAGATTGATAACTAGGAGTTAACATTTTCTTTTCGTTAAAATTAACGGATACATAGCTTTTACGTTAAAGTCAAGATTTTTCATTAAGAAAGAAGAAATCATATCTATTATTGTAGAGGCAACATAAACAACCCTTAAAAAGACTATCATAAATAGATATATACTAAATCGCATGTACATTTCTTAACGTTATCTTGAAAATACATTTCGTTAAAAACCTATACATCAAAACTTAATTCATGTTTTATACTAATTGATTATAAAAAATGAAAAAGAGGAATAGGTTTTTTAATCTCGATGGACCCAGGTTAACCCAGCATCCTGGAAATTCACTTGACCATCCTGGTTTACATCATACAACCCATCGTATGGTACGAGACTTATCCGATGAACCCAGACAAGTCCTGCATCTTGGAAGTTAACAATATTATTATTATTGACATCATATCTGCTGCCGTTTGTGGTGTACTGGTAGGTTTCATTTGTCCAACTCGCTTCATCTGTGACGTTTGCACTCCAGAAATATGTAGTATTTCCCCAGATCCAGTCATTTCCTGAAGGGACATAACCATAGGTTCCATTATTAACATCGTGATAGGTTATGAGAGTGACCCATTTTCCCGTATGATTCATCCATCGGAGGGTCAGTGTTAGTACGTCACTATTTGGATCCTCGACGGTTGCATTGAGTTGAATAGGAGGACGAATAACGCCGGTTGATTCATTTGCTGGATTTGGATTTGTAATTATCGGTGGGTGGTTTGACCACGGTTTCACCAATGGAAGGTAATCCTTATTGTCTCCTCCAGATATATTATAGGGTGTATCACCTATGAAGTTATTATCTGAATCACTGCCTGTATAATCATCCCAGTAATTGCCACCCAGATAAGGACCACCAATAATATTTGTCCCCAAGGTCTTACTGATATTCCATTTATTGTTTCCATCGTCATATGCGTTATTGGTGTTGTTGAAATAGTTATTATAACAGAGATTTCCTGATGATGAATTAAGCGTGATACTGAATCCTATTCCATCAGCTCCATTGGGTTCTCCTTCTTCACTTGTTCCGCCTATTCCTCCAGTACAATTTGACACAATATTTTGGGTAATAGTAGTATATGTGGTATTTTGCATATAGATGCCTGTTCCAGAACCACCAGAACCACCCCAATGTACAACTCTACTTCCATTCCTGCCGTCTCCACCAAAAATATTATTAACAATATTCTGAGAGAGACAACAGTTTGAGGAAGACTCCAAAATGATACCTGATGCATAAGCACCATCACCAGCATCCCAATTTCCGTTTCCACCAAAGATATAATGGATTGAATTTTGAGAGAGTATATTGGATGATGAATAAGAGAGATATACACCTGCGCCAAGACCGCCATCCCCACCCAAAACCATTAATGAATCTCCACCGTTTCCACCCAAGATATTTTGAATTATATTGAGATTGATATTATTCAGAGTGGATGATATGAGATAGATGCCTACTCCAGCCCCACCTTTACCCCCAGTCATCCCTATTGCTCCTTGGGTTCCTAGGATATTTTGAATTGTATTTAGATTGATGTTATTTAAAGTAGAGGACGTAAGAAAAATGGCTACTCCAGAACCAGCTATGCCACCCCCATAAGGGTCTCTTCCACCTATAATATTTGAAAAAATGTTAGATATTATAGTATTTGATGACGAGTATCTGAGATATATCCCAAATCCATCACCACCATAACCAGACCCTCTTGAAGCTGCCCCAGTGCCACCGGTTATCGTGGAAAATATGTTAACAGTAACAGAACAATTATTTGATATATTTATATAGACCCCCGTTCCAATACCACCATCTCCATACACACCCCCTCCTTCACCTCCAAAAATTTGAGAAAAAGTGTTAGAGCTAATATTGATATTATTAGAAGATTGAAGATAAATCCCTGCACCGATACCTCCAATACCGCCCACGTTTACATCTCCTCCTCCTCCTAGCCCACCAGTTATCCCAGAGATACTATTATGGGTGATAACATCGAATGCAGAAAATGAAAGATAAATACCCACACCTAGCCCCCCCTTACCATCTTCAGCATGTACTCCTGCGCCACCTGTTATATCATTGATATTATTATAGGAAAAATAATTGTTTATTGACGAAGCATAAATACCAGCTCGATACATTCCATTTATCCCTGCTCCATCAGGATCCCATTCATAGCCACTTGTGATTTTAAAATTCCTGATTGTTGTGTTGTTTTCGGTGACATTGAAACCACCAACAACAATGGTGCCACTATTGTTTTGACCTTCTAAAACAACAGAGTTAGTCACATTTATCTGCTCTTGATATGACCCATTATAAACAAAAACAGTATCACCTGGGTTTGCTGTATTAATAGCATTTTGAATACTTTCTCCAGGATGAACATTAATAATGGTTGGATTTGCAATAGACATTTTAATATAAAAAATGCCTGAAAAAGTTGTCGCTAGCATCATACATACGATTAAAAAACTTATTTTTTTCTGCATAAGCCTTTACTCCCCAAAATAATAAATTTTGTAAGAGTTGTTATTCTGTATGTTAATTTAAATGTTTTCAGAAGATAAAATCTCTAACCAAGAGAACAAAGAATTAAAAAAAGGAAAGAAAAAGAGGTGATGTTCTAATATCCTAACATGTGTCTTAGTATCGGAAATGCATGTGGGAATCGCTGGAATAACAACTCCAAGAACTGTAGTATCGGATTGTTAAACGAATAAGGCATTATTATAGGCAAGGGATCTGACCAGCTACTTTCTTTTCCATGGATGTCCTTTGCTTTTACTTTGATATTGTAGTTATCTTTGACATTCCAGATGTGTTTTGCTTCACAAATAGAACCAGAGTTATACGGTCCAATCCATCCACTGTTGTTCCCATCACCCCAATCCCACAGATAGTACACCTGGTCTCCATCAGGGTCGGTTGTACTCGTTGTGTATGAATATTCTTGTCCTATCTTGCCATTTGCTGGTCCCGATGGCTTATTGGGTTTAACTGGTTCATGGTTTACTGATGGTTGCTCATGGTTCTTAATCTGGAAAGAACTACTGTCTGTTCCGACGTTCCCCTCACTGTCAACTGCTTCTATCAATAATTTATATGCTCCATCAGACAGAGATGTTGTATCCCAATCACATTTGCCATTGTTAGAATAGGGATTACCCTTGAATGCAGACCAAGTGACACCATCGTCATTACTTAAATATAAATAGATTGGGAGGTTATCGCCATCAATATTATCATGGGCATACCATTTCACAGTCACGTTACTCTTCAACACCTCGCCATCAGTGGGATAGAATAGTTGTATTATCGGTGGAGTTCCTTTATTGATGATGGCAAGAGTTCTAGCGGTATCTGTAAGCCCGTCATTATCTGTAACGGCAAGTGTAACATTATAGACACCATATTTGTCATATCTATGAGTTGGTTGTACTCCTGAACCTGTATATCCATCACCGAAATCCCATTCATACGAAACAATTACTCCATCTAAATCGTAGCTCCCTGAACCATTAAATTGAACAGCATAATCGGTTGTTCCGTTATAGGAGCCATCAGCATCAGCAACAGGTGCAACATTACTCACAACCACATCTTTTAATATAGTATCACTTGCACCATCATCATCCGTAACAGTAAGCATCACATGATACGTCCCTTCATCAGCATATTTATGTGTAGGATTTTGTAAAGCTGAAGTGTTTCCATCACCAAAATCCCAATTCCAAGAAGCTATCGTCCCATCACTATCTGTTGATGCATCGGTGAATTGGATAACATCCAAGTCAGTAGGTAAAGAAGGATTGTAGGTGAAATTAGCTGTTGGTGGTTGATTTCCACCACCTGCAAGTTGTTTTATTTCGTCATAACTCAATGCTCTATTGTAAATGCGGACTTCATCCTCAATTCCATTAAGTGGTGCCCATTGACCATCCCCTGGTGCCCAAAGGTTGTTGCCAATGGCTGGTGAATGATCAATTTGATAGAAAGCGTTAGTTATGGTAGTCGTATTATCCAGAGTACCATTGATGAACAGACGACATACATTTGAAGAGTGATCAAAAACGCCTGCCACATGGGTCCAACTTCCAATAGGTATTGTAGATGTACTCTTACTATCTGTGCCTGGCCGATCTAACGACAATTTAAGTTCAAAATAACCACGATCTATATAAAAAAAGAAACCTAAACCATTATCGACATATCGATTAGCTCTACCATCAAAAATATAACAATTAAATGAATATGAAGAAGGTCCATACCATTTTACCCAAGCTGCAACCGTAAAAGCCGTGGTAATAGAATCATCATATGAAGCGGAAATATCCCCAACATAACTTGTATCTTTAATCTCCAATGCTGAGCCATACTTGCCAGTAGTCCATGTTGCACCATAGATATTCGCATCATATCCATTTCCAGAGCTATCGTGTGCAACTGAGCCGCTTCCTTCATCAAAATTCCAATAACCAATTAAACCATCAGTTAAACCCAAAGTTTTTGGAGAATTCAAATTATTGTCAAAACTTGTTTTTTCATAAGAAATTTGATTAAGAGAGTTTGAATCACTTTTAGTTATTTCTCCTAGACTTCCACTTATACTCGGTAAAACACTAGCTCCTAGGAATAGGATTATTATTCCTATTACCAATCCTTTCGTCCACAAATCATTTCTCATTTTATGTTCCTCCCCTGATAAAACAGGTTAAGAGTTAATATCCCCTTGATTCATTTAAATGTTTGTAAAATATAAAATTAGAAACAAATGTAACAAAAGATCATGAGACGGATTTCATTTCAACGGTACTATAATCGGTGATTACTTCTTTAAAACCTTCTTTCTTGTGATAGTTTCTTGGAAATCATAAATCTTAAAGCCTGCTCTCTTGTTTATTGTTACTAATGACAAATGAACCAAAAGCTCCAAAGAAAAAGGAGAAGATTACTATTGAAGAATCTGCAGCAAGTGTACAAAGAGTGATAGAACGAATTAAAAGAGAACCGTTTGAAGAAGAAGAAACAAGAGGAGTTCAAAAAGGAACAAAACGTGGACCATATCAACCAAGACAAAAAGGAGTTATCAAGGACAAGTCTTTTATCACTATCATATGTAAACAATGCAGACAAAAATTCACCTACAAAAGGAAAGGGAAAAGATTAAAGGAATATTGCTCTAATAAATGCAAACAGAAACATTACAGGAAAGTAAAAATACAGAAGAAACTGGAGAAACAAAGCAAGTACCTTGCCACTTAAAATGAGGGGGGGGTAGTGTTAATATAGCCACCTTTTTAAATTGATATAAATCTCCTGGAGGGAATATTACTCAAAACGTAACATATCACCCCCTTTTAATCATTCTTTCGAACACATTACTTTATCATATATCTTCTTTAAATCCTCTTCAGATTGGCAGTTATAATGCATTAAATCCACATCTCCTCTTGTACTGTGCCCCATGATTAACTTTTTAATGCTTGTTGGGCCTCCTCTGCGATCCCATTGTTGGGAGAAATACTTCCTCAAATCCTTAACTCTGATTGGTGCATTACTGAAGAGATGAATGATATGAGTCCGGGGAAAGAGTCTGTCTAATTCACATCCATTATGATAATAAAGATATTCAATAAAAGCGTCCTTTGCATCTTTGGTAAAAAATGATATTCTACTCTGAAGGGTTTTTGTTGTCTGTCCATTCGTTGGATTATGATTTATATAAATTATTCTGTTTTCAACATCAATATCTTCAATATTTAACTGATATAACTCTTCAGCTCTAATGCCAGATGTAGCACCTAACATAATTACTGCTTTGATTTGTTTAAAAAATTTATTCCCTTTGAAATAAGATAATGTAGAATCTATGTCATTTTTTGTGACCCTTTTTGATATATAATTAGGTTCTGATGGTGGTATAATATTGCTAGCCCAATCAATGTGGAGAAATGCAATAAACTTTCTAATTTGATATACTCTCTTCCTATAGCTTGTGGTGGTATACCTCTCTTGTAAATGTTGTAGATAATCAAGTGTTTTATCTTCATCTATTGACCAGCCAACATAATTTATGTAACTCTTAAGAGTAGCTTTAATATCATAAAGCCAACTGTCTGATAAACCGCTGATACTACGAAGTTTGAGATATTTATTTAAATCAGACTCCTCTAATGACTTATGTTCTACATGGAGCCTTCGGAGCCGGATACTGGGGTTCAAATCCCCATAGGTCCGCTTGATCTTTTCCATCGATGCATAGAAAAGAGTAATGGGTATATATTATGAAAACGTGGAGAGAAAAAAATGGTCGAACAACTTCAGATTCGAAGTGTCTCGTTTGATACATCGTTTTTACTTAAAGATGATTCATTCGTTGATAGAGTCATGGACGCATTAGCCCGTGACCATATTGCCTGTTTTGTCACCGCTACTGTTGCCTCGGAGCTTGAGCAATTGAAAATCTGGGGGCGTATCACCGAATCGACCCATAAAAAAGCAATAAAACGCTGGACCCATGCACATGCGACCGTGATTGATTTTAAAAATCGGCTGCTTTCTGATGCTTTAGGTCAAGCATGTATCCGTTCAATGGAAGATCATGGAGTTCCTGGAAATCATGTAGTAAATGATTGTAATATCCTTGTGTCTGCTCTAAAAAACGGCGTTGATCTCTTCCTTTCAGAAGACTTTCATTTCACCTCAGCTATCACCAAGGAAGTAATACATGAAGTAAAAAGCGCTGCCTGTAATGAATATCATCTCATGTGCGATACGAGTCTGTATAGTATTAATGCGAGAACATTTCTTGAGGCATATTCCAAAGGAACCATCGACCTTGATATCATACGATCAAGAAAGGAACGAAGCAAAAAAAAATTAACGCCAAACCAAAGGAGGCAAGGAAGAAGGGGAAACGAGGTACGCAGCAACGCCTCGAACCGAGAGATATAAGAGGAAACCCGGACGCAACGCAGTCATGCAACACCAGCATCACCGGTAGACAAGAGTGCAGATCGGGAAGACACAACCCCCGCCGAACGTCGCCCTTCCTCACCACTATTCCACTCTATCATCAAAACTATTTAAATGCATCGTGTTAAAATCCCAAAATGAAAAAGTAATAGCATCATGACCAATTGATTTTTAAACAGGGTTCCTATTGAGAGCAATCTCTGAGTGATGCGATGACCGTACAAATTGGTTTTCTTGTCAACCCCATCGCGGGGATGGGTGGTCGAGTCGGACTGAAAGGAACCGATGGTGTTCTCAAAAAAGCTGTTATGTTAGGCGCAAAACCTATTGCACCACGGAAAGCAGAAGAAATGCTCCGTGAGTTTTGTGTAATTTCTACAAACCACCGTGATCTTCAATGGATTACCTGCGGTGGAGACATGGGGAATAGCGAATTAGAAGCTGCTGGCATCAAAAATAAACAGGTCGTTTACTCACCATCTGGGAGCACGACCTCAACAGATGATACGAAAAACGCATGCAAAAAATTTCTGAAACACCATATTGACTTGCTTGTTTTCTGTGGCGGTGATGGGACTACACGAGATATCTTCACCATCGTCGATAAAAAGATCCCGCTGCTCGGTATCCCTGCAGGAGTAAAAATGCATTCCGGTATCTTCGGAATCAATACGACGGCTGCGGCAAAAATGCTCCATGAATTTATCAATAAGCGACTTACAATCGGCGATGCTGAGATTATGGATCTTGACGAAGAGTTCTACCGTAGAGGAGAATGGAAGGTTCGATTGTTTGGTGTCGCAAAAGGAATCGTCGAACCGACCTATATACAGGTGGGAAAGGCTTGTTTTGAATCGGTTTCTGATGACGAGGTTAAAGACGAGCTTGCTGAACATATCAATGATGAACTGGAAAAACACCATGAGTGGTTATTCCTGTTTTGTTCCGGTGGAACTATTGATTATATCGCAAAAAAACTCAACATTCAACATACACTGCTTGGTATCGATGCGATATACCAAAAACAGCTTGTGGAAAAAGATGTGAACGAAGAACAAATCCTAATGCTGCTGAAAAAATATCCAAAGACAAAAATTCTTCTCAGTCCGATTGGAGCACAAGGGTTCATCCTTGGTCGTGGAAACCTGCAACTCAGCCCTGCTGTCATCAATAAAATAGGAATTGACAACATCATTGTCGTTGCCACACCCTCTAAGCTTATGCATACCCCTATCCTGCGTGTAGACACAGGTGATAAAAAGCTGGATCATCTTTTTGCCACGCAGGGGTACCTCATGGTGGTCATTGGATACCGGCTTAGCAGGGTAGTAAATCTACAAACCAACAGCTTTTAATATTCGTATCTAATTGACTGACCTCTCTTAGAGCTTCATACTATTGGAGGTAAAATGATGACACAAATTACAAAACGAAACGCAAATAAATTTTTGAAAGACGAATATGATGACTTAGTGAAGAACCATCTTGAGTGGAATATCCGCGTCCTTGAGAGCGGATCAAAACCTCATTCGATTGTCAATGGCAAAGAGGTCATCATGATGAGTTCGAATAACTACCTGAACCTCAGTAATCATCCCCGACTTATTAAAGGATCAATTGAAGCCGCAAAGAAATACGGTGCAGGGTCTGGTTCTGTTCGTGGGATTGCAGGAACCCTTCAAATCCATACCGAAGTAGAAAAACGCCTGGCACGATTTAAACGAACAGAATCTGCTTTGATTTATCAGACAGGTTTTGCTGCAAACTCTGGTCTGATTCCTCAACTTGTTGGCGATGGAGACATCGTTATCAGCGATAAATTGAACCACGGTAGTATTATTGATGGTGTCAGACTTTCAAAAGCCGAACGGGCAGTCTATGAACACCGAGATATGAGCGACCTAGAAAAGGTGTTGAAAGATGCTGATAAGAAATACCGCCGTATCCTCATCATTACCGATGGAGTGTTCAGTATGGATGGGGATATCGCTCCGATGGACAAAATTGTGAAGCTTGCAAATGAATATGGTGCAATGACCTACGTTGATGATGCTCATGGTGAGGGTGTCATTGGCCCTGATGGACATGGGATTGGCGCGCATTTCCATATCGAAGGAAAAATCGATGTGGAGATGGGGACCTTCAGTAAGGCCTTTGGTGTAGTCGGAGGTTTGATTGCAGGGAGCCAAGACCTTGTGAACTTCGCGTATAATAAATCACGGACCTGGCTGCTCAGTGGTTCGCACCCACCAGCTGTTTCCGGTGCGCAACTTGCAGCTATTGATGTGTTAGAAACAGAACCTGAACATGTGAAGCGACTGTGGGATAACACGAAGTATTTTAAAAATGAATTGAAATCCTTAGGATTCGACACAGGTGAAAGTGAAACACCAATCACTCCTGTTATTGTTGGAGAACCTGGAAAAGCAAAGGAGCTAAGCAACCGATTGTTCGATGAAGGTGTGTTCGCCCTACCGATTGTCTTCCCGATGGTTGCGCGAGATAAAGCCCGAATTCGAATCATGATGAACGCGGGTTTGACACATAAGGATTTAGACTTCGCCCTCGATAAATTCGAAAAAATAGGGAAACAATTATCCATTATCTAATCCTATTCGAGGGAAAAAGCATCATGCTTTTCTCCTCTTTTCACCTTTGCACAAAGTATTTATAAAAGATGTCAGATTCGTTATTCAGTGTTTTTCTGGTGTTTACTGGAGAGTAATTTATGACAGATGATTTAAAGAAAACTGGTACCACCATTCTTGGTATGGTATGTAAAGACGGTGTTGTTATTGCAACAGAGCGAAGGGCAACCATGGGTGGGCTCATTGCTCATAAGGCGACAAAGAAACTGTATCAAATTGATGATCATCTCGCGCTTGCAACCGCAGGACTTGTAGGTGATCTCCAGGTTCTTTCTCGATATCTGAGTGCAGAGACGAAATTATACAGCCTAAAACGAGATGCGGAAATGTCAGTGCAGAGTGCTGCAACACTCATGTCCAATATCCTGAATTCCCGAAAATTCGCCCCATATTATGTCCAATTGATTCTTGGCGGGTGGGATTCTGCAGGAGGACATGTGTATTCATTGGATGCAGCTGGTGGTTCTATTCCTGATAAATATACCGCTGGTGGCTCTGGATCACCCTATGCGTTCGGTGTTTTAGAGGACTCATTCCGAGATGATATGACCGTAAATGACGGTATTGATCTTGCTCTCAGGGCGATTACTGCTGCGATGGGTCGAGATTCAGCTTCAGGAAATGGAGCTGATGTAGCAGTGATCACGGAGAAAGAATTTAAGATGATACCTGAAGAAGAAATCAAAAAACGTTTACAGAAAATGGGGAAGTAAACGGTCCGTATTCTTAGAGGAATATCACCAGAAAAAAAGAATATAAAGGTTCGTTTTACAAGCTTTCAAAAAGGTAGAAAATGACCGTTGATGATGTTTTAGCAGAAATGCGAGGCAAGATTCGAAGTTCAATACCTGCAAGTGTTGACATCTCTGAAGTAGAATTCGAAGGGGCGCTTCTTGTTATTTATACCAAGACGCCAGATAAATTTGCTAATAACAAGGATTTAGTTAAGAATATGGCAAAGAATCTCCAAAAGCGGATCGTGGTTCGTCCTGATCCAACGGTTCTCACTGATGTTGATATTGCAGAAAAGAAGATACGGCAGATTATCCCCAAAGAAGCAGAAATCACGAATATTTATTTTCAACCTGATGTCGGTGAGGTCACGATTGAGGCGTTGAAGCCTGGTGCTGCGATAGGGCGAGAAGGCCAACTGTTGAATGAGATACGCAGGAAGATTAACTGGGCTCCTAGTATTATTCGAACGCCACCGATTCAATCAAAAACCGTTCAGGAGATTCGTGGGTATCTTCGTTCAATGAGTGATGAACGAAAAGATATTCTGCGGAAGATAGGGCGAAAGATACATCGTGGTGCTTCAACTGGCGAGAAATACGTTCGTATGATCGCCCTTGGTGGATTCCGAGAGGTTGGCCGATCCTGCGCTATGTTGAATACCCAGGATAGCAAAGTGTTGATTGACTGTGGAATTGATGTGTCTGCGGAGAATAACGGATCGCCGTACCTTCATTTACCTGAAGTACTTCCCTTGGAGAAGATTGATGCGGTCGTCATCACACACGCGCACCTTGACCACTGTGGGTTAGTTCCTATATTGTACAAATATGGATATGATGGTCCTATCTATTGCACTCCACCTACCAGAGATCTTATGACATTGCTGCAGATGGATTACATTAAGGTTGCTGCTGCTGACGGCAAGAAAGTCCCCTACTCCTCTGAAAATATTCGTAATGTCATTAAACATTGTATCGTGATGAGCTACGGGGACACGACCGATATCACCCCTGATATCCGGCTCACGTTCCATAACGCTGGACATATCCTTGGCTCTTCTATCTGTCATTTCCATATTGGAGATGGATTGTACAACATAGCGTTCTCCGGTGACATTAAGTTTGAACGCACATGGCTGTTTAATCCTGCGGTAAACCATTTTCCTCGGGCTGAGGCTCTCGTCATTGAATCCACGTATGGAGGACATGATGACTTCCAACCCAGTAGGAAAGAGGCGACCGATCGGTTGAAGGATATTATCCGTACCTCGATGAAGAAGAAAGGGAAAGTTCTTGTTCCTGTGTTCGCTGTAGGACGGAGCCAGGAGGTTATGATTGTCCTGGAAAATCTCGTGAAAATGAAAGAAATACCGGAAGTCCCTGTGTACCTTGATGGGATGATTTGGGAGGCTACTGCTATCCATACCGCGTACCCAGAATATTTGAACAACAAGCTGAGGACACAGATTTTCCAACAAGGAGATAACCCCTTGCTTTCTGAGATTTTCAAACGCGTTGATAGTGGTGAGATGCGAGAAAAAATCCTTGCTGAGAAGGACCCTTGTGTGGTGTTGGCCACTAGCGGTATGATGAACGGTGGCCCGGTTATGGAGTACTTCAAACACTGGTCGGGGGAAAGCAAAAATACGTTGGTCTTCGTCGGATATCAGGCGGAAGGTACCATCGGGCGGAGGATTCAGCGAGGTGCAAAGGAAATTCCTATGAATATCGGAGGTAATCTCGTAAGTTTCCCTGTTGAAATGAATGTGGAGACCTGCGATGGGTTTTCTGGGCATAGTGACCGTAGACAACTCGTGGGTTTCATTAATAACATGTCGCCTCGTCCCGAACGCGTCGTGTTTGGTCATGGTGAGGAATCAAAATGCCTTGATCTGTCATCGACAATTCATAAACGACTGAACTTGAATACTGCGGCTCCCTTGAACCTCGAATCTATTCGTTTTGTCTAATCAATACACAATCACCTCATGGGATGGTTTTTCATTTCCATGATGTGCCCCCATGAAGAGAATACCAGGTTTTTTCTCTTCTTGCATAACGTTATCGGAGAGTTTCACCATCAACGGCTCTCGGCACTCGTATGTTTTCCCAATCGAGTTGACTAACATGATATCAGAATGATTTGTTGCTAGATCATGCAGGAGAGCGGTCATTTCATCATAGGTGTAATACAGCCCTGGTGGGGTAATAATGGGAAAATGGTTCAATATGTCTTTCAGGGGTTGTTCACGACCAGTTTTAAGTGTAAAATCATTTTTTTGGTGATATCCACAAGGATGCTGTGTTCAGTGATGTTACAGCATGCGTACCTCCAGGTATGATACTGAGAGCAATCGTGCGTTTTCTCATAAATCATCCCCTAAAATAAAGATGGTGATAATGAAAAAAAAAACAGGTAGGTTAAACGAGTGTTGCTTCTTTTCGTCCTATGAGAAAGACGGCAAGGTAGGTTGGAACCTCCTGTTCGCCTTCGCTTAGGTGGAAACTCTGATCATTCATATCTAATGATACCCGTCGATGCACTGCGATACGCACAGGGTCATCAGGTAACACG
>Ga0209777_10005131_pt1 | contig 15229 bp, 14 predicted proteins | sample FrelakmetHBP12HB_FD_187147 | JGI IMG/M metagenome (GOLD analysis project Ga0209777, IMG submission 187147) | Freshwater lake sediment microbial communities from the University of Notre Dame, USA, for methane emissions studies -HBP12 HB (SPAdes)... | ecosystem: Environmental > Aquatic >... | reverse complement strand
GCAGGTCCTTTAAAATGGCAATTGATGCCACATGCGATGTGCTGGTGGTTCACCAGAATCATGATTATAGCCATCTCCCTGGAAACCGTCCGCCGTATGGTTCGGAAGTGGCAAAATCGAATACAGCCAAAGCAGGTGGCCGAAAATGCGCCTATAACATTCTGGATACCAATCGCGAACTAGTGCAAGGTCGAATCCGTAGACCACAACTCCGTCTGGTACGCATTTTACGGCGGTTGGAAAGGATGTTCATCAATGATAAACAGAATGGCTTGGGTTGGGAGATTTCCCTGCGTCTTCAATATCTGCAGCGGCCGCTGGCGATAAAACCAAGGAGATAAGTCATGCGTGTTGGACATAATCCTGCCCGTTTTGTTGAGAAAGTAGCCCAGCCTGCCGAAGTGACAGTTACAGTCGTCAACTGTATCCCATTCCTGAGCGGATACTACGAACAAAGTCTGGATGTGCTCAAGACGGTGATCGAAAGCCTAAATGCCACTCGTGAACCTGAACATCCTTTTGATGTCATGGTATTTGACAATCATTCCTGCGCTGAAGTACGGACATACCTAAAAGAAGCCAGCGAGGAAGGCAAGATTCAATATCTGGTACTTTCCGATACCAATATTGGCAAGATCGGGGCATGGAACTATATTTTTGGTGCGGCGCAGGGAAAATACATCGTTTTCTCAGACGGAGATATCCTTTTCCGCCCAGGCTGGCTGAAGGCTTCTTTGGAACTCTTTGAAACTTTTCCAGATGTCGGCATGGTGACGGCGCGTCCATTACCGACGCCCAAGGAATATTCCACCGCTACATTTGATTGGTCTTTGCGGGAAAAAACGCTGGAGGTAGGACGTTTCTTGAACCGGGATGTTTTTTTGGAACATGAGAGCAGCCTGATACGGAAAGAAAACCGGGGTGACCCGAAAATCCCAGTCACAATGTCGCGCGTCACATTTTCTGGTCATATGGCATATGTAGGCGCCACACATTTTCAGTTCATGACCCGGCGTGAAATACTCCAGAAGATCATTCCACTTCAATCTAAACAACCCATGCGCGGCGAACGCGCCTTGGATATTGCCATCAACCAAATGGGTCTCCTGCGGTTAATGACGGTGGACGCGTTTGTCCGTCATATGGGCAATCGATTAACCAATGATGTTCAAGTGACTATAAAGCCTAAGCGAAAATCTCTCATGAAAAGAATCTTATGGTTTCCGGGAGTGCGGTATATCCTTCTCTGGCTGAACAATCAAATCTTTCGGCTCTATTTCCTAAATGTTGAGTAACTGCGGCAAGCAAATGGAAAACATCGGTTTAAGCAAAGAAATCATGAAAGTACTATTTGTTGCTTATCATGATCCAGCAGTAATGGATTTGGCAAGTGGAACTGACTATTTTTACTACCGAGCCATATGTGAAAATGGTTTTAATGTGAAGATCATCAAGAACCTGGTTGTACCGCCAATCTTTCTTGAGCGTTGTGTGGCAAGAATGTACCAGAGGACGGGTAAACGTTATATAAAGTTTAATATGACTACCGCGTGGAAAGCCTCGCAGGCAACAAATAAGGCTGTCAATGAATGGAAACCAGATCTTGTTTTTGCGATTGCTCATTTTCCTTTCGTTTTTTATAATGAGAAGGTACCTTGCGTCTATAGAATTGATTCCACATGCTATGGCGAAGAAACATCTTGGCCGCGCGCGGGTTGGTTTGCACTGAGAGTAAACATGTGGCAAGAGAAACGTGCCCAACGCCATTGTTTGAGGATTCTCACAGCAAGTGAATGGTCAAAGAATATCCTTGAAACTGTATATAAAGTCCCTGCTCAGCATATTCGATTTATCGCTTCACCCAGTGCTTTGCCATTTCATGTCATACCGAAGAATATTGATATCCCAGAATCGAAAAAACTGACAGAACCAATTCGCTTATTGCTAGTTGGCCGAGACTTTCGCCGAAAAGGCATTGATATCGGGATTGATATTGTACGTAAGTTAAATAAAGCGGGGATCCGAGCAGAGTTGACTATATGTGGCATCCAGAAACCGCCAGATGAATATGTTAGGTTTGTTGGTCCATATAAAAAAGATGATTCTGATCAGCTAGAAAAATACGTCTCTCTTTACCGTGAGGCCCATTTCCTTATTCACCCGGCACTTTTCGAGCCTGCAGGAATTGTCCCCAGTGAAGCTGCTGCCTTTGGCACTCCGACGATAACAAATGATGTTGGAGGTCTCGCTACAACTGTAAAAAATGGCGAAACTGGCATTGTGCTGCCAAGAGGGAGTCCTGCCGAAGCTTACGTACAGAAAATTATTGAACTTGTAGGCAATCCGGATGTTTATTATACGTTATGTCGAAAAGCAAGGGATAGATACGAGCGCGAACTAAACTGGGAATATGCAGGAAAATGGCTGGCAGAAAACCTTTGTGAAGTGATATTCGAACATCGCGCGGCTGAGGGAAAAACATGACCGAAACAGTTCAATATTGTGCTTTGTGCGGTGGCGAATTTAACCGCTTGTTCGACAGCCGTTCCTTCCGCGGACAGGTGGTTATCAACCGAATTTGTCAAAATTGTGGTTTAGTTTTTCAATCCCCGCGCAAGACGGAGGCTGAATTGGATGCTTTTTATATTGAAGAATACCGGTTAATCCAGGAAGGTAATGCCAATCCAACTGCTCGTAATGTTGATGTTCAAAAAAAGCGTGCAAGAGCGCAGTTTAATTTTGTCTATTCGGATATCCCTTCGCTTTCCCGTCACCTAGATATTGGTTGTTCAATTGGCCTCCTACTCCAGCATTTTCAGGATGCGTATCATAATCAGGCTATAGGAGTGGAACCCGGCGAGGCGCATCGTTTGCAAGCTCGTAAGGAAGGTCTGACTGTCTATGCTTCATTAGGGGAACTCGAAAAGGGTGGGGAACCGCGCTTCGATCTGGTCTCGATGTCTCACGTCCTCGAGCATTTATCTGACCCGGTTGGCTATTTGACCCACTTGCGTTCAACCATCCTTGTCACAGATGGTTGGCTCCTGCTCGAAGTACCGAATTTGTACGCACACGATTCGTTTGAGGTGGCGCACCTCTATGCGTTTAGTCCACATACCCTGTACGAGGTTTTGCGCCGGAGCGGTTTTACTGTGGTCAAATTCAAACAACACGGACGCCCAAATTCACAGATTATCCCGCTTTATCTGACAGCACTTTGCTGTCCAGCGGTACAACCAGACCTTTCTCCTGTCCGCCCCGAGAGAGGTGTGACATATAAAAGAGACGCAGGGATATTCAGACGTCGCATTCTTACCAGATTGTTCCCAAAACTCACTTGGGTTGTGCAATAATAGCCATGACGAAGCGTATTTTTATTGCCCCTGATTGCGACCTGCCGCTCATCTATTTTTCTCCCACCCGATGCAATTCCCACTATTCTGCAAGCGAAAACCAAGGTCTTCTTCAACGCGAGTTCGTACACTACAGTATGATTATTTCTTTGAAAAGTATCTCTCATTCTGCCTTAGGCTGCTCCTACGATGACCGATTCAAAGTATCCATCCATGCCTGTTAATCGTATCTCTCCTGGACATCCGATTCGGCTTGTCCTTTTTGTTAAAGCCTTTCCACGGCGTTCCGAGACTTTTATCGTCCAAAAGTTTCTCGGGCTCTTGGAACAGGGTTGGGATGTACATATTGTTTGCAACCATAGCACAGCCGAAGAATGGCGCCTTTTCCCACAGTTGCCTGACTGGAAAGAATTGCATCATCGCGTTCATGTAACCCACCAGGAAAGAGCCAAATTCGTGGAAGCTCTGCTTTTTCCTTTTTTATTCCTTCGCAGTCTGCTCCTTGCACCAAAAAGCACCTTGCAATACCTCGCACGCGGATGGAGACATTTCGGGCTTTATATCATCCACTTATTCTATTTAGAAGCTGAATTTGTAATATTACACCCTGCTCTCATCCATTATGAATTCGGCGATCTAGCCATCGGGCGCATGCATATAAAAGACTTGCTAGATTGCCGGATCACAGTCAGTTTTCGAGGTTCTGACATAAATATCTCAAAACTCGATGAACCCGATTATTACCGCCAGATTTGGGAACAGGCCGATGCCTTGCACTTGGTGAGCGAAGATCTTTGGAAGCGGGCTCAACAGCGGGGGTGTCCAAGTGACAAACCCCATTCCCTGGTATATCCGGCGATTGACACTTTATTCTTTACGCCAGGAACAATAAAATTAGCGGAATCCGTTGGTATCCCATCCCGTCCGTACCGCATCTTGAGCGTTGGACGTTTGGTATGGGTCAAGGGATATGAGTATGCCTTGCAAGCCATTAAGTGGCTTGTGGAGCAGGGGATCTCATGCGAGTACCACATTATTGGAGATGGCGTCTACTCGGAGGCAGTAAAATTTACGATTTATGATTTTGACTTGGGGAATGTTGTCACGTTACTCGGTCCCGGGTCTAGGTCCGAGGTAAAGGAACAATCGGAATGGGCAGACGTTTTTTTCCATGCCTCAGTTTCCGAAGGATTTCCTGTTGCCGTACTGGAAGCTCAAGCAATGGGGTTACCTATAGTTTGCACTGATGCGGGTGGTCTAGGTGAGAATGTTGCAGATGAAGAGACTGGTTTTGTGGTTCCACGCCGAAACTGGCATACCATGGCGGAGAAATTGGCATTACTAGCCACTAACCCCGAGCTACGGGGTCATATGGGTGAAGCTGGCAGGCAAAGAGTAATAGAAAAGTTCCAGAAAGCGCCTGGAATTGCAGGTTTTGACCGATTTTATCGTGAGGTGTTCTTGTAACAACATAACGATTGGAGTAAACATGAACCCATTAGTTACCGTACTTATGACCACGTTTAATGATGCCCCTTTTTTACGTATGGCGATAGACAGCATTTTGAGTCAAACGTTTACGGATTTTGAATTTATCATCGTCAACGATGCTTCAACAGATGATACCTCTGCTATTCTAGATGGTTATCAGGATCCTCGTATCATCCGATTGGATAACTTTACCAATCTAAATATCGCAGCATCATCGAATCGTGGTTTGGCTATTGCAAAAGGCAAATATATCGCTCGTATGGATAGTGATGATATTAGCCATCAAGAGCGTCTCGAGAAACAAGTGCAATATATGGAGGAGCACCCCGATATTGGTGTGCTTAGCACTGCAATAATGTTGGTAAATCAAAATATGGAATTTATTACTACTTGGATATTACCACAGACACATAATGAGCTTATGCTTAGGATGTTATTTTCTCATCCGGCTAATCATCCATCTACATTGATGCGAAAAGATAAACTGAAAGAAATTCATGGCTATAACGAAGCATATAAGACATTAGGGTCTGATGGAGAACTATGGACACGAATGTGTAAAGTGACCAAGTTTCATAGTTTGCCTGATGTTCTTTATCAATACCGGGTTACCCCTGATTTAAAGAAAAGGGGGGCAGCGAGATTGAAACCTGCGAATGAACTTCGGCGTCGTTTTATTGAAGAATTAATAAACGGAATTGTAACTGAAATTGATTATACCAATTTTCATCTTGGATACACTCCTGACCGTACAAAAACATTATCAACCGAAGAAACCTTTGCAGCGATAAATCTGCTTTTTGCAGCGTTTAATTCTTTGAAAGCAAAGGGGTATTTCCATGATGATTTGTCTATAGTTTATCCAGAAGTCTCTAAATGTATGGTTAGAATATTAGGTCATTATTCTGAGTTCAATAAACAATTGTTACCAGAATTATTTCGATTTTCATCTTCTCGCAGTATATCTAAATATTACTGGTTTAACAAAGATTTTCCAAAAGTTATGAGATATTTAGGCTATGGTATTACATCTCCAGGTAATTTTTTTTCAGATCTTATTCATCATATAAAGCAAAAAGAGGGCAAAAATTACTAAAAACAAGGATTGTGCAAACCATTTTTAGTAAATACGATCAAATGCTTCCTCTGGAAGAAAATAACTGGCTACTTCGAACCTTCAAAAGTCAAATTCGTTCTGCTTCTAAGCCATGTGATTCGCGGTTATTATCTATATAACTAAGTGTCTTTAAGGTTATCACAACATGGACAAGCACCTAATCGACACAATCAATTAATACTGTAAAATTGTAAAGAAATAAACTCAGTTATACAAGTTATGCTTATCATGAGAAATTTCCTTTCAAGATTCGGTTTGCCGGCTATATCTTGATAGCATTCCCTTTTTTTCGTCAATATATTTTCGATTCCACATCAGACGTATTTTAGAATGATATATAATCTTTTCACTGAGGCCTTGTGGTAAATTCTATTGAAAACATTGCATCAGTAATAGAAAAGAAATAATTTTACTTGAGTTGGTTAATAGGAATTGCAGCAGGCTGTAAGCATATGCAAAAAGCCTTTATGAAGATCATTCAAACAGTATGTATTGGATCCTTATATGGGAATATTTCTTTTAGTGGATTGGATCTATTTAGCACTTGTATATCAAGCATAATTGCATTCAAGATAAATATTCTTATTAAATTATTGTTAGATGTACATTCATCGAGGCCAGTATGTTAAGAAGATTATCACGATTTTTACCTGAATGGGCTGAAGAACCAGTAAGGACGACAAGAACTTTTTTAAAGTCCATGCCTTATCGGGGTAAGGGGCGTTGGTGCCCAGTTTGTGAGAAAGAATCACGGAAATTCCGAAAGATCAGTATCAGGTCACGTGATGATGCTAGGTGCATTCACTGTGGCGCTTTGGAAAGACATCGCTTTGTGTGGCTATATTTTAACAAGATGACAAATCTGTTCGATGGAATCCCTAAAAGAATGCTCCATGTAGCACCAGAACAATGCTTTGAATCAAGATTGAGAAACTGCTTGGGGGCAGAATTATATATTGCAGCCGACTTACTGAACCCGCGAGCTATGGTGAGAATGGATATTACCGACATTCAATATCCAGACGAGTATTTTGATGTTATCTATTGCAGTCATGTATTGGAACATGTTCAAGATGATAAAAAGGCTATGAGAGAATTCTACCGAGTCTTGAAGCAAGGTGGATGGGCTATCCTGCTTGTTCCCATTACAGCGGATATGGATATAACTCTTGAAGATTCTTCAATAATTGATCCATCAGAACGTTATAAAGTATTCGGCCAGAAAGACCATGTTCGACGGTATGGTACTGACTATATTAATAGACTCCGCGAAGCTGGGTTTACGGTAAAAGTTAGCTGCGTATCCGATCTTTTTGAAAGGAGTGATATAGTGCGTATGGGGCTTACTCCTGCAAGCGGAGAAATCTATTATTGTACCAAAGCATAGCTTTAGGTTTTGAAAAGTGCGTCTAACAACCGTAGAAAGCTGATGTTGCTCATCAGGTTTTTGACTTGCTCCCAGAAAACTGATCTAACACGAATGTTAGGGTTAGAAAAGAAGACAGATCAAATTGTCGCAAATGAGCTAAACATTTATATAACTTGGCTTCTTTCCTAACAGAGTAAAACCAACAGAACAGGAGAGAAGCAATGAAAGCTGAAGAGAAGGAAGAACTGCACAGATTGAGCGTTGTGGAACTTGCCAAGGCTATTGGGAATGTGAGCGAAGCCTGTCGATAACACGACATGGCACGCATACAATTTTACAAATGCAAACGGCGGCTCTAAACCCATGGGCTGGAAGGTCTGAAAGACCTGCCGCCCTGCATCGCGGCTGGACCTTTTACCGGTTCGTCCCGAACGGGGTGTGGGGGTCAAACGCCGGGTGGGAATGCTGAAGCGGCAGATTCTGGAACGCTTGACGCCGGCGCAGACATGGTTGTAAGAATAAGAGGAATTCAGATGACCAAGAGAATTCATGGAATTGTGTTCAGTTACAACCGTGCCATGCAATTGGATGCTACGCTTCGCTCTTTCTATTTGCATTGCATGGATGAATCTTCGATTCATTTGACCGTTCTGTTTAAAGCGGATACTCAGCGCTATATTCGCCAGTATCAGACCCTGATGAAGGATTATCAAAATGTAACGTTTTATTCTGAAAAAAACTTTCGGCGAGATACTCTCAGGATACTTACAGCTGATCTCTTTAATCCTTTTACTAGGGTGTTGTTACAAGGCATCTCTTATCTAGTCAATACTCAGCATATTCGTGTGCTTCTTTTTAGACGTGTCATCGATAACCTGATCCACTACATGCAGAAACGCATTGCTAGCAGAAAGCCTCCAGCTATTGATACGTCGTATATCCTATTCTTAGTGGATGACAACATTTTTGTCCGTGATTTTTCTATAAGCGAGGCAATAACGGCGCTGGAGTCCCAGCCCGAGGCACTGGGATTCTCCCTGCGGCTTGGTAAGAATACCACGTACTGTTATACCAGAGACCCCAGAGAACGTCATCAGTTGTTGCCGGCATTTTTTCAACTCAACGAGAAGGTGCTAAGTTTTAACTGGAAGGACGCAGACCATAACTTCGGGTATCCTTTGGAAATATCCAGCTCTGTCTATCGGGCCAGTATGATTTGTCCGCTGGTTGCCTCCTTGCGTTTCCACCAGCCGAACAAATTGGAAGGTAAAATGGCAACCTGTAGCCACCTTTTTTGGGATACTTATCCCCGGCTTCTGTGTTTTAATACTTCGGTCACGTTTTGTAATCCGATTAATAAGGTTCAAAAAAATATCCCCAATCGGGCGGGGAAGTCAGTAGCTTTCACAGTAGACAACTTGGCGGAACGCTTCAGTCGCGGTGAGCGGATTGACGTGAGGGCACTGGATGGGTTTATACCAAATGGTTGTCATCAGGAAGTAGATGTATCCTTATGCGAGATTCAGAACGTTGAATGAGTTCAATTATTGAGCAATACTATGGTGATTACGAAGAACCCTCGATTGATCATTATTATTCCTTTTTACAATGCACGGGAATATATTAAAGAATGTATTGATTCTGTCTCTATGCAAACCTACACCAATTGGATTGCTGTTTGTACTGATGATAATTCAGATGACAGCTCTTCCAATGTAATTCCCAGTGACCCCAGAATCATAAAACGTAACAGCAGCCAGCGCATGAGACAGCTTGCGATTATATACGAGGCGATTGTTCACAGTGGCGTCGAATATGATGAAGATGATGTAATTTGTACGCTGGATGGTGATGACCACCTTTTGGAGCTGCATTCCCTCGAGATTGTTGCTGGAATATATCGTGGCAAGCCAAATTGCCTCTTGACTTATGAACAGTACATCACTTCTTCAGGAAAGCCTAGCCATAGCAAGCCTTATACACGAAATGAATTTGATGTGCTCCGCGAAAAAAGTTTCGGGGCCAGCCATTTTAGAACTTTTAAATGGAGGCTGTGCAGAGAGTTTCTGCGGCAAGATCCTGAAGTTCTTTCGTACAAGGATGATAAAGGCAATTTTTTTCTGGTGGCTCCTGATTTGGCAATCATGTTATTTTTGATGGAAATTGCAGGTTACCCAAATATTATTTTCAATAAAATCCCGATTTACTGGTATTGTTTAGGGGTGATCAATTGGTTTTTGTCTGCGATGTCTAACGGCTGGATATACTGCTCGAATGGCGACATATTCTTCCGCCTCGGTTGGCTGGAGAACAACCTCGCCATTTTCGATGCCTTCCCCTTCGCTGGACTGGTTTTTGCACAACCTACCCTCTTTGATACCCTGCGAGGCACCGGGCATGCTTACCATCAGCTCGAAATAGACAAACGCTATCGTTACTGCCATATAATCGCTTCAGCAGAGTCGGTGAGGGAATACTCCTGGGGTTTTGTTTTGAATGCGAACCTGGAGAAAGAGTTGATGGAGACGCCCGTCCGTGTGGCTGAAGAAAAAGCCAGCAGAACGCGCGCCGTAGTGGGGGGTGCACACAACCAGTTCCTTGTTCGACGTGAGGTTGCCCGCCAGATCGTTCCTCTGCCGAGCCAATATGCATTAAGTCCGATAGAGGATAGCGCTTTCAACCGTCGTGTGGATGATCTCGGTTTATTGCAACTTTCCACCTTTGAACCTTTCACCTTCCATGTTGGCATTGGTCTTGATGAATGGACACAGCGTGAGATAGACTGCCTTGGTCTGGAAGAAGTGCTCGCATTCTCCAGCGACCAGCGCGATCGTTCGCTCCCTGCCAGCCTTAGTTGGTCGAAGAAACGAACCCTACCTTTGCTTGAGCAACTTTCCCGGCTGGAATTCCTCGATAAACTTTTGCGGCGCGCCTACAACCTGCTCTTTGAGTTTTTACGCAAAATAATGATATGCCCGAACGAATTTTTATCATTGCCGATCATGGCTTAGCACTGATTTACTTCCTCCAATCCGACGTCATCCCGACGCTCTTGAAAGCCGGGGTGGAAGTGGTTTTCTTTACTGATGATGAAGCCCGTCCGGTTATTGAGGAGCGCTTTCGCCAGCCTGGTCTTGTCTTTGAAGGCATCCGGACTAAGGAGTGCGAACGTTATTTCCAGACAGTTGATCCCTTCTTCCAACGCTGCCTGCAAATGTTGCGCTGGGTAGGCGGTTCCAAACGCATTAATGTCATGGCGATGAACGGCAATTATCAACTCCTTGCAAAAAGTTTTACCGGTCGTGGACTATATGCCCTGCCCGTCTTGCGCGGAATCATCTGGTCGATGCGCCGCTCTCGGCCTTTGCGGCGGTTAGTTGTGCGGGCGCAGAGTCACTATACGTCGTATATTTACGATGACCTGTTCGAGAAATATCGGCCCGACCTGGTCGTGGCGCGCACCCCCGGCTGGCGTACCGACCGTTATATCTTGCGCGAAGCCGCCCGACGTGGTATCTCCACTGCTGCAGTGATCGTCGGTTGGGATAACCCATCCTCCTATAATCTAAGCGGTGCGCCGGTGGACAATATCAACTGCTGGTCGGAGATTCAGAAAGAGGAGCTCGTGCTCGGGTCTGATTGGAACCCCGAACGTGTCTTTATTGGCGGCGTACCGGCCTATGATGGATACTTTCGGCGCGAATGGCTTATCCCTCGTAACGAGTACTACTACCAGCATGGTTTGGATCCAAAGCGCAAATTGCTCTCATATGCCTGTAGTTTCGAGACATTACATCCTAATTTCTCCAACATGCAGGCTATTGCAGACCTGGTCGACAACGGCGAACTGGCTGAACCATGTCAATTGCTCATCCGTTTCCACCCTAACCACTTCATAAAAGGCTCTCGCTTCGAGGAGGAAAGACAGCGCATGGTTGAGTACGTGAAAAAAATGCCGCATGTCCACACCATCGAGCCGGTCTCGCTGGGAGGCGGGATGGGATTTTATTCTGGTGAAGATATGCCTGAGAAAGCTTCTATGGTGGCTTATTCTGACGTATTCTTGACGGTTTATTCCACCATGGTGGTTGAAGCCGCCATCCATAATCGGCCGATCGTCAGTGTGACGATTGACACCCCCGGCGGTTGGAATATGAAGGATGTTTATTCGCTACCTCTTACTGCCATTGGAGATTGGCCCACCCATCAACGCTTCCGCCTGTCTGGGGCTGGGCGGGTAGCTGATAGCCCTGAAAAAGTGAAAGAAATTGTTAATTTCTACTTGCAGAATCCAAACGCTGATAGCAACAAACGCTTGAAATTCATTCAGGACGAATGCACCTTTACTGATGGCAGCTCAGGGGAACGCACAGGTCGTTATATACTATCACTCCTGAAATGAGGAGAAATATCTTGACAAAAAATCTTCCGGATGCTGTTTACTGGGGAATGACCGAACTGGCGCGCGATGCAGCCATGCATGCAATGGATAATAGGGCAAAAATTGAAGTTAATGCGGTAGAACAGGGGGAATCGCTCGACAAGGTCCATGGTCAAGCACTTCGTGATTATGAACAATTTTCCCAACTTATAGGGGGCGCTTTTTCATTTTTAAAGAAAATAGGGAATTCAGCCAGCGGATTTGCCATTGATATGGGTTCCGGTACCGGAGTCGGCGCTTGCATTCTTTCTAAACTGTCCTTTATAAAAAAGGTGTTCGCTGTTGAATTTTCTGAGCATTTTGTATGGAAAGTGATGCCTTTAGTGTTCGATAAGTATAAGGCTGAGGGCGAGAAAATACAGAGAGTAGTGAGTGACTTCAACCATCTTGAAGTAGAAAACGGTTTGATTGATATTATTCTGGATATTGATTCGTTCCATCATTCCGAGGATTTGGATTTCACACTGAAGGAATGTCACCGCGCCCTTGGAGTAAAAGGAGTCATCATTGCAATTGATCGGGCTTGGCCTGATATATATAAAAAAGATGAACTGGAGGCCAAACTTGATGTAGAGCTTCCTGACCTGTTGAAGAATAAATATGGGATCCCGTTAAATAAACATTTTTCCCGCCGGGATTTTGGAGAACATGAGTATACTATCCAACAATGGTGTGAATCCTTTAAGAAGAATGGTTTTGAGCCAGTGGTTTTTCGTCTTTGGCACCCGCCTATTTTAAATCGCATCTGGCTTCGGCTGCCCACTTTTGATTTTTCGATAGCCCTGAGCAGTTTGCTGTACCGACTTGGTTTTCGGCGCCTGTGGTCATATGGATTTACAAAAACGCGTATCATGTTTATCTGTAATAAGGTACCAAGATGACCAGAACTGAAATTATTGCCATCATCCCTGCGCGGGGCGGATCGAAGGGAATCCCGCGTAAGAACATTCGTCCATTTGCGGGCCACCCGCTGATCGCCTACAGCATAGCGGCAGCCCTGCAGGCCGAGAGGGTAACGCGCGTGATTGTGAGCACTGATGACGAGGAGATTGCAGAAGTTGCCCGGCATTATGGTGCCGAGACCCCATTCCTACGTCCGGCAGAACTGGCTGCAGACCGGACGATGGATCTGCCCGTATTCCAGCATGCCCTGACCTGGCTAGCTGAAAACGAGGGTTATCACCCTGATGCTGTTGTCCACTTGCGTCCGACCACCCCTGTTCGCCCACAGGACTTGGTAGACCACGCTGTTCACATTTTGCTTGCCCACCCTGAAGCTGATTCGGTCCGTGGTATAACCCCAGCGCACCAGAACCCCTTCAAAATGTGGCTTATGGTGGGGGAGGATCGACCCATCCATCCACTGACCACGGTTCCAGGTATGGATGAGCCATACAATGCCCCGCGCCAGATCCTACCGGCAGCCTATTCTCATACCGGTTTGATCGATGTCGTACGCCCGACCACCATTATGCAATTGAATTCGATGAGTGGTAGAACCATCATGCCAGTCCTCTTTGATTCGGTATACGATATTGATTTGGATACTCCAGAAGACTGGAGACGCGCTGAAGAGCGAATCATGCATGACGGGCTAAAGATGATATGGCCCGGACCCACCCCTCGCCTGATGCCTGTCAGAGTGCGTCTTCTGATCCTTGATTTCGACGGCGTATTAACTGACAACCGTGTCTGGGTGGACGAGAACGGGCATGAGATGGTGGCAGCCAACCGCAGCGACAGCCTTGGGATAAACCTGCTTCGTCAGGTAGGTATCGAAACGGTAGTCGTATCGAAGGAGACAAACTCCGTTGTAGCAGCACGCTGCCGGAAGATGGGTGTATCTTGTATTCAGGGCGAAGACAACAAACAAACGGCTATCCAGAAAGTAATGGAAGAACGTAAGGTCAAAGCCGAGCAAACTGTCTACCTGGGTAACGATGTCAATGACCTGCCTTGTTTCCCGCTGGTTGGTTGGGCGGTGGTGGTGGCAGATGCCTTGCCTGAAGTAAAGCGTCAGGCTGATCTGGTCCTGAGTAAAACCGGGGGTCACGCTGCAGTGCGTGAACTGTGTGACCTGATCCTTACCGTTGCGGTCAATAATCGTTTCTAAGAAAATAATCAATTGAAATTGCAGAAAACCTCGTACTATTTTCTATAATTAAAGATGTTAATAATTCTTACATTATTTAATTACTACATGACAGACTCATCATCTCCTGATAATCACTGACAAGTGCAACGTTACCAACTTATTGATTAATGTTGTTCTGGATCAACAGGCTTGTTATTTTCTTTATTTATTCAATACTCGGACATTACGAAAGGTATGAATGCAGACTGAATTTATCGAACTTGCCAAAGCCATTCACGAGCAATGCCGCGGTGGACCAATTTACTATATTACGAATCCCGGTAATCTGGGGGACGGACTCATTCGTGCGGGAACAAGAAGGTTTTTTCGTAAGATAAAAATAAATTATTATGAACTCCACCTGTATAAAAATCGATTTTATAAGATAATTGCACGTTATCTTCCGCTTACGCTGAAAGGTAATTTAATTTATGGAGGTGGAGGAGGCTGGTGCCATATTTATGGAGGTGGCGCCCGGCTCATAAAGATCGTCGCTTCGTTTTATAGCCGGGTGATCGTCCTACCATCCACTTACGAAATGAGTGTAAACCTGCCCAACACGACCTTTTTTTGCCGGGATAAATATGAAAGCAAACAAGCCATGCCTGAAGCGATCTTTTGCCATGATATGGCATTCTTCCTTAGCCCACAGCCGTCCCAGAAAGGGCAAGGGGATGGTTTCTTCTTCCGAACAGACAAGGAAAGTGCAGGGAAAATTGATTTGCCCCTAGGAAATATCGATATCAGCCTGCAAGGTAATCAATACTCATCCCCGCTGGTGATGTTTGAGGCGCTATCACGGTATGAGACAATTTCTACGGATCGCCTACATGTGGCTATCGCAGCCTGCCTCTTGGGGAAGGAAACTCATTTTTACCAGGGGGGGTATTTTAAGAACAAGGCGGTCTATCTTTCCAGCATGGAAGGGGTACACAGAAATGTACATTTCCATGATTTATAGGATGCAAGCACTATAATTGTGGATTCCAGTCCTAGTCAGGCTGTTTATAACACCGCCCCTGTTCCAAACTGGAAAACGGGCAAGAGGAATTGGATTGCCTTCCTAACAGAGGTTTTATTTATGAATTACAATTGTATTCGCGCGGGGTATATAGACTTAACCGTGAAGGAAATTTTGGAGGCTCAAAATGGCATTTATTAAGATTGGCGATAGATTGATCGGTGAAGGATACCCATGCTATGTGATAGCAGAAGTTGGGATCAACCATAATGGTGACATCAATCTTGCTAAAAAACTAATTGATGTGGCTGCTATAGCTGAATGCAACGCGGTCAAGTTTCAGAAGCGCACAGTGAATGTGGT
>Ga0209777_10005130_pt1 | contig 15231 bp, 15 predicted proteins | sample FrelakmetHBP12HB_FD_187147 | JGI IMG/M metagenome (GOLD analysis project Ga0209777, IMG submission 187147) | Freshwater lake sediment microbial communities from the University of Notre Dame, USA, for methane emissions studies -HBP12 HB (SPAdes)... | ecosystem: Environmental > Aquatic >... | reverse complement strand
GTTGGCCTGTATCCGGGGTGGCGATGGTGATAAAGGGCAGATTGCAGGCCAGAACAACCAGGCTCAGTACAAGAACGATCGAAAGCGGAAGCAATGTTTTTCTCATCTTTTTCTCCTTTTGGATTACTCTATTTTAACCCTTAATGCAAGGTTATACGCATAATAGTTTAGACGCTTTGAATCGTCAAAAGTTCCTTTGTAAACCCAAAAGCCATGGTTTCAGCCTTGGCTTTTTTAATTGTTTTCTATTTTTTGGTCATCCAGGGATCACCTCTACTATTTGCAGGGGTGATCCCGGGTTTGTGATCACTATTAATGTGATGTTATTAGAAGCAGGTGAAATTCACCGGGCTGAAGTATTGATGGTTGGGGCTATCGATATATACTTTTACCCAGTGACGTCCGGATGCGCCTGGACCCAGTGCCCAGCTATAAACCACGGTTTTTGTACCGGCTGCGCCGAACGTCAGCGTATGGGTGGGTGAATTGGCTAAATCGCTGTTGGTCCAGTAGTAGTTGACCGTTCCGGCTCCATTGGCATAAATGGTAGCTGTAAAATTAAAGGTATGTCGTGACTTACAGGAGACGGGTCCGGCATTATCCACCGCTGTAGTTACACTGGTGACAGAGAAAGCAGTCGATAAGGGGGAACCCGTGACGGAATTGATGGTCACCCATACTTGTCCAAACCAGACGTCCTTATCATCGTACAATCCCCAGATACCCTTGGTGGTTCCCGCCGCGCCAGGCGCCTTCAGCGGCAAGGTCAGGGTGATGCTTCCACCGGGTGGAACGCTGGCGCCAAAAAGCTTAAAAGATGGGCCGCTCATGGCATCACCGCTGTAAAATTTAATCTTATAATTGGAATTCCAAGTGCAGGTACCCGCGTTTTGAATCGTCCAGGATTTGTTGAAAGCGGTATTGATATAAATAGTGGTACCGTCAGGGTAATTTTCACCCATAGCTAGAGGTGGGGGATTACAGTCCACGCTCGTGGGTTCGCCCGGCAACGAGGGCGTCGGGATGTTCACCGCTGCCGGGGTGGGCTGCGCTTTTTGGGTGGCTTCAAGGGCTGCCAAAGCTTGCGCCACTCGGGTGGCAACCTGGGCTTCCATTTGCGCGGCTGCCTGAGTGGCAGTCTGTCCCGCATCCTGGGTGGGTGCCGTGTTAGCGCAGGCACTTAAGATCAGGCTGACAGCCAGAAAAAGTGAGTTTATCACTAGGTTTTTTTTCATCTATTAACTCCTCTTGAGTTGCCAATTTTAACCCTTAATGCAAGGTTATTCGCAGAATATATTAGGCATTTTGAATCGTTAAAAGTTCCTTTGTAAATAAAAAAGCCATGGTTTCGCCATGGCTCAAAAATATTTGTTATAGGAAATTAACTTAGGTTATTACTCGTATACGAATAACTGATCACCAATATTTCTACAGTAATAGATTTTTATGTGCATATGAACGGAGTGTTGTGATAAAACTGCACGTGATTGGGCGTATCGATATACATGTGAACCAGATAAGTAAGAGCTCCAGGCAAGTGTGTAGTGACTATTTTTGTGCCTGCTCCAGTAAAAGTGAGTGCAGCAATTACACTGGTTGTATAAGTTGCTCCAGCATTAGATGAATATACCCAATGATATTTTATTGAACCGCCCCCGTTCGTTGTAATCGAAGCAGAGAAGATGCATGTGGATAAAGCTCCTGTGATTGAAACGCTGGTGACACCAAAGGCAGATGATGTCGGGGCAACTATGACAGAATTGATGGTTACCCATACTTGGCCAAAAAAGGCGTCCTTATCGTCATACAATCCCCAATAACCAGTGGTGGTACCGGCTGCGCCGGGGGTCTTGAGCGGCAGGGTAAGAGTTATGGCATCACCGGGAGCAACGTTAGCACCAAAGAGTTTATACGAAGGACCGCTCATGGAATCGCCACTGAGGAATTTAATTTTGTAATTGGCATTCCAGGTACAGGTGCCCATGTTCTTCAAACTCCACGCTTTGTTAAAAGAAGTATTGATATAAATCGAGGTGCCGTCCGGATAGTTTTCACCTACATTCGCTGGCGTTGCATTACAGGGCACTCCCGTGGCTACACCTGGCAGTGAAACCGTGGGGAGGTTCACCGGCGCCAGGGTGGGAATCGACCCAATTGTGGGAATGATGGGGAGTGTGGTGGACTGTGCTCTTTGGGTGGCTTCAAAGGCTGCCATGGCTTGGGCCACTCGGGTGGAAACCTGGGCTTCCACTTGTGCGGCTACCTGGGTGGCAGCCTGTCCCGCATCCAGGGTGGGTGCTGCGTTAGCGCAGGCACTTAAGATAAAGCTGAAAGTTACAAAAAGTGTAATTAAACCTATAAATTTTCTCATCATCGACTCCTTTTGACCTTATAATTCTAACCCGAAAATCAGGTATTTGCATTTTACTTTTAAGGATCATTGATCAAGTAATCTCTACTTTGCCACATCACCTCAGGGGTTTCTATTATAACGTCTCCAGCCTAGATAATAATGCTTGCTTTTTTATGGTACGTAGTAAGTCACATCCATTCTATTCACACTAAAACGAACCATATCCGCCACCCCGTCTGAATTGGTGGCATGTTCATCGAACTGAAAACGCACCTGGTTGTGTTTCCTTAAAGTTTTTACGTTAAGATTTTCTATAATGATTCTTTCTATCCTCTTGTCAGGGATGAATTAGCATAATATATTTGGATACCAATGCTTGATAATATTATATTGTGGGGGGAAGAAAATACAACTCACGGTATAATCGCAAAGATCAATCAATTTGCCGGAATATTTTTTGAAAACCACCTTGATCATTCCTACCTATAACGAAGCCGAAAACCTGCCTAAATTATTGGCAGAGCTGTTTTCTTTGCCTTTAAAGGACCTGCATGTGCTGGTGGTGGACGATAACAGCCCGGATGGCACCGGTGGCATAGCTGAGGATCAAAAAAAGTCCTTTCCCGGAAAAATCAAAGTCGTGCACCGGTCCGGCAAGCTGGGTTTGGGCAGCGCCTACATCCAAGGATTTCACTTGTGCCTGGAGGACGGCTCAGATACTATCGGTCAAATGGATGCTGATTTCTCCCACGAACCACAAAAGGTCCTGGAACTTGTTCAGGCAATGCCGGATTGTGATATGGCGCTTGGCTCGCGGTATATCCCTTGTGGCAGCCTGGATAAGGATTGGGCTTTCTGGCGCAAGGGGCTTTCAGCCTTTGGCAATTTTTACGCGCGGGCCATCCTGGGTTTGCCCATTCAGGATGTCACCGGCGGGTTCCGTTTGTGGAAACGGGAAACCCTGAGCCATTTACCTCTTGAACGCGTCCGCTCCAATGGTTATGTCTTTCAGGTGGAAATGGCTTATGTGACGGATCGTCTGGGATTTAAAATGAAAGAAGTCCCCATTTATTTTGCTGAGCGCCGCTTTGGCAAATCCAAGATGTCATTGCACATCCAACTGGAGGCAGCCATCCGTGTCTGGCAGCTTAGAGGGCTTTACCGCGACCTTTCTCGGTTGAAATAGCTGCTTAATTAAGGGAGGAAAAAATTTCAGTCAGGCGACGCCATTCATCCATGGTGAGGGTTTGCGCACGGCGTTGTGGGTCAATGTGGGCTTGCTCAAGCAAGGCATCCACCTTTTCTTTTGTCCAGCCCAATCCGGCTGCCAATGCATTATGCAACATCTTGCGCTTCTGGCTGAATCCAGCTTTGCTTAACTTGAAAAAAGTATCTAACTGGTTGGAGGCAATCAACGGCTGAGGGTACAGGTCAACTCTCAGTGTGGCGGAATCCACCTTTGGTCTGGGATAGAAAGCGCTGGCCGGAATGTTAAGGACTTTTTGAGGATTGCCATACACCTGCACGCTGAGGGCTAAAAGACTCATGGCTCCTGGACTTGCGCAAATGCGTTCGGCCACTTCCTGTTGCACAGTGATGATCATCCGGCGGGGTTTCATCTGGCTTTCCAGCAGGTGACGGAAGAGAGCAGAGGTGATGTAGTAGGGGATATTGGCTACCACTACATAGCTCTCTGCCCCCATAAGTTTTGCCGGATCGAGCTGCAGAATATCTCCAGCCACAATCTGGACTTTACTGTCTTCACCGATGACTTCCTTTAATAAAGGGATCAGTTGCATGTCCAATTCCACTGCCACTACCCGTTTGGCAACCTGAACCAGACAGCGGGTCAGACTGCCGGTTCCGGCGCCCACTTCCAAAACGTTATCCTCAGGGTAAATTTCTGCTGATTGTATGATTTGCTGCAAGTACACATCCTCAATCAGAAAATTTTGCCCCAGTCCCTTATGCGGGGAAAGTTGGTGCTTGCGCAGCAGGGAAGGTATATTAATGGAAGGCAGGTCTATGGTAGCACCCATAAGGGATTGGCAGGCACCGGTGTGAGAAAATAGATCATCTCGGTTGTGTGCCAACCGACGTATTCTGAAGTTGGGATGAATACATCAATCCAGGGTTTGCCCACGCAGAGTCCACAGACATCTGTGACTGTACCCATGCCGTAGCCGGGAATGTATAGGCGGGCACCTTTCATGAACTTGTACCATTCCAGTCTCACCGCCACATCCCCTCTGGCCGGCCACTTGCCGCTAGATGTCGGGTTCCCTGTGTCGTGGTAAGAGGTGATCCATACACTGATCGCACGGTAGTATTGAATGACACCATCCGGGGTTGAGAGGGTTTGAATATTAATCTTTGTGCCGTAGGCATATTTTTGGGTCACTGGTGCTTTTGCCACCCATTCGGCTTCCGTTTTACGGTTGACCTCTTTGCCATCCTCGTACCGCACTCGCACCCGCGCAAAGCGCAGTCCGTACTCACCAGTCTGCACAACTTTTTGGCTGTCGATTTCCAACTGGGCATCAGCTACATATTCACTGGTGAACGGGATGGGCTTAGCCTGCGTGGTAACTTCTTCCCGCACACGCACAACTTTTATGGTCCGGTCAGCCGGGATGGGGTCGTTCTCACTGGGAATGCTGTAATCCAGATTCTGCAGAGAAATGCCTGCCTGAGCCAGTGCCTGTCCGATGTTTTTTGCGGCAGTCGGCAGGGTGATCTCCTGACCCTGCACCAGAATGCGGACTGGTTGGCTGCGGCGAATAGTGACCTTTATATCGGCGATAAGGGGCGTTTCGAGGGGCACTGAAATAAAATCTGAGGTGCGCAAAATGATGCTTTGTTCCCATAACGCCTGCCCAAGCATCGGTGCTGCCGACCGGAAGGTGGATGGTTTTCCATCCAGGATCAGTTCAATTTGATGGGCTTTTCTAAGTTGGATGACAACATTGCCTATGTTCTCCACTGGTTTGTCAGCAGAAACCTGGATGCCATTTACCAGGATGTGGTCTTCAGCGTTTAACGCCAATCCTGCTTGTTTGAAAAAGACAGCCGGGATGTTCGAGCGAGTCGTGATTTTCAGGGGTTTATCCTGCCCGTCAACGAATGCAGTCACAGTGGTTGAAGCGTTATTAATGAAAGTGATCAGCAGTATGGTTAAAACTAAGATCAGCGCGGTGCCGGCCAACAAGAATTTGGCATACTTGCGTAAAAAATCCATGCCAAAAATTGTAACAGATAAGCAGAACGACTATTTTAAGAAAAAAGATCCAGAGAATTAATCCTCTGGATCTTGTTAAAACTTAAAACTGATTATTTATCTATTTAATCTTGATTTCAACCAGGTCTTTCACCTGTAATTTACCGGAAAAACCAGGTATGACCGTTTTTAGACCGCCGTCATCCTGGAAAGCGACAATACAAGTGTCACATTTCAAAAAGTCAGCTCCGCTCATATCCGCTGTGTAACCATCCTTACCAACGAAGGTTAAGGTATTAGCATCGGCGATCTCGGTTAGCAACTGTTTCAGGGCTGTGCCTGTGTATTTGGTTACTGTGCCATCTTTGCCGGTGTATTCCACCTCAATCTGGTTTTTACCTTTAATATCATTGGCGGTCAGGTTCACTTCCGCTTTACCGCCGCTAATCTTAAGGATTATGGCTGGAGGAACTGTGGTGCTGCAGGCAGCCAGCAGCAGGCTGGCTAATAAACTGATTACGATGATTGTCTTGATTGTTTTCATTTTTTCTCCTATTGATTATTAAATTGGATTTCAACTAATGCATAAATCCACTTATTGGCGGGAGTATCCGGACACACTAATCGAATGGGGCCATGGGCTTGATCTTTTTCAGCAATCCAATTGCCATCCATCTTTAGCGCGATGATAGCGCCTTTTAGTTCATTTTTACTGATGAGCATTTCATAGCCGTCGTCCCCTTTAGCCAGAATAGTGGTGTATTGCGGATCCGTACCTGCTTTAGAGGCAATATCATCCAATGGCACCCCCACCCAGGTATTGGTCGTATCTTCACTGGTGGTTTTTTGCATGAGGATATCTTTTAATTCCGTTTGCGGCATTCTTGCCAGGTCTGCATAAGTCAATACCATGGGATTATTTACTACTCCGCCAATTTTCAAATTCCAATTCACATTTGGATGAGTGGCGCAAGCAGTTAACCCAATTGCCAGTGATACAAATACGAGCAAAATGAAGGTTTCTATTCTTATTTTTTGGCGCATACGATCTCCTTTCTACAAAGATTAGTAATTATTTTTTTGCCTCCTAAGGTTTAAGATAAATAAATAAAGGAATTAACATATCCTCAGCGATCAAGTTTCCATGTTCGCCTGTGCGTTGTCCTTCGCTCCCGGAATGCATGCCGTGGTCCGCTGTGATAAGGAACAGGGTATTGGATGGACTGGCATCCAATAGCCGCTTAACGTATCCATCAATCGCTTGCACTCTTTGAATATATTCAGGCGACCAGGGACCAAAGGTATGACCGGAGTCATCAATGCCATGAAAATGTATCCATAAAAAGTCGGGCATTCTTGCATTTATTTTATTGATGGCATTTTGAAAAACCTCATCATCATTTGTTCCATTCTGGTTATCATCGGTTGATAAAATCAGGTCTTCGGCTTTCAGGTTTGTCAGATATAAGGAATTGCCTTCTATTACCGAAAACTGCTTTTGGTTACTGCGTAATTGATCAAAGATGGTCGCGGTCTTGGTGGACCGTTTTCCGGATTGGTCCACGCCATTTATTTCCGGTTCAACACCAGTGATCAAGGCAGCGGTCACAACGTTGGTTACCGAAGGATAAACCGTAAGCCCCATCTTGGGCTTGCCCAATTCTAACAAATTTGGAATTAATCCCTGCTCTTGCGCTTTCTGAACGTCAAGGTAGCCAAAAGCATCCATGATGATCAGCACGACATGCGTAGCTTTTTGGGAAAAAAGAGTGGGGCTCTTGGAGTCATGCAATCCAGGTAATGACAAGGCAGAAAGAATTGCGGGTGCAAGGTCGAGAATTGAGAATTCTGTGGAATCCGCCTGTTGATCTGGCTCAACATTTATTTTGTCGGGGCGGATGGTTTCATGATTTAATGAAATACTGCCATCTGCGAGCCATTTGGTGCCAGAAGCGATTTCCTTCCAGGGATGGTAACCATCGGCATTATTAAAACTTACTTGTTTGATTGCCTGATAGCCAAGATAATGGAAAAGCCGCTCCAGAGGGATACTGCCGGAATCGTCCGCATAAGTTTCTAGTTTTTGATGTTCTTCAACTCCGGCTTTCTTTTCCTCATTGGTGATCGAATTAATAACAGTAATTGAGCTAGGTATTTGGGAACAACTTGAAATTAAAACAGTAATCAGAAATAATGACAGCAGAATCTGAATTCGAAATACTGATCTTCTCATACCGATTCAATTAGTTGGGAAAATGCAGAAGGATCTTTTCAATTTGCCCAATATCGCTGCCCTGTGGCACGCCATCCCCAACCAGGCGCAGAGGGAAATCCTTATCGGTGAGGGGATTACCATTTTGCAAATACACCACCAGAATTTTCTCATTCCGGGCAATTTCCTGGCTTTTAAAGGTGACTGATTTCCCGTTTTTAGAGATGACTTCAACCGTGTAACCGGATTTAGCCATATCATCGTTAAAAGCGCCGCTGCCGTGTGTATTCTGATCATCCACTTTCCCTATGAGAAGCCATAAGGGGATACCCATCCATTCATTGGCCTGATTGTCGGTCCAAACGGCCTGGTGGCATTTTTCGGCAGTCCCGGCTTCAAATGTTGCCCGGTCTATAGATTCAGAAACCACTCCTTCCAGCTTTACTTCCCAATTCTGGAGAAGAGGTTTGATGGTCAATTTGTTTATAAATTTCACCGACCAATGCCCATCCGTAACCTGATTGGGCTTTTCACTTACAATTTGTAGTCTCAGGGTTCCGTCATTTTCCTTGTCTAATGGTTGACCGGCTTGTTCGGACGCAAGAATTACCTTCAACCCTTCACTTTTAATCTGTTCCCCGGAGGTCGGATCATAGGTGATGAAATCCCCTTTGATTAGTTGGTCGGAAGAGAAGGTGATGGCATACCCATCCTCAGCTTCCACTTGAACGCTGACCGGTTCAGCACTTGGATGTGCTAGTTTTATAAGGTCAACTAATTGAACCCCTGAATATTGCTTGGGTGCTGTGATTTTGCCAGTGGTATTCTTTATCCCGCCATAACCGCTGATCATGCCGACCGCCTTGAAGTCATTATAGTTAAGGGTGAGGTTTTTTTCTGCACTGGTGATGGTCAGGATGACTTGATTGGAGACGGTTGGAGTCGAATTGTGAATCCCCTGACAACTGATTAATATGATGCCAATCAGGATAATCCATATAGCAGGAAAAACGGTTTTCTTCATCGGATTGCTCCTAAACAATAAAATAAAAGACGGCTCTCGCGGAAAGGCAGCCGTCTTGATCATTCAATACCCAATCCAGCAGGTAAAAGAATCAGACTCATCTCCTTTCCAAGTACGGGAGGCAAAACTGTTTCCGGTTTTACCCTATCGGTTCGTGAACCATGACCATTCGGTTTTAGGATCGAGAACTCGAAGATGATGAAAAAAATTATATCATTGTGCTAATTGCAAAGCAAATTAAAATCAATCCTGGGAAAATAAAAACCCCTTATACAGGGGTTTGAGATGCCGAGAGCCAGAATCGAACTGGCCACTCCGCGATTTTCAGTCGCGTGCTCTACCAACTGAGCTATCTCGGCAGGTGATAAGAAATTCTACCTGTTAGGAATAGGCTTGTCAAGCAAGTGCTGTATAAAACAAAGTTACCTAACGCTACCCTTCTCCGAACCAACCCTTTCATTTTTTACTATATGCAAATCATTATGCAGGGTATTTAGATACATGAAGGATGAGTTCAACTCAGGATCGATTTTTTCACCTTGGGGATTTAATATGATTTCGTTTGTGATAATCTGCAAGAATGTAGAGCACTATTTTTCAGAAAATCGAAAATATAGGTTTGGAACCCTGGACAGTAATAATGAGGTAGAAACAAGGCTATTTATGTGAATAGAAACATTTCGTTGAATATCGGCTTTATCATTCTCAGCTTGTCGGGATTTTTCTCTCCATTCCTTTCGTAATTGTTGATAGGTATTCTCATTGATTTGTTGAGTAATAACAACCTGCTCAGTCGAGCTTCTTCTTCGCTTAATATTATTAACCCATGGTTAATTTCGATGATTTTCTTATCACGGTCATTTTGATACAGAACGGTTCGGGCGGGTGAGAGAACATAGTAGTACTCCCCGTAAAAATTTCAAATGTAAGGATTAAAATTAATAAGAGTTTATCATCAATCGCGAACAGGGAATAATTATTATCTGCCTGAAGATTGATGATGAGAATCCGTATATTCAGGGGGAAGAAGAAAAAAGGAGACTGGGGAAGAGCCAATTTCCTTCAACTTAAAAAGCGGACAGGTGTTTACTTAAACTCTATTTACCAGTTAAGCATTTGGTCTCTATACTGTTGTTTCAAGCGGGCATTGTGCTGTTCGCCGCCATCCACATTGCCGGCGATATAGATCGGGGGAGTAACGCCGCGTTTGAGCAATTCCTCGATGCAGGCAGTTACCAGCGCTTGCAGCAAAGCAATGCTGGTGACACCTGAAGCCGGAGTGAATTTTTCAGCTACCCCTGGCGCCTGCATGGTTGCATCACCTTTGTCCACCTTGTTATCCAGTACTACATCAGCGTAATCGAACATTTTCTTGCCGGATGGATGTCGTGAGGTGACTTCTTTGGTGTATTTCCAAGAGGTCACCCCAATCACTTTCACTCCACGTTCCTGAGCGATCTTAGCCAGTTCAATCGGCACCGCGTTACGTCCGGAGACCGAAACAAGGATGAGCACATCATCTTTTTGGATAGGATAGTTATCCAACAGCACTTGCGCATACCCCTCCAGCCGCTCAATCCCGGATGTCATTGTTGGTGGGTGGGTATCCAGAGAAGCAATGCCAGGGGCAAAAATGGGGTTGATCAACATCAAACCGCCGGCGCGATAAACGATATCCTGAATGGGCAGGGAAGAGTGCGAACAGCCGAAGGCAAAGATCTTTTTGCCATGCTGAACAGCATCCGCCATCAGGCTGGCGGCCTGGTTGATGGCATTTTCTTCTTCATCACTAATCTTTTCGATGAGTTGAATGACACGTTTTAAATATTCCTTTGACAATTTTGACATGTGAGGTTTCTCCTGATTTATTCTATTTTTCCATATACCAACTTGCCTTTGACCATAGTTGCCGAGATATGGTATGTTTCATCAAAAAAAGTGAGATCCGCATCCGCACCTGGTTGAATCTGCCCTTTGCGGTCATGAATATGCATGGCTTCAGCCGGAGAGTAAGTTGCCATGCGGATGGCATCCTGGAATGAGATTTGGGCAAAATTCATTACATTTCTGACCGCCTGGTCCAGGGTCAAGGTGCTGCCAGCCAGTCCGCCGGATAAAGTGCGGGGGACGCCATTGGTGACTTTAACCACCAGGCTGCCGAGGTCGTAATCCCCATCTTTTAGACCGGTTGCCCTCATGGAATCGGTGATCAATATGGTGCGATGAATACCTTTGGCGCGGATGATCAATTTCACCACAGCCGGATGGATATGAACGCCATCCGCAATCACCTGCGCGTAGATGCGGTCATCCGACAGGATGCCGCCAACCGTGCCGGGTTCACGATGGTTCAACCCTTTCATACCGTTGAAGGTATGGGTGGCCTGGCGCACGCCCAGATCAGCGGCGTGGATGACCTCTGCATAGGATGCGGCACTGTGCCCGATGGCAAATTCTGTGCCGCGTTCAACTCCATACTTGATCAGTTCCTGGCTGCCTGCCAGTTCTGGAGCTACCGTGATGAGGCTGGCCAGTCCGGAAGCGAACCATTTTTTGTACTCGCATTTGTCAGCCAGGCGCAAAGAATTGGACGGTTGTGCACCTTTGAATTCCTGACATAAATATGGTCCTTCCAGATGAACTCCGAGGACTTGCGCAGCAGTGACTTTATCTTTATTCTGAACAACGTTTTCCAGAGCTTTATATGTTTCATTTTCACCCGCAGCCATGGTGGTAGGGTAAAAAGTAGTGATGCCATGTGCCGCATAAAATCTGCTCATTATATTGAGAGATTCCAGGGTTGCAATCATGGCGTCCGTACCCATGGCGCCGTGCGTGTGTACATCGATCATACCCGGGGTGATAGTTAACTTTTCGGCGCGAATAATCTCGAAATCGGGAAATAACTTGACCTGATCCGCCGCGATCAAGGCGAGGATTTTCCCATCTTGAATCTGAATTGCAGTGTTTTCTAAAAGATGATGGGGGGTGTAGATTTGTTGGGAAAGGATGATTGTTTTCATACACTATAAAAAAGATGGCAAGAAGGGTTTCCCTTCTTGCCATCGCATAAGAAGAAGATTAGACGCCGAATAACTTGGCGATACCCCAGATGACGATGCCGGGGAAGATGGCATCGGGACTGGTGAAGCCAAGTCCAATCGCACCCACAGCGCTCAGGTTGCCGAAGATCTGGAACTTGTAGGTGAAGCTAATCAGCAGCCAGCCCACGAAGCCCCAGATGAAACCGCCGAGCCATGCACCTTTCCTGCCGCCGGTGGCATTGCCAAAGATGGCACCTGCGCCAGAAGCGAAGAAGGCAGCGATCATACTGGGCAGCGGTACTGGCCAGCCAATCAGAGCCAGGGCGATCATGCCGACGATCTGACCGATAACACCAGAGATCAAACCGAAGATCAGGGAGTTGGGAGCGAAGGGATAGATCACCGGGCAGTCAAGCGCGGGTATGGCACCCTTGATGAACTTCTCGCCAATGCCTTTGAAGGCCGGGATAATCTCCGCGATCAGCATGCGGACACCCTGCAGCAACACGAGTACACCGGCGGTGAATCCCAAGCCCTGCAGAAGGGCAAATACCAGCCAGTTTTGACCACCACTGACCTGCTTTTCGATTTCTGCTGGACCGACCCGAATTACAGCCAGCGTAACAGCCACCAATGATACAACCAGCATAATGAGGGAGATTGAAATTGCCATGTCGCGGAAGAAATTGAGGGAGTCCTTGATTTTTAATTTTTCCGCGGAATCTTCGGGTTTGCCAACGAGTTTACCGGCATAGGCACAGACCATATTCAGGGAAGTCTGTCCATGACCAAAAGCAATATCATTCTTACCGGTGATCTTGCGCATAATAGGTTGTGCCCAGGCAGGAGCCAAGGTCATATATATACCATCCACGACAGACGCGCAAAGCACGACCGCCCACAGGGGCAGGCCAAAGGAGTGGAAAAGGATGGCAAATGCGCCCGCATGGATCCAGATCATATGACCGGTCAGATACAAATATTTGAACTTGCTGAAGCGCGCAATCAGGATATGAATGATATAGCCGAACAGCATGGTAAAGGCAAACTCAGTGCCGAGACCGGCAACATTGGCTGCCTGTACGGCGCCAACCACCCCTTCATCAAATGTGACAAAGGTGGTCATGCCGCCAGCCGGGATGCCCAACTGAAACAATGCCTGGATGGGCACCAGAGCCGCGATCAAGGCTCCAATACCAACACCCATGATAAGCTGTCCCAGAACAGTCTTGAGGGTTCCCGAGAGCACATCACCAGCAGATTTTTTCTGCAGGAGCAAACCGACCAGGGCGATCAGGCCTAGGACGACAGCGGGTAATGTGATCAAGGATACTAATACTTTAAAGAACTCCATTTTGTGCCTCCATTTTTTTGATTATTAATTTTGTTTTCTCTGGATAAAAAATTAATATATTCTAATTACTCACCTCCTTTCCTCTTTTGCCTGTGCTTTTTTTATCCCTTTCAGGACTTTCTCCTTCAACTCTTGCTTATCCACCAGGTTTTTGATTAGCACAATTACCGAGGTGGTGTCTTTCAAGTGCGGCTCCATGTCTGTGGGAGCCACAACAATATCAGTGTCTGCCTGCTGCCCTTTAAAAGAACCCAGGTCCGTGGGAACGACTTGCACATTCTTTATCCCCTCTTCCTTGAGAATATCATCGATAAAAAGCTTTAACATCATACTCGTGCCAAATCCCATTCCACATACTGTCGTAATGCGCATTTTTAATTCCTTTCTGAATCCTGGCTTGTTAATAAAATAATTACCTTGTATAAATCTTTCGAACTGCTGGTTTCCCTGATCTTGGTTAAAGATTGCTGATTTGAAAGCAGGTTTGCCAGCTCAGCGAGCGCTTTTATATGGCTCTCTTTATCCTTGGCTCCCAGCGCAATCACGATATCAACTGGATCATTCTGCGAATGACCAAAAACGATGGGTGTTTTCAAGGTGATCAAACCGAGGCAGGCATGAATCACACCATCCTCAGGTCGTGCATGTAAAAGGACGATGCCGGGAGCAATGACCGCATAAGGTCCCAGTTCCGCAAAGACTTTCTTCATTGCCGAGATATAACTTTCAGTGATTGAGCTGGTTTTGATCAATAGATTACCAATGTAGTCGATTGCTTCATCGCGGTCAGTGACCTGGACTTTTGCCTTCACCGAATTTTCCAGCAGTAATTCTTTTAATGAAAAACCCATAACTTTTCCTGTCTAATCCTATAGTTCAACCACAGCTGTCAAGTTGTTGGGTTTATCGGGATTCAATCCATTGGATAATGACCTCTCAAAAGCAATAAGTTGAAGCAGAGGAAGGTAGAACGGGTCGCGGAAGAATCCGGAGATGTGATCATCGATGGGGAAGGCATAATTGAATAGCCCTTCATTTTTTAAAATCGCTTCAGCAGAACCAATGGCAAGAATCTGTGCGCCAATTTTCTTCATGTCCTTAATCACTGCCAGCTCGAAATCCATGGCAAAATCACTCAAGAAGGCAAGCACCAATGAGCGGTCGTTTACCATGGACATGGGACCATGGCGAAATTCCAAAAAATGGTAAGCTTCGGAATAGCTCAATGACATCTCTTTCATTTTTAGCATGATTTCATTCGCCAGACCAAATAAGGGACCGTTACCAAGAAAAAAGAAACGTTCCAGACTCGGGTCACGACCAATTTGAGCGGATACCTCTTTATATTTATTGATGAACTGTTCTGCGTATTCTTTAATGCCAGCTACCCCCTGAATACCCTGATGAATAAGAAAGGATGTCGCCAGCATCATGTTTGAAAATGAACGGGTTTGAGCGATGCTTATCTCTTGTCCAGCAGGGGTGATGATCGATTGATGGGTGAGTTTGGGTAGTTTACTGTCGGGGTAGCAGGTGATTGAAATAGATTTGCCAATCCCCATACTGTTAAATATTTTTACTGCGTGGAGTGTTTCGCTGGTCTCGCCTGAGCGTGAAACTGCCACCAGGAGAACTTTTTTATACGGTTTCAACCATGACTCAGCTGAATACCAGAGTTCTGAAGCAGGTATTACCTGGGCATTCACCCCCTGGATACGCTGCATCAACCGCGCAGCCCAGATGGAAAGATAGTAAGTAGAACCGCAACCTGTAAAGATAATAGTGTCATAATCCAATGGCTTGGGCAGGGAGGACGCATCAATATTACTAAGATCAGCTAAGGTTTTCTCCCAGGCTTCCGGTTGTGAGAGAATTTCCTTCAAGGTGAATTTTCCAACGGGTTCTTTTAAAGGCATTTAAACCTCGTTTAAATATGGACTAGATTTACATCAACACCCTGTTCGCGAATGGCAGCGATCATAACGGCGGGAGCTTTCTCCGAGGTGACGATTTTTTTGGCAGCGGTG
>Ga0209777_10005129_pt1 | contig 15232 bp, 14 predicted proteins | sample FrelakmetHBP12HB_FD_187147 | JGI IMG/M metagenome (GOLD analysis project Ga0209777, IMG submission 187147) | Freshwater lake sediment microbial communities from the University of Notre Dame, USA, for methane emissions studies -HBP12 HB (SPAdes)... | ecosystem: Environmental > Aquatic >... | reverse complement strand
AGACTTTGTAGGTGTAAGAAACAAATCCGCTGATTCGGAAATCGGAATTTTGTTTCTTTCTTCCTGCAATAAACAGATCGTCATCCCCGTTGAATATGCAACATTTCTATCCGTAATAAACACAATCCGCACCAGACGACAAAAATCGACACCTCGTATTTTGCGGTCAATATTTCCTTGACATACAAGACCGACAATTTTATTGTTCACATGTAAACAAGCAACGTCTTATCAAATCAAACAAAGATACTTGCGAGACATATGATCACTTTACCTAAAAGAACCATCGTCACTCCGTCATTCAATCAGGGCGAGTTCCTGGAGGAGTGTATTGACTCAGCCCTAATGATTTTGATATGGGGAATGTCAGTTAAATAATCTCTGCGGGGTAAGTATTTTTCGTAACACAAGATATTCAGGAATATAAAGGAGAACCAATGGGAAAATTGCAGGAGTATTTTTCAGAAGAACACGATATCTTCCGGGGATCTGTTCGTAAATTCGTGGAAAAGGAGGTCAAGCCGCATATCGAAGAGTGGGAAGATGCCGAGATTTTTCCCATCGAACTTTACAAAAAAGCGGCAGATGCCGGGTTTCTGGGGCTCGGTTACCCGGAAGAATACGGCGGCGTCCCCTGCGATAAATTCATGTCCATCGCTTTTACGGAAGAGATGATCTATGGATCCGGTTCGATCGGCCTGGTATCAGGTCTGGGAAGCTTTTCCATTGCGATCCCACCCATCGTGAACCTTGGAACGGAAGAGCAGAAACAGAAGTTTGTCGTTCCGGTAATCAAGGGTGAGAAAATCGCAGCGCTCGGAATCACGGAACCCAACGCCGGATCGGATGTGGCCAATATTACAACCCGCGCAGTCCGTGACGGCGATGACTATATCGTAAACGGAGCCAAAACTTTTATCACGAGCGGATGCCGGGCGAATTTCATTACCACGGCAGTCCGTACGGGCGGCCCGGGCTTTAAAGGAATCAGCCTGCTGGTTATTGACTCGTCAACACCCGGCTTCTCCGTGTCAAAAAAAATCCGCAAAATGGGATGGAACGCCTCAGACACCGCCGAGCTGAGCTTCGTGGACTGCCGTGTTCCTGCGGCAAATCTTCTTGGTCAGGAAGGCATGGGATTTTACGGCATCATGATAAACTTCCAGAATGAACGCCTTGCCTTGGCTGTTATAGCTCAAGCAACTGCGGAGCTGGCCTTGATGGAATCCATTAAATACGCCAAGACCCGCGAGGCTTTCGGAAAGCCCCTTTCCGCTTTCCAGGTGACCCGCCATAAGCTCGTGGATATGGCCACAAAAGTCCAGGTAGCCAAGGAGTTCAATTACCGGGTGGCCGCCAAGATGGAAGCGGGGATAGACTGCATAAAAGATGTATCCATGGCCAAGAACTTTGCCTGTGAAATATGCGACAAGGTGGTCTTCGATGCCGTCCAGATTCACGGAGGATATGGATACGCAAGAGAATATGTTGTTGAGCGCCTTTACCGTGACTCACGAATCCTCAGCATTGGCGGGGGTACGACGGAAATTATGAAGGAAATCATCTCCCGCGTCTCCCAATACTAATGATGGCACCAACTTTGTCATCCTGAACTTGATTCGGAATCTATTTGTTGAACGGGGTCATATGGGCGATGATGATTATCCTGCATAGTATGCTAAACTTAACAAGTTATTTGTTAAAACGAAATGCAAAAGGAGGCCATTCATGAGTAAGCTGCAATTCGATGAGGCCATATGCACAAAAGGTACAACCTATGATTGTCTTACAAAGTGTCAATACATGAATTTTAATTTAAAAAAGGTGGCAGAATTGAGATCAGAGGATTTGGGAGCTTCACTGTTCGGGAATATAAAGCTTATAAAGGCAGAAATCCTAAAACCGGAAATGATGTAGATGTGAAACCGAAGAAGATGCCGTTTTTCAAGGTGGGAAAGGAATTAAAGAAGATGATGAATGGTTGATAAAAAAGTGTCGGGATTAATATTGATAACTTCCTGTAATTGTTAAAATCAAGTTTCAGTAGCTAATTGAAGATTACAAATAGAAATGAACAATATTGGCAAGACAATTCAGCCAATTTGAGGCGACAATTTTCCGCTTGACAGCTCATTACCGAAGGAGTATCAAAAAAATATAGTCATTCCATCGTTAACCCATCAACATAATCCTCAACCTTTATAGAGTCGTTAAATAATTTATCGGAATGTGCCAAAAGATTGATTGAAATAAAATGGAGGGACACTACAATGTCGGAAGATATTTTTCGCAGATTACAGCAAAGGCTTGACTTGTATTCCTCGGGATTTCCCGCGACAGAAACTGGAATTGAAATAACTATATTGAAAAAGCTGTTCAATCAAAAGGACGCGGAGATATTCCTTAACATGTCACCTATGTTGGAAGAACCGGATTTAGTTGCGCAGCGGCTGGGAAGTCCGGTTGAGGAAGTAGCCGGACAACTTGAAGACATGGCCAAGCGCGGCCTTCTTTTCAGGCTCAGAAAGGGGGAAACGGTCAAATACGGGGCAGTTCCTTTCATAGTTGGTATGTACGAGTTTCAGGTTAAACGCCTTGATCGCGAACTGGAAGATTTGATGGAGCAGTATTTTGACCAGCGATTAAATCAATCCATAGCTGGGGTTAACGGGCTTTTACTCCGCACAGTTCCTGTAGAGAAATCCATTGTCCCTGAACACCACGTGGCTGCATTCGATGACGCTGTTGCAATCATTAAAAATAAGGATATTATCGCCGTCGGCGAATGCATCTGCCGGAAGGGAAGGAAAATCGTGGGCAAAGGTTGCGATAAACCCATCGAAGCCTGTTTTTCGTTCGGGTCCTTTGCGCGGTTTTATATCGAAAACAACATGGGAAAACAGGTGGACGTTGAAGAAGCGGTCGACATATTGAGAAAAGCACAGGACGCGGGGCTTGTAACCCAGCCCAGTACGGCGCAGAACCCTGGCGGGATGTGCAATTGCTGTGGCGACTGCTGTGGTGTTCTCGTAGCGGTGAAAAAATTTCCCAAACCGGCAGAACTCGTTTTTTCTAATTACCAGTCAGCGATCAAAGGCGAAGACTGCACCGGTTGTGAAATATGTCTGGATCGGTGCCAGATGGATGCAATCACCATTAATGAAGACGGTATTGCTCAGGTCGACCTTGACCGCTGTATAGGATGTGGACTGTGTGTTACCACATGTCCATCAGAGGCAATCGGCCTCATTCCAAAGCCAGATAATTGCAGACGGATACCCCCAAAGACCGGCGGCGAACAAATGATGCAGATCGCGAAAAACAGGGGAGTGATTTAATATACTAATTTTCAATATCGCCATAAGATTGCAAATTGCGATTTGAGGTGTATGTTACAATCCGTAATACTTAGTTTATGTAAATACCCGCCACTGAAACTTAGTAGGTGAAAGAAACAGGCACTTTACCATTCAGGTTTACATTTCTGTTTTCAGGCGTTAGTCTTCTTATCAAAAGAGAAACAAAATTTTCGCATAACAAATAACAGCATTTTTTTCATTGAGATTTATGATTGTTCAACATAACCAAAAATCACAAAAATAATTTCAAGGGTTAGCAGTAGGTTAAGAAAATAAAAAGGGGCTACCCCCTTGGATCAAACAGAAATGATGGCTCAGATTGGATAGACATATTGCCATATAGATTATCCGTAGAAAAAGGTTTTTTATTTCTTACTTCCTGTTATGTTGTTTTTCTTGTTTTACAAATTCACACAACCTTTCAACCGGAAATAATCAAAAAATGGCTGAACTCTAACTTAATATATGGTACGAGCATTTTAGGTCGGTAAAAGGTTTATTTAGCTGCAAGGCATTGTGCACCAACCCTGAGTTAGGTACTGCTCATTTTATAACAACCATTTTAGCAGATACAGATAGTAAACGGAGAGAAGTTATGAAAATTTATTTCAACAAAAATAATGGCCCCATCGACGAGATTATCGAGCAATTGATGGAAACAGCCGATGGAATCCGGAGGCCAAAATATGTACGCGAAATGATTATCGCCTCTCTCAAAGCAGGGCAGGAGGACGACAAGAGCGCGGACCTCAAGCTCATGAACACAACACTTAAGGAGATGCGATTTACTTCCAAGGTTTTCGGCCCCTACCAGAACGTTCGAAAGGTCACGGTATTCGGCTCAGCACGGACCCTGCCTGGCGATCAGCTATATGAGATGGCAAAGCTCTTCGGGAAAAAGCTCGCGGAGACGGGTTACATGGTCATCACCGGTGGCGGAAAAGGCATCATGCAAGCCGTCAACGAGGGAGCCGGTTCTGAGCATTCCTTTAGCGTTAACATCCGTTTGCCGTTCGAGGAGAAACCGAATTCCATAATCGATGGCAATCCACGGTTTATAATGTATAAATATTTCTTCAACCGCAAAGTTGCCTTCCTTAAAGAAGCTGACGCTGTGGCGCTCTTCCCGGGCGGTTTCGGCACGCTCGATGAGGCTATGGAGACGCTCACCCTGCTGCAAACTGGAAAACGCAATCCCATGCCGCTAGTACTCGTGGATGATCCTGAATGTTCATATTGGTCCCAGATGATCAAGCTCTTTGAGGAAGAGCTACTGGCTCGCAACTATATCCACCCATCGGATTTTGCGCTCTTTGAAAGGGTATGTTCCGTGGATGATGCAGTGGAGAAGATTCATCGTTTCTATCGCCGCTATCACAGCATTCGGTATCTACATGGCCAAATTGTGATCCGGCTCACTTCTCAGCTCACCCCCGATGAAATCGGGAAGCTGATAGATCAGTTTCATGACATTCTCTCCCCTGGAGGAAGTATCGCGGCGTCAGGAGCTTTGGAAGCTGAAATGGATGATGTTGATCTTATCCATCTACCGCGACTTGTGATAGACTTTAACCGCAGGTATTTCGGGAGGCTCAGGAATCTTATTGATTCGATCAATGATTTTTAACCTTGCTTCATTACCTCAAGAATAGATGCAATGTCTCGACATCTTTGTCTAAGTCTATCAAATGTTTCTATTGGTAATCGATGAAATCTATCTGCCTTGTCCTCATTTGTTTGTAGGTGAAGTCAACGTTTGTGATGATAATTTAGTTTTTCAAAATCGATCATTGAGTTTTTTATTGATAACTTCCTGTAATGTTGTTTTTCTTATTTTCCCAATTTACACAACATTTCAATCGGAAATAAACAAAAAAGGCTGAATTCTAACTTAACATGTGGTATAAGCGCTGTGAGCATTTCGTTGGCATTTAAGTTTTATATAAGACATATAAAAACTAGTAGGCCTCTTCTTCCAACTTGTGAACCAGTAAGCAAACGGTAGCGAAATTTGAACTTTTTAGCGAGTCTTGAAAAAAGAAGTAAGCTCTCTGTAATAGCAGAAGGATTTGCGCTCATAGGTTTAATAGGAATCCTTGACTTCCTGACGGGTTATGAATTCGTATTTTTGTTGTTCTATTTGATTCCTATTTCTCTAGTCACTTGGCTTACGGGCCGACGACTTGGAATAGTGGCGTCTCTTGCCAGTACCATAGTTTGGATTATTTCAGATGTGGTGGCAAAAATTCCATCCTCGCATCCTGTCGTCTATGCCTGGAATATCTTCATGGGATTCAGTTTTTTTGTTATAGTAACGCTCATGTTGTCAGCGTTAAGAAGAACAATGAAACATGAAAAAGAATTAGCAAGTAAAGACTATTTGACAGGTGTATTGAATTCACGAGTTTTCTATGATTTGTTGCAGATGGAAATTAACCGCTCCCAAAGATACAAAAATCCGTTTACTATAGCCTATATTGACCTTGACAACTTCAAGACCGTTAATGACGAATTCGGACATGCTACAGGTGACCAAGTATTAATTTTCGTGGTCAATCAAGTCAGAAAGAATTTGCGGAAAACAGATGTGGTTGCTCGGCTCGGAGGCGATGAATTTGTCTTGCTCTTGCCAGAAACCAAACAGGAATCTGCGCAAGTTGTCCTTTCTAAACTTCAACACGACATTTTAGTCGGGACACAACAAAGCAATTGGCGACCGGTAACACTTAGCATTGGCGTATTAACATGCATTGACGCTCCGCATACAACAGACGAAGCAATTAGAATAGTCGATGATTTGATGTACTCAGTAAAACGTGGCAGTAAGAATGGTATCAAATATGCCACTTACACGAACTAACACGGGTGTTAGCTAATTACCGTGTTACTCGCTTTCCATCCGTAATCCTCAATTCTGACAACTACTCTCTACTGAAACTTTGTAGGTGTAAGATTCATAAAGGTGTTTTATCTGTTTGTTAGTATAGATATTTTAGAATTGGCACAGACCTGATATCTGCGTCTCTCGACGGACACGAACAGTGTAGATGTAAAGTTCCTACAGCTGTATGTCCTCTGGAGCCATTCTATCAGAAAAGCCCTTTGACGATTAAGTCAAAGGGTTACAATTTAGTTACAGTCTGCTTGAGAAAAATCACCTATTCATTTTATCTATTAAACCTACTATTGTTCAGTAGTGGGCAGTTTCCATAATTGAGGATTACCATTTGAATTTTGGTATCAATAGAAATGTCAACAATGTGAACCCGGAATGTCTCCATAATCCAAGCTTAATAGCTGTATTGCTTTTTTTTGTGAGGCAGGTCATTCATCGACCACCATGTCTTCCTCCTCGTGTTCCACCACCGACAGTTCCGTTGTCATTGGCGCCCATTGGGGGAATTATCACCTGCAATAGAATATCATCCCCGCGTTCCCAGATGATTGTTGCGTATTCGGGCAGCATTTCATAGTAGCCGCGCACTTTTCCCTTACTGTCTTTTATGACGAATTTGCTCATATTATTTCTGTTCAGCTGCGCGAATTTATCCAATATGTCGAGGTTTTTTACAAATTCCTCTCGCGGAAAGTCAGTCGTCACTTTTCCTTCCGGCTCAACATAGACGAACCCGGCTACCGGCTTCAGCGGCTCACTTTCCCAGATGTTCAATCTTATGATTGTCCCGTACTTCTCATAAGGTATGTTTTTCACAGGCTCTTCCTTGATGATCTTACTGTAGGAAACGCTGCAACCAACAAGAACAAGTGCGCTGAGTGCGGCTAGGGATATTTTTATGTAATTCTTAATCATTAATCTCCTTTTAATAATAAAAAAATAGAAAGATTTTAATTTAAAAATATTGCAAACCAATCAGCATGATAATGGCGTCGATGAGTATAAGTGTTTCACGAAGATTTGCTATTTCCAGTTTCATAATTTTTTAAAATGTTGTCTGCGGTCTCTACGATAAAAAGTTTAGCCATTGTTTTTAAAGATCGCTCATGCGCATCCTTATCTAAAGAAGAAACACAATCCGATACCACCACCGGATAAAAGCCTCTGTTTGACGCATCCCGTGCACTCGATTCAATGCCCATCTCGGTAGCAATACCTGTAAATATAAGAGTGGTTATATTATGATTGCGCATCATGTGTTCAAAATTTGTTCCTATGAAAATACTTGCCGTCGATTTTTCAAGGACTATATCGGTATTCTTGGACTGAACCATTTCCGGTATTTCACGTTCTTTAGAACCAGCAGCCATAAAAGACGGCAACTTATTTATGTCATCCACATTGAAACGCCTCATCATCGAAAAGTAGCTCCATGAAGAGGTAAAATCCCTGTGCATTGGAGTAATCAATGTATAGACTACGGGCATCCTGCCGCGTAATTTTTCTATGAAGGTTTTCAGATTGGTCATAAATTCTTCCCTGTTAAATATACGGTCGACCAAACCATTTTGTACATCCCAAACAACAAGGCAGGAGTGCTCTAGTTCAACGATCTCTTTAAGGCTTTTATATATTATGATTCCATTTCTTTTCTTCATTTTGCACCTCTCTTAACATGATCCGACATTTGTAACATATGTTAAAGGGGATGGCTATTCATCTGAACCGGGCATTACGGATGGAAAGGGAGTAATGGCAAGCTCCCCGGCGTGGTTGAAACAACATGGTAACGCACGTTCCGGTTCCGCTGCTGGTTTCAGCCATAAAGCTTCTTCACTAACCAGGCGATCTTGTGCCCCAAAGTCTTTGCGCTCTGGATGCCTTCCTCATCTCTTTCCACCTCGCCCTTGTCTCTGGCAACGCTTAATGCCCTGCCGGCAATGATTAGCTCGTTGCCGAAGAAAAAATGGTTCATGGTTTCTATGGTATGCATTCCTCCGGTGCGGCGGAAACAAGATAAGGAAGCCCCGACTTTGTTTTTGTATATTTTCCCATTTGCCAATCCGACGAAGCCTGCCCGGTCAATCAAAGCCTTCATCTCCGCTGTTACATCTTGAAAATAGGAAGGAGAGCCCAAAACAACACCCTGAGCCTGTATCATCTTTTCAATATAATCGTTTGCTGCATCGTTCTTAACGGAGCATCGCTGATCCTGATTCTCGAAACACTTGTAGCAGGCAATGCACCCGTGAATCCTTTTTGCCGAGAGTTGGACGAGTTCTGTTTCAATACCCTCTTTTTCGATTTCCCGTAAGATATAGCCCATTAACGTGGTGGTGTTGCCGTCTTTCCTTGGACTGCCGTTGAAGCCGATAACTTTCATATTCATCCTCCTTTCCGTTATGAGGTGTTTTAAAATATTTCCTGAGAAGATAGTGATCCACCCTTATGTTTGTCCCCCATGTTAAGTTAGAGTTCAGCTATTTTTTTATTCTTTATTTTAATCCTGCCTGAGAACGATGGTTTTCGAACAAATCGTAATTCTTTTTAAGCAAATCCGGTATGGGTAAATCATAAGGACATTTTTCAATACATACCCCACATTCATCACACAATTGCGTTGATTCCATAGGAACTTTCAAAAACTCAACCGATACCTTGGGTGACATACGGCTGGCGACAATCGGATAGCCCATCGCCGGTGTAATGAAAACGCCATTTGGACAAGGCTGGCAATACTCGCAACGGCGGCAGAATACTTTGCCCAACTCCTGTCTGTATTTCTCCATGAGCTTTAAATCATGGTTGGTGATATCATTCTTATGTTCGTATATGGAGATTATTTCATCCACCTTCTTCACCGAATCAAAACCGGGAATTGGAATGATGTCGGGAAACTGCCGGAGATATTTAAAAGCTATAGCGGCATTATCAATCACTCCGCCGACAAATGGTTTCATGACAATAGTCCCGATTCCCTTTTCCCGGCAATATTTATGCAATTCGTCTTTAGCTTCCTGTTCGATCAAATTGAAAGGAAACTGAACCGAAATGAACAGCCCGGTCTTTGCCAGTTTGATAGCCATCTGCAAGTTGTGTGAAGTAACACCCAAAAATCTAATTTTCCCTTCCTGCTTCGCTTTAACAGATTCATCCCAGGCGCCACCGTCCTTCGTTATCTTTGCCCACTCTTCATCATTGGCCACTTGATGAAATTGGTATAGATCAATATAATCGGTTTTCATTGCTTTGAGGCTGTTTTCGAGGTTTTGCCGAAATCCTGCGGCAGTGCGCTGGGTGGTTTTTGTTGCGATTATTATTTTGTCGCGGACGTGGGATAAAGCTTGACCAATTTTAGCTTCGCTGTCCCGGTACATATTGGCGGTATCGTAAAAAGTTATTTCCTGATCAAACGCATGGCGCAATACTTTTACAGCTTCATCGGTTTGTAGACGGATTATCGGAATTCCGCCAAAACCAACTGCTGAAACTCTTAAACCGGTTTTGCCTAAGCTTATATAGTTCATACACTCTGGCCTACCCATGGTAATTGTACCATATGTTAAGTTAGAGTTCAGCCCTTTTTTGATTATTACGGATTGAAATGTTGTATATTCGTCAACGTTGACGATTTGTGGATAACAGTAAGCAATGCTTATTCTAAGCGATTCATATTTCGGATTTAATCATCTTAGCCTGAACCTTTTTCATTTCATCCATTCTTCCCTTTTAGAATGCCTAGTTTTTACTTTTCCCTTTAAACCTTCTCTATTCCTAGGGAGAATTTGATAACGGAAAAGATCAAAGGCGATACTCTTCATTCTTGAATTTCCGGTAAATGATAATCTGTTTCTCTAATTCTTAGATAAATTGGATCCCGGATGCCCGCATATATTTTAAATAGGGGATCTACAAATGAAATCAAATCTTCTGATATTCTGATTAATACTTGCGGATCTCTTACAGAAAGAAAATATGTCAAACTGCTCTTAGGCTGTGGAAAGTCACGTTTACTGCAGTAAGTAAAAACATTGCTTTGTTGTATACGACTGGGTATTTGTATTGCTAATGCCTTTAATAGGAGTTCTCTTGGGGGATCATCACCTATTAAATATTTATATGCTTGGTCTAGCTTTGGTTCATTACACCGTTGGATAGCTACTCAAAATTCTCAAAAAAGGGGGATATAGGGGCTTTTACTGTGCAGAATGAACTTTTTTTAGTGGGGCATAGGAATGTATACCCCTGAGGGTAATCATCTCTTTTAGCGCCTATTTTCTACTCTAGGTAATAGTTTAACGTGGTGAAAACTGCCCAGTGGTGGGCAGTTTTCAGAATTGAGGATAACTGATTGAAAGGAATCTACCTTAAAAAAGTGCGTTGATTTTCGGAGGAATGTCTTCAAGAAGATGACTACGATCATTAAACACTTCGATGAAGATGCCATCTTTTTGAACGCTGACAATCGTCTTGGAAGCATTGCCTACACAGGCACTTACAAATTCGTTGAGGCTGATGTTTTTTATACGGCAGATAATAGTCGCAATGGTGAAGTTGTGGCTAACTACTAACGCGTTTTCCTCTTTGTTAATGATACTTTTCAACGCCCGCCAGGCACGCTCTTGTAGTTGAGTCAATGATTCTCCGTTGGGCATTTTGACAGAAGCTGGATCAGTCATCCACTTGTCTATAAAATCTTTCTCGCCGGCTATAATTTTTTTAAAGGAAACACCTTCAAAGTCTCCATAATCCATTTCCATCAAGTCTTGATGAGTGTGAAGTTCCTTTCGATGGAACTCATTGATAATCTCCGCTGTTTGCATCGCTCTTTTCAGAGGGCTGGTATGGATCGCTTCGATGGGCTGATCCTTCAAAGATAAGGCCAAAAGATGGGCCTGTTCAATTCCGACAGTATTTAATTCAACATCGCTTATTCCTTGAATCCGCGTCTCTTTATTCGAAAGAGTTTCCCCGTGTCTGATGAGAATCAGCTGCATAGCGTCCTTATGCTAATTTGTAATTCAGCTTTCTTTGATAGTTAATACTTATAATATTTCATAACTCTTACAATTCGTCAATTAACACCTACAGGAAGAAAGTGATTATTTGTTTCACCTACTACTGTTCATCGATGGGCAGTTGTCAGAATTGAGGATTACTATTTGAATTGTGGTATCAGATTTAGCTGATGAGTCAAGTAACAAAACCGCGCACGAGTAAATGACAAAAAAGTGGTCTCTCGACTTTTTATGGATTCTTCAATCACATAATGGTAATCCATTGCTTATTATTGACTTAAAAGCACTTTGCTACTATAAATGAACCCATCAAAGAGATTATTATTTAAAAAAATGTTTTGAGCAGGAGGAATCTAATGAAAAAAAGATATCTATCCAGGATGACCATACTATCAGTTTTTTTGTTTAGTTTTCTGTTCATTGCCGGTTGCGGCGGCAGCGGTGATGGCATATTTTTGGACTATAACACTCATGTTATAGTCCAGTTGCAGGCTGCGGGCTCTAATTATCTTGTAGACGGTATGACTGTTTCTATTCAGAAGGCCGGTGGATCGGTGATATTAACCGGAGTTACAGGAACAAACGGTATCGCCAGCATCCCTGTCACGCAAACTGGAGATTATAATGTCATCCAGGTAGAGGGAGTGGATTCCACTACTTTTGTTGAAGGCAGCGAAACAGGCAGAGAATTTGTAAAATCCAATCCAATAGCGAATCCTTACCCAAATCTGACCTATACGTTTGGAGGCATTTTTCCTATAGCCAGCGTAACCGTCTTGGGAAGCGATTATACGGTCAATGCCCCTGTTCCGTCTATTAATAAAGTGACTGTTTCAAAAGTGGGAAGCTCCGTATCGAACACCGGCGGGACCTCTACTGTCGCTGCCGGAACGGCTGCCTTCGCCGGCCGAGTGATTATGTCGAATCTCAGCTTCAATGATGCCTATTGCGTAATAGGCATCTGGAGCAGTGATCCCAATGGCAACAAGGTTACTATCTATGAGAATGCAACAGTAGTGAGCGGTGGTGATTTTGGGGTTACCAGTCCCTTTTCAGATACCTCCATAGGAACCATGGCCTATGCGTTTGCCGGGCCGATTTATTTTGAAGCACCAGGCACGGATAGCGGCGATTGGGCTCTTGGCTATAATTTGAGCTCAACAGATTTGAAAACAAGGGGCAACTATGGCGGCAATGTTGCAAAGGTTAATTTCCTCCAGTTCAACGGTGGCATTGGTAATGATGTGTTGCAGACTTCGAATGATGGCAGCGGCAGCGTGCCACACAATTACAGTTTCGATTACCGTATTTTCCAATTTGCTAAGTATTTATAAACTATCTAAAACCGTCCAAGAAGCGCCATTATCGGGATGCCGGATCCCAAGAGGCCGGACAGCCAGGTGGTTAAGGCGGTGATCCAACTGAACGCCCCGGCGATGGAAAAAGATCCTGAATCAATTAAAAAAGAGCTGCTCGACCATTGTCGGGAAAACCTGACACCTTATAAGGTTCCAAAAGTTATGGAGATTACGGATGCTATGCCGCTGACGGCTGTGGGGAAGGTGGATAAGAAGGCACTAAGGGCTAAGGGCTAAGGGCTAAGGGCTAAAGTCTAAAGGTAAAAGGCAGGCGAAGCGATTTAATCCCTAAACCCTTCGCCTTTACTCAATCTCAAAAAGGAGGACCAAATGTATTTCAATGAAACGCACAACGCTTTCCGGGCCTCGGTGAAAAGATTTGTCGATAAGGAAATCAATCCGTATATCGACGAATGGGAGGAGAAGACCGTTCCGCTGCATGATCTGTTCAAAAAGATGGGGGATCTTGGCTTCCTCGGGATTCGTTACGATCCGAAATATGGCGGGCAGGGGCTCGACTACTGGTATGAGACGGTTCTCCTGGAAGAAGCCGGACATATCCGCGGAATGGGTGTTTCGACGGCGATTGCCGTGCAGACCAATATGGCGACGCCCGCGATTGACGCCTTTGGCAGCGAATACCTGAAGGACAAATACCTGAGGGGCGCGATCTCCGGCGATATGGTGTCGGCCATTGCCGTCACTGAGCCCGACGCCGGATCGGATGTGTTTGCCATCAAGACGAAGGCAGTGAAGAAGGGGGATCACTATATCATCAATGGATCCAAGACCTATATCACCAATGGTGCCCAGGCCGACTTTCTGACCCTGCTGGCTAAGACGAGTGACGATGGGGGATATCATTCATTTGGTCTTTTCGTGGTACCGACGAATCTGCCCGGTTTTGTCGTCAGCAAGAAACTCGATAAGCTGGGTTTGCGAAGCAGTGATACGGCGGAGCTCTTTTTCGACAATGTAGCGGTGCCGGTGGAGAATTTAATCGGTGAAGAGGGGGAGGGATTCATCTATCAGATGAAACAGTTCCAGCATGAGCGGTTTACTATCCTGCCGGGCGTCCATGTGTGCGTTAAGGATATGATCGATATGACGGTTGATTACCTGAAACAGAGAATCGTCTACCGAAAGCCTCTCATCACCAAGCAGGTCCTACGACACCGGCTGGCGGGGTGGCTGATGAAAAATGAATGTCTGAAGCAGCTCACGTACCATATCGTCCGCATGAAGATGGAAGAACTGGACGTCACCCGCGAGATATCGATGGGGAAGCTGTTTGCCGGACAGTTGATTGCCGAGGTTGCCAGTGGCTGTCTGCAGATGTTCGGGGGTATGGGGTTTATGAACGAGACGCTGATTTCCCGATATTTTAGAGATTCTCGTATTATGTCGATCGGTGCGGGGGCGGACGAGGTCATGTACGAAATCATTGCCCGAACATCGGGGTTTTGAACCTTCCCCGGGGCAGTTGATTGTCTGAGCAGTAAATAAAATCCGTTGACACGGAGACGGCAGCAACGGGAGTGAATATCCTCCCGATAAAGGAGTGAGAAAAAAGGAATGTTTAAAACAAGACTGACGGAAATGTTGGGTATCCCTCACCCGATCATGATGGGCGGGATGCAGTGGCTTTCGACGGCTGCATTTGTCGCAGCGGCGGCGAATGCGGGCGTGATGGCTTTTCTGATGGCGGAAACGTTTCCTACCGCTGAGAATTTTCGGGAGGAAATTCGGAAAACTCGTGATCTGACGGATAAGCCTTTTGGGGTGAACATCAGCATGCTTCCAGAATTGGGGCGCGGGGAACGATCGCTGGGCTTTGCGAAGGTTGCCGCTGAAGAAAGGGTGGCGGCGGCTGAGACGGCTGGCAACGATCCAGCATTTCTTGTACCTGTGCTCAAGGGGGGAGGAATCAAAATATTTCATAAAGTACCAACACTTCGTTTTGCAAAAAAGGCCGTTGCCGGTGGTGTTGACGGGATCATCATCGTTGGTTTTGAATGTGGCGGCCATCCTGGCATGGATGACGTCCCCCTGTCGATCATGTTGCCCAGGGCGGTGGATGAACTTTCAATTCCCGTCATCGCCGCCGGTGGCATTGCCGATGCAAGGGGATTCGCTGCCGCCATGTGCTATGGCGCTGCCGGCGTGCTTATGGGAACCCGTTTTGTAGCGACAGCCGAAAGCACGATGAATGAAACGATGAAGAAGCGCTATCTTGAGGTGACGGAAAGAGATACGACGCTCATCATGAGAACTCTTAATAACCCTATGCGATGCATGAAGAATTGGGCGACCGGCAAAGCGCTGGAGATGGAAGCCCGCGGGGCGGGGTTGGCTGAGCTTCTCACGATCGTCGGTGGAAAGGTGGGCAGGGAGATGTACGCAAAGGAAGACCCAGAAGGTGTACCTATTGCGTGTGGTCTGGCGGCTTCGCTCATCCATGAGATCAAGCCGATCGCCGAGGTCGTGACTGAGATTGTCTCGGGAGCCCATGCGATTCTGTCTCGTGTAAGAACCATGGAAGTCGTATCATGATCCGTCGGGTGCGCCACGATGGATGGGCAGAATATGGTCAATGGCATC
>Ga0209777_10005128_pt1 | contig 15233 bp, 17 predicted proteins | sample FrelakmetHBP12HB_FD_187147 | JGI IMG/M metagenome (GOLD analysis project Ga0209777, IMG submission 187147) | Freshwater lake sediment microbial communities from the University of Notre Dame, USA, for methane emissions studies -HBP12 HB (SPAdes)... | ecosystem: Environmental > Aquatic >... | reverse complement strand
CCTTCAAACCCAATGCCCTTTGGTTTTTAACCTTAATATGGAAAAAGTTGGATAGTGGTCGTAACAAAACAGACTTTGCAGGTAGTTAAGACACAGTCTGAATGGGATGTAATTGGGAAGTGTAAAATGGGGGCTAATCCCCCTTCCCCCTCCCTGAACGAGTCAGGGAGGGGGAAGTCCTGGATTCCTGCGCAAGCAGGAATCTGCCATGCTGATTGCAATCAGCACCACGAAGAATGAAAATATTGTCTCCCATAACGAGGAGATATTCCCGTTCGTGGTGAGCTTGTCGAACCATGAACGGGCCGTTCACCCTTCGACAGGCTCAGGGCGAACGGTAAAAAGTTTATTTTCAAAGCAATGACATATGAAAGAGCGCACAGCCGACGCCTTCACCCTCATCCTTCGACAAGCTCAGGACAGGCTCTAGCCTCTCCCGTCAAGGGAGAGGCATAAAATGGAGCGGTTAATTGAACGCCCCTACAATATTCATGATGCTCCCAGAGGTATCGCATTGTTCAGTTAAAAATCCGACAGTCCATATAAACTATGGACATGCTAAAAGAGACGCTAATAACTTTATGCGGGGAACTACATCAACAGGGATTGCCCAAATCACACATTGCTAAGAGGTTGGGAAAGAATCGAGAAACGATTCATATCTGGATTAAGGGGATAGAACAGCATGGTCTCATTGAATTTCTCGACAGATACCGCCAGGCTAAGAAAGGAGAAAGAGCGAAGAGAAAGGTTAACCCGCTAATCAAAAGATGGATTTGGGAGATACGTGAAAGGGAATATGATTGTTGCGGGCAAAAAATTCAGTACTTTCTCAACCTGGAGCATGGCATTCACCTGTCTGTCCCTAAAATCTATGAAATACTATCAGAGAAGTACATTATCCGTCCCAAGTGGAAGAAAAACAAAGTAAGAGGAGAAGTGCCAAAAGCATCTGTGCCGAGAGAAGTGGTTCAGATGGATACTATCGACTTTGGCGAGCTTTATGCCTTTACCGCGATCGACATTTTTACTAGAGAAGCAGATATACTCATCACAACTGGATTGACCGCTGATTTGGGATGTCAGTTCTTGCATCAGAGTATGAGACGCCGGTTTGATGGTCACGTTAAGCTTCTTCAAACAGATGGCGGACCTGAGTTTAAAGCGGAATTTGAAAGTAATGCGCAATTGTTCTGTGATAGACACCGTGTCGCTCGACCTTACCGGAAGAACGAGCAAGCTTATATCGAGAGTTTTAATCGAACAGTAAGAAAAGAGTGTTTGGGATGGGTTAAGTACCGAGTGGCGCAATTATCAGAATGCCAGGAGATGGCAGAAGTTTTCCTGAGGAGGTATCATTACCACAGGCCACACATGGGACGAGGAATGATACCTCCATTATCTAACAAGGAGGGAGACTGTCGGATATGAAAGTAGAATTAAGCGGGAGATAGACCTCTTACAGGAACTGTGATATAATATAACAAGTTCGGTAATCATGCCAAAACAAATAACATGCAATGCTGTCTTACACCCGTCATGCCAAAGAGCGAATGCGCCAGCGGGCAGTTACAGAGGAAGAGGTACAGTACTGCCTCGAAAAATTTGAAGTTTCCTATCCCGACCGCGCGGGAAACTCAATATACAAAGTAACTTTACAAAACGGTAGACGCATCAAGGTTGTGGTAAAAGCCAACTCGTTTGACCCAGTAATAATCATAACAGTAGGGGACTAAAAGGAGCGAGAGAGTCTATGGAGTTTAAGCATGACCCAGAAGCCGATGCGATTTACATTTACCTCAGTTCTCGACCGCATGTTTATGGAAGAGATTTAGATGATGATAGGCGAATTGACTATGCCTCGGACGATTCACCAATAGGCGTTGAATTACTTAATGTAAGTAAGGGCATAAATATCGACGGTCTACCTTGCGCGGACGAGATAAGTGTACTATTGGAGAAGCTTGGTATGCGGATTTATGCTCCGGTTCTAATTAAGCAGCCGTCCCCGTCTAAGCTTGTCACGGTTTTCGAGATTCCGGTATCCGTAGGAGGCATTACTCGCACTCAAACTGGGCGGTTACTACCACAGGAAGATATGGGGGAAATGCCATGGACATTGACTTCGCATTCATTTGTGATTATGCCGAAGTGAGCACGAAAATCAATGCACTTGGAATTGGCTTTGATACCATACTTGCGCCAACTGTCCCCGTGACACATCCCCATCTCTCCATTGTTATCCAACTAAAAACGAGCGTGGCAGAGGCTGGTGAAAAGAATTTGGAGGCTCACCTAATTGACGAAGATGGCAAAGAAGTTATCCCGCCAGTTAAAGGGAAGTTCAACGTGCCGAAGCCGTCTGCGGGTGTTGAAAGTGTTGGACGCATAGCGATGGAATTCCACGACGTTCAGTTTCCAAAATATGGGTCATATGCTTTCCATATTACGATAGATGGTCACGAAAAATGTAGGATACCAATAAGAGTTAGTCGTCCACCATCGACAGCATAAAAGTGCCTGTCACTAGTGCAGTCCGCAATAGTTCTACGTTGATAAATATGCTTTATCATGCGCCTTGACCAATAAAAGAAAAGTAAACCGCATTTATTTTACATAGGTTTTGCACGGCCCTAGCTCCTCCCCCGCGACTTTTTCCTCTTGACAGTAAAAGAACTTATGTTCTATTATTGCCCCATAATATCGGGACTGCATGTACACAGCTCCCGACCAAATTCAAGAGCGGCAAACAGCGTTTACCGAGCCGCACGATTGTGGGCTGATAGCTTGAAGCTGATAGCTGATAGCTCAAAGCTCTTGACATCCCTTGGAATTGAATATGTGGGATTTCGTTTTGGGGATGTTGCCCCTGAACATGGGGAGGTTTTTTACCTTGATCGTCCCCACTGCGTTCGGCTGAAGCTGACCGCGGCCTGCGAAATCCCGGCACTCAGGCGACCCGAAAATTGAAAATGCCAAATCCTAAAATCTAGGGCTGTGCTATACCCTCCGAGTCAAACTTGCCACTGAGCGCTGAGGTTGATATACTATCTGGAAGTGCGCTAACGAGAAAGGCAGATGGAATACGAGACTATCATCGGGCTGGAGGTTCACGCTCAGCTCTTGACCGAGAGCAAGATGTTCTGCCGTTGCAGCGCTGACTATGCCAGCGCTCCGCCCAATACCCATGTCTGCCCGGTATGCCTGGGTATGCCCGGCGTGCTGCCCACTATCAACAAGAAAGCGATTGAATATGCCATCATGACTGCCCTGGCTCTGAACTGCACCATCCCCGAGCGTACCAGGTTCGACCGCAAGAACTATCCCTACCCCGATTTGATGAAGGGGTATCAGATATCTCAGTACGATAACCCGCTCTCCCACAACGGTTGGCTCACCATCGAGGTAGAGGGCAAGACCAAGCGCATCGGCATCACCAGGGTGCACCAGGAAGAGGATGTGGCCAAGCTGGTGCATCGCAGCGACCCCAGCGGTGAGGCCTATAGCCTGGTTGATGTCAACCGCTCCGGCGTGCCCCTGATGGAGGTTGTCAGCGAACCCGACATGCGTTCTCCGGAGGAGGCGCGGGAGTACCTGATGAAGCTGCACAGTATCCTGCAGTACTTGGGGGTGTGTACAGGCAATATGGAGGAGGGCAGCTTCCGCTGCGATGCCAATGTCAGCATAAGGCCTGTCGGCAGCACCAAGTTCATGTCCAAGGTCGAAGTGAAGAACATGAACAGCTTCAAGGCGGTGTACCGAGCTCTTGCCTATGAGGTGGAGAGGCAGCGCAAGGTGGTCAATGAAGGCGGGAGGCTGGTGCAGGAGACCAGGGGCTGGGTGGAGGAGAAGGGCGCCACCGTCTCCCAGAGGAGTAAGGAGCAAGCCCACGACTATCGCTATTTCCCCGAGCCGGACCTGCCGCCGCTGGAGTTGAGCCGGAAGCTGGTGGATGAGATAAGGTCTCGCCTCCCCGAGTTGCCCGATGCCAGACGCGACAGGTTTACCTCTCAATACGGCCTGTCCGGATACGACGCCAATCTACTCACTGTTTCCAGGGCGATGGCGGATTACTTCGAGACCTGCCTCAAGCTTTTGCCTCAGGGCTCAGAGGCGGAGAAGAAGGCGAAGACTGTGGCTAACTGGCTCCTGGGAGAGTTCACCAGGCTGCTTAATGTCACGAATATCGAGATAAAGGATGCCAAGGTCGAGCCGCAACATCTCGTCGAGATGCTTGACCTTATAGATAAAGGGACTTTGAGCACCAAGATGGCGAAAGAGGTCTTCGAGGAGATGTTCCACAACGGAAAGAGGGCGTCTCAGGTCGTGAAGGAGAAGGGGCTGGCTCAAATCAGTACTGCCAATGAGCTGGAGACGATCCTGGGTCAGGTGATTGCGGGGAACTCGCAGGCGGTGGCCGATTTCAAACAGGGCAAGGAACAAGCCTTGAAGTTTCTGGTAGGGCAGGTGATGAAGGCGACCAAGGGGCAGGCAAACCCCCAGATGCTGAATGAATTGCTTAGGAGGATGCTGGCGAACGGTAGCCAGTAAAGTAGTAAGATGACACCTGTACAAATTGCTCTGATAATTATTGCCGTGACGCTGGTTATTACTGTCCTGGCTCAAGTGCGCGGAGGGGGGCTGGGGGGAATATTCGGCGGGTCGGGCGAGTCTGCGTTCAGGACCAGGCGTGGATTTGAGAAGACGCTGTTCCGTTTCACCATCGCACTTGTCGTGGTGTTCGTGATTCTCTGCATACTCAGCGTCAGGTTCGCCCCTAAATCGTAAAACCGTCCAAGACCGGGGGAAATGGGGTGTTGATAGAGGGAGTCTTTAAGGAGAACAACTGAAATGGCGAGTGTGAAAACCTGGCTAATGGAGATAAGGGCGCCGTTTCTTCTGGTAACGCTTATATCGGTGCTGGTAGGAGTGTCCGTGGTGGTTTGGGAAGGGACACATCCCATAAACGCCCTCTATCTCGGGCTGGCTTTCTTAGGCGCTCTGCTGTCTCATGTAGCGGCCAACGTGCTCAACGAGTACTTCGACTACAAGAGCGGGGTGGACTTTAAGACTATGAAGACGCCGTTCAGCGGAGGCAGCGGCGTGCTGCCGGCGGGGCTGCTCAATCCTAGAAATGTGTATATCGTGGGCATTGGCTGTATCGCTGGAATCATTGCTATCGGCGGCTATTTCATATACGTTCATGGCCCTCTCATAATACCGTTGGGGGTGGTGGGCATAATCACCGTGTACTTTTATACCACACACATTACTAAGTCGCCGGTGCTGTGCGCCATCGCGCCCGGGCTTGGCTTCGGGCCGTTAATGGTCATGGGCACGTATTTTGCACTCACAGGGACCTATAGCCTGGCAGCAGGGCTGGCTTCCCTTATCCCCGCTTTCCTTGTGAGCAACCTGCTTCTGCTGAATCAATTCCCCGATGTCGAGGCTGATGCCTCGGTGGCTCGACGGCACTTCCCTATAACCATAGGGCGTAAAAAAAGCTCCTTGATTTACTCTGTGCTGGTTCTGGCTGCGTATCTGGCGCTGATAATCTCTGTGCTGGTCGGGGTTTTACCCTATTTGGCGCTGCTGGGGTTAGTGACGCTGCCTCTGGGTCTGCTGGTAGTGATGGGGGTGCGCAAATACCACGATCAGATAGAGCTCCTGATTCCGGTTATGGCGCGCAATGTGATGCTCACGCTTTTCTTTCCCATGCTGATGGCTATCGGCATCATAGTTAGCTGAACTATTTAAAAGGTAACGGTTGGAACGCTATGGTAGGGGCATCCTTCCTGAGAAGGATGCCCCTACCATTTTTATTTTGTGATAAAATAGCACAGGCATTGAGGGTACTTGATATGCGCATCGTGTTTATGGGCACACCGGAGTTCAGCGTACCTGCTCTGGAGTACCTCGTTAGGAGTGAGTACCAGGTGGTCGGGGTCTACACACAGCCCGACAGGCCAACTGGCAGGGGGCGGACGCTGGAGCAGTCTCCGGTGAAGAGGGTGGCGCTGGAGCACGGTCTGGAGGTTTTTCAGCCGGTCAGGCTGCGAAATCCCGAGGAGGTGCAGCGATTGGCCGCGCTCAAACCTGACCTGATACTTGTGGCTGCCTTTGGTCAGATCCTGCCTCAGAGCGTGCTCGATATACCGTCCTTCGGCTGCCTCAATATTCACCCTTCGCTGCTGCCTAAGTACAGGGGCGCAACCCCTATACCTTCTGCCATCCTCGGCGGAGACAACGAGACCGGGGTTTCTATCATGCTCATGGATGCCGGGATGGATACCGGGCCCATCATCTCCCAGATAATAGTTGGGATCGAGCCTCAGGATACCACCGGGTCCCTCACTACAAGGCTGGCCCAGGCCGGCGTGCGTCTGCTGGGTGAGACACTGCCGTTGTGGTTTGACCGTTCGCTGAAGCCGCAGTCGCAGGATGGGAGCAAAGCCACTTATACCTCTCCTATCACCAAGGAGGACGGCATTATAAACTGGCAGATGACTGCTGAGGAAATCTCGCGGCGGGTGCGTGCCTTCTACCCCTGGCCTGGATGCTATACCTGGTGGCAGGGTAAGCTGCTCAAGATACTGGAGGCGGTTGCTTTGCATAAAGAAAGGAATTTGACTCCAGGGAAGGTGATAGCTTTAGCCTCAGGTCAGTCTGCCGTTGTCGGTGTTGAGACCGGAGACGGCGTTTTGGGGCTGTTACGCATTCAACTTGAAGGAAAGCGTGCTCTAACGGCGGCGGAGTTCCTGCTGGGACAGAGGACGTTTGTGGGGAGTACTTTAGGCAGCAAAAGCTGATGCTAAGCTGTCGGCTTCTTTCTTGAGGCTGGCAGTTTCTTCTCCGATTCCGCAGGGGCTTTTCCCTCAGCCTTGGCTTCTTCTTCTTCCTTACCCTTTTCCGCAACCTCGACTTCGGCTTCAGCTTCAGCCGCAGGCGCTGCGACTTCCTCTACCACCTCGATGCGGAGGCGGGCGATCTTGGCCAACACTTTCCCCGGGTCGGTTATGATGGTGACGCCCTCGCCGACGCGGAGGTCCTTGACATGCAGAGCCTGGTCGAGCTGCACCAGACCCGATAGGTCAGCCTCGATGCTGTGAGGCATATTGGCGGGAAGGCATTCGACCTCGATGGAGCTCAGTTCCTGTACCAGTATCCCGCCAAACTCTTTCACCGCGGGGGCCTTGCCCACGAGCACCAGCGGGACCTTGATCTTCAGCTTCTCATCCATCTTCACCTGGTAGAAATCGACGTGGAGCAACTCGCCTTTCACGGGGTCACGTTGTATTCCTCGGACGATAGCCATGTGAGGGCGTTTCGAGCTTGCTACCTTTAAAGAGACGAGGCTAGTCTTACCCGCGTGAGCCAGAGCTTTCTTGAGCGCTGGGGTTTCGATTTGCAGGGAAGTAGATTCGATGCCGTGGCCATAGAGGTTTACAGGTGTGATACCTTTACGGCGCAGGAATCTAACCTTCTTGCCCAGTAAATCGCGCTTGTGAGCTGTCAGTTCGATATTGTCCATTTTGACGACCAGTTTAATACTATAACAGGACTCTGGGGCAAAATCAACAGTTTGGGGGCCTTGGTATTACTAACTAACTGTTGTAATTGGTTTCGGGGTGTGGTAAGCTTCCTGTCGAAGATTCCGACAGGAGGAAGAAAATGGGTTTCTGGCAATATTATTGGCACTTTTTGGGTTCAGCATTTTCCACGCCTTGGAATATTGCGGCAACCATTACTGCTGTCTTGGCTATCATTCTCGGAATTGTTGTTTGGAGATTACCAAAGTGGGAGGCAACCTTGAAGCACCTACTTTGGATAGTCCCTCTGATAATATTTGTCATACTTGCTCCAATAGGATGGATTACAGCTACATATGATATTTACAAGGAGGAAGAAACACAGATAGCCACACTTCAAGCCAATCTTCAGCAGGAGAGAGAACAGCACAAACCCGTCTTAGCATTGGATTTTGGCAACATTACCATAGATAATAATACCGAAAAACAGGTAGTTACTTTTACAGTACATTTGATGGTTAGGAACATCGGAGACGACCCTGCCTATCAGTTGCAACTTAGGAGATGTGCTGCGCCATTAGAGAAGTTAGAAAAGATTAGTGCTTTCCCAGATTCACACGAAACAAATCCGATATTTGTAGGAATACCCCTATATTGTCCTATTGGTTTTTGGATAAGCTATGTTCGACTGGACAATGGGTGCTATGAATACCCTGGCCAAATATTGATATATATAGACTTGAAGTACAGCGATGCGTTTTCAGGGGGCAATTGGTACGAACAGCCATACTGGTTTACTTATGATGTGAACGAATCTTTGTTGTCTAGTATTTCTCCAGAAGACAAATTACTCTTTGAGCCATTCGTGAATGGAATATATAGTAACCAAACGAAATAGTGAGGAGCTAAAAACTATGGAACAAGATATAATTTGCAAAAACTGCGGTTCAAGTGCCGTCTATAAGTTTGGCACATACAAGGGTACGCAACTTTATATGTGCAAATCCTGTAAGCGGAAATTTGCTGATAACAGAGCCTTGCCGAGAATGCGAACACCTACAGATCAAATCTCGGATGCTCTCAATATGCACTACGAGGGTATGTCCCTTAATGCTATCAAGCGGAATCTCAAGCAGCAGAATAACTACGATGTTTCAGACGTGGCAATCTATAAGTGGATAGGCCGCTTCACCAATGATGCAATTAAAGCAACTAGAGACCTACATCCTAAAGTTGGGGATGTATGGATAGCCGATGAAACCGTACTCGATATAGACGGCAAGAACGTCTGGTTTTGGGACATCATAGATGCTAAGACTCGATTCCTGCTCGCCTCAAGGGTATCCCTGACACGCGGCACAAAAGATGCGGAAGCACTCATGCGGAAAGCAGCCGAGCGAGCGGGCAAGCTACCCAAGCAAGTCCTGACTGATAAACTAGCGGCATACTTAGACGGAGTTGAAATAGCCTTTGGTGCTGATACCGAACATGTACGCTCAAAAGGCTTCACAGTTCAGCCAAACACCAACCTTATTGAACGCTTTCACGGAACCTTGAAGGATAGAACGAAGGTAATGAGAGGACTCAAAAATATAGAGTCCGCTATTGAATTTACCGATGGCTGGCTAGTCCACTATAATTTCTTCAGACCTCATTCTGCTATTGGTGATAAAACTCCTGCTGAATCAGCAGGATTGCAATCTCCTTATAAGAATTGGGCTGACGTTGTAAACGCAGGCAAGCCACAGATAAGAATCGTTCAAATGCCAGTTACTCCCCATCGTTCGCCAATGACACAAACACGATTTTCTACAAGAACTCCAAAGCCTAGAACTCCACAACGAGGCTATATCATTCATCCTGACGGGCGTAGGGAAAGACAAAAGAGGGGGACAGTAATTTAATACACAAGGATGCTAGATGACTATAACTGATACGGTGTATAATATCCCACAGCAATCGAGTGGGAGTGTGAATTATGGATACTAACCTTATCTATTGTGGCGACAGTAAGGATATTCTATTGAGATTCCCCGATAAATCAGTTGACTTAATTTATGCCGATCCACCTTTCTTCAGTAATAAAGCCCACGAAATCATTTGGAAGAACGGTGCTGAAACGAAGGTATATGAGGATAGATGGAAAGGTGGTATCAACGTCTTTATTGAATGGATGGAGCCACGAATAGCACAATGCCACAGAGTATTAAAAGATAAAGGTAGTATGTATCTACATTGTGACTGGCACGCAAACGCACACCTGAGAATACTGATGGATAGAATATTTGGGGACACCAACTTTCAAAACGAGATAGTATGGTATTACAAAGGTGCGGGTGTTTCACCTAAACGATGGGCAAGGCGTCACGATGCAATCCTTTTCTATACAAAGGGCAAAGAATGGTATTTTAACCCTGATCCTGTTAGGGACGAGTATGCAGAATCCACAAAAGAGCGCTTTTCCCATTATATAGGTAATGTCCGAAATGGGCATGATTTTGGCGAACAGTCGTTAAACCCAAAGGGCAAGCATCCCGATGATGTGTGGCAAATCAAGATAGTAGCTCCGTCTGCAAGAGCAAGACTAGGCTATCCTACACAGAAGCCAGAAGCACTATTAGAGCGCATTATTAAGGCAAGCTCCAAGAAGAATGCTATTATCCTTGACCCCTTTGTGGGCGGTGGAACTACGCCTGCGGTAGCCCATCAATTGAACAGAAGATGGATTGGTATTGACGTTTCACCAACTGCTTGTCGGAGAACAAAGGAGAGGCTTGAAAAGATAGGGGTTAAGAATCTTCGTATCATAGGCGCACCAAAAACAATCAAAGAACTCCAAAAGCTATCAGATTGGGCATTTCAGAATTGGGTAGTTGAGCGAATCTCTGGCACTCCGAGCCCCAAAAAGTCGGATGACAAAGGAGTGGACGGCTACACTTTCATGACACGAGAACCGATACAGGTAAAGCAATCAGAGGGTGTAGGTAGAAACGTAGTTGATAATTTTCAGACAGCCGTACGGCGCAAGCAAAAGACGACAGGATTTATCTTTGCCTTTAGTTTTGCTAAAGGTGCTTACGAAGAGGCATCAAGGGCAAAACAAGAAGACGGTATCAATATTAGACTCATACGCATAGACGAAATGGATAAGGAATTTCCAATAGCCTAAAATGCCCAAACAACTATTAGTTAGGAGAACCGGGGCCTTATTAAAAAGTAGGGGCACGGTATGCCGTGCCCCTACTCTCGACTCTCGACATACATGGCTCTAGACGCTTATAATCTTTAGCAGGATGAGAACCAGCGATTTCGATTACGAACTGCCCCTAGAGCGCATCGCCCAGACTGCGGTCGAGCCTCGTGACCACTCAAGGCTTATGGTACTCTCTCGGAAAGACGGGAATATGGAGCATCGCCACTTCTACGAGGTGGGCGATTATCTTCGGTCTGGCGATGTATTGGTGTGCAATGACAGCCGCGTAATCCCGGCGAGGCTTCTGGGGCGCAAGGTGGGTGGTGGGGCTAAAGTGGAGCTTCTTTTATTGAGGAGGCTGGAGCTAGGCGTCTGGGAGGCGCTGGCCAGGCCGGGGCGAAGGCTTAAGGTGGGGACAAGGGTGGAGTTGGGGGAGGGGCCTGTTATCGAGGCGCAGGTAATTGAAAAGAAAGAGACTGGCACCGTTGTTGTCAGCTTTCCCGATGAGGAAGCGCTGGAAAAAGCGGGAGCTGTTCCTTTGCCTCCCTATATACATACTCCTCTAACCAACCCTGAGAGATACCAGACAGTATATGCCCAAGAGAAGGGCAGCGTAGCTGCTCCTACAGCGGGGCTGCATTTCACCCCTGAGCTAATGGACAAGCTTCAGGGTAAGGGCGTTCGTTTCGTCTTCGTCACCCTTCATCTGGGCTTGGACTCTTTCCGGCCGGTGCAGGTGGATGACCCGGGGGAGCATGTGATACATAAGGAATACGGCGAGCTTACACCTGAGGTTGCCCGGGAGCTCAATCAGGCCAAAGCTGAGGGCAGGCGGGTCATCTGTGTGGGCACCAGCGCGGTTAGGATGCTCGAGCATGCAGCACGGGGGAATGAAGGCGGTGTAAAGCCTTTTACTGGCTGGGTAGACCTTTTTATCTGGCCAGGGCATCGCTTCCAGATGGTGGACGCTTTAATCACTAACTTCCATCTGCCGCGCTCCACGTTGCTGATGCTGGTGTCTGCCTTCGCAGGCAGGGAGCTTATCCTTCAGGCATACTTAGAGGCGATGAATCTGAATTACCGCTTCTACAGCTTCGGTGACGCCATGCTTATTATCTGAGGGGAAAGTGTGGATGTGCAAGCAAAAGGATGAATGTCGCAGACAATGCGTACTATTATTGGCTCAGTGCCTGTTCTGCAGGCCCTCGAGTCTTGCATTGTCTTATCAAGTTAGGGTGTCGAAATTATGGTTTGTGTGTCGCAGCAGATACGAAACACTGATTCCTTAACTTCTGATCATGGTGTCGCGGTCTAGAGTCGATTTTCTCAGATGATTAGCTACACCACTCGGACGATGAGCTTCCCGAAGACCGGGCCTATGAAGTGGCGCATCAGGGCTATAAGGGGTGGGGGAAATTGTCCGGCTAAGTCCCGGCAGTAGTCGTCCAGGGTCTTGTGCTGATACTTGAGCAGTTCCTGCGACCTGGTTGTATCGTACCAGTGTAGGGGAAATGGCTCCTCGGAGAACTTATGGCGCGGCGGCAAGGGCAGTCCAAAGGTATTCAGAGTAGCTCGCAGCATATCTTCGAACAGCATCTGTTGGCTGGGGCCACCACCGATCATAAGGGTATTGCCTTCCACCCTGTCGAAGTTCTTCACAGCATTAAGTATTGCGAGAGCCAGGTCGTCTGCGTGGCAGAACTCCACCCGGTTCTTCAGGGGTATGGTGAACATCTGGGTCTTAAAATCACTGATTCTACGCCTCGAGTCCGGTACTGAGGTCAAACGCAGGATCACGTATCTGATCCCTGACTCTTTAATCAAGTTTTCTGACCTGAGCTTAGTCTCGGCATAGACAGATGTAGGGTTGCAGGGAGTACGATCGGGGTGAAGCAGCCCGGTGGCGTCCGGGCACGGGCCAAAAACAGCAGCCGATGACGTGAACACAAAGGGCACCCTCTCCGCCCGCTCTTTGATTAAGTTCACCACTGTCCGAGTGCCCTCAACATTGACCCTGGTAGCCAGTTCGGGTTTTGCCTCAGTCAATGGCTGTACGAGTCCTGCCATGTGGACTACCGCATCTACTCCATTCAAAGCTTTCTTGACCGAATCAGGCTGGGTTATGTCACCCCATACGATCTCCAAATCTGAACCTAGACTCTTGCCCTGCTTTTTATGACACAGCAGGCGCACATTCAATCCGTCTTTCACAAAGGCCCTGCAAACACCAATCCCCAGGTGTCCGGTCCCGCCTGTGATCAGTACACGCATGCCACACCCCCATTGCTCCAGGCGAAGCCTGAAAAAGTAGAGCAACGCTAATTCATAACCAAAGGGTCACTGGCTAGTCAAGGGATATTCATGTATTCCAGATGACGCGGATTAAAGATCGGAAGCAGGTATAAACATAAGCTATTCCGCTGTTTATATAACATTCGACTGAAGACACAATCCTATTTGTTCTGGTTTCTCTTATGTACTTTAACTGGCATAGTGACTGCTTCAGGGTTTCCTGGGGACTGCTTCAACTTCATATGAAGCATCTCCAGAGCTTTTAGTTGCAACGGCCTCGTCAATTCCCCAAGCTGTTCGAGTTCTTTTTCCGACATAACGGACATAGTCTCGGCAATGACATCCTTCAAAATTTCTATCGCAGGTGCGCAGGCCTTTTTACCCTTGGGGGTTAGCTTCACTTCTGTGTACGGGTGTCCCGGTTTCTTGGGTATTCTTACTACAAGCCCCTCCTTTTCCATCCGTTTGAGCAACCCCGCTATTGTATGCGGTGCCCGAAAGACCAGCCGGGCTATCTCTGCAGGGCGTAAGGGGCCTGGGAAATCTCTACAAGCCCACAGTATAGCGATACTTTCCGGCGTTGCCCCTATCTCGCCGAGCCTGATCTCAGCTACCTTGTTCATCGCGATCCAAGCGTGACGAAGCTGTACCCATGCGGTCAGAGATGCACCGGCGAACTTGTAATCATACATAGTCGTTCCTCAATATTACCTCCCATAGTTACCTCACTGAGATTCCATACAGCTCGCTTAGATAGTATCACAGATAGATGATACCAGGCAATGCTGAAGATAGAATGAGGATATGCAAGGGCTTGACAGAAATGGTATAATGGGGCACATAGTCGAGACCGACTATTGCAATTGAGCGGTTGGCGGGCTGGCTCGGTTTTTACTGCCGCGTAATGGCGGCAGCCCACTTATCCATCGGATTCTGTTATAAACGGACGTTTCAACACCGAAGGTTTATAACCGGCTCGGGTGTATCTTGTAAGCAACGACCTATTTATTTATTTATTTACTTAGTTCGAGCTCATGGTACACCCAGACGAGAGTTTCGTCCGTAAATTGTACAGGCCATCTTAAGATCGGTGTAACATTTCTAAGCTCATCGGTATCAGAAGATATATATAGCTATAACGGAGTGAACCCGTTTTAGAACTGACTATTAGATTTCGGCTGCCATCACAAAATCGGGAATAAGCTCGTGAAAGGAAGAGGAAATGACAGAGCAAAAGAGCACGAACATAACCTGGCACAAACCCCTGGTGACTCAGGCAGATAGAGAAACAAGAAACCGGCACAAAGGAATCGTCCTGTGGTTTACAGGCCTGCCCAGTTCCGGCAAATCCACCTTAGCACACGAGGTGGAACGGCGTCTCTTTGAAATCAGCTGCAATTCCTACGTGCTGGACGGAGACAATGTTCGTCACGGTCTTAACAAGAACCTCGGATTCTCGCCGGAGGACAGAAAAGAGAACATTCGACGTCTTGGCGAGGTTGCCAAGCTGTTTGCCGATGCCTGTGTGGTTGCAATCACTGCTTTCATTTCCCCATACCGGGAGGATAGAGACCAGGCAAGAGCATTGATCCCCCAGGGCAGGTTTATTGAGGTCTATTGTAAATGTTCGGTCGGCGAATGTGAGAAGCGCGACCCCAAAGGGCTTTGGCAGAAGGCACGGAAAGGCGAGCTTAAGGAATTTACCGGCATTAGTGCCCCCTATGAAGAGCCCCCGGCCCCCGAAATAGTAGTGGAGACCGATAAATGCAATTTAGAAGAATGCGCTCAACAAATCATGAGCTACCTGGAAAAGAAAAGCCTCATTCCTTCCGCCTCAACCCGTCGATAACGAAAAGGAGGGACCATGGCTCAACAGAAGCGTGCTCGCCTATTCGAACACCCGTTTATATTCGGCTCATTTTGGAGTTGGATAAAGTTACTCTGGCAAAACAGAAGCATAGACAGGAAGTTTATACCCCGTGCCCTGTTTGTCACATTAGCCAGCCTCCTTACCAGCCCCCTCAGAATCTACGAATCGCTCCGATTCGGTAGAACCATAAAAAAAACAGTGGTTCATCCTTCACCGATTTTCATAATTGGCCATTGGCGCAGCGGCACAACCCATCTGCATAACATACTGGTCCGTGACAAGAATCTGGGCTGTGTCTCGATGTGGCAAGCATTTGCCCCGGGTTTATGTTTGATTGATGAAAGAGTAT